>Ga0315296_10000926_pt1 | contig 26028 bp, 34 predicted proteins | sample YL17G14_18_MG_FD_203921 | JGI IMG/M metagenome (GOLD analysis project Ga0315296, IMG submission 203921) | Sediment microbial communities from Yellowstone Lake, YNP, Wyoming, USA - YL17G14_18 | ecosystem: Environmental > Aquatic > Freshwater > Lake > Sediment | place: USA: Wyoming | collected... | reverse complement strand
CATTGGCAAATACATGGACGCTGAGCTCATCGAACAGAAAACAACCACCTCAGTATGGCATCTGAAATCGAAGCGTGACAAAGACCTGCTTGGAATTATGAAGTGGTTTGGACCATGGCGGCAATACGTCCTGATCTCAGAGGATAAGACGTTCTGGAGCAAAGGATGCCTCTCGGATGTCATCTCATTTCTTGATGAACTGAACCAAAGCCACACGAAAAAGAAGGCGAAACCATGAAGACTTTAGCCATGATTAAAATGGAGAAGAATTTCGTAGCGCAAGAGAAAGGTTACCCAAGGAAACCATACGAAAAGTTTTCGACAACTCATTTGCTCAGACGACTGGACGAGGAAATCACAGAGCTCAAAATTGCTATTGGCAACGGAGATCTCGAAGAGTCCAAGGGAGAATGTGCTGATGTTTCCAACATTATTGATTACCTTTTTGAACAACTCGCAAATCGAGCACTCCAAATTTAATGAGGCGAAAAACGTAGATGGGCTGTGAATATTGTACTTCTGGACTTGGTGAAAACTGTCACGGTCCTCTCGGTATGGATGATCTGGAAGTAGGGTGCGACTGCGATTGTCACCGCTGCCCAGATTGTGACTCAGCCTACTGCGTGAATATGGGCGGAGCAGACCCATGCGAATCTGACGAGGATGATTACGAGCGAGAAGCCGAAGTCGACGGGAAAGACGAGGATCCATAGGTGAATGTTTTGGCTGTCATTGACTTGGGAAAATACATGCACGCTGAGCTCACCGAAGAGAGACCCAAGACACAGGTTTGGCAGATCAAGTCGAAAAGCGATGGGTCTAAGCTGGGAGTTGTTAAGTGGTTTGGACCCTGGAGGCAATACTGTTTCTTCGTAATGGATGTAAGCGTTTTCAGCGCAGGTTGCTTCCGAGATATTGCTTCATTCCTTGAGGATCTGAATCGCAAACATAAAGAGAAGTGATTTTTTGGCTGCTGGGCGCTCACATCGTCTCCGGGAGATAAGTTCTCACAGTGAGAGTTGTGATAGTGAAAGTCTCCGGCGCCAAATCGCCACAGAGCTTAACAAAAATCCATTGCTCACAGCAAAACCGCTATGTAGACTCCTAGGACTCGATTACCGGAAGCATGGAAAATATGTTGCCAACACGAGGACCTTCTGGAAGTATCATCATCGAAATGAACAGGGTTCAAAGTGTTCAAGTCATGGGTGGCGTGGTTGGTGTTATTTGCCTAGTGAGGTTGCGGGCGGGATTCGAACCCACGCCGTTGATGTTGGTTGGCTGACCAGTAGGGCTCGTAATCGGTGGTTGTTGTGGAAGGATCGTTTGGGGCGGCTGCAGTGGTTTGAGACTGGGCGAGTTAATCTCTACGTTCGGAAACCTGCTAATCTGGGTCGGGCTTATCAGTTGATCTGTAACGCGTTCAGTTTCACCGGCTTGATCACAGACGTCAAGGTTTTGGAAAGGGTCTTTGGGTCGGTGCGGTTTAAGGGCGCGCATTTTGTGTTTCCCGTTGGCCAGCGGTTGCCTAGACTTACTATTGACTTGTTTGCGAAGAGCAATGGCATGATCGTGAAAGTCGGCGATAGGACGCATCCTGACAGCATCGAATTGATCGCTATGTATCCTGATTGGGCGGAGCGGAACGAGCGGCTTTTTGAGGAGCTACTAGATGTGCTTCGGGGCGCCAAGTCTCCGGGCGTTGAGGGTCCTAGGGATCCTCGTAGTAAAAACCTGGGCTATGTGGCGTGATGTGGTGGACAGGTATCATAGAAATTGGTGGTTTTCCATGGTTGGAAACAAGATGTTTTCAGCCCTTTTTCTCGAAATTAAGCGTGTTTTGTGGCGGTTTCTTGATGGAGTGTTTTATGCGTTGTTGGGGTATATTGTGGATGCTAATAGTTGTTTGTCTCAACATTGTGGCTTTCCTGTTTTTCAAGGTTTTCAGGGGTTATTGCTATGGAGTCATTGAAATCAGTTAAAAAAACATTGAAAAGGCGTGAAGGCTGGGATAAGGCCGGCAAATACAAGTACATAATCGACCGAATAAACGCTCTCCATAGTGACGTTAGAGCCGATTTGAAAGTTATCACTCTCACGTTACGCTACATGATTATGGGTTTGGAACATGAATTCTTATTCGACAGAAAGTACATTGAAGACACGATCTGCAAGGACGCGATTGATCGTGAACTCATCGAAGAACTCTATGGCACCGGAACAGGAGGGCTGCTACCTCAGGAGATTGCCAAACGCATAGAGATCAAGGGCACTAAACGATCAAAGCCGTGGAAAGTGACATTGCATATTCGGCGCATAAACAGGCGCCTCAACCAACTGACTGGTCAAACAGCCTTGGAAAAAAAAGGCATGGGTTGGGCGTTGACTAGCTTCATGAGGAAAGCGTGGGGCACAACACAAGAAGAATTGCGAAAGGAATTAAGCTGGAAACCTGAGAAAGAAAGTGTCGAGAATGACACACATCTCCCTTAAGCCCGGAGCCATAACTCTCCCGAAATTCGTTAAGCGACTAGGATACAAAAGCGCTTTAGACAGAGAGTTTAATGTACTTCGTAAAATGTTGGAGAAGCAGGGCATTATCGAGATTCAACAGAGTGGATACGCCGGGCACAGTCTCGCTCACGCCAAACTCGTAGTGATTCATCAAACCGTGGAATTCGAGGACTTCGAGCGGATCAACGCAAACCTCCGCTCAATTTTGATGTTGGATACTTCACGGTTCACAGAGCCACTAAACCTTTCAAATGTAGTGCCTGCAAGGAAGATATCTGGCCTGGAGAAAGATATGGCTCCAGAGTGAAGATCGGTAAAGAGCGAGTTTGGCGCAGAGGTCGAGTCATCAGAAAATACACGGTGCTTTGCTTGCTGTGTCTCATCGTCCGATATGATGAGTGGCTCGTTTGAAAATGGGTGAGGTTACTACGAGTACACCCGACTTGGAATCCTCGTAGTAAGATGCGAAAGCGCCCTGGGGACCCGTTTTGAAAAGGGTCTTAGGGGCGATATAGAGGGTCTGTTATTGCGCCCTTAGGGGCGGTGTAGAGTACCTGACCTGGAATCCTCGTAGTAAGTTATTTTCTCCAAACGAAGAAAATAATGTTTAAATAATCAGCCAAGGACAACGCCGACAAGTTCCTCGATCAACACATGCTCAACTGAGTTTTCGCTTAGGAATTTTGAAAGCGCAGTTCTGACTTGAACATCGCCGCCTTTGGCTACGAACGTTACCCTGAACATTCTGCCCAAACAATCACCTCCTTGATGCTTTTTGGGATACAAAAAAGAGGTTGGGGAAGTACCAGTCTAAACTGTCTTTTGGTGTTAAGAAGGGCTGGGTGGTCCAATTGCTGCGGGCAAGGCGGGCGGATTCTTTAGGGCGTTGAAGACGCTTTTCAAAGCCATGATGATACCTGCGATCGCTGTGGCTAATGGTGTAGGTAAGCCTGCAGAGACGATTATGATTATTCCTTCAAACCAAACGAAAGTCTGGTACTGTTTATTGAGTTCGTACTGCACGGTTGGGTCTCCGAATTTGTAGCGCAGAAAGCCAAAGATGCTCCAGCCGAAGCCTGCGAGCAAAGCGAACGGCGTTGCGGTGAAGAAGTGCTGCACCACGGCCACGATATCAACTTGCCAGCCGGATAACTTTGAAGTGTCAATGACGATGACCGCTGGTTGAATGATCTGCAGCACTGCCAAAGCAACGATGAGAATCAAGGCGCCCTTCAGCAAGGTTTGTTTCTCGAACATTCATTCACCTCCATGGTGGGTTTACTACGAGGATGCTCTCGACATTTCTGCTGCTGCCGTTTGGAAGGACAGGTCTATCTTCTTAGCCCAGGCCAACTCTTCTTCAGCTTCTCGAAGCTTCTTCAGTGCATTTTTCCTTGAGTCGTGAACTGATTGTACGTGCAGGTTTAGTCGTCTAGCTATCTTGCAGTCGCTTAGGCCTTGTTGCCTGAGCAAAAGAATTTCGCGTTCTCTTTCGGTCAGCATTTTTTAAGCGAGGTATAATTCTGCCTTTAAAATTTAAATGGCTTGTCAATCCAAACAGATTGACAAACCTCTTTTGTTTCTTGCGCCCATTTTCTAAACATGCCTTGGGAAGAGACTGATGATTTTGTTCGCAGTGGGCATCGTAATCCAGATGATTTTCAATCTGATAGCATGCGGACCATTACGATCAGTCAGAAAGAGGGCATTAGGGCAGTTATCGGCAAGCCTAAGGGCAAGAAAGCGACCGAGGTTCAAAGCTATCTCTTTCCCAAGACTAAGGGTTGGACGCTTGAAAAGGCTAAGACTTGGTTTGAGAAACATAAGAGCGAATCGCTACCCGGGCATAGTCTTTTGCTTTCTCTTCAGTTTTTGACTGAGAAAGCGGATCCTGAGGCTAGGATTTTTCCTTGGAGCATGCCTGCCAAGTATTACACGAAGCCAGGTCGGGTGGTGATTTATGGCACTGCGTTGCTTGCTGGCGAGACTCGGAAAGGCGATAAATTCAGTTGTCAGGAGCTGACCCGTGCAGCTCGCGGCTTGATCGGAGGGCCTATTGAAGTTTTTGAGCACACGTGGGATGTTGGTGAAAGCCGCTGGTTGCCTTTCCCTGACAATATTATTTTGGATGGTGAAGAGGTTGATGGTCGCCTTGAATATATTGCTGGGGTCAGTGAGCCTAAGGTTCAGGAGTTAATTCGTGATGCGACAATCGCGAAAGTTAGTGTAAACACGATTTGTCGTCATGTGCCTGCTGAGGATCCTGGGCAGTGTGATGGGATGATTTTGAATGGTTTTTGCTTGCTGCATAAGGATAGTGTACCTGCGAGTCCAGGCACGTCTGTTCAAATTTGGAATTGTTTGAAGGTTAATCCTGATCGGCTGAAAAGTGCAGGTTCACCCTCACTTTCAGAATCCGAAGGGAAAAACATGACTGAAAATGAAAAGCAGAAGACTGAGCAAGCTCCGCCTGTGACTGGCCACGGGCCTGTTGCAGGTGTTCCCGAGCCAAGCATCGAAGACCGCGTTAAAACCTTGGAAACTCAATTTACAAGTTTCCAAAACGATACTGCTCAACAGTTCACCGCCATAAATGCTAAGCTGGATACTTTGCTTCAAACTCACAGCCCGCCTGTAATTAGCGTTCCCGCGGTAACTGCTAAAACAGGATCTAATGAGGTAAATCAAGCGACGCCAGAAACAATACTGAATTTGCAGAGCTTTTTAGAATATGAATTGCTAAAAGGGAGAACCTTGGTCTTCCACGGTGAAGTCTACGAAAATCAATGCAGAGAGGCTGCTACACGCCTAGAATTTTTCATGCATCAGAACAAGGAGCCAGTACAGATCATATTAAATTCGGTTGGGGGTTCCGTTTTTGATGGGCTTCTGGTCCATGATACAATTAAACGTCTCGTGGATGACGGTGTTGAAGTAACATGCGAAGTTCGGGGTCTTGCAGCTAGCATGGGTACTATAATATTACAAGCTGCCTCTCATCGACTTGCAACACCGCATACGCGATTCCTCATTCACGAAGTCAGTTCGTTCGCTTGGGGTAAGGCATCAAACATTCAGGAGGAGGCAGAAGAGATCACCAAGGTTAACGATTTACTTAAGGGAATATTGGCTAAACGCTGCGGTAAAACGCCTGATGAAATTGAGAAGATTTGGCATAAAAAAGACATGTGGTTTAGTGCGGAAGAGGCGCTTGAGTTTGGACTTATCGATCGAGTCATTGACAGGCCAGCCAAATTCACTCAAAATTACAAAAAAATTACCTTAGAAGAACATTCACGCCCTAAGACTGCTGCTGAATGGGATACAGAGTATATCAACAATTTGCCTGATAGTGCCTTCGCAGTCATTGGTGCAGGCGGAGAAAAAGACGACCAAGGCAAAACCGTGCCTAGGACCCTACGTCATTTGCCTCATCACAAGGCTGATGGCTCCTTGGATCTTCCGCATCTCCGTAATGCCCTCGCACGCATGAATCAAATCGAAGGCGCCAACAAAGCCGAAGCCAAGCAACATCTCTGTGCACATGCTAAAGACTCCGAGATCGTTAGTGAGTTCTGCGGTGAAAAACCGCCAGAGCAAAATCAGGAGATAGCGGCTCCGAGCAAAATGACAGAGAAGGCATCTCCAAGTCCAAGTGGGCAAGGCATCACTAAGCCTGTTGGCGATTTGCCTCCTGCTCAACCTGGCGCGATACCTGTCACCGAGATCAGAAAGGTCTTTGATGACAAGCGGCTTTTCACTCCGCAGCTCAGGGAGCGGGCGATTCTTCGTTTAATCGGTGAGGAAGGTGATGTCCACGACTAAGTTGGAAGAACTTGAGGCTGAGTGGAAGCGGGTCCGCAACGATCTTGTTTCTCGTGGTTCCCTGAGCGACCCTTCAAGACCTGAGGCTGCTATGGCTAGAATCGTTGATGGTTTGATTTTCATTGCGAAGGGCCAGCATAAAGAGATCGCCAACATCAAACAGGATGTACGTAGTATCCGTAAGGGTCAGGCTGGAAAAACCTAGGTGCCTTCGGTCCTCGTTTTTGTTTGTCCAGGTTGTCAAGTTGAGCTGGAGGTTCTTCCGAATCCGCTTGAATGCCCTAACTGTCACACTTCGTTGCATCGGGTGGGTACGCGTGTTAAAGTCACAGAGGGTGACGGGCTTGCTGGCGACGGGCTGCCCAAAAAGTGCCCGAAGTAAAACTTCAAAAATGGTGATGTTATGGCTGTTGGAGAATTGCTGCCAAAAATCTTTGAAGGCCCGATTGGTTCTGCAGCTGTTGTGGTTGATGCGATAGCTGCGGGCGCTCTCGATCTGTGGTCTCCCGTTATTCTTGTGGCAAAGGGCGCAGGTGAAGACTCGGCAAGAGTCAACAGTACGACTACGGCAAACAGCACGGCTGTTTACGGTGTTATTGTTGGTCCTGTTCGTGCCAGTGGGAAAGCCGCTGACGCAGCTGGTGACAAGGTCAACGTTTGCGTCTTCGGTCCATGCAAAGTCAAGGTTGCCGCGGCCTTGGCTGTGGGTGCTTTGATCGCCACGAGTGCAACTGCTGGTCAGGCTGGCGCCGCGACTCCGGCGATTGGTGCTGTCCTTGCGAAACTCCTTGATGCTTCGGGTGCTGCTGGTGACATTGTGCCATGCTTCGTTGACGCCGCCTAGTCCATGGGGTGTTTGAATATGCCAAATATTGTTGATAAGACGCTTTTGTTCAACCCCGAGACCCTGAAAGACCTAGAGACGATGCGAGAGAAAGCAGGAGACAGGCACTTTGACGCTTGGGACTTCGGTGTTGCAGTAACCTCAATTGCCGGGGCAGGTCGCAGAGTGAATCCTGCCTACCTTGGACGCATGAATTTCGGCAAGATCACTTCGCCTGACTTGCTGTGGATGGTTCCAATGCGTGAAGTTGTCAGTGTGGGCGCAGGTTTAATATCCCAAAAGGTTCTCGCCGACGTATTGCATGGCGCAGAACACAATAAGGCTTGGAAGGACTGGGTCCGTGTCGCTGAGATGGAGGAGCCGAAAGACCAGATTGCAACGATCAGCGAAGACGACTTCCTCATCTTGGAAGGCACGGCAGGAGCGAAAGGCCGCTACACGGGCGGCAAATTTGGCTCCGTCGCCCTCGACTGCAGTGAAGACCGAGGTTTGCACAAAGTCATCCTAGGCATCAAAAAGACTTGGATCAAAGACAACAAGTGGAATAGTGTCCAGGAAGCGACGACCGTTGCTGGATCCGCCATGTACAAGCATGTTGCCAGTGATGTCGCAACCAAACTAGCCGCGGCTGCACTCGGAACAGAAACCTTTGACACAGACCTCTACAAAACCGCAGTGAAGGCGATAAGCACAAATCGCAATGCTGGTTTCAACGCAGACGCGATGCTGACAAACCCCACTCAAGAAGCGACCTTTATGGCAATGGACAAATTCATCGATATAACAATGTTGGGAAAAGTTGGCACACTTGCTCAGGAAGGCGTGATCGGCAACTTCTACGGCACTATCCCAGTGTATTCAACTGCTGTCTGCGGAGCTAACCCGATTGTCTACACGAGAGCAAAGGGAGTTGTCTGTGGTCTACGCCAAGACCTGCAGATCGAGGACTATGATGACCCGATTCAGAGCTTGGAAGGCGCCGTGCTGACAATGCGGTTTGATTTGGTTACGGCCTTTGCGGCAGCAATCAGGAAACTAGCTACTGTGTAGTAAACCAACAATGTTTGAGATCATTAACCTCAAACCCCCTTTTTTGTTCCGTTGCATTGGACGAGGCGATCTTGGAAGTGGAGAAAACTGCCTCTGAGTTTCACGGAGAGCGCGTTTGATGAGTGTTGTTCTTAGTCGTTTTGCTGAAGCTGCTCGGGTCTTGCTTGGTCAGGCTGTTATTGTTGAGTCGATTAAGGTTGCTTCAGGTCGCGCGCCGCCAGTTACATTCAAAACCATGATGAATTGTTACGCCAAGGATAGTGTCTTCCGCGATAGCATCGATTTAATGACAGCACAGATCGTCGGTGCAGGTTTCTACACCACTTGCGCCAGCGAGAAAGAATACGAAGGCGCCACGAAAGCGAGGCAGATAATTGATGATTGGAACATGCGAAACAACCTTGATGGCATGCTGCAGGTGTTGACTAAAGAACTGATTGCGACCGGGTCTACCATAGCTGAGAAGGTTACGCCCAAGAAGCTAGAGAAGCTAGTGCATGTGCCAATCTACACGTTTGACAAGCTGATCACGAATGAGTCTGGCGGTTTTGAAGAGACAGAGTGGACTCGCAAAAACCACGTGAAAATGGGCTATCTACAACTAACTAAGTACGGCGGAAAAACTCTTTCACCTGAAAGTATTGTTCATTTTCGCTGGAATCCCATTGATGAGAGTGGTTGGGGCTACGGCATAATGCGCACGGTCCTCGAAACGTACAGTTGGCAAGAAGAAAACCCTACCACCAAACGAATTGAAACCTACACTCGCCGTAGTCTATTTGACATGAAAGCTAGCATTGACGAGCAACTAGCGCAGATCATCGAGAAGTTTGGTGGGCCTCTGGAGATTTACGGCGCAGACACTAAAAAAGCGGCTGAGGAATTAACAGCACAATTAAAAACGAATCCCAAACGAGGAGCCAGAATAGTCACAAGCGCCAAAGTCACACCAGCAACCACGCCCCTAGAGCCTCGGGCACGATTCGGCGACTACCTCAACTATCTTTTCAATCTTGTCTGCCTAGCTGGTCAGACTCCTATGCCACGTTTATTCACGGTGAGCGGCTGGACCGAAGCCTCAGCGCGGGTCGGACAAGAAATTTTTGCTACCGTGACAATGCCAATTCAACGCATGATTAAGCGTGAAATCGAAGCGGTTTGGGACCTAGTTATCGAACAGGCGGATTTGGACCCGGGGAAGGCTCAGGTTCGCTTGAATTGGGGTATGCAGAAGAAGCCTGAGATCCAGCTTGCTGATTTGATTAAGCTGGCTGAGATCAGCGCCGCCACGGGCGTGCAGTATGTTCGTCCTGAAGAGCTCCGCAAGAACTTGGTGAAGTTTGGTTTTGAGTTGTGGGAGCCCAAGCCCAAGTCTGGCACAGCGCAGAATGCGAATGGAGGTGCTGCAGCATAGGCGAGATTCCGACTGAGCATCTTCAGCTTCAGAAGATCCGGGCCTCTCTGGAGAAGATTGAGAAGGCACTTGATTCGATCGCAACAGATGCGCTTCGGGTAAAAACTGTGTGAGATGCACGGTTGCCTAGAGTTTCTTAGCGATCTGCTGCCAGCAGTTGACGGGCTTTACTTAGGAAAATATGGCGATGTTGTCTTAGTTGGAACAGCGCCTTCTGAAGGTTCAGCCTTAAGTTCTCCTCCTTACGGCGTAAGATATTATGACCCTGCGGGTGTAGGCGCAATGTGGGATGTGGGTATGCCCGCAATACTTGATGTTGATGATGACTATGTCTACACTGTTGGAACAGACGTAGTTTTGGTTGGAACTGAACCGCCAAACGGCTCAGCAATATTTGACCCCGGACTCTTGGACAAATACTATGATGTAAATGGCAACGTCGCTTGGGATATCGATGAACCTGCAATAAAAGATGACGGTGACGACGTTTTTCATGTTAGAAGACGATGGAATTTCTTGTTGAACAGACTTCTTCCATTAGAGGAACCTTCGAGTTTTCAGATGGGGCGATTATGGTATCGTGAATCTGATGGACACCCATACTTGGATAGACCCGATTTAGCACAGGCACTTCAAATTCCACTCGTAGGTGACGCTCCCACAATTCATGACAACGAAGCCCACAGTCTGGCATTTCTCGCTTATTTTTTGCCTATGGGTTCTTGGTATGTTACAGATGTTTCAGTTGGAAGTGCTGCCGCTGTTACGCTCGCTTCCGTTTCAGCAACCGCGGGACGCTGGAACATTCCCAGCGGCATATTCAATTTTCGACCAGCCGCAACTAACACGGCGAACAGAACGCTTAGTGTTTGGTGGGAAACACCTCTCGGTACTCAACATTCAGCGAAATATCCAATAACCGTTGTTTTAAATGAGGCGAAGAGACCCTTCACTTTTGGACTGTGCCATAGCGGTATTGGCGACCTCGGTTTCTGGCAGTCACGATTCGCCTCATCAGCGACAATTTATCTGCGTGCACAAACTGACGCTGAAACAGTATTAGTTAGTGACCGTTACCTAAACGTTTTGCAAGTGGGACCGACATAGCGTGTGGATAATTTTGAAGGACCCTGAAAGAGATGAGTTGCGCAAGACTATTCTTGAACTCCTTTCGAGAGGTCGAGTCTGCTGGACCGACCTTAAGAAAAGAGTTCTGGGTTCCTGCAAGTCGTTTGCTACGGACTGCACTTTTTCACATCAGATGATATACTTGGAAAGGGTGGGCTGCATTAGGAAACTGGGCACGAAAGGCACAAGGACTCCTTACGAGATGACTGACAAGGGCGAACGATTGCTCGCAGTGCTTGAGTGTTGATTTCTGAGACTCATTTTTTGAGTCTTATTTTTTGATAGAATGCACTAAATTTGCTTCTTTCCTTAAGTCTAACCATTTACGAGGCTTAACCTCTCTTGGCAAGTGTCTCTGCAGACGATGTACGCGATGCAATCAATGTGACAGATGCAGAGGTTCCAGACCCTAAGGTCTTGAAGATGATCAAACGGGCTGAAGTGACGCTTGAGCTCGAGATCAGCAAGGAAATCGAGTATGCCAATTGTACAGACGCTGAGAAAGAGTTCATCACCGTTCTGGCAGCAATCTATGCTATTTGTTACCTGACTGGCGGCGCAGCTGTGGGGCTGAGTTTCTCCGTGGGCGGTCAAAACGTGAATGTTCTCAATCAAGTTCCGCCTCTGGCAGTTTTGCAAACCGAACTCGAACGCATCCTAACACAAATCAAAGGCACATATGTGGGGAGCGCCTAAGTTGGCAATAATTCCACCTCCACAACTTATTATTGGGCCACGACTTGATCTGCCGCTTGATTTTCCTCAAGCCTATTACGATTTCATCATGAAGTATGCGCCTTACTTTTACGTTATTCCCACATTGATGACTGCGGATGCGTCAGTTGGTCAAAAAAATGTGACGGTTGCGGATGGCTCAAAGTTTCTGGCTGATTATCCTGTGGAGATTAAGGATGATGCTCATAGTGAATGGAACGAGGTTGACAGCGTTGCAGGCAATGTCGTAACCATGGTGGATAACCTTGCCTACACTTACTATGTTGCCAAAAACGGGAAGGTTGAAGGACCAGACCCAGCTTACGGCAAAGGAGCTTTTCCAGCTGCTTTCGCCATTGACTTTCTGTACGAAGCATATTCCGCTAGTCAATTCTCAAGCAATCAAGCGGAGATCCTAGCTAAAATTGTGGCTCTTGCGAATTTCCTTCTGACGCAGCAGTGCACGGATCCAGCTAAGAAGGCTTATGGCGGATTCAAAAGCAGCGAAACTGGAACAGAGTATTGGAGCATTGATGCTGGTCGATGTATTCCGCCTCTTTTGAAGGCTTACAGTCTAACAAACACAGTAGGCTATCTCGATGCTGCTAAACTCGCCGGCGCCACTTTCCTCTACAATATGCAACATCAACCTGAGATTTTAGGCGTTCACGACAAATACTATGGCGGATTCGCAAGGTATGTCACAATAACTAATACTTGGTCTCAGTGGATGCTGGTTGAAGACCTTTACGATTTTATTGCATTAAAAATGCTTGCAGAAACCTATGATACAGGTAGTAAGCCACTTTACGAAACAATGATGGCTGATGCGGTTGGTTTTCTGCGTGAAGGCTTCGAGCAGCTTTACATGTGGTTTGACCCTAAGCCTAGTGGTGATGGAAAATGGCATCGTATAGGCATAAATGAAACTGAAGTTTATGACGATCCAATTAGTTTCGCGCTTCTAGGCTTGTATACATACGAAGGTTGGAGCCTCACAAGCCAGCGAGTATACAATTTTGTGCAAAGTATCAGAGCCTCAGCGGAGCATCCAGCGTACAATCCAGCGATCTGTTGGCCAGGCTACATTGACGTCGTGACTCGTTTTCCCGCCTGTAATTATTATGACAACATCACCAGTGGGATACTCTGGCGCATCAGGGCAGTCCACGATAAATCAAGTTTTCAATTTGCCATGCAAATCATTGACCACAATCAGGACAAATTCATGTATTGGGGTAGCCTTTTCACGGATTTGAGTCCAATTGTGGAACAGAAGGCTATGGCAAATGTTGCATGGCTCAGCCTGCTTTTCCTCAATTATTTGGACCCTGTTACGCACTTCACGCGAATCTTGCGAAAGCATGGTGAAGGCGTACTGTTATTTCCAATTATCGAGGCTGTTGAAACAGTTAGCTATGGTGGTGCATTTGATATTCTAGCAATTGTTTCTCCAGTTCGAGTAGAGGAAATGGTGCCCGAGGCGGGTTACATCCTCACCGACTATTTGGTGCTTCATATTTTTGCTCCAATAAGAAACCGTGACAAAATACGCAGAAAAGGCGTTGACTACGAAGCCACTGAGCTCCAAGAGTTTGATTTCCAAGGCGCCATTATCTATCGCCGAATTGTTTGCAGGAGGCTTCTAAGCTAATGCCAGAAGTCGAGGATCCAGTGATCACCGTTACGCGGTTGCTCAAAACTAACATGCGCGTCGTAAACGATGATGGCAGCCTAGCTAGCATCTATTGCAGTCGAGAATGGTATGACCGAGAGCTGCTCAAAAACTATGATGCTCAAGTCACAGTCGGGTTGCGGCAACCTAGCCAAATCAAGCCATTAAATCTTAGCCATGCTTTGACTCAACGCATCTTGAATTTCAAAGTTGATTGTTGGACAATTGACAAGACAGGAAAACAAGCTGGCACTAGAACTCGCTCCAAGCTACGTGAGGAGATTTTCCGCATCATTCGCCAGAAACGGTTTAAGCCAAATGAAACACCATACGATTTTTTGGGTCTTGGCACACCCGGCCCTCACGACGCCTATCGTGGAATTTCAACGTCGGAGCTGGTTCCTTCTTCTGCAAGTTGGGTTGAATTCACCACACTGTCGTATGAAAGCCTATGGTATAGCGATAATAATCGAGTTGTTACCACAACTTCCGCGAACCTTAACTACGCCATGATGCTTTTCAAAATCAAATTGGAGACCTCGAAATACGATCCGCATGAAAACGATGTCAAGAAAATCGTTTTGAGTTTTGAGGGCTACGGTACAGCTCCAGCAGGCAACGGTGTCACAATCAAGGTTTGGAATCATGTCTCAGCTGCTTGGGAAAACGCTCAGGCTGGAACGGGCGGAGCTGATGAAACGATCACTATCACGTTGTCTTCTAGCTTAACCAATTACATTGAGATGGATTCTTCTGGGGTTGGCTACCTCTATCTTCTAACTAGAACGACTAACCCAAGCAATGGCACAACAGCAGCCATTCTCTACTGTGACTATGTGAAATGCACTCTAACCGTGGAAGGCTTGACGCATGTGAAATTCGGCACTTTCAATGATGCTGACGATGTGTCTGTCAAGCCGTTTCTGCTTCACACGGAGTTTTTGGTCATTGGGTGGATGTTTGAAAATGTACTCGAAACATAGGAGGAATGTAAAGTATGACGTATGGAGCGCATGAAGCAAAAATCTACTACGTCCAAGAATCAACCTATGGAACGACACCCGCAACCCCGAGCATGCTTGGGATACCAGCGGAAAACGTAGACCCCGCAGTAGACCCTGGACTACTTAGAATCCGAGGCATCGGTTCCAGAGATCTACAAGTTCTGAAGCGAGGCTTAAGACAAATCGACCTGAAAGTGGCCTATCCTCTTCCAAGTAGCGCACCCATAGGCTTTCTGCAGCATATCACAACTCTGAATTCGCAAAGCATCGAGGTTTTCTACGAAAAAACCAGCGGAATCATCGACCTACTTCACAAGGGATGCAGGCTCGACAAGGCAACCGTGGAGTGCAGCATCGAAGACGTGATCAAGGCAACCGTCGACGTTATCGGTCAAGACTTAGCTGTTGGCACCGCCAAGATCTCGGGCGCAACGTACACGGATCACAGCGGCGCCGTGGCCTTCAACGAAAGTTATGTGCAGCGCGGAGCCGCAGACGGTTCAGGCCTAGCTGATGTGACACGTGTCATGGATTGGAAGTTCAACATTGAAAACAACCTCAAACGAGTACCAGTGATCAGAAGCACAAGCGGACACCTGCTCAAATATTTGCAAGAGCGCCACCGAGTCCTGACGGGAGAGCTAACTTTCGAGTTTGAGAGCAAAACGGAATATGACGATGTTGTTGCAGATAGTGAGTTCAGTCTAAAAATGGGGCTTGGCGGAGCTAACAGCGCCCTGTTCAAATATTGCAAATGGGACAAAGTTGGGTCTCCAACAAAGATTGAAGACTTGGTTTCTCTGAAGGCGCCATTTGTGGCTAGAGACGTTGTCATCAGCTGAGGAGGTGGAAGAAACGAGAAAACTATTTGTCCTCATCGCCTTGGCTATAACGTTTCTTCTGGGTTCTATGTCGACTTTAGCAATCCAACAGTACACGCAGCGCATCGAAAACAAGGCAGCAGTCAAAGTCGTAGGCGTAGGCATCTACAAAGACATCAACTTCACGGCTTCGGTAACTCAAATCGATTGGGGACTCGTGGAGCCAGGCGAAAACAAAACTTACAGCGCTTACATCGTGAACAAAAGTAATGTTCCCTTGAATCTTAGCATGCGTACAGAAAACTGGAGTCCAACCAACGCCAGCGATTTCATCGCGCTCACCTGGGATTATGCTGGAGACCCGCTGGCAATCGATGACTATATTCCAATCACGCTGACGTTGCATGTCAATTCTGCGATCTCGGACATAAGGGGCTTCAGCTTCGATATCGTGATCGTGGGGAGCGGATAAATGACACACAAAGACCGGGTGCGCACAGACCACATTCACCTCGTTTTGCCCGAATACCTAATGAAATTCATTGAGGCCTTGGCAGACAAGCACAAAACGAGCAGAAGTCACGAGATTGAAGTTGCGGTTCTTCTGCGATATCTCAATCATGGAGGTAATTGAAAATGAGAAAAGAAACAGTTGAAATTGATGGTCGATTCGGCGATGAATACGCTGGTCGTTATGTCTTCCAAGAGATCACCTGGGCTAAGCGGAGCCGGATCATTCAGAAGCACACCAAATATCACCCGATGACAGGGCAAGTGATCAGCAGCGATATCGTGGCCATCCAGGCTGAGACTATTTGGGCAAGTCTTCGGACACAGCCAGATTCAAAGCCGATTAGTCTTCAGAGACTCCTCGGTGAAGACGAGGGCATCCCGATCGAGTTAGGTGAGCTGTTTTCACGGGTCACTAACGGACTCTGCGGCATAACTCCCAGTGAACAGCGTTTTTTATCCGAGCCATCCGAAGACGGAAAGCCCATCCAGCACTCATTGAATTCCGACTCTGCAAAGAATTCGGGAAGTTGCCCAGTGAGATCAGACGAGAGTCAGCCAAAGACGTCGAGCAACTAATTGTGATTCTGGGCGAGGTTGATCGAGAAACGGAGGATGAAGTCGCTAAGGCAAAGCGGGAGGCGCATCATCGTGTCGGTTGAAATGCAAGTCGATGTCTACGGGATTCCTGAGCTACAGAGTAAAATGGAGTATTTCGATGAGACAATGCGTGGATTCGTTGATCAAGCGCTTGACTACGAACTCTATGCCATGAAGGACACTGCTTTGAGTCTTGTTCCTCGTCGTAGTGGCTATTTGGCTTCTACGATTTTTGTTGAGCGTGTCCGTGAATGGGCGTTTAAGTTTGGAGCTCGAGCGTCCTACGCAGTCTTTGTCGAGTTTGGTACGCGTTTCATGCAGGCCAGACGTTTCTTGAGTAGAGCCTTACAAAGCGGCATGCCCAGTCTGGTTCAGGCTGTCAACCGTGCCATAGATGAGGCGATATCGGAGGCCAGCACGAGATGAGTTTTCACGAGATTAATATTGCTGTTAAGGCTGAGAACCGTGCGAGTTACGCATTTCGCACCATAGCCATGGATGCAATTCATCTAGCCTACTCCTTCGGAGCCCTAGATTCTCAGACGGGGCGGATGCTGACTGGGATAATGACTGCTGTGCATCTTTTCGTTTCTCTGAAAGCGGTCTTGGGAACGACTACGATTGCTCAGATAGCGCATACTGCGTCGACATACATTACTGCAGCCGCGACTTGGGTTTTGAACGCTGCTCTGGCCATGAAGATAGCTTTGCTCACCCTGGGAGTCGGTTTGGTCATTGCGACTGCGGCGTACATGGCTTGGCTGGCGTCGACAACTCGTGATGCTGCTTCTGCCCAGGCAGAGTACAATGCGGAACTTGAGAAGACACCCTCTCGGTCGATTAGACGAGCTGGAGAAGAGGAATATTATCGTCGTGGGGTTGAATATTGAGCTTAGCCCTGCCTGTTTGCGCCCTTGTGTTCGGATCGGTCACTCCGCCTCAAGCCGACGTCCTCGACCTGAGAGTACACCTAGGCGCTACTGACGAGGTTTCTAGCTTTGAATGCCTGCTTAGGAACTTCGATAAGAAATACAGCCCAGGTGGCACGTATCCCATCAATGTCAGCGATGATGGCAGTATAAGCATGGGCAGGGGAGTCAACTGTCCGCAGATCGCTACTATAACGGTTGAAGAATTCAAGGCTCTGTCAGATTCCTTTGGCGGAAACTACCTTCGTGTTTTGGGTCGTTGCTGGGGTGAACGCCTCTTCCGCCGAGTCGTGACCAAGACTTATGAGAATGTGAAAGGTGAGGCGGTCGTTAAGGATGTCATTGACTATTTTGTTGGGTTAAGTCACACTCGCAATTCAACTGAACTCATAGAAGATACGGATACTACGTACACGAAGTTGGAATATGAGAAGACGCAGGTCTTCGACATACTAAAATTCATTGCCAAGACAGCTGACAAGGCTGGTGTCATCGGCTTCGATTGCCGTGTGGCCCCAGATGGCAAATTCGAATTCTTCCCAAAAAACAGCAAGACATCATCCGTTAGTCTTTCTGAACGCTTGGAACTCAGCGAGTATCGAAAGAGCATTTTCCGCAAGAGAGACAAGATTTTCGTTGAAGGCGCAGCTGAAAAGAAGAACCCGGCAAACGGAGACTCCTGGACTGAGACTCTCGACATCAACACGGACACCATAAATGATTGGGTCAGCGGCACAGGAACAGGATCCGTTTCTCTTGATGGTGTGACTAAGGCCGTGGGGTCTTACAGCATCAAGCATACTACGAGTACACCCGACTATTATGGGCGGCTTCGCTTCATTCTTCCATCAGGTTGGCAGCCAAACTGCAACACACATCCAAGTCTTCCGTTTCAGATCCGCAGAGAATCGGTCTTCAGTGGCCAGGCCACAATCACTTTGAAAGATGGCGATGGTACTCTGATCTTTCGGGAGTTTCAGGTCCAGGCTGATAAGTGGCTGCTTCAGAAGTTCAATGTTGGCAAGAAATACGCGGACGAATGGCAGGGCGACGTAGCGAACTTCAACTGGGAAGTTATCAACGAGATTTGGTGGGACATGCACTTTTCAGGAACGGGCACTGGCAGCTTCTGGGTTGATGGCCTCTTCTTCAATAGCGCGCGCTGGAGTGCCACGTACGGCTCAGGATCCCGCGAACTTCCAGAGACGGATGAAGAGCTCCACAGCGATAATGAGTGTTTGCTCCGAGCGAAAGCCCTTCACGATCACCTGAGCGGCCCTGCAGAGTACATTAGAGTTGTTAGTGACGTCGTTGACTATGGCACGACGCCTATCCTTGCAGCTGACAGAATTTGGGTTACTTTGCCTAATGAGAATGTTGATGGATACTATCGTGTCATCCCCGAATATCGTTTGGTCTCAGAGACCCAGACCCTGGAAGTGACGTTAGAGCTGGGTAAAGAGCCGCCATTGCTGGCTGATTATCTTTACGCCTTGAGAACCAAGACCGGGAGTCTATCTCGCTACAAGATCGGGAGGGTCTAACGATGAGTTCAGGAGGTAAAGAGATCCGGGTTCGAGCTGTGCTCGCAAATCCAAATGACAGAGATTTGAATTGTGATATAGATTTGTGCGTTGACACTGGCGCGTCAATCACTGTAATTCCTCAAAAAGTCGCCAAGAAACTGAAGCTTCAAACGGTGGGTAATGCTCAAATCCAGCTTGCAAACGGTCACATCGTGAAACATGATCTCGTCTACGTCTATTTGTACATTGATGGCGAAGGGTTGACGCTTTACGCAGCCGTGAATCCGGATGGAGACGCGCTGCTTGGCTGTGATATCATGGGGTTGCTGCAATTTCAGGTCGATGTTGCGCGAAAAAGGGTGTTCAAGTCTCTGAAGCGGTTCAAGGTGATAAGCATGTTTTTCAAGCTCCGGGGGAAGCGCGTATCAGAAATTTTGTCAAACAAGCACTAGTGCGCAGGGTACAGGTTAAGGGTCCACGTGGCCAAGTCAAATACGTGGAGGAGCCACCAAGCCAGAAACTACTGTACGGGATATACTTTGCTTTAGCCGCCCTCATCACACTAGCCGTCCTTGAGGCCATCCACATACTCGTAGTAAAAACGTTCAACAGCGAGATCTTCTCTGCCATTAGCCTCGTCATCGGAACGATCTTAGGGGCGTTCTTCAGCCAAAAAACATAGGGGGGGGTAGGGGTAGGTCCGTATTGGTTAAAATTTCGCTCAATAGCATGATCATCCAACGAGTCTGCAGAATCAAGTTAATAACCAAGGTTGATACTCAAAAAATTCGAGAAAGCCTACTTCAAAACCTTAATGAACTTTTCAGTCTTGCCAAGAAACAGGCCCAAAACAACAAACTGCAGTTGCCGCAACGACAAAAATGGGTTCGAGTGGCTTCCTACGTTGCGCAAGTCATGAATAGCTTAACAAAAAGTTTCGATGAGGCGCAGATCACCAAGGACCTTGAAAAGCTGGAGAAGTTGATTAATGAAGCAATGGCAAAAGAAAAAGGCTGAGGATCTCCAGCGCCAGGCTGAGGACCTGCTTCAAAGACGGCGGCAGCCTCGAATTCCTCAGGACCCGGTTGAGTTTTTTGAGAAGATACTGCACATAAAGCCGTTCCCGTATCAAGCTGAATTTCTCAGGGACCCCGAACCATGGAAGGTCTTGCGGTGGTGCAGGCGAGCTGGCAAAACCACAGTCATGAGCGGCAGCGACATACATTACGCCGCGACACATCCGCAATCTAAGATTCTTGTGATGATGCCGAAATTCCAACAGACGAAAGAGATTTACTTCCAAGGTGAAGGAGGTCTGCATGATCATTTAGCTCGCATGGACCGCAAAATCTACAAAGCACTAATTCTTGAGCAACTCCAAACAATTATTCGTTTCAGAAATGGCTCGATGATTCTTGCTGAGGTGCCTGAACCCTTCACGATCAGAGGTCATGGTCCCCGAAAGATCAGTATTGATGAGATGAATTTCGTTCGGAAGGACAAGGACCTCTGGTTGAGCGCTTTGTTTCCCATGAGTCTAACTCGCATTGTTTACATCAATGTGGCTAGTACGCCCTGGAACAAAGACAGCATCTATTGGAGGATGTGTTATGATCAGAACTTCAATTTCAGTGGCAACATCCACGATCGGTGCACAGCTAAACCGTGCAAACTTGACCCTTCAAAGCATGATCGACCAAGATACTTCCTTACATGGGAGGATGCCATGCAGCCAAAGGGTCCCATTTTACCCGAACAAGTTGACGCTATGCGTGAGCAGTACGCGGGCGAAACATGGCGCTGGAAACGAGAGATGGAGAGTAGTTTTGTCGACGATGAGACCGCCTTCTTGCCTAGCAACCTGATCATTAGGTGTCAGAATGACGATTTGAGTTTCACGCCTTTTGAGGAGAACATCAGCGGCGAATTCTACATTGGTTGGGACCTAGGGCGAGAGAGAGATCCTGGTGTCGTCTCGGTTGTTAACCAGAGAAAAGACGTTTTGGTGTTAACCCACTGCAAACAGTTTCCGTTGGGCACGCCTTACGTCAATCAGATGGGTTACATCAAATCACTGTGCGATCGTTGGAAAGACGTGATGGCCGTTTACTACGATCACAGCGGCACCCTAGGCATGGACGAGGAAATCAAAAGATGCGAATTCCCAGGGCTAAAGGGAATAGACTTCAGTCTACCTGCAAAACACGGAATGGCAAGTTACATGAAGCAAAAGATGATGTCGGTCCGCGAAAGCGATAAGAAAGCGCCACCTGAAGAAGCTAGGCGCCAGTTTGAATTACCGCTTGACATGGATGTGCAGGCTGAGCTTAACGCGGAACAGTGGGAACAGAGGCCAGGCTCGGAGATCTATGTTTTCTCGCATCCTCAAGGAACTCATGATGACCGGTTTTGGTCCATTGCCTTAGCCTGCGTGGCCAGCACTGGAGCTGTACCTGAACCTTTCATCGCGGTGCTTCCAATATGAGACGAAGAGAACAGTTCAAAATCACGGGTTGGGCTAGACGTTACGATAAATGTAGTGGCAAATTCATTGTGGACATTGCCTATCGCACGGCTACAGAGATCACGCCAAGAACCATCGCTGTGAGCGAGGCTTTTGGCGTCGGCGTTGACCAGGAGCAGAAGTTCACCATTTACGACAATGTGCAACTGAAGATCGGACCCAAGGACATCGTGTTGATCACTGGCGACTCGGGTAGCGGCAAATCCGTATTGCTCAAAGTTATCTCACAAGACATACGTGAGAATCCTGAGCTCGGAGAAGTCATCAATGTCTCCGACGTCGACGTGGACCCGGACAAACCGCTCATCGATACTCTCGGTAAAACCGTGGAAGAAGGTTTGGAGCTGCTCTCGAGGGTCGGCTTAAATGACGCTTTTCTCTTCGTTAGGCGCTTCCGGGAGCTCAGCGACGGCCAGAAATACCGGTATCGCATAGCCAAACTCATCGAATCCCAAGCGCAGTGGTGGGTCCTTGACGAATTCGCTGCGACCTTGGACCGAGATACAGCCAAGATTGTAGCTTTCAACCTGCAGAAGCAGGCTCGAGCGCACGGCAGAGCTGTCCTGGCAGCCACAACCCACACGGATCTCTTCGCTGACTTGGCGCCCAGCGTGCACATTCACAAGCGTTATGGCCGTGAGATCACAGTCGACTACTACGACAACAAACCAGCAAAAGAATGCACTCTCACCAGGGAGATGCACGTCGAGAAAGCCAGTCTCAAGGATTATGCTGAGCTCGCAGGATTTCATTACCGGGACTCTAAAGGCGTGGTGGCTCCGAGAAGCGTGTTTGCGCTCAAACGCGGAGACGAACTTGTAGGCGTCATCGTTTATCGTTCGCCAGGTTGGATCGCCTTGGGCAGGCTCTTGGCTGTTGGCCGCAAAATAATGCTGAAAGAGCTCAACAAAGACTGGAGCCTGATCAGCCGCGTTGTGGTGCACCCGAAATACCGCACCATGGGCTTGGGAGCCAAACTCGTCAAGGATACACTCCTAAAGTGCGGAAGACCCTTCGTTGAATCAATCGCGGTTATGGCGCGGTACAATCCCTTCTTTGAGCACGCGGGCATGCGAAAAATCGCCACATCCACTCCTGATCGCCGTATGCTCAAGGTCCTCGCCGAACTCGAGCAGTTGGGCTTCAGCCTCACTTTCTTGAGCAGCCAAACCTACAACGCGCATAAACTCCAGCAGGATCCAGAGCTGATAGCGAAGGCAAAAGAGGTCCTTCGCAAATACGCCTCGAGCAACTGCATCTGGCGCCGCCGACTCATGGCCTGCCACAAACCAATGCCCACAAAAGAAGAATTCCTTGACGTCCTCGACAAGGCGGATCCGCAGCGCTTGGCAAGAATGCTGCAAACCCTCAGCATCCTGGCACAGCCCAAAGTGTACCTCTTTTGGAAGAATGATGCGGCGCTTAGTTTCATCCAGCTTCTCGATCAGCATCAACAATAACCACTTTCACCGGGCTCTCAGACACCGCTCTTACGGAATCCGTTCCAAACCCGCTTTTAAATGGCTTCGGAACGCGTTCCGAAGCTGCAGGTGAAACATGCCTTGAAAGAGTACGTACGCGGAGCGTTTCAGGCTCTGGCCTGGGCAAGAATGATTCTCTCAAACGTCAAAGACACGGCTCAGTTGGAGAAGGTCCTCGGCGAAGTCGACAAGGCCCTCGAGACCCTCAGAAGCACAACAGCACGAGACTTCCTAACCGACATGCAAACAGAGCTCAGGGCGCCGGAATCCTCGTAGTAACAAGGTAGCTAAAAAATAGTTAAAATATCGCCCTGAACTACCCTCACTTTTTCTCTGGTCGCTTGAACTTCGCGCGCGCGGGGCTAGTTAAGCAACGCGAATTCTCACTGAGCCTTGGCCACTGTCATGAGACATGCTCTGTGGTACCATTTTTTGTCACTGTAGCACGGATACTCTCTCGGCCACACCCATTGCCTGCAGCCATGACATTGATGAGGCAATCTGGCGAGAAAACGGAGCCAGAGGCTCCATAATCCGAGTCTCATTTAGATTTCCAGCCTTTTTTGCGGAAAATCTCACGAACCTCAGGTAACTCCAAAGCAAAATCTGTATGGCGACAGTTTTCGGTTTCGTCGTATTCGCACCGTGCTTTGCCTTCTTTGAAGTAGATTTGGATCAAGCGACCTTGCGGTGGTTCTAGGCTGTGGTCTTTGACCAGAACACCTAGATCATTCAGGTTCACATGTTCTAAGGTGGGACGTTCAATGGGTATTTGATCATAGTACTGCGTTATAAGCATGCGAATGACGTCGGTATTTGCCTCGAGTCCCCATTTTTTCTTCACGGCCTCAAATCGCTTTGCCACGTCGCCCTCTAATGTGAGTGCAATCCTGATAGGTTCCTTTTTACTCATTTTAGCTCACTTTAAATGTTTCAATATGCGTATAGATAAGCCTTTTGTTCACTAATGTTCTATAGAGAAGTTTTATATGCGTTCAACGCATTTAAGATGAGTTCAGGTGAGTTGAAATGACAGAAACAGGCAAAATACAGATCCGCATCGACCTCGAGGGAGACATCGCTGGCAAATTCGAGGCAGTCAAGAAGGACAAAGGCCTCGAAAACAACACTGATGTCGTTCGTAGCCTGATCACTGACGCCTTCAAGAAACTGCAGGAGGCTTAGATTATTTGGCGGTTAGGGCTGTTTGGGATCCAGATATCGCCCATCTCGCAGACGACCCTGAATTCAAGCGCAAAGTTGAAGCAGCGTATGCCCGCAGTCACGGTTGGAGCTTTCGCGTCCACGCTCGCGACCTCGGCTGGATCAGTTTTGAACCCGACGGCGATCAAGTGTATCACGTGTACAGAGAGAAAAACCAGGCGGCTTAGGGCATGGAGCGTACTTTCAGGGTTTCTAGTAAGGGTTTGAAGGGCAAGCATAGTACGCCCTTTGTCATTCTCAGCAACGTTGATGGCGAGAAGCTCGAGCTGCACCTTGAGGCAAAATCGCAACTTGACGAATTCGAGATCGAAGGCGAATTCACTTTCAAGTTGACACCTACGAAACAGAGCCGCCTTAACTAACTAGGAGGCAGGAACTCTGAAAAAGTGTGATATCCGAGCTTGCAAAAACACCGCGACGGTCTTTGGCAAAACTCTCGCTTTCTGTCAGGAACATTGGGCTAAAATTTGTGCAGCCACACCGGATACCGAATCCGAGACATTCACGAGTGAGGGGCCTGAGAACCTCAAATGCCCAGGTTGCGGCTGCAAGCTCGAACCCTATGAGATCTTCGCGTGCCGCCTTCGTGGTTTGAAGCGTCCCGCGTGCATCGGTTGCCTGGCTGACGCCCTAGTTAGTTTCAGGGATCACGTGTACCCGTTGATGCGAGGTCTCGAGCAGCTGGTTCTTGATTTGGCAGAGAGGACTGGCGGTAAGGCTGAGTTAGTCGATGCGCAACAGGGCAAGGACACAGAGTGAGTTTGGGGAGAGGCGCTTCCACTGTTGAAGAAATCGCTCCAATCATACTCGGAAAGCCGGTTAAACCCTGATGGGAAGGGGTCCCTAACCGTTGGGTCCTCCGGCGCGCCCCCCAAAAAGTCACCAATAGGGGTGACCACCCCTAGTGTTTCTTGCCCTGAATGCGGTTCAGATCGCACTTGGAAGGATGGTTGCCGGTATCCTCGTAGTAGAATCATCAGTCCGGTGCAGCGTTGGATCTGCCGCAAGTGTGGTTTTCGCTTCTCTGAACCGTCTAGCGCTCTTCAGACTGTTGATAGACAGGTTTTAAATTCGCCTGCTGCCGTAGTTTCTACTCGCCGAGTATGCGTCGCTGATGGAGCGATGATAAACTTGGTCGAAGTGGAAACGGAAACCCGATTAGAAAAGGCTGCGGGAGCCACAGCAACACCAGATCAGGCAACAGTCAAAGGCAAAATCATCGAATTCGCCCTCTGGCTAAGCAAACAAGGATACGACGAAGACGTTGTCAAATGGCGCTCAGAACGAATGAAAAAATTTGTTGAGCTGGGCGCCAACCTGTGGGACCCAGAAACCGTCAAGGAGGTCCTCGCTAAACAGAAGTCTTGGAACGATGGTTACAAGATGTTACTCGTGTACGCCTACGAAAACTTCCTTCAGATGGAAGGCCTCTCTTGGAAACGACCTCGCTATGTACAGCCGGAGAGATTGCCTTTCGTACCCACTGAAGCAGAGTTGGACCAATTGATCGCGTCTTGCGGCAGAAAGCTAGGTGTTTTCCTTCAAGGCTTGAAAGACACGGGAGCTGACCCTGGCGAGTTAGCGGCTCTTGAACCCACAGACATCAATGCCGAAAACAGAACAGTGCAGATCAGACCCGTGAAACGTCATAACCCTAGAGTCCTGAAAGTGTCCAGGGAATTCACCATCAGGCTTCAAACACTCAAATCCTACCAAGCATCCCAGAGAATCTTCAACCAAAAAACCCTCAGTACATGTCTACATTCGCAGAGAAAGCGAGCAGCTCAGAAATTCGGCAACCCAAGGCTTCAAAAAATCTCCTTCACCACTTTCCGCCACTGGAAAGGGACTATGGAATACCACCGCACAAAAGACATCTTACACGTAATGAAAATGCTTGGCCACAAACAGATCCGCAACACGCTCAAGTACATTCATTTGGAAACGATGCTGTTCAGCGAAGTCAACGACCAGTACGTCGCAAAAGTCGCCAACAACACCAAGGAAGCCTGCGACCTCATTGAAGTAGGGTTCCAGTACGTCACGGGCGAGTACGACGACGGCGGCAAGATCTTCCGAAAGCTCAAAGACTATATGGATAAAGCACAGAATGACGGGGATAAGCCTTTATAAATACGTCATTAGTAATCATGTAACGTTTCATCTTAAATATGAGGAGAGTTGTGCAAATTGCCCAAGGTCAAGGCGACTGTTAACATCGAAAACGTGGTTGCATCAGCCACAT
>Ga0315296_10000925_pt1 | contig 26030 bp, 34 predicted proteins | sample YL17G14_18_MG_FD_203921 | JGI IMG/M metagenome (GOLD analysis project Ga0315296, IMG submission 203921) | Sediment microbial communities from Yellowstone Lake, YNP, Wyoming, USA - YL17G14_18 | ecosystem: Environmental > Aquatic > Freshwater > Lake > Sediment | place: USA: Wyoming | collected... | reverse complement strand
TAATATCTGAAGCTGTCAAACGAGACGACACTCTCGAAAGCATTTACCAGCAGATTCTGGAACAAGACCCACAGATGAAAGCTACTGCTGACTTCATTGCAAAGCATCTGGTGCTGCGTGAAGGTGTGGCAATGCAGAACGTTCACGGCTACGTCGAGTATTTCAAGAAGAAATTATTGGCATAGACACCAAAATTACTTATATCATTGCATCCCGATTCAGTCATCCAGAAAGAGGCGAACATCATGGGTGAAGAAAGACAGTTCTCTGGACCACCGCCAAGAGTCCCCTTGGAGCGAATAGACAACTACACTTGGAGGATTCCTCAGAAATACAAGCCTGGCATGAGGGTTCCCGGCTTAGTTTTCGCAGATCAAGACTTGCTCGATAAAATGAGGACAGACCGCACTTTAGACCAGTGCGCCAACGTTGCCCACCTACCGGGCATCTACAAATACGCTATTACGCTGCCTGATGGGCATGAAGGATACGGATTCCCAATAGGTGGAGTAGCAGCAACCGACTACGCTGAAGGCGTAGTCAGCCCAGGCGGAGTCGGCTACGACATCAACTGCGGTGTCCGCCTGCTCACTACAAACCTCACTGAAAAAGACATTCGCCCAAAACTCGCCGATTTGACAACCGTGATTTTCAACAATGTTCCCAGCGGCTTGGGTAGCCGACGCAAGGATTTTCACATAACTTTAAGCGAACTCGACCGTATTGCAGCAGAAGGCGTTCCATACATAGTCGAACGCGGCTTGGGCTGGCCCGAAGACGTCGAACACTGCGAAGAAAACGGACACATGGAAAACGCCAATCCCGACAAGGTTTCTGCCAACGCCAAGAACCGTGGACTACAACAAACCGGCACATTAGGGTCAGGCAACCACTTTCTAGAGATCCAACGAGTGGACAAAATCCTTGACCCCGTTACCGCCAAAGCCTTCGGCATCACCGAAGTAGGCCAAGTCACAGTTATGATCCACTGCGGCTCACGCGGCTTCGGACACCAGATCTGCTCCGACTATCTACGCGTCATGGAACGAGCCACCCAGAAGTACAAAATAGCCCTACCCGACAGAGAACTCGCATGCGCACCTGGAACGAGCATTGAAGCCCAAGACTACTATCAAGCCATGGCTTGCGCAGTCAACTATGCCTTCTCCAACCGACAGGCAATAACCCATTGGGTTCGTCAGAGTTTTGAGCAAGTGTTCAAGCAGCCTGCCGAGACCTTTGGTCTCCGCCTAGTCTATGACGTAGCACACAACATAGCAAAGATAGAGGAACACAAGATAGACGGAGCCACTAAGAAAGTTTGGATTCACCGAAAAGGCGCCACCAGAGCATTTGGACCCGATCGACCCGAAGTGCCAGCCGACTACAGACCTTACGGGCAACCTGTGCTGATTCCTGGAAGCATGGGCACAAGCAGCTGGGTATTAGTAGGCACCAAAAAAAGCATGGATGTCTCCTTTGGCTCTACTGCTCATGGCGCAGGCCGCATGATGAGTCGTACTGCAGCCAAGCGTAAGTTTTGGGGCGGAGATATCAAGAAGAACTTGGAAGAACGAGGCATTGTGGTACGCGCCGCAAGCGCACTTGTGTTGGCTGAAGAAGCTGATCCCGCCTATAAGAATGTAGATAAAGTGGCTGAAGTCAGCGATAAAGTGGGCATCGCAACCCGTATTGTACGACTGTCACCAATAGCAGTGGCAAAAGGATAAGAGAACAGTCCCTCCCCATTTTCTTCGTTTCTGCATGATTCATATAAGTAGGCTCGATGTTGTTAACGCGGGTGAACTAGTGATGAAACCTGCTAGTGAGACGAAGTTGTCCTCGTTCCCTAGCGTTGTAAGGGTGAAATGGTTAGACGGTATGCGTTTTGTGGCAAACGATGACAAGGGTCATTCAATTGTGATAGATGCCTCCCGGGAGCACGGCGGAGAAGGCTCAGCGTTCAGCCCTATGCAGCTCTTGCTTGTTGCTCTAGGCAGCTGCACTGGAATGGACATAGTCAATATACTGCAGAAGCAGAGACAGAAGCTAACTGGCGTCGAGATTGTGGTCTCTGGTGAACGCGTCTCTGACCATCCAAGAGTCTACAGCAAGGTTCATGTAGAGTATAAACTGAAGGGTGAGAATCTAAGAGACAAAGCATTGCGCACAGCCATACGGCTGTCTGAAGACAAATACTGCTCCGTTGGCGCCACAATCGGCAAGACGGCAAAGATGTCGCATAGTTACGCCATACAATAAGCATAAATTCTCTTGCGACAAGAATGCAACAGCGTCTGGAAGTGAACAGAAACGTCAACAGCATTCGCAAGAATAGGAACAGATCGTTATCTACAAGATCATTGGCTAAGGAGACTGATAGCAGCAATAATCGACAGCATCATAATGATGATAGTAATTCGGATAATAGCGATATTCATCGTGTTGCCAACGCTTATTCAAGGCGTGCCCTTCCTCTTTACCTCACTTGACTTCCTTCAGGGACTATTGTTCTTCCTTTATTCCGCAGTGCTTGAATCAACTTGGGGAACGACCATAGGAAAGCAAATCATGAACCTCAAAGTGACAACACTGGAGGGCAGACCGCCGACGTTTGACCGAACTCTTTTGCGAGATGTTAGCAAAATCCACGGGTTGCTGTGGCTCATAGATGTCGTAGTAGGCATGGCGACAATAGGCGATCCACATCAGAAAGTCAGCGACAGATTCGCAGGAACAACCGTGGTCTCCACGATCCAGAGAAGCATGATCCTACCAGCAACATCGAGTCCTCCGACACCGCCATCCCCGCCTTAGACATTAATTCAACCTGGGTGAGAGCCTCATCACAGAGCAGTTCGGCGGCGAAGTGGGCAAAGCCATCGTGGGTTTCCAATACGCGGAACGCGTGAAGTCAGAGCTAATAATAGCTGCGAAAATGGTTGATAGCCTAAGCGAGCTGACTGGCGACGAGTTGAAAGGCGCCTCCAAGCTCTATTCCTTCTTTCTTACGGCTCTAGAGGGTGAAACAAACATTGCCTATAACGTGCTGGGTCGCGCAGAATTCGAAACCGCCGCTGCTAAAATAAGGGAAGCCGCTGAAAAAGCTAACCTCGGTCAATATGGCGAAGCTATGAAGCTACTTTCCGAAGCGATATCACACGTGGCGTCAAGCGGTCAATGGGCAATGCAGACACTCAAGAACAATCATCTGCTCTAACTTGTCATTCTGGCAATCAGAAAGGCTTATTTCCATATTTGGCAGTTAACGATTCTTTGTTGGAAGGTATAGACCCATTTTATGTATGGGACGCTTGAAGTCCTAGGTCCTGAGCACGAGTTCTCCATAATCGATGAAAAATTGACTCCGCTGCCGATTGTGGACAAGGTTATTCGTGACGTTCATGGGCGCCTAGTCAACTGCACCTCATTGGGCGCCTGCTCTTTTGGCAAAGAACTGCAAGCCCATGTAGCTGAGTTCAAAGCTAACAGACCGTTTGTTTCTCCAGTCGTATTTGAAGAGACCATGCAGAAAACTGTTGAAGCCATACTTGGAATCCTTGAGAGCCGTTACAATGCACGCTTGCTGGGATCGGGCATGCATCCTTTATTGAGACTGAGAGACGCCAAAGTCTGGTCGCATCGAGACCGCGGAATCTACGCGGCAATGAGCGGAATATTCAATCTGAACCGGCATGGATGGCTGAACATTCAAAGCTTTCAACTTAATCTACCATACAAGAATGAGAGTGAGGCAGTGAGACTTTACAGCGCCTTGACCAATATGCTGCCCTACTTGCCCGCTGTCGCAGCATCTTCCCCAATCTACGAATCAAGAAAAGGCGCCTACGTGGACAACCGACTACATTTCTATCTGACGAATCAGATGGAAGTGCCCTCAATCACAGGCAATCTAATACCAGAGTACGTGAACTCGTTCGAAGAATACGAGAAGGCAACTGTGCGACAGTATTCAGAAGAGCTGGCAAGACTAAACGCTCCTCGATGCTTGCTTAACAAAGAATGGTTGAACTCTCGCGGCGCCGTTATCCGGCAAGACCGAAAAGCCGTTGAAATACGCGTACTGGACGAGCAGGAAAGTGTCAAGTCTGATGTCGCTTTAAGCTGCTTTATTCGTGCAGCATTGCGTGGAATCTTACGGGACGCGGAATATCCGTATCTGGCTCACCCCATCCTTGTCCAAGACTTCAAACATGTTCTGAGAAAAGGTCTCCAAGCCCGTGTTCAACATCCTAAGGGCAAGACGGCTGGCGAAGTCTGCCTGCACTTGCTTCAAACTGCCATGAGCAACGCGACAGACGAGGAGAGAAAATACTTGCCTATCATAAAGCAGAGAATAGAGGGGGGCAACCTCTCCAACATAATTCTCAGGAACGTTGCGAAAAAAGCTCAGAAGACAGACCTAAAGGAAGCCATCTTCACCACGTACTCACATCTAGCTGACTGCTTAGAGAAAAACCACGTATGCGTGAACTGAAATGTCGCCAAAAGCCAAAAGCAAACCCCGTCAAGCCGACTTTTTCGATGTCTGCAAAGGATGTTCAGATGGATGTTGCACAAGAGTGCGACCGCCACTTACACTTGAACGTCAGCAGAAAATCCGTGAATATGCGAACAGGAATGGCATCGCTGTCGGCAATCTTTTTGAGAACGGAAAATTTGTATTTCCTCGGGAAACTGAAGACGGCGTTTGCATATTTCTAGATAGGCTTACAAAAAGATGCAAGATCCACCCTGTGAAGCCTGAAACATGTGTGGCGGGGCCGGTCACCTTCGACATAAACACAGAAACCGGAAAAATCGAATGGTTCTTGAAAACCCACAAGGGCTGTCAGCTAGCCGCACCTTTGTACAAAGATAGAGCAGAATACGCGAAACATGTGAGATCCGCCAAGAATGAAATTTTCCGCTTGATACACGGATTGGACGCAGAGGCTCTTCGCGCAGTTCTCGCAGTTGTGGAACCAGATACGATCAAAGTGGACGAAGACAAGGCCCCTCCTAGGGTGCTAGCCAAACTCAAACCGTAGATCTAGAATCGATTCGCTTAAGAGCGAATTCTGCATTCCTTTTCCGACTCTGTTAGCGAGGTTACACGGTTTAATGAGCCAGAGGCAAGCTGAAGACAGAAATCAGAACTCAGCGGATCTGAAACCTCTTTACGTCAGATCGGTAGTGGGTTCCTTCGGCTCTGGCACAGTTGGCCCGTTTCTGGGCGCGTATGCCGTGAAGTTAGGGGCGTCTGCATCTGAGATGGGCGTATTTCAGTCTGTCTCTAATCTAGCGCCAAGTTTGATGCAGATTCCTTGGGGCAAGTTGAGTGATAAGATTGGCAGACGAGTTCCGCTCATAGTTTTGGGTAGTCTCATCGCCTCCATTCTGTGGGTTCCGTTGATGTTTGTAGCCTCAGCTAACCAGCTGATCGCTGTGATAGCGGTTCAGGCTATAGTGGGTTCTATGGCTACGCCAGCGTGGACCGCGCTGATTGGGGATTTTGTTCATCCTTCTACGAGAGGTAAGATTACATCGTTAATAAACCGGTCAGCTGGCATTGGCGCTTTGCTTGCGACGCTTGCGGCAGGATACTTCATGATTTTAGTTCAGGGAAGTGTGCAGGAAATGTTCTTTGTTCCTCTTCTGATCGCTGTGTTGCTGGGTGTCGTTTCATCGCTTGTGATGCTTCTTGTCAGAGAGAAGCCGCATCCAAACAATAACTCGAAGAGATCCCTTTTCAGCTTGCGAGACGTGGTGAAGAACGTTAAAACCAGCCCCAACTTCTTGCGTTTCTGCGTTGTTAGCTGCATCTTTGGATTTTTCATGTCGCTTGGTTGGCCGCTATTCACCATAACTACTGTTGAAGTCCTGAATGCCTCAATGCTAGAAATCGCCCTGATCAGCGTGGTCCAAGGTGCGGTCACAATAACTCTGCAGCCTCTTGGCGGAAGACTCGTCGATCGAGTCGGCAGAAAACAGTTGATTATAATCTATCGACTAGGATTAGTGCTTGTCCCAACCTTCTATGCTCTATCAACTAGCGTTTATCACTTATACATATCAAGTGTTATTTTCGGGGTTCTAGTGGCATTTGGTGATGTGGCAATGTTCGCCTACCTTTTAGATGTCACACGGGAAGAGCTGAGAGGGACCCTCAGCGCTTTCTACAATTTGGTGACTGGAATCGTTTTCTTCGCAGGTTCACTGCTTGGAGGATATCTTGGCAGCTACTTCATTGGAGTCTTCGGCTTAGTCCTAGGGCTGCAGCTGGTCTACGCTATATCTGTGGCTGGACGGATTGTAGGGGGTTTGACTTTCACAACCTTAAGAGAACCGTACAAGTATCCAAGTACTCTGAGAAGAGAGCTCTGGCAAGCGGTGCAAAAAATACCATCAGTCCTAGAGCGAGGCTAGACCAAACATGATTCTGCTAATGAGTCTGAAGAGAAAAACTAAAGGAGCAACTGCAGGCTAAATAGTACTCATAATGAGGTTCATGGCTTGGCGGGCAAAATCGAAATTGAAATAGAGGATATTCGCAAAGCAAACTTGAAAGAAATTCCCGAAAGCTGCAGAGGCTGCGTTTACTGGGAATCCCCAAGTGACTTCGAGAAAAGCAAAGACGATCCGCAGAAGAAGGCAGAGCTAGAGGCAAAAAAGCGCGAATGGTTCGAGAAGACTCTAGACGAATTCGGCAGTTGCGGCAAAATTGTTTACTATGATGGAAAGCCCATAGCCTACGCTCAATACTCCAGTTCAGAACGACTACCTAACGTCAACAGCTACGAGTCAAAGTCTGTGGGCAAACTCAAAGAATGCGTAGTCTTCCTCTCATGCTTATACGTAGCTGATGAAACAATGCGCGACAAAGGAATAGGCGAGCAATTGCTGCAGAACATTATAGAAGATCTGCGAAGAAGAGGGTTCAAGGCCATTGAGACTTTTGCTTGTCGAACCTCAGCCAACAATCCTTCTGGGCCAATGGCTTTCTACATAAAGAACGGCTTTCACATAAAAGACAAAACAAATGTAGAGTTTCCGCTTATGAGGCTGTTCCTGTAATCATTTTGTCGTAGGCGTATGTCAGGTTTGACATCCCTCACCTCGAGAGGAGAGAGGAGATTAAAACCATCGCGATCAGTCATCTGTCTCTTGCCATGACATACGTCATGATAAAGATGACGTACGTCATGCTTATATAGCTTTCCACACAAATAAATCTGCTACTCGCGGAGAGTTCATTATTGCCTGCACCATGCGAAGTCGCAGTGAAGTCAGTGATTCCCGCCATACGCGCTTACATCGCCAAGGAGCTAACTCAGACATACAAAATGAAACAAACCGATGTCGCAGACCTCCTTGGAATAACCCAAACAGCAGTGAGCAAATACGTTAGCAATGTCCGAGGACAAGCCCTCAGAATCGACCGAACAAAGGATATTCAGGGCATGATGAACGAGATTGCCTCAAGAATAGCGGACAGAAAAACCTCTGGTCCGCAACTAATGCTAGAGTTCTGCGCCGTATGCAGAGCAGTAAGGCGGAATGGGCAAATGTGCGAACTCTGCGAACGCTCCGATCCCGAAATCAGAAATGTCTCATGCAACATCTGCATGTAATACCTAGGCTGTTTTGCTCTTATATCCCGCTTGTTCACATATTTCAAGGCAGCCCAAAGAGAAAAGCTGTTAACATGAATCCGGCCACTGAAACCAAGGAGGCTTTGGGCCAACTTATGTCGCGCATGGCTTTGACTGCTACTATCCCAAGCAATACAAGCCAAGCAAATGAGACCAAAGTGAAATAACTTCCGAATTGGTAAACGAGAAGGGGTCCCCAATTCTGCGACATACGGCTTAACGCGGCGTCTATTTCAGCCTGTTCTACGGGTGGCCATGATCCAGTTTCGAAGGCGATGGGGGGAAGCGCCAGATACGTTATTGTACGCACTGTGTAAAGGACTACGAGAACCGAGAGCAGGTACCCGAGAATCACAAACGAGCTGCGCAGTTTGACTTCTTTTCCACCGAAGAATCTGCCCACCAACGCTAAACCGACAGCAAACACCAGCCAGTACATCACAATGTAGATGTTAGTTGTCGCCAAAATGTTGGTGAACCAGTTTGCGAAAAAGTCTGTTGCAGTGAAACTAGTAGGTTGACCATTGATGGTGAGGAATATCTTTGTTGCGGTGGCATATTGAGCTGCGGCTGTAATCACGAGGATGAGCACTGCAAGAGTAATTAGTCCTTTGGCAGTGGGTTTCTGAGCTAGTTGGCCGAATGTTCTTAATGGTGAAATCAAAACCCTGAAGGGCAGTATCAGGTCCATGGCAGTTGAGCTTTTGGTGATCGGGCTTGGTGTTGAAGCGTCTTCGATTTTTGTGTTCTCGGTCAATTCGTTTGATGTGCTCCTAGCGAAATTGATTGGCAGACTATGTCTACATTCCTAGTTTAAGTCTTCTGTATGTTTCGTAGTCTACGTACTCTAGGTTCTTGTTTTCAGCCTGATACCGGATTGTGAACTTCTGCCGATCCTTCTTGTCAAGGATTTGATCAGTGACCAGTAGCGAGTACGCGTCGCTTCCGGCTCCTGAGCCGTAGCTTACCATGACGATTCTATCGTGTGGTTTAGCGATGTCCAAGACTGCTGCCAATCCTATGGGCGAGGAGCCGGAGTAGGTGTTTCCGAATCTTGTCACTTGGAGTCCCGGCATGAACTGCTCCTCCGTGAAGCCCAGTTGAGTTGCCACTTTGATTGGAAAGGCAACGTTAGGTTGATGCGAAACAAAATATGTTATGTCTTTGGGCTGGAGTCTCATTTTGTCCATAAGTTTCTCAGCAGCCTTAGTGACATGTTTGAAGTAGGCGGGTTCGCCGGTGAATCTTCCTCCATGGCGCGGATAGCTTTCTTGGTCTCGTCTCCAAAAGTCTGGTGTATCTGAAGTGCATGAGCACCAGTCTTCCATTTCAGCAATAACGTCGTTCATACCGAATATGAAAGCTGATGCGCCGTATCCCACAAAGAAGTCTAGTTCGCCTCCTGGCTCGTTTCTGGGCGCAGCTTGGGAATTGTCTGTGCCAATCACCATGGTGTAGTGTCCGCGTGCACTGGGATAATAAACTAGAGCTGAAGCATCTTTGAACATGCAGGTTGCGGCCTTGCAGGCGAATTCTGTGTCAACTGCGTCGACTATTTGCAACCCTCTTTCTTTGTCCTCCTCGCCAAGCTTCAAGACCTGAGCCACTTTGGAGGCTATGGGCTTGACAGCGTACGGGTTGGACTCGGAGCCAACGTAGACCTTCGCCACCATGAGCGGGTCGATCCCCGAATAAATGATTGCCATCTTGCCCGCTTCAACGGCAGCCGTAATAGAGTCTTCGTCAACAAAGGGAACACTTCTTTCTATTGCGCCCTCTTTAATCCTGAACTTGGACGTGTACACGCCGTAGCCAACTATGCCCGGTCTTTCATACTCCTTTCGCGGCTTCACAATCTGATGTTCTTGAAACGGATAATACTCCTCAGCAAGAGTGAATGCCAACGCTATAGTGGGAACAACATCGCTCTGCTCCACAGCATAGCGTCGTCTAAACCTCGGAACAACTTCTCTGCCTTCAAGCTCAGTCACATCGATTTCTTTATTCGTGAGAAGCCGGTCTGTGAGGCGACCTGGCACGCGCACTCGTCCATCGTCAAAGGATACGATGCCATAAACGTATGATTCAAGTCGGGTGAACTTGTTCGTGGGCTCTTTCACTAACGTGCAGACCTCAAGCTCACCTTTCTTGTAGAAGAAGTCCATGTCCTGCATTTTCTCGAAACTTCTTCGTCCACATGTGCCACAGTAGTCGCGTGGACGGAAGTATTCCTTGCCACATAGGCGGCACTTGCTACCTCTCAATCGGTCTCCAATGTAAGACACGCGTCTCTCGATTGGTTCACTGCTCATGCGCTAGTCATCTCTCCTCAAGATGTGAACGTAAGCCTTTGTGCCAAACCCCTCAAGTTCCAGCGCGCAGCCATGTTGCAGAGCTGTGTCTGTTGCCACTTGACGGTTTCCTGCTTTTCCTTTGAGTTGTTGCACGATTTCGTAGATCTGGGCTCCGCCTGTGGCGCCTAAGGGATTGCCGTCAGCTTTCAATCCTCCATTGGTGTTAACGTGAAGCTCTTTGCCGTTAACTCTGTAGAAGCTCTGAGATTCATTGAGGCTTTCAGCAATGCTTCGCCATGCTGTGCCACGCTTCGAAAAGCCCAAGTCTTCAAGCGAAACCATTTCAAGAAACGTGGACTGGTCGTAGAGTTCTGCGATTTGAATGTCGCTCTGCGTAATCCCTGCCGTTTTGAGGGCGTTTCTCATTGCGATTGCACTCGCGATGAACCCTGTTCTTTCTTCCCGAGCTGGGTAAGTCACGTAGTCTGTTGCTGAGGCTGAAGCAGCAACGCAAACAGGGGTGTCTGCGGTTTTCTTGGCTTTTTCTGGGCTAGCCAGGATTATGGCTGTGGCTCCGTCAGACACTGGTGCGAAATCGAAAAGCCCTAGAGGCTTCTGAGCCTTCTTCCGTTCCTTAAGCACGGTTTCAACTGTGATTTCGCGTTGATATTGGGCGTGTTCGTTTTGGACAGCGTTCTTGTGGTTCTTGACCGCTATTTGGGCGAGGGCTATGTTGAAGGTTTCAAGTTCCGACCCTGCGAGACGATGGCGTTTGACGTATTCGCGGAGCATGAGTTCGTGGTTAGCTTCAGGTGTGCATCCTGCATAGTAGCTCCACGGGTCTTCCAGCAGCATAAGGTCGTCTCGGATCTTGTCCCAGCGGTCAGTCATTTTCTCGACGCCGCCTACCAGAACCAAATCGTATCTTCCAGCTTGAATGGCAGTGCAGGCGTTCAGGAGCGCGGAGCTGAACGATCGGGTTTTCTCCATTGGCATGTGCAGCTCAGTCAGCTCGGACAGGAAGCCTTCTTCGATGCCGATTTTGTTAGTTATTGGAAGAAAATAGTCTGCTAGGTATCCTGCGTCTAGGTCCTTTCGTTCTAATCCAGCTGAGACTGAGGCTTTGAGCCATGCTTCTTCGATGAGTTTCTCTGGCTCTCGCTCATAATGCTCGCCAAACTTGGTTCTGCCGACTCCGATGATGATTGGATGCAACTGTGTCATCTAAAAGAATCCCGTCGCCCATATCCCGACTTTCTCTTACCTTCCATTGAGAGTCTATTAAAGCTTATGCGGTTATCAGTAAAGCCCGTAGAAAGCTGTGGACTAGGTTTTCTTCGGCGCGATGAATGATGAGCAGATGGAGCTCTGAGGTTTTCCCAGCCCTCTTGGCGCCGACTATTTCCATTCTCAGAAAATAGACCGCCTATGGTCGTCGCGTCTTTCCGCGCTTGAGCCGTTTTTCCGTCGTCTGAAACTATAAGTATAGGCGCTTATTGTTAAGGCTGGTCTGGAGACGCCACCCGTTTGATTCGTGCAGTTTTCTTTGACTTGGGCGACACGCTTGTAGCTGAAGAAGCAGTAGGCGGCAAACACTTGTGGGAAGCTACCTTAACCAAGCTTCCTTACTTAGACGAAGTTTTGGCTGAGTTGAAGAGGAAAGGCTTCAAGCTTGGCATCATAACCAACACCGTCACATCACGCGAAGAGCACGTGCGCTCAGCGCTGCAAAAAATTGACATGGAAAAATACTTCGACCTAGTCCTCACGTCCGTGGATGTAGGTCACGAAAAACCCGATGAACGAATATTCATGACGGCTTTAAGAGCCCTGAGGGTTAAACCCTATGAAGCTGTTATGGTGGGCAATCGAATAAGTACTGACGTTGTGGGCGGCAACCGACTTGGCATGAAAACCATACTTCTGAAGTGGAATAAGCGCTACAATGAGAGAATAACGTCGCGTGAAGAACAGCCTACACGCATAATAAAATCCTTCAGAGAACTGTTGAGCGTGCTCGGGGAAATCTGATAAGACCGAGCGCACATTTTTTAGGCGAACTGTTTCTAAGAGTCTAGCGGAGCAAAGCGCTTGGGTCCTAAGAGCTTGAAGCCTGAGGAAAAAGTCAATGCGACGATTCAAATGACTGACGCAGTTGTCAAGATCTGCGCCGACGGCATAAGGGATCAAAATCCGAACATGACCGAGGAGCAGTTGCAGGAAGAACTGAGAAAGAGGATAAATCGCCAAAAGCGCAGTCATCACGAGGTTTAGGAACTGAATACCTTTGAGGATCTGATAGGAAGAATCATCAGGAACCTTAACGCAGCAGGCGTTGACTACATGTTTACGGGCGCTGTGGCTGCAAGCTACTATGGCACCCCGCGAACTACCATGGACGTAGACATAGTTGTCAAGATTTCCTCTGAGGGTTCCCAGTCTCTTCTCTTGAAGCCTTTAAAGGCTGCTGAGATTCGAGTTGACGAAGACAAAATGCTTGCAGCATTCAGATCCGGCTACAGAATTGTCACTCTCAAGGACCAGAAAACGCATTACACGTTGGACATTATCCTGTCAGACAAGAAGCTTGAGAAGAGATCAGGAACAATCGTGGGGTTGCCAAGTTTCATTCAGACCCCCGAGGACCTTGTCCTGTCGAAACTTCGCATGATAAAATCCACGATCTCCAGAGAAAAGTCTCAGAAAGACAGAGAAGACGTCAAAGCAATTCTGTCACACACTAAAGTAGAGGCGAAACTCCTAAAGAAAAGGGCAAAAAGAGAAAGCACGTTGGTTACGTTGGATGAACTAATGGGTAAAGAGTTATAGGCGCACTTCGGAAAACAAAAGTAGATGGGACGAGGCTGCTAACTCAGCCAAAAAGTGCCCCTAAGCCTTCAATCGCTGCCTCTTCTTTCTTCTTTTCTTCTTCCTCTTTCTTCTTCTTGTCCTCTGGTGCTGCTGCTGGTTTGGCTTCGGCTCCTTGCGCTGGTGCTGCCGGTGTTGCGGCTACTGGTGCAAACGCTGTCGCTTGCTTCAACGCATCGTCTATGTTGACTTCGGCTAATGAAGCGACTAGGGCTTTGACTCTAACTGTGTCTGCTGTTATGCCTGCGGCAGTTAGCACTTGATTTAGGCTGTCTTCGTTGATTTGCTTCCCAGCTTTATGCAGGAGGATGGCAGCGTGGACGTATTCCATACTCATTTGGATTTCACCTCTCCCTCAATTGCTATTTCTTGCTTTTCAACCTTTCTGAGCTGGTGTTTCAGCTTTTTTCTCCTCTACCTTAGGCAGTTTTGTGTTCAGGCTGGATGCTTCAGCGTAAGCCTTTCTCAACATGTCTCCAATGGTTTCCTTTGTAGGTATGCCTGCATTCAACGCCAAGCTGTAGGCTTTGCGGTGTGCGATCTGCAGTAGCAGTGAAACGGTTTCAGATGTTGGATAACCCGCGTTCAGTGATAGGTTCAAGGCGTTTGATGTGGCTTCGATGAGGCTTTTCTTGAAGCCATCCAAGTCGATGTGCAACTGCTCAGCGGTTAATATGAGTCCTTCTTCGTAAACAGCCTTTAGTATGAGTCCTACCTCAACTGGCTTGATGTTCATCTTTGACAATACGCCTGCAAGTCGAGCTTCGATTACGTCTCCTCTCTTGGCAACCATCGTATCCTTGTTTATCCAAACGCTGCCTGCCTCGATTCTTGTAGGCAACCCAACAGATCCCAGTTGACTGATTACGGGACCTGGAGGCAGTCCAGTGTTACCTGCTGGTACGATTACGTCCATTGCAGCCACGTCTCCAGCCTTGGCCGTGGTCTTCACTCTGCCCTTGTCAAGTAAAAGCGAGAGTCTGAAGGGGCTGAGATTGGTGAACAGGAAGATGTTAGAGCCGTTCAGCAGTGGCTCAAGTTTTCCCACATCGGGTTTGTTCTTGTATTCGGCGACAGCCCGTTTCATCAACGTGTTCTTGAGCACGCGGACATTGGCTACGTCCTTCAGTTTCCTTTTCATTTCCTGAAGCTGTGCTGCGCGCACTTTCTGGAGGTTGGCAACTCCAAGCGCGTTGTACTCATCTAACAGCTTCTTGATTTCTTCAACCTGAGCTGCTTTCTGCACAACGATCTGCCTAGACATGGCTGTTTCCTGCCTAGATCCTCAATCGGGAAGGCGGACCCATCGCGGTTTTTATAACAATCGACCTGATGTTTCGAAGTCCACGTTTCAGTTTGCCTTCAAGCCGTCTGATGACTGCTTCTATGTTCTGGGCAATCTGTTCATCGGTCATGTCTTCCGTGCCGATCCGACATTGTATGACCGGCTGGCTGCGTAGGCGAACTTGCACGATTTTTCGTTGTCTCTCGATTGCAGCCGCAATGTCAACGTTGGGTGGTACCGGTGTGGGCATTCGTCCTTTTGGACCTAAGACTGCACCTAGAACTCGGCCGACGGTGGGCATTAAGGGGGCTTCAGAAATGAAGTATTCGTATTCATTCACCAATGCTTTCCGTTTTTTCTTGTCACCGCCTAATGCTTCGAGTTCAGCGCGTTCAACTACTAGGTCTGCACCGGCTCTTCTCGCTTTGAGGGCCAGTTCGCCTGTGGCTATGACGCAAACTTTGCTTTGCTTGCCAATTGGATTAGGAAGCTCTATTGATTCTTGGATCTTGCTTTCAGGCTTCTTCATGTCGATTTCGCGTAGGTTTATGATCAGTTCTACTGACTGAGCGAATTTCCTTTTCTCAGCCTTGCTCTTTGCTTCTTTGACTGATTCAATAAGTGCCTTAGCGTCCAACGACATCATTGAAGCCTCGTGTTCTCAAACCGTATGGAAACCCAACATAAAAATCTTGTTACTATTCTTTTTCCAAGAGAGAGTTGTATTGACCTTCGTCGATTTCCTTCTGCACTTCTTTGGGGTCTTTGCCCTCCACGGTGACTCCCATGCTGACGCAGGTGCCTAAGACCTCTTTAGCCGCTTTCTTTATGTCCGATGCTAATAGTTGGACGCGTTTCATCTTTGCAATCTTAGCAATCTGCTCCATGCTCAAGTTGCCCACCTTTTGAGCTTTAGGCGAACCTGAGCCCTTTTCCACTTTCAGTTCGCTAACAATAAGCGCCGATACCGTGGGCGTGCCAACGGTTACCTCGAACTCTTTGGTTTCAAGATCCACGATGACTTTGACAGGAACTTTCATGCCTGAATAGTCCTTGGTCACTTCGTTGATCTTGTTAACTATGGCAAGCACGTTGACGCCTAGCGGTCCCAATGCAGGTCCAAGTGGCGGTCCGGCTGTTGCTTGTCCGCCTGCAACTAGTGCTTCTACAACTTTCTTGGTTTCGCTCATTGAGTTGTTACTTCTCCTTCTTTCTTGGCTCTCTCAACTAATCGAACATAGTCTGCGTGAACTGTGATGGGTAAGGTGAATGTTGCCTCGAGGAGTTCAAGCGTGACTTCTTCTTTGGTTTTGTCTATGCGGGTGATTTTGGCTCGCATGCCCTTGAATGGGCCGCCTACAATTTCTACAACGTCGTCGGCGCCCAGTTCCTCGATTATGGGTTTAGTAACAATGTAACGTTCCACTTCTGAAAACGTGACTAGTCCCGGTACTCTTGACCGCACGTGTTTGACGCCTGCGATGGCTTGTTCAACGAAATGCGGGCCTCCTGCCTCGATGAAGACGTAGCCTTTCATCATTTCGGGCACTAGCACTGCCTTGATCGGTAGCTTGGTAGTTTTCACCCTGAGGGCGATCATTTCTGCCACGTTTTTCTCCTGTCCGGCAGTGGTGCGAACCGCAAAAACTGAGGTGGGAATTTTCCTTGGTTCTTCAGTCATCAATGAAACAGCCTTCTAGACGCCGCTCCAAGCTTGAAGCGTAGCCGAAATGAACTTGATGATGAAGCCCACGACGCCTATGACGGCTATGCCCAAAAAGCAGATCTTAACCGATAGCCACAGCTCGTCTCTGCCGGGCTTTTTGGCCAGCTTAAGCATTTTTGCGGCTGAACTTAAGAATGATCTGAGACCCAATGCTGCTCAACCGTCAAACAACAATTAGAATCTAATATTAAAGCCTTCTCGACAACACGTTACCACGACGCAGCTCAAGCAGGCTTCTTCAATGAATCCAGAAATGATCTGGAGCCGTTGCGATAGTAGCGCCATGTACCCTCTAGACAATTTCAGGTCAACATCGATTTCGTCTTCACTTATATGTCAGAACAAGCAATAGCTGCTATTGCGACGCGGAGCCCTTGAATTGAACAAGAACAAGGTTGCAGGTATAGCAGCGTCAAGGTTCTTAAGCGGCTTCAACTGTGCGGAAAGCGTCCTTCTCACACTGGCAGAACATCAGGGCATTGAAAGCACGCTTGTCCCTAAGATAGCTACCCCCTTTGGAGGCGGTATTGCCCGAAGCGCCTCGGTTTGCGGTTGTGTGACTGGCGCGCTTATGGGAATCGGCATGAAACATGGGCGTATGCAAACAACAGAGGACAGGTTGAAAGCCTATGCCATGGCTACCTCTTTCATGAATGCTTTCGCGAGAAGATTTGGAAGTCTCATCTGTTATGATCTGATAGGCTGTGATTTCAGGACGCCTGAGGGGCACAAACGCTTTGAGGAGTTGCGGGAGAGTCGATGTGCCAACTTCGTGAAAGGCGCCATAGAAATCATGCTTGAATTGCGAGAACCCAAGGTCCAAGAGCAGTTATGAAGAGCTACGTGTTTCTGTGAGTCTCTTCTGGGGCAAAGATAGGGCGCGCTCGAACTCGTAAACGGTTCGAGACACGACGGTCCATGTTTCCAGCATGTCCGAATCGATGCATACTGTGTCGTCTGCTAGTTCGGTGACTGCTTTAGAGAAGTGTCCTTTTGGAAAGCCGCCGACCAAGACGCATGCGTTGTCAGTTTTGGCCAAGTCAGAGATCGCGTCCTCAAGAGTCCGAGGTCTGCCAGCTCTGGTCAAAGCTAACAAACGTGAAGGTTTGACTTCTTTGATCAGCTGTGTGAGGGTCTGCTGCTTCAGGACGAGCAGAGGCTTCACTTTTTCGTTAGGTGGGACGCGACCTGTTTCGAAAAGTTGTTCTATTAGACTGACGAAGCGACTGTAGTTTCTGGGCAGTCTGGCCTCGTTGTTGATTTGAATGGTGGCGTCGCGAACGGTGTGAACGTATGTTGCTAGCTGCTTCTCCTTGTTGAGCGGTGATCCTAAGGCTTCGAGCAGTGCGAAATGTGCGATGTCTGGGCGTCCCCGCTTCTCGCTGTTTTCTAGTTTCTTCATTGCTGCGTGGTGATACGATCTGTCTAGGAGAATCAAACTGGGAGCTCGTCGACGTGTTTTAGGGAACTTCCTAATAGCGGGGTGATTCCAGACGCTTTCAGGGATTGTTTCCAACGCCGACTCGGCTATAATGAGGGTCAGCATGCGGTATCCTCGTTTGTGAGTTGCTTTGCAGCCTTTTTAGCTTGACGACAGCAGGGGTCTTGTGTTGAACAGCTTATGGAAAAGCCTATGTGGAACCAATGTTCATTGAAATACTGGTGCGAAAGAGGGGAGATGAGACTTGAGACTCTCTCGAAAATGGATCGTCCTGTTGCTGTCTTTTGTAGCATTCATTTCGCTTGCAGGCGCGGCTACTTATGTATGGTTCTTCCGCATCACAACGCCGGTTTTGTACAGCGACTCCCTGCAATTCTGGTACACAGACGAGACTCTGGGCGGTAAGTGGATTGATGTTGGAATAAACCAGACGACTTCACGTCCAGCTGTAGATTTGACCAAGGGCGTTTTTGACGTTAAGGTACTGGTAAACAATACGCGTCTGAGACCCGCGGGGCTAAGAGTCGAGATTAGGGCTGTTGACACCGCAACTGGCGGCGTAACGGGCTTCATTGGTTTCAACGTTACTGGCGTAGGTTTCAGTTGGGCTACGCTTTCATGGGAGGAAGCGCTTCCAGCCGAAAGCGTGACCGAGTGGGATATTCAGTATGTTTTGAGCAACGAAGCGCCGTTGGGTTACACTGGCTTCAATATTGACTGGACTGTGAGTCGCTTCGAGACTGTTGTACAAGAGAAACTCGACTTCACGACAATCAGCGTGGGCTGCCACTCGGGGCACACAAATCTAGCTTACTATGTGATTCAAGACAATCAGGCTTGGGTTGAGTTGTGGAACCAGCATATGCAGTTCTTGGTGGATCCATTGCCTCCGCCTGAAGTAGATTTCTCAATGAATACGGTTGTGGCTGTGTTTATGGGAGAAGCTAGGACGGGGGGGTATGCCCTACGCGTTTACGACATAGTTGACACAGGCTCGTCAATAATGGTTAAGATGGAGAAGACTGAGCCTGGCCCAAGATGCATAGTGCCTCAGGTGCTTACTCAACCTTACCACATGGTCCAGATGGCTAAGACTGACAAGCCGGTTACCTTCGACGTGAGCACAAGAATCCTAGAATGTCCCTAACGGGTTCCCAGCAAGATCCAAGCTATGTGAAGACGGAGCTGAAGAGCCATCTATCTTTCACTTTCGCTCAAGTCTCTGCTAACTGCGAGTGTTTTGCGCGGCTAGTCTTAAAAGCGGCAAGCCTGAGGGAGTGCTAGTTACCTGCCAAACGCTACCTCTCTCCAAGGGCTTGAGGTGGGAGAAACATGAAACAAGGTAACTTTCGATGACTCTCTCACCCATTTAGTATCCGGATTTTTTGGTTCACTGCGATACAAATCTGAATTTGAATCAGAAATTCTGAATTCATAACGCTTTTTGACAGCGGATCTGTTACTAATGAAGTATGGCAGACTTTGGCACGTTGTTCACGCTGATTCTGGTTGCGCTCACGTTTGTGATTGTGGGCATGTGCTTCATAGTCTACATTATGATTATTGGAGAGAGGGAGAAGCGCAAGCTAGCTGAAAGCGGTTCGCTACTTGGTGAGCAGTTGGATGAAGAGTGCTCGCACCATTTTGGATACTTGAGTGGATATCCTGCTGATCAACCTGTCCCAGACGAGTGTTTCGGCTGTGTGAACGCCATACAATGTATGAACCATAAGACGCAAGCAGCCACGACCCTAGCACAGGAGCCAGCCGAGCCTTAGCAAGTCTCATTTAGAACTTGAAACCAAAAGAAGATATTGCCTAGTCTTCTCTTATCTTCTGCCCACGCTGGTATAGGGAAAACTGAATGAATGAGACTAGGCAGATCGCGTTGCAGCGCATTCGCACTCTCTTTGAGCTAGCTAAGGAGAACATTCATAAGGAGCCTGAGCTGGCGCAACGCTATGCTCAAATCGCCCGTAAGATAGCTATGCGGACACGAGTTAAGTTGCCAGTTGAATATAGGCGGCTCATCTGTAGGCATTGTAAAAGCTTTATTTATCCCGGTGTCAACTGTCGTGTGCGCGTTCAGCAAAAGCGCGAACCCCACATGGCAATAACCTGCCTAGCCTGTGGCAAAACTATGCGCATACCACTAAGAAGCCGTGAGACAAGGAAATGATAAGCTCTGGAATGAAGCGTCGATGGAAGCGAATATTCAGCGCTGAGAATCCGACGGTGTGGGTGGGCAAGGAAGGATCAACAACGCAGATTTTGGGCGAGATCAGCCGACAGCTGGACCAGCATGAAGTGGTGAAAGGCAGGATTCTGCAGACTGCGCTCAAAGATGTAGACGCTCGTGAAATGGCGGCAAAACTGGCAAAAGAGACAGAGTCAACCTTAATCGAAGTTCGCGGTCACACGTTCATACTCTTTAGAAAGAAAAGAAAGCTAAGCCAAGCTGAGAAAGTGGTTAAGCCTTCTCGGTCGAAACGTTGAGTTCCTTCAAGACGGTTATGATTCTGTTTCTGTCTCCTGCTCGGAGGCTTTTCCAGTCGAAAACCGCGGATTCGACGTGCTCCACGGTTCTTTGAACACATTGCTTGATCACTTCTGGTTCCACGTTGGGGGCGGCATATTTTGAGATTATGTGCCCGAATGCTCTGTTTGTGGTTAGGGCGATCTTGGTGAACCTTTCGTTGTAGTGTGGTCCGCCTACGCCTAGGACGGTAGGATGTTTGTTGTCTTTGGTGGCTGCTGCTATTGCTGCATGGGCTACTGCTTCAGCTGCCTTCAAGTCTTTCCATTGCTCCGGTGAGCTGCCTAATTCAACGAACATGGTTGGCACATCTAGGGATGGACCGTGATGTGTGCATTCGTAAGAGACTTCATAGGGCAATTTGCCTTCATCCCTAGTCTTGGCTAGTTCCATCAATGCCTCTTTCATGGCGCTTGCTGGACAGATTGAAACGCGTTTTGGAAGTCCGCCTAGCTCAGCTTTGTCCAAGTTTCCGGGTACGTGCACTGAAAGTGTTGGGAATCCGCTTGCGCTGGCGTGTCGGGAGACAAAGATCACTAGGTCAGTTTTGAAATGCTCTGTAATGTGTTGGCTGTGAATGAGTTCTTGATTGGTGAAAGTCATCTTTACGTCACGATTAGCGACATGTTTGAAGTACATTTTGTTTCCTTGAAAGGTTTCTGAGAGTTTTTCGAAGTCGTATCGCTCTATGATCTGTTGTGCGATGTTCATGCTGGCAACGTCTTTGGTTGAGGCTGCGATGAGAATCATGGTTTCTACCAGTGGCTGGTAATGAAAGGTCAGTAAACTTATATGTGCTTTGAGACGACTTCTAGCTTCAACTCTTCCAAGCTCTCGGAGATGAAGCAAACCGATGCATTTGCTTGCGCTGAAAGACTGGACTCCCAGACAGATCGAAGAAGTGATAGATAGGTCACTTGAAATCAAGAAAACCCCCGCGAAGTATCGCACAGCACTACGCGACAAATCATTGGCTATGATTTTCCAAAAAACCTCTACTCGAACACGCGTGTCTTTTGAGGTTGCTATGACTCAGCTGGGCGGTCACGCTTTGTACTTGGATTGGAGAACAACGAATCTTGTTTTGGCTGACATCGGCGATGAGACGAAGTACATGTCGCGGAACGTTGACTGCATAATGGCTCGGCTAATCAAGCACGCTGACTTGAAGGCTATGGCTGACGCCTCACGCGTGCCGGTCATAAACGGCTGCGACGAGAAGTATCATCCGTGCCAAGCTCTAGCGGACCTTATGACTGTTAAAGAGAAGAAGGGCAAGCTGAAAGGCGCTAAACTCGTCTACATTGGCGTGCACAATAACGTGTGCAACTCGCTGATAGTGGGCTGCACTAAAACAGGCGTTGAAATCACCGCAGTTACGCCTATGAAGAATGAGCCTTCGATCGATAGGGAGCTTCTGAAGGCTGCGGAGAAAACGGGTTTTTATCACTCAACATTGGATGTTAAGAAAGCTGTCTTGGATGCTGATTTTGTTTACACTGACACGTGGGTGGACATGGAGTTTTTCCTCGATCCGAAATTTAAGGAAGAGAAGGAGAAGCGTCTCAAACTTATGATGCCCTATCAGATCAACAAGGACCTGATGAAGGGAAGCAAAGCCCACATCATGCATGACATGCCCATTCACAGAGGCTACGAGATCAACGCAGACATAATCGACAGTCCCAAGTCGGTGATCTACCAGCAGAGCGAGAATCGACTGCACACGGCGAAGGCAGTATTGCTAAAGCTATTGACTAAGAAATAACCTCTCTAGACTTAAGGAGCTTTGAAATCGCCCATTTTGCCTAACCATTAGCTTTTCCGCTGAACCATAAGAAACCCATTCCAAAACATGCCACAAGAAACATCCATAACCATGTTAGAAAGCACCATCAAAACATCGCGGGCTTTTCTAAGCTGGTAGGAGCCGGTTTTCACGTCGTGACTGAGCCTGCGAGTGTAGACTTCTATGTCTTTCCAATCTTCAACCAGATTAACCAATGTCTCACCTTCAAACTGTGTCGCAACAAAAGTTTAAGGACTTTCTGCCTTTACCAAAGAACACTATTCTTTGTAGGGCTCAGCAAGGAACAGTGTCCAGAAACGGACATATCAAAACTTGAAAATGCTGCGGGAATGCCCAATGCTTACATGCACTGAGAAAATCTCAAAAGACGAAAAGCACTCATTAAGCACTACAAAAAGGGATTGCCTTGACTAACTCACTTCAAATACGAGTCTTGTTTGCTGCCTCCAAAACGATGGAACCGACGGTTGGAGAAGTTTCATTTGGCAAATATAAAATCCGCAGTCCCCACTGCTAGAGAATCACCTATCGATACACATGAGAATTTTCTCCTTGAGTTCCAAGACATTTGGGAAGAGCAGCGGAAAAGTTCAAACCCTAGAGGTGAAAGCGAATACGTTCTTTCTTTGCTTTCATTATTCTCAGAAATGAAAGTGGAATTCGATTCAATGCAGATAGAGAATATTCAATCGACTTTTAGAAGAAGCCACTCGTCCCTTATTGGGAAAATTGAGTTGCCGTCTGATTTGGAGGATTTGTTCAGGAAACTACTGTCCATGGACGTGGATTTGTTGAGACAATATATGAGAGGTTGCTCGGCATACCGAACTGCGTTGTCAATGATTGATGACAATCCCACACTCTCTTTCTTTCTCTTGGTTACAGCCATTGAAGCGATTTCTGGCAAAGTAATAAAGAGAACTGATCGCGAAAACTTTACAAAATTCATTCTCACTTATCTTCCCATATCTTTTGAGAATGAGCTTGAAACTAAAGAACTTCTGCCATTACTTGTGAGTCGAGCTTATGATATGAGATGCGAATTCACCCACGGAGGATGTGAGATATCAAGAGGCAGTGTCCTAGCTGACCAGTTGAAACTCAACTATGTAAAACATCAAATCAGAAACAAGGAACTGTATTCTCCAAGCGTTAGATGGTTTGCGAGAGTTGTGCGTGCAGCTCTCATCAATTTTCTTAGACAACAACTCATAATGGAAGAGAAAAAGTCAGACTTAAGCGGGCTTGCCATGGAAGAAGGAGTAATCTACCTCCAGGCGGCAAAAGACGTTAAGGAAGGGCAAGTTGTCACCACAAAAGATGTGGACTTGAGCTTCGAAAACAAGTGATTGCGCTCCCTACAGTTTTGAAGAGTGCAGAAATGCTCCAATGATTGTTTGCGCTGTGCCATCGTCAACTCGCATGAGCAATTCGTCTAAGTTGATGAAACCGAACAATGTTGCTAGGCAGGCTTTACTTGTGAGCTCGTATATCGAAGCTTGGAAGCCTGCCTTGGTCTTCTTGATGCCTATTTTCTTTATGTATCCCGATTCCTCTAAGGCTCTCACTCGTTTGTTCACGTTTGAGTAGCGGCTTTGCCTGAGTCCCCTCTGAGCTTTTGCTTCCTTGTGTATGTCGTAGATTGTTTGTGGACCTTTTTGGGCGAGTATGTGGAATATGGCTTTGTTGAGTTTGGCTTCGCGTCCCTTGAACACTTGCAACTTGACCGTTGAGGGTTTGCTCTTGGGCACATGCAGCCTCGCCTAAAAGGCCGGTAAAAACCCTGTAATGTCCCTGAAGCAGTTTATCACGTTAATCAACACGTTTTTGTATGCTAAAACCTCGGCGAAAACGTTTAGGGGGCTCCTAAACCTGCTAGTCGAAAAATTCCTGTGAGGCATCTATTTAAACGGAATATGCGTTTCAATGAATAAAACGTGGGCTTAGGGCTGCCTAGGGCGGGTGTTTTTGCGAGGGTTTTTAGGGCGACCCAAACGTTCTATAGACACAGGCTTTTTTCTCTCTTACCTTTATCTGCTTGCGCTGGATACTCGCATTCACTGAAGACAAAAGAGAAAAAGAAGGATGTAGGTCTGGATTCTGGCTTGTGGTTTTCCTTTTCGTTGACTCTTATTCGTCCTACGGGAACACTATTATGCCCGATACTTCCGCTTCCATGTGTTGTGGGTCTAGAAGCATTCCCTCAATTGAACCCTTTTTCTTTACGCCTTCAAAGTCACCTGTACCGTGTGTGCCGACAAATGTGCCTGAGACTAGGTAACCCTGTGAAATGGTGCCTCTTGCACTGCCCTCGATGGTCCCTCCTGGGAATGTGAGTTTCCATTTAACGGTCAAGGTTCCTTCTCCCGTTGCCAAGTCGAGGCTAAGGCTGTCGTACCATTCTTCAAAAACTGCTGTGCCTAAGGTGTCTGGAACACTTACTTCTTCTGTTCCTCTCCAATAGGAATTCTTTGTGTGAAAGATACCTTCTTCACTGACCCATTGTTTGCCAGGGTCCATCAACTCGGCTTCTATATGGCTCTGATAAATTTCTACTGTTCTTGCTTTCGCCGGCGAAATCGACATCATAGATAGGGCTAGCAGAACCACAATTGACATCAAGACTAGCTTCTTCACTTTCTCACCTCCCTTCAGCTCCTGCTCAAACTCATTCTGTATACTTCTCACTACATAAGTGGATTATGAAACAAAATTCTAGAACATTGCGAGCGCCTTAATCATATGTTATTCCACGTGGCGTTAGTAATTTGAACATGCGGAAAGTGGCTTTCTTAGGCTGATCTTTCCACGGGTTTGGCTTCTATGACTAGGCTAGTGCCTTCTTGTTTAGCTTCAACAACGAGGTCCTTGTTCATGAAGGCTTCAGCCAGGTCCTTGTACTTGGCTGGGATGGTTAGTTCATAGCGATGATACTTGTAGACTGCTTTGTTGTGGTAGCGGGATCTCGTCATTTTCCGCCTAATCCTAACAATGTGGTGTTCGTGGTATGGGTTCATGTTAGTCTTTCTCCGCATCGTGGGCATTTCCAAAGAGTATAGTAAGCGCAGGTGAAGCAGTAATGCACCCCGCATTTCTGGCACGTATAGCTTATGCCAGTGATTTCCTTAGCACATTCACCAGCGCATAACTCGCCGATGGCAAACTCGCCCATACAAACACTTCTCTCCTCAGCTCAGCAAAAACAGGCGTTAGAATTCCAGCATACTTAACGGATTTCCCGCAAGATAATGAGAGAAAGCAGGGAGAGCAAAATGAAACTAACACGTGCTTTCTTATGACTTCGACACCTTTAGAAATGTAGCGCGCGCTTATCTCATGGGCTGCCACTGCCAACCGGCTCCCTTCTGGATTACATAGCCTAGTCCAGGGAAGGGGAAATGAAAGGCATGCACTAAGGCTTTCTCAGTTGCGGCTCTTTCGAGTAGCCGGCGCCGTGTGGTTATGACTTGCTCAGGAGCCAAGTCGTACTTAATATACCAGTCTGGTTGCTCCAGATGAATTTGATGAATCACCGTGTCAGAGATACACAAGAGGTGCCTGTTGTCGGAGATAATGGAAACCGCCATATGTCCAGGGGTGTGACCACGTGCGTCCACGACCCAGACACCAGGTACAATTTCTGTTTCATGGTCGACAAGTTCAAGTTGATCTTGAATTGGCAGGAGGTAATCACGCGCACACTTGATGAGCATTTCTTTCTCGCTTTCACTCATGTCCGATGCCGCCAGGTCTGGCTTGGAGATCCAAAAGTCCCATTCATCTTTCCACATGATGTAGCGAGCGTTAGGGAATGCTGGCTTGCCCTCACTGCTGATGTTTCCTCCGATGTGGTCGGGGTGAGCGTGTGTGAGGATGACCGTGTCGATGTCTTCGGGTGCAATTCCTTCGGCTCGTAGGTTGGGGATCAGTTTACCAGTAGTTGGTTCCAGGTTACCCTCACCTGTGTCGACCAGAACCCTGTGCTGACCCGTGTTAATCAACAGGCTTGGATAAGGGCTGACATACTCTTTCCACTTCGAGATGTCGAGGTTGTGATCCCTTAGCACTTTCTCTAAGCGCTCCTCGGGTGCATTAACAAAAAAAACCTGGGCAGGGTCAGAATACGCACTGTTACCGTCGTTAACAACCATACATCTGAAAGCCCCTAATTGAAAATGGAAGGTTTCGTTTTCCATGATCATTCTCCTTATCAGTTCTCTCCTTTGGGCATATGATTGTCTTAAGATTTCGTATTGAAGAGACTTCGAGGTACCTTACAAGGAGGAGGGGATAGAATTTCTATCCCAAACCCAAACCAAAACATCTTGGCGCGCGAATTTGAATATTGCGTTTAACCTATAAGTCTGAATGGTTCTTTAATGTTCATCTTTGGGGACGACTAATGGAAGTTTATG
>Ga0315296_10000924_pt1 | contig 26035 bp, 22 predicted proteins | sample YL17G14_18_MG_FD_203921 | JGI IMG/M metagenome (GOLD analysis project Ga0315296, IMG submission 203921) | Sediment microbial communities from Yellowstone Lake, YNP, Wyoming, USA - YL17G14_18 | ecosystem: Environmental > Aquatic > Freshwater > Lake > Sediment | place: USA: Wyoming | collected... | reverse complement strand
TGCGCGGGGAGGGGGAGTCTCTGCTCCCGACGGACCGCGTGGACTCGGCCGGCATGGTGGTCACCGCCTCCGGCAGGCACCTCGACCGCGGCGCGGGGCAGCGCCTGCGCGCTTGCTTCCTGCGACCGGCCTGGATGTTCGGCGCCTCCGCTGCCGCCTCTCTCTACCGGCGCGAGGCGCTCGAGGACGTGGCGTACCCTGCCGGGGAGGTGTTCGACGAGGGTTTCTTCGCCTACCGCGAGGACGCGGACTTGGCGTGGCGCCTGCAGCGCCGCGCCTGGCGTTGCCTGTACTGGCCGGAGGCGCGGGCCTGGCACGAGCGCGGCCTCAAGCCCGAGAAGCGACGCCGTGGAACCCCCGACATCAACCGCCACTCGGTGCGGAACCGCTTCCTGCTCCGCTGGTCGAACGCCGACTGGCGGTGGCTGGCGAGCTGCTTCCCGTGGTGGTTGGTGCGCGACCTCGTTGTGACGCTGGCCTGCGTCACCGTCGAGCGCGCCTCGCTGCCGGGTCTTTCCGAGGCGTGGGCGCTGCGGCCTCAGCAGCGCGCGCGCGGCCGGGCCAATGCCTCGCGGGCGCTCCTCTCGGGGTGGCACGCGGCACGCTGGTTCCTCCCCGGAGGACGCGTCCGCAGGGTGGGGGCGTGATGCGCCTCGCACTCCTGGGCACGCGCGGGATCCCTGCCCGGTACGGAGGGTTCGAGACCTTTGCCGAGGAGCTCTCGGCGCGCCTCACCGCCGCTGGCCACGCGGTCACGGTCTACACGCGCTTCCACGCCGCCGTCGCCGGCGTGACGGTGTACCGGGGGGCGGCGGTGCGGCGGCTGCCGGCGCTGCGGCTCAAGGCCTTGGAGACGCTCTCCCACACGTTCCTCTCCTGCCTGGACGTCAGTCGCCGCTCGTTCGACGTCGTCCTGCTGTGCAACGCCGCCAACGCCCCGCTGATCCCGCTGCTCCACGCCCGCAGGCTGCCCGTGGCCCTCAACGTGGACGGCCTCGAGCGCAAGCGCCGCAAGTGGGGACCGTTGGGGCGTTCGTACTACCGGGTCTGCGAGTCGCTCTCGGCGCGCTGGGCCGACGCCCTGGTGACCGACGCCAGGACGATCCAGGTCTACTACCGGCGCGCCTGGCACCGGGAGTCGGTGATGATCCCCTACGGTGGCGACCTGCTGCCCCCGCAGGGGGAGGAGGCGCTGCGTCGGTTCGGCCTCGCGGATGGCCGCTACTTCCTCTACGTCTCGCGCTTCGAGCCGGAGAACAACCCGGACCGAGTGATCGCGGCCTATCGCGAGGTGTCAGGCGAGGTGCCGCTGGTGATGGTCGGGGGGGCACCCTACGCCCGTGCGCTGGCGCGCCGCGTGCGCAGGCTCGCCGCCGCCGATCCCCGGGTGGTGCTGACCGGGCCGGTCTACGGTGAGGACTACCGCGAGCTGCTGTTCCGCGCCAGCGCCTACATCCACGCCACCGAGGTAGGTGGAACCCACCCGGCGCTCGTAGAAGCGATGGGAGCCGGGCGCGTGGTCTTTTTTCTCGACAACCTGCCGAACCGGGAGGTCGTTGGGGAGGCCGGGCTGCCTTTCGAATTCACGGGCGACCGGTCCCTGACGGAGGTTCTGACCAACTACCTGGCCGAGCCCGCGAGGGTGGTCCGCCTGGGCGAGGCGGCGCGCGCGCGGGTGATGGCACACTATCGCTGGGACGACGTGGCCGCCGCCTACGAGCGGCTGCTGGAGGGGTTGTGCTGCGGGAACCCGCACGCCTGATCGCGTACCGGCGCCTTCTCCTTGACGTGCTGCTCACGGCTGGCAGCTTCCTGCTCGCCCACCAGGTGCGCTCTCGTCTGATCCCAAAGGTGCTGTCCTCGCTCTTTCCGGGCGGACTTTACCCGCTGCGAGACTACCTTCCGCTGCTGGCGGTCGTGCTTCCGCTCTGGATGGTGCTGCTGGCCGCCCACCGGCTCACCTCCCCGGGACAGGTCCTCTCCCTGCGCCGGGAGGCGTTCAAGGAGCTGCAGGTCGCCGCGCTGGGCGTCGTGCTGCTGGCCGCCGCGGGCTACCTCTTGCGTCTTCAGTTCGTATCGCGCCCGTTCCTGCTCCTCTTCGGGGTCATCAACGGTGCGGTGCTGGCGGCGGCGCGTGTGGTGGAGCGACGCACCCCGTGGGGCCGCAAGCTGGCGAAGGTTCCGGAGCGGGTGGTGCTTGTCATCGGATGCGGCATGGAGGCGGTGGCGTTTGCACGCCAGGTGGTCTCGCATCGCGCCTGGGGTCTCTCGCTGCGCGGCCTCGTCGACGCCGACGGCTGCGGGCGAAGCGAGGTGGAGGGATTCCCCGTGCTCGGCGCGGTGACGGAGCTGCCCGAGCTCCTTGCCACAGAGGTCGTGGACGAGGTGGTGCTGGCGGTCCCGACGCGCCAGCTCGGCGAGCTCGAGCCGGTGCTGCTGCACTGCCAGGAGTTGGGCGTTCGGGTGCGGGTGGCGCTGCAACCGTTCCCCCACCTGAAGCCGCACGTCGAGGTCGAAGCCCTCGACGGAACGCCGCTGCTCACCTTTGCAACCATGCCCACCGCGCCGCTCGCGCTCTTCGCCAAGCGCGTGCTCGACGTGGTGGTCTCCCTGGTTGCGCTTTTGGTCTCAACCCCGCTCTGGGTGGCGGCGGCCCTTGCGACGCGCCTCTCCTCCCGCGGCCCGGTGCTCTACCGGCAGGTGCGCTGCGGCCTGCACGGGCGGCGCTTCGTGCTGCTCAAGTTCCGCACCATGGTGGAGGACGCGGAGAAGCTGCAGAGCGAGGTCGCCCACCTCAACGTGATGGACGGGCCGGTGTTCAAGGCGCCCGCCGACCCGCGGGTGACACCGGTGGGCCGCCTGCTGCGGCGTTCCTCCCTCGACGAGCTTCCCCAGTTGCTCAACGTTCTGAAGGGGGACATGTCGCTGGTCGGGCCGCGGCCCCCGATCCCTCAAGAGGTCGAGAGGTACCTTCCCTGGCAGCGGCGTCGCCTCGCCATGAAACCCGGCATCACCTGTCTCTGGCAGATCTCGGGCCGCTCCCAACTCGACTTCGCCACCTGGATGGAGCTCGATCTCGCCTACATCGACGCCTGGTCGCTCTGGCTCGACCTCAAGATCCTTGCGCTCACCGTGCCGGCGGTTTTCTCGGGGCGTGGAGCGGCATGAGGCGGACCACGGCCATTCCCGGGCGCACGTTGTTGGTCTCGCCCGGATAACCCCAGACGAACGCGGTGCCGTTGCCGCGGCGCGGGGCCCCCGCCCATGTCGCCACCGCAAAGACGGCCACGCCCAGTACGGCCAGCGCGACAACGGTGCGCCACAAGAGGTGCGGGCGTGGGTGCAGCGGCGAGGCCGGCACCCACCACCAGGCCCCGAGGAGGGCACCGAGGAGCACCGCCGCGGTGGTCATCACCGCGAGCGGTGGAACCGCCCAGCCTTGTGCGACCACCGCCACGCCCCACCAGAGCGCCGGCACGAACGTATGCGCGAGGGTCACCCGGAGACGGCGCATCCGTAGCGGCCCGCCCGGCTCGACCCACAGGTGACTGGCCAAGCGCGCGACCGCGAGCTGAACCACCAGGGCACCGAGAGCCGTGGTCACGCCGAGGAAGATGCCAGCAGAGACCCCCCAGAAGCGGGCGAGACCCGCCGCCGGGCCGTCCACGACACCCAGGGGAGGGGCCCAGCCGAGGCCGAGGACGGCGCACGCCACGGCGAACTGGACGACCCCCACCTCCGAGAGCCACGAGGGCGGCACCGGCACCACCGTCGGCAGCAGCACCGCCACCGCCAGAACCGCCAGTGGCGGCACCAGCCAGTAGAGGAAGAGCGCCGCACGTGTCCCCGCGAACGCGATGCTGGGCTCGTTCACTAACCCCCAGGGGTGGAGACCCAGAGGGACCGAGACCCCGATCCACCCACCACCCGCGACCACGGTCCCGAGCCCCTGCGCCACCGCCAGGAGCAGCCAGGCCAATGGCCAGGCGATCAGCGCGACCGCCCAGGAAAGCACCAGCACCCGGGGCGAAAGGGGATTCAGTCGCATGAAAGCTATGATAGTCGCATGCGAACGATCCCGGCGCGCATTGCGCTGTGTCTTCTTGTCTCGACGCCTCTCCTCGGCCAGGCGATGAGTGAGTGGCGGACCACCCACGACCTTCCCGTGGCGATCGCGGAGGTGGCGGGAGGCGATGTGGAGGTCCTCACGGCCGTGCTGCCGGCGGAGGCGTCACCGCCCGATACCGTCGCCGGCTTCCCCGCTCAGCTCACGGCGCGGCGCGGGGCGTTGCTGTGGAGCGTGCGGGTCCCGGCGCTGCTCGTCCAGTCCGCGCTTTCGGAGTTCGTGCAGACGCTCGCGACGACAGGCTGTGCGGCCGTGGTGCTGCTGGGGCCGGTGCCCGCCCGCGAGCTGGAAGGGCCTTTGGCCGCCCTGGAGGGCGTGCCCGTCCGCCCGCTCCCACGCGTGCCGTGTGTGCTGGCGGAAGGCGGGGTGGAGGTGCGGCGCGGCAGCCCGGAGCGCGTCACCCTCTCGCTCGCGCTCCCCGGGCCGACGGACCCACGCTACGACCTGATCCCTGCCCTGGTCGCGTTCCTGAGGGCGCGGCTGGCCACAACGTTCCCCGACGTCCGGGTCGAGAGTGAGCTCGAGGGTGCATGTGCGCGCCTCCTCGTGCGCCTGCCTGCTGGCCAGGAGCATCCGCGTGTCGTCGTCCGGAACCTGCGCCAGCGCCTGGCCGCTCTACCCGCAACTCCCCCCACCCAGGACGAGGTCAGCCGCGCCATCGCGTCCTGCCAGGCGCGGGCTGCCCGCGCGATGGTCGCCGGCAGGGCTGCGGCCCTGGAGCTGGCAGAGAGGTTGGCCCTGGGCGGCGGGGTCGCCGGGGCGCTCGCGACGCCCGCCCTCGACCCCGCCACTCTCGCCGAGCTCGCCCATCAGGTGCTGGATGGCCACGCCGGCTTCGCCTCCCTGGTGGAGCAGGAGCGGCGGCCCCAGGGCGAACCTCCGCAGACCCTGGGGAACGGCGTGGTGGTCACGGTGCGCTGGATCCCGGGCGAGACCGGCGTCGTGGCCGTCGCACTCGGAGGCGTGGATCCGCTCGCCGGGCGGAGAGTCCTGACGGCGGCCGCGGAGACGGCGGCCAGCGAGGGGTGGGCTGCGAGCGTCGGCAACACGCTCGGGGTGCCCACCCTCGCGGTGGCGGCCCCTGCCGCCGGAATCACCGCCGTGATGGAACATGTGAGCGAAAGCCTGACTGGCGCGCGAGAACCGGGCGGCGACAACCTCGACGCGGAGGTCGCCCGCGCCCTGGGCCTCGCGGAGCGCGTAACCGCGGAAACCGTCTCGGTGGCGTTGGCCCTCCCGCCCGAGGTCGACGAAGGGGCCGAGGCTGCCGGGAAGTTCTTCGGCAGCCTGCCGGGAGGGGGCGTGCGCACCGACGCCACCCTGGCAACCTCCGGCCTCGCCTGGAAGGTGGGGGACGGTCCGCCCCAGGAGATCGGGGTGGTGGAGCTGCCAGCCACCGCCGCTGGCCTGGTGGCCGGCCAGGTCGCACAGGACCGTCTCTCCCACGAGGCGGGTTTGCGCACCTTCGTGCTGGTGCCCGCGGGGCGGGTCGTCCTCGCGGTCGCCGGGGACGGCGGCTCCCACGTGCCAGCCCTCGATGCCCGCCTGGCGACGCTCTGGAAGGGGGCCTGCCGACCCGCGACCGCCGCCGAGGCGATGGCGGCGGCGCGCCGCCTGCTCTCGCTCCTCTACGGCGACGCGGCCCAGGCCACCGCCCGCGCCGCCGCTGCGGTCTTCCTGCCGGTCGTGCCGACCGATCCCCAACTGCTCGGGACCGAGGCTCGTGAGGTGACCGCGGTCCTCGCCGGCCTCCCGGCCTGGGAGAAGGTGCCCCGCTTCGCTCGCGGCCGCGCGCCGCAGGTTGTAGCGCCACCGCCGCGCAAAAGCGGTGTGCGAAAATCCACTTCCTAGCGTTGAAGCGGCCGGGGTCGGCTGGAGGTGTCATGTCCGTGGTGAGGCGATCGGTTGCACAGCAGATGGAGCTCCTGCTCAAGGGGTGCGTAGACGTGGTGCGCCCCGAGGACCTGGAGGCACGTCTGGTCACAGCCCACCGCGAGGGACGCCCGCTCACCGTGAAGGTGGGCTTTGACCCCTCCGCACCCGATCTCCACCTCGGGCACACCGTGGTGATCCGGAAGATGCGCCACTTCCAGCAACTGGGCCACCGCGTGATCTTCCTGATCGGCGACTTCACCGGCATGATCGGGGACCCCACCGGCAAGAAGACGACCCGGCCGCAGCTGACCCGGGAGCAGATCGAGGCCAACGCCGAGACATACAAGCGGCAGATCTTCAAGCTCCTCGACCCGGAGGCGACAGTCATCGACTTCAACGCACGCTGGCTGGGCGCCCTCTCGAGTGAAGAGTGGATCCGCCTCACTGCCAGGGTCACGCTGGCGCAGATGCTCGAGAGGGACGACTTCCGCACGCGCCTCGAGGGAGGCGAGCCGATCTCGCTCCACGAGCTCCTCTACCCGGTGGCCCAGGCGTACGACTCCGTCGCCCTGAAAGCCGATGTCGAGCTTGGCGGAACCGATCAACTCTTCAACCTGCTGGTCGGGCGGGATCTCATGGGCAAGCTCGGGCTCCCGCCACAGATCGTGATGACGTTGCCGTTGCTCGAGGGCCTGGACGGCGTCGAGAAGATGTCCAAGTCCCTCGGCAACTACATCGCGGTGGAGGATCCGCCCGAGGAGATGTTCGGCAAGCTCATGTCGGTCTCCGATGCCCTGATGTGGCGCTACTGGACGCTCCTCACCGACCTCGGCCCCGGGGAGGTGGACTCGCTCCAGAAGAGCGCAACCTCCGGTTCTCGCCACCCGATGGACGTGAAGTTCTCGCTCGCCCTCACCATCACCACCGACTTCCACGGCGCCGAGGCGGCTGCCGCCGCCGAGGCCCACTTCCGCGCCGTTCATCAGCGGCGCGAGACCCCGGACGAAGTCGCCGAGTTTCGGCTGCCCGCGAGCGCCGAGCCGGCTCAGCTCGTCAAGGTTCTGGTCGGAGCCGGGCTCTCCCCCAGCAACTCGGAGGCCCGCCGTCTCCTCCAGCAGGGGGGAGTGAAGCTGGACGGCGAGGGGGTGAGCGACCCGTTCACCACGGTGAATGCCACCGCGGGCAGCAGCTACCTCGTCCAGGTGGGCAAGCGCCGCTTCGCCCGGATCACGTTCTCCTAGACCCGCGCCTCACGCCGAACCCCCCGCCGCGAGCAGGCATGTCTCCGTGCACAGCTCGCAGCGCGCGCCTGGCGGGCAGTGGGCGGTGGTGCGCCGAAACTCCGCAAGAAACGCCTGCGCCTCGGGCTGGCCGGAGCGCGCGAACCGGATCAGCCGCACCAGCGCCGCGCCGGTCTCCTCGGAGAGCAGGTGCTCGACCTTGCAGGCGTCCAGCTCGGCGGTGCCCGCCCGCACTCCCAACAGCTCGCCCAGGAACACGAGCAACACCTCGTGCTTGCTCGCGACCCGGGCAACCAGGTTTGCACCCACTGCCGATAGGTGCAGCCGCTGCTGGTCGTCGAGATCGACCAGGCCATGCTCCTGAAGCGCGCGCAGCTGCAACGAGGTGGCGGCGCGCGTCACCCCCAGGCGACGGGCGACGTCCGCGGCGCGCGGTGCCTTGCCCGACTGGGCGAAAGACGAGATCGCGAGCAAGTAGTGCGCACCCGAATGGGTGATCTCGTTGTCCTCGAAGGCACGCCAGAGCGGGGGTTGGGCGCTCACCGATTTCCTCCACGGGTCCAATGCAGGTCGGTGGCCACGGCTCACGGCTCCACGAGGGGGCGGAGGTAGATTCCCTGGGCGATCTCGTCCTCGAGGGCGAGCAGCGTGTGGTCCACCTCAACCACGAGCGACGGCTTGCGCTGGCGAAGGCAGAGCACCGCCCCGGGTATGACCCCGAGGTCGGCGAGTTGATCCCAGCGCTCATGGTGGTGGGGCGCCACCAGCACCACCCGTCCCTTCTCGCCGGGCACAAGATCAGCCAGGCGGCAGATCAGCGAAGACACTCGCCGGGATAGCGCCGAGCAGCAGTCGCCGGGCGGGATCGGGCGCCCGTGCGGGCACAGCGGCGGGTGGCCCAGGAACGAGCAAACCGCCGCGGTGGCGCCGGGCGTGAGCACGTGCTCGAGCCTGCACGCCTCGGCCTCGCTGTCATCCATGGGGAAATCGAGAACCTCGTGGAAGAGCACTTCCGCCAAGCGATGGCGGCGCACGACTTCCCGCGCCTCCCGCTCTCCGTTCTGGGTGAGCACCAACTCGCCGTCGGCAAGCCGCACGAGCCCCCGCTCAACCAGTTCCTGCGCCACCTGGCCCCACCCCTCCCCGGGTCCGGCGTGAATGGTCTGCACGAGCGCTTCGACGGTGAGCCTCGTCCCTCCCTCGTGGGCGGTCCACAGCTCCTCCAGCACCTCCTCACGCGCGGCGCCAGGCGAGCGCGACCCGAGGAAGCCGGCCTCGCTCACGCCCGCTCCGCGCGAAGCAGCCTGCCCACCCAACGCGTGAGCTTGGACTCGTCCACGAACCGGTAGTGGCAGTGCGGGCAGCACAACGTCTGGCACGACCCCGCAAACGGGCAGCCCACGACACACGCCTCCTGGCCGGGAAACCGCTTGCCGCAGAGCGGGCACTCGACCTCCCGCACCTCACCCGCACCGCCAGTGGCGCTCACAGGTGAACCCTCAGGGCGCGCAGCACCCAGTTGAGCAGCGCCCCGACCGCGAAGGCGAACGGCACAATGAACGCCACCATCGCCATTGCCGTCTTGAAGCCGCGCTCCTTGATCATCACGAACAAGTTGGCGATGCACGGCACGAAAAGCGTGATGACCGAGAGCGCGACAACCGACTGCACCCCATCGAGCTGCCCGCCGCGCCGCAGCACGAAGAACCCCGCCGCCCCGTAGTCACGGCGCAAGAAACCGACCAGGAAAGCGTCCGTGGCTTGCGCCGGAAGGCCCAGGAGGCCCACCACCAGCGGGGCTGCGAGCGCCTCCAGGCGTGGCAGCATCCCCGAGACGTCGAGTACGAAGAGCAGCAGCGTCCCGAGAACGAACAGCGGCAGCGCCTCCTTGAGGTACCACTCGGTGCGCGCTACGGTCTTCACCAGGATGTTGGAGAGCGATGGGACACGCACCGGCGGGACCTCGAGGAGGAAGTCCGAGCCCTTCCCCGGCATCAGCCGCGCGGCGGCCCAGCCGACACCGAACAGCGTTCCCGCCACCACGCCGCCCCAGATCAACGTCCCCGCCGGTGCCATCGAGCCAAGCATTGCGAGGACTACTCCGAGCTGCGCCGAGCACGGAACACCCAGCGCGAGCAGCAGCGTGACCAGGACCCGCTCCTTGCGAGTGGGCAGGATCCGGGTGGTCAGCGTCGCCATGGTGTCGCAGCCGAGCCCGAGGATCATCGGCAGCACCGCCTTGCCGTTCAGGCCCATGCCGCGGAAGATCCGGTTGACCATCACCGCGAGGCGCGGGAGGTAGCCCGAGTCCTCCAGCACCCCGAAGAGAATGAAGAACGTCCCTACCACCGGGAGCACAATCGCGATCGCGTACGTCAGGGCCATCGTCACGACGCCGTACGGCCCCACGAACAGCTCGCGCAGCCACACCCACGGCACGAGTTTGTTCGCGAGGGCCGTGGCTGCGGGGTTGATCACCTTGCCGAACAGCCCGTCCTCGACCAGCCTCACCAGGGTGCCGGCACCGAACACGCCCACGAACTCGTAGGCGAGGAAAAGCACCGCCGCCAGCACCGGCACCCCCCAGATCGGGTGCATGGAGAGATCACCCAACCGGTCGCGCAGGGTGCCACCGCGCGCCTTCTGCACGTGAAACACCTGCCTGAGAAGCTCGGCCACCGCCCGGTGGCGGGCGCGCGCGATCGCGGTCGCGGCGCCGATGCCGAGTGCCTGCTTGAGCTCTGCTTGCCGCCGCTCGACGAGCCCGACCCCCCCTTCCGGTAGTGCCTCCCGCGCCCACTCTCCGAGGGTTCGGTCCCCCGACAGGAGCATCAGGGCCACCCCGCGCCGGGCGTTGCCAAGCTCCTCCGGCAGCAGCGCGGCAATCTCCAGCACCGCCCGCTCCACCACCGCCGGGTAGCTGCACTCGAGCTGGGCCACGGCCGCCTGGGACAGGCGGCGGGGGATGGCGTCAAGCCCCGCGTTGCGGGTGGCCGTGGCGGGGATCACCGGGACGCCGAGCCTGCGCTCCAGTTCGTTCGCCTCCACCCGAACCCCGAGGTCGCGTGCCTCGTCCTGAAGGTTGAGGACGAGCAGTTGACGGCGGCCGAGCTCGGCGAGCTGGGCGGTGAGGTAGAGGACGCGGCGCAGGTTCTTGGTATCGCCGATCTGGAGCACCACCGCGTCGGGCTCGGCGAGCAGCAGGTCGCGGGCGACCCGCTCGTCATCGGACTGGGGGGTGAGCGAGTTGGTCCCCGGGGCGTCCATCACCTCCGGTGCTCCCGGCAGGGAGAGGGCGCGGCCGCGGGTGATCTCGACGGTCGTTCCGGGGTAGTTGGCAACCGTCACGTAGGTGCGGGTAAGGGCGCCGAAGATCACGCTCTTCCCGACGTTGGGGTTGCCGACCAGCAGCACTGGCGGTGAGGCGGGGCGGGCGGCGAGGTCCGGTGTGCGGCTCATGTCTATGGACGGGAGTCCGGGCGGTGGACTGGCCGTCGAGCCCAGTGTCGGCCCGTGAAGGACGCTTGTCAAGTATGCTTAACAGTTGAGGAGAAACCTTTGCTTCGCCGGGGTGGGCGGGACTTCACTCGCTGCGCTGGCACTCCGCGCACAGCCCCTGGATCTGCAGGCTGTAGAAGCTCGGCCGGAAGCTGTGCTCGAGGCACACCTGCCGCTGGCGCTCATCGAGGTCGGAGTCGTAGAACTCGATGATCCGACCGCACCCCGTGCACACCATGTGGTCGTGGCGCTTGCCGGGTGTGACCCGCTCGTACACGTAGTGCTCGCGCCCGAGGCGGGACTTGCGGGCGAGCCCGCACTGCACCAGGAGGTCGAGCGTGCGGTAGATCGTGGCGCGCGACACCCTCTTGCCCTGGTTGCGGAGCTGGAACAACAACGAGTCGGCATCCAGGTGTCCGGAGGAGTTGAAGAGCTCGTCGAGGAGCATGAGGCGTTCCTTGGTCACCTTGAGGTTGTTGTCACGCAGGTACTGGACGAAAAACTTCTCCGTACGCTTCATCGTCGCCTCCGGATGCGCGTCTCAATATCACCAGGGGCCAACGCTAGATCGTTCCGAGCCCGGTGTCAAGAGGGTGTCGCAGCGAGCTTGTCTGGTCGCGTCATGTGGACCGGTCCCTCGAGCACACCCCCTTCATCGACCACCAGGGTTGGCGCGAAAACCTCGGCGAACACCTTCCCGGTCCCGTGAATCACCACGCGCTCCTTGACCCGCACCGTCCCGCGCACCGTCCCAGCCACCACCAGCCGCCCCACCGCGACCTCGCCCTCCACGATCCCGCCCTCGCCCACCAGCAGCTCGTGCTCGCTCGAGATCGTCCCGTTCACGTGTCCGTGGATCCGCAGCAGGTCGGCGAAGACCACGTCGCCCCTGATGCTGCAACCCTGATCCAGAAAACCGTTGAGCGTTCCCTGGCTCTTCTTCATCTCTTCTTCTCCCGAGTGAGCTGCCGAAACAGACGGATGAGATCCTCCTCGCTCGCGAAACGCAGGTGAATCTCGCCGCCCCGTCGGCGGCGACGGATCTCCACCCGCACCCCCAGGGCCAGCGAGAGACGGTCCGCGGCCTCCTGAGTCTCCGGGTCCACGGCTCGACGGGGCCTGGACGCGCGTGGTTGCAGGTGTCGCTCGAGGTCCCGCACGCTCCACCCTTCCCGCACACAGCGTCGGGCCAGGCCCACCTGGCGCTCGGCCTCGCCCACGCCCACGAGGGCCCGGGCGTGCCCGGCCGAGAGCTCGCCGGTGTCCACCAGCTCCTGGACCGACATCGGGAGCTGGAGCAGGCGCAGGGCATTGGCCACCGTTGAGCGCTCCTTCCCCACTCGGCGGGCGATCTCCTCCTGCGAGAGGCCCAACTCCGCGCGCAGGTGATGGTAGGCGCGCGCCTCCTCGATGGGGGTGAGGTCCTCCCGCTGAAGGTTCTCGATCAGCGCGAGCGTGAGCTGGTCGGCGTCCCCCACCGGCTCCCGCAGCACCGCCGGGATCCGCTCCAGACCAGCGAGACGCGCTGCCCGCCACCTGCGCTCCCCCACGATCAGCTCGTAGCCCCCGCCGGGCGCGCGGCTCACGACCACCGGCTGGAGGAGGCCGTGTTGCTTGAGCGACTCGGCCAGCTCCTCCAAGCTTGCAGCGGAGAACTGGCGCCGCGGCTGCAACGGGTTGGGGTGGATCTCGCCCACCGGCAACTCCGCCACCCCGGCCATGTGCAGCGCTGGCGCATCAGGGATGAGCGCGGCAATGCCCTTACCCAACGCGGACCGCTTCATTCGCCCTCCGTCGCTGCAGCAGCTCCTTTGCCAACTCCAGGTACGCCTGGGCACCCCGGCAACGGATGTCGTACTCCAGGATCGTGCGCCCGAACGAGGGCGCTTCGGCCAACCGTACGTTGCGCGGGATCACGGTCTCGAAAGCCAGATCGCCGAAGAAACGCCGCACCTCGGCCACCACCTGGTGCGAGAGGGTCACCCGCTCGTCGTAGAGCGTCAGCACCGCCCCGTCCACCGCGAGCGTCGGGTTCCAGGCGGCGCGCACCCGATCGAGGGTGCGCATCAGCTCGCTCACGCCTTCGAGGGCGAAGTACTCGCACTGGATCGGGATGAGCACCGAGTCTGCGGCGGCCAGCGCGTTGACGGTGAGGATCCCGAGCGAGGGCGGGCAGTCGATCAGCACCCACTGGTGGTCGGTCGGCGAGGTGGCGAGCGCCTGGCGCAGCCTTTCCCCCCGCTTCGGATCGGCGAGAAGCTCTACCTCGGCCCCCACCAGGTCGCGCCGGGAGGGGAGCAGATCGAGCCCTGGGAAACGCGTGCTCACCGTCGCCTCGCGTAGCGGCACCAGACCCTCCAGGACCTCGTAGGAGGTGACGCCGTTTCCATCCCATCCCAGGCCGGAGGTGCAGTTGGACTGCGGGTCGAGGTCCAGGGCGAGCACGCTCTGCTCGTAGGCCGCCAACGCGGCGCCCAGGTTCATCACGGTCGTGGTCTTGCCGACCCCGCCCTTCTGGTTGGCTACCGCCACAACTCGCTGACGCTTCACCACTTCTCCCAATGTTTCACGTGGAACATCGACGCCACACCGCGAGGTTTCCCCGCGCTGGATCCGGCAGCGGAAAGGTTAACACACGCCCCTCCGGCACCTTCCGGCCCAACTCCGCGGCGTTGGCTTCGCTGGTCCACCACAGCAAGGTGCCCTCCGGATGCAACAGCCGGTCGGCGTGGGGCAGCCAGGCTCCGATCTCTACGCCGCGCACCGTCACCACCGGGTAGTCGGCGCCGCCGTGCTCGGCCACCCGCTCCCGCACCACCTCGGCCGGCAGTTCGAGCTCGCGCACCACCTCGCGAAGGAACGCCCAGCGCCGCTCACGCGGCTCCAGCAGCACTCCACGAAGGCCGGGGCGCCCCAGCAGCAGCGGTACCGCCGGGAACCCGTTCCCGCTCCCGACGTCCAGCAGCGTGCCGGTCGCACCCACCCATGGCAGCGCCGCCAGCGACTCGAGGACGTGCCCGGTCAGCAGCTTTTCATCGTCGATCTCGCTCAGGAGGTCCACCGCGGCGCCCCAGCGGCCGAGCAGCTCGAGGTAGGCAGCAAGCGCGGCTGCGAGTTCGGCCGCCACGCCGGCCGCGCGTAGCCGCTCGGCCCAGGCCTCCCGCCCCCGCTGTCGCCAAGCCGTCACTTGGCCGGCTCGGCCCCCGTCATCATCCGCTCGGTCAGGACCTGCTGGCCGATCGTGAAGAGGTTGTTGACCAGCCAGTAGAGCACCAGGCCTGACGGGAAGCTCATGAACATGAAGCCGAAGATGAAAGGCATAAACATGAACATCCGCCGCTGCGCCGGGTCCCCCACCTGGGGCGCCATGCGCTGCTGCAGCACCATGCTGGCGGTCATCAGGATCGGCGTGATGTAGGTCGGGTCCTTGGCGGCGAGGTCCTTGATCCAGAACATGAACGGGGCCTGGCGCAACTCGATGGCGTTCGCGAAGAGGTAGTAGAGCGCCCACAGTACTGGCATCTGCACCAGCATCGGCAGGCACCCTCCCATCGGGTTGACTCCCTCCTGCTTGTAGAGCGCCATCACCTCCTGGTTCATGCGTGCCCGCACGTTGGGGTCTTTCTTCGCCCGCTCCTTGTAGCGGTCCTGGATCACCTTCATCTTCGGCTGCAGCGCCTGCATGCGCTTCATCGCCACCGCGCTCTTGTGGTTCAGGGGGAAGAGGAGGATGCGGATCCCAGCGGTGAGCACGATGATCGCCACGCCCCAGTTCCCCACCCAGGAGTAGATCCAGCGCAGCGCAGCCAGGAACCCCACCGAGAGGAAACCGAAGATGCCGAATGAGATCGTCTCCTCGAGCCCCCGCCCGTACCCCGCGAGGGTCCCGTGCTCCTTGGGCCCGGCATAGAGCGTGCCGCGTACCACACCGGCCGAGCCCGTCACCGCCACCTGCGGCACGGCGGCCGCCCCGCTGCCGATCGCACGAACCTGGACCTCATCCACGCCGCCCGCCGGCAGCAGCACCAGCAGGAAGTACTGATCCTCGACACCGGCAAAGTCGATTGCGCCCCGCGCGGACCTCGGGCCATCGAGCTTTCCGGCGTTCACGCGCTCGACCTTCCCGCCAACGCGAATCACCGCGGCCGCCCCCCCGAACCGGCCCTGCTGGTCGGCTTTGAGCCCCTTCTGCAGCCCCGACGCCACGACCACCCCGGCGCGCGCCGGCTCGCCCCCCGCCCGCACCTCCACCTCGAGCGCGTACTTCCCCTTGCCCGCGCTCACCCGCTTCTCCACCCAGTTGCCCTTGCCGTCGCTCCACTGCAGAGCGACCCAACCGCTCCCGCGCTCGACCTTATAGAGCTCGTCGTTCCAGGGACCCGGAACCCCTACCGAGAGTGGCGGCGCCCCGCCGGGCTGGACCAACTCGAGCGGCGCACCGGCGTCGTCTTTGTACCCTGCGAGCACCACGGACGCGAGCACCCCGCCTTTCGGGCTCACCCGACTTTGCCACCCCTCACCTTCCAGGGGAACCTCTCCGCTGTCCTGGCCGATCACCGCGGGTGGTTGCGGCGCTGCAGGCACCTGCGGTGATGGGACCGCTGTAGCTGCAGGCGCTGCGCCCGGTTGGGCCGCAGGGGTTCCCCCCGCGACGGGCGGGGTCGCGCCCGGCCCGGTCTGCGGCCGTGGTGGAGCGAACAGCGAGAACCAGATGATGATCACCAGGCCCGACAGCACCGCCGCGAACAACACTCGTCGTTCCATCTACCGTCCCTCTCTGCGCGGCGGCACCGGGTTGTAGCCGCCCGGGTTCCATGGGTGGCATCGCGCCAGTCGGCGCGTGCCCAGCCACAGCCCGCGCGGTAGCCCATGCTCCCCGATCGCTTCCCGCAGGTACTCCGAACAGGTCGGCTGGAAGCGGCAGGCAGGCGGGAGGAGCGGTGAGACCCACCGCTTGTAGGCCGACAGCACGACCATCACGAGGCGCGCGGCCGGACCCCTTGCAGGAGCTTGCTCAGGCACCGCGCGAAGTCCTCCACGAGCTCGGCCCACTCGGCCCCGGCGCACCCCTGCCGCACGTTGACGACCACATCACCGCCCCACCCCGCGAGCAACTCCCGCTTGGCACGGAAGAGTTCACGAACGCGCCGACGCGCCCGGTTGCGCACCACCGCGCCGCCGGTCTTTCGCGTTGCGGTGATGCCCAGACGGAAGGCGTCACCCTCCCCGGCAAGCGCGAAAACCACCAGGTACCGTCCCACCACCTTAAGGCCACCGGCGTAGACACGCTGGAACTCCGCGCGTCGCAGCAGCTTGTCCAGATCGCCCCCGCGCGACTCAAACGGTCAGGCGCTTGCGCCCCTTGCGCCGGCGCGCAGCCAACACCCGCCGCCCCGCCGGCGTTCTCATCCTCGCCCGGAAGCCGTGGGTCTTCTTCCGCCGCCGGTTGTTCGGCTGGAAAGTCCGCTTCATGCTCTCACCCCTTGCCGCCCCCGACCGTCAGGTTACGGGGAGCGCGCAGTGTACGCCCTTGGCTCCTCCCGGTCAACCGCACGCTGTGCTAAGCTCGGCAAGCCCGTCGGGCAGCGTGAAACATGCCTTCAACCGACCTCTGGTCCGGCGTCAAGAGCCTCCTGCGAGCTCGGATCTCGCCCGACGACTTTGAGGTCTGGTTCGCCCCCCTCGGCGCGCGCTCCGCCGCCGACCGCCTCACTCTGGTGGCACCATCCCGGGTCTACGCCGACTACATTCGCGATCACTTCCTGCCCGTCCTGCTGGACTGCGCGGCCCAGACGGCCGGCCAAACGGTAAGCGTGACCCTGGATATCGCGGGCGACAGCCACCAGGCCGCTCCACCATCACACCGCGGCGCTCCGCTCAACCCGCGCTACACCTTCGCCGCATTCGTTCCCGGCCCCTCGAACCAGTTCGCCCGGGCGGCCGCTCAGTCGGTCGCGGAGAACCCCGGCCGCGCCTACAACCCTCTCTTCCTCTACGGCGGCTCCGGTCTGGGCAAGACCCACCTCCTGCACGCCATCGGCAACGAAATTCTGGCGCGCAACCCTCGCAGCCGGGTGCGCTACGTTCCGACCGAGAACTTCGTCAACGAGTTGATCAACTCCATCCGCCTGCAGCGCATGGCGGCGTTCCGGGAGGCGTACCGCCCGATCCACATGCTGCTGCTCGACGACGTCCACATCCTGGCCGGCAAGGAGCGAACCCAGGAGGAGTTCTTCCACACCTTCAACGCCCTCCACGAGGCCGGCCATCAGATCGTGCTCACCTCCGACACGTCGCCGGCCACGATCCAGGGCCTCGAGGAGCGCCTGCGCACCCGTTTCGTCTGGGGTCTGGTCGCCGATATCCAACCCCCTGACCTCGAGACCAAGTGCGCGATCATCCGCGAGAAGGCCCACACCGAGGGCGTCGATCTCCCTGACGACGTCGTGCTCTTCATCGCACGCCGCGTGCGGGAGAACGTCCGAGAGCTGGAGGGGTACCTCAACCGGGTGATCGTCTACTGCACGCTCACAGGTCAGGCCGCGAGCCTCGAGACCGTCCGCAACGCTCTCACGCCGCTGTTGCCCGAGGAGCGCCACTCCACACCCGCCGACATCATCCGTTTCGTCGCCCATCACTACGGCGTCAAGGTCGCCGACCTGAAGGGGCGCGACAACCGCCGATCGGTGGCGTTTCCTCGCCAGGTGGCGATATACCTCACCAGGGAGATCTTGGGGATCTCCTACCCGGAGATCGGCAAGCTGTTCGCCAAACACCACTCCACCGTCATGTACTCCGTCGAGACGATCACCGAGGAGCGCCGCTCCAACCCATCGCTGGATGCGACCCTCACGACGTTCATCGAGCATTTTCGATAGCCTGCGGAAAACCGCGGCCGCGGCGGAAACCGGCGTAGTTTTTCCGCACCCCTCCACACTCTCTTATCCACAGCCGTCGTCGACTCAAGCCGTGCAGGAGCAGGCCCCTCCCCCACCGCCATCGGTCCTCCACACCCTCGACGACTACTACGAAAGCTTGTACAATCCAGTTGCTTCATAGTAGGAGCCGGGAGACCAGCAAATGGACGTCACCCTCAACCGCGCCACGGTGCTCGAGGAACTCCAGCTGATCCAAGGGGTTGTCGAGCGTCGCACAACGATTCCCATCCTCTCAAACATCTTGCTCACCGCGGAGGGGGATCGCTTGCACCTTGCAGCGACCGATCTCGACGTCACGGTCTACACGCAATGTTCTGCGGTGGTGCGCAAGGAGGGTCGGACCACCATTCACGGCAAGGTCTTCTTCGACCTGGTGCGTTCACTCCCGGCTCAGACGCTCGAACTCTCCTGTCGCGAGGCTCGCATCGAGGTGCGCTCCGGTCCATTCAACTCTCAACTGGCGAGCCTGGACCCGGCCGATTTTCCAACCCTTCCTGAGGTTCCCGACGGTCAGGGGTTCGCGGTGGACCTCGCGACCCTGCGCCGGCTGATCGACCGATCGGTGTTCGCGGTCTCGGCCGAGGAGGGCCACTTCCAGTACAACGCCGCGCTGTTGCTGGTCTCCGCCAAATTCCTCGAGATGGTGGCGACGGACGGCCACCGCCTCGCGTGGGTGAAGGCACCGCACGGCTCCGCCGCGCCTCCGTTCGAGCACCAGCTTCTCCCCCGCAAGGTTCTCAACCAACTGCGTCACCTCACCGCGGATGCCGACACCCCGCTGTACATCGCGCGAGGCGAGAACCACCTCGCGTTCCGACTCGGTGATCGCGTTTTGCTCTCCCGCGTTTTGGAGGCGCGCTTCCCGCAGTACGAGCGCGTGCTCGTGCGCGACAACCCACACCGCGCGCGCGTCCAGCGCCAGGAGCTGGCTGCCGCACTGCGGCGGGTAGCACTCCTTGCCAGCGAGCGAACCCACGGCATCCAGATGCAGTTCGAGAAGGACACTATCGGGCTCACCTCGGTTGGCTTCGATCTCGGTCAGGCGACGGAGGAGGTCACCTGCGCCTACGCCGGCCAGTCGCTGAAGGTGTTCGTGAACGCGAACTACCTCCTCGACTTCCTCGGCGCCGTTGATGTCAAGGAGGTCGAGTTGCAACTTCGCGACGCCGATGGTCCCATCGTGATCACGCCTCTGGGGGAGGACGCGGCGACCGGGGAGTGCCTGTACGTCATCATGCCGATCCGTTTGTGACGGTGTGGTGCTCCGTCGTTTCTCCTTGACTGGCTTCCGCAACCTGGCGGCGCAAGAGCTCAAGCTTCGCCCCGGACTCACCGTGGTGGTCGGTCCCAACGGCTCCGGCAAGACCAACCTCCTGGAGGCCGTCGCGGTCTTGGGAAACCTCGCGTCGTTCCGTCCGGGCCCGACACTGGCATGGGTGCAGCGAGGCAGTCGTGGTTTCACGCTGGCGGGGAGCGTCGGGCGTGCCGGTGCTGCAGTGGAGCTGCGGCAGGAGGCTCGGAGCGGCCGCACGCTGGGTCGCGCGCTCTTTCGGGGCGCGCGCCGGCTCGGGGCGGCGGAGTACCTGGAACTCTTTCCGGTGACCGCTCTCTCCGGTCACGATCGCCAGTTGGTCTGGGGGGCACCCGAGGACAGACGCCGGTTCCTGGACCGCCTGTGCTTCCACCTCCATCCGGAGGCGCTCTCCGTGCTGCAGCGCTACCGGAGGGCGTTGCGGCAGCGCAACGCCCTGCTTGCCGGTGGCGGTAGGGACGAGGAGTTCGAGGCGTTCGAGCACGATCTCGCCTTCCTGGGTGCTCGCATCGTGGGGTTCAGACAGGCGGCGGTGGCGGGCCTGGAGCGACACCTCGGAGGCGAGATTGAAGCCCTTGGATGGTCCCTTTTGAGGCCGGTCTTGCGCTATAATTCGCCGGATGGCGTCGCGGTCGCAGAACCCGCGACCCTGGCGGCTCGCCTGCGCGCCGCGCTCGCGGCCTCGCGCCGCCGGGAGCGCGCATGTGGCCACACCGCCGTGGGGCCGCACCGCCACGACCTGGTGCTCACCGTGCAAGGCGCCCCGGCCAGAGAGGTGCTCTCCGCGGGACAGGGAAAGCTCCTCGCCACGGCGCTGAAGCTTACGGCGATGGCGTTGCTTTTGGAGGTAAAGGGGCGAACCCCCACCGTGGTCTTTGACGACGTTGACGCCGAACTGGACGCCGCCGTGCTGCGGCGCGTGCTGGGGCGTCTGCAGGGAGGTGGCCAGGCGCTACTCTCCTCGGCGCATGAGGAGATGGTGTTGCCGCGCCTGGCGGGGGGCACGGTCTGGCGCATGCGCGCCGGGGCCGTGGAGGTTGTCTCTCCTGGAGGGAGCGAAGGTTGACCGGAAAAATCTACGACGCCGAGAGCATCAAGGTCCTCAAGGGACCGGACGCGGTTCGCAAGCGGCCCGGGATGTACATCGGCGACACGGACGACCTCTCCGGGCTGCACCGCATGGTCTGGGAGGTGGTCGACAACGCGGTGGACGAAGCGCAGGCGGGGTTCGCGACACGGATCACGGTGCGCATCCACACCGACAACTCGGCCACGGTAGAGGACAACGGCCGCGGCATCCCGGTGGACACCCACAAGGAGAGCGGGCGCGCCGCAGCCGAAGTGATCATGTGCGAGCTGCACTCCGGCGGCAAGTTCGACAACAACGCCTACAAGGTTTCTGGCGGCCTGCACGGGGTTGGCGTGTCGGTCGTGAACTTCCTCTCGGAGTGGCTGCACCTCGAGATCCGCCGCGACGGCGGAGTGTGGGAGCAGGAGTACCGGCGGGGCGCGCCTGCGGCGGACCTGCGACGGGTCGGCAACTCGAACAAGACCGGCACGGTGGTCAGCTTCAAGCCGGACCCGGAGATCTTCGCGATCCTGGAGTTCCATCACGACCTGCTGGTGCAGCGCCTCCGCGAGTTGGCCTTCCTCAACCCGGGTTTGGTCATTCGCTTCTACGACGAGCGCAACGGGGGCGAGCAGGAGTTCCAGTTCAAAGGGGGCATCGCGGCCTTCGTCGAGTACCTGAACCGCGCCAAGAACACCCTCCACGCCAAGCCGATTCAGCTCCTCGAGGTCAAATCCGAGGGCGAGGAGATCGCCATCGCGCTGCAGTGGCACGACGGCTACACCGAGAACGTCCTCCCCTTCACCAACACGGTCTACAACGCGGACGGGGGCGCGCACCTCTCCGGTTTTCGCTCCGCTCTCACCCGAACCGTCAACGCCTATGGTCAGGCCAACAACCTCCTCAAGAACCTGCCGGAAGGGCTCACCGGGGAGGACGCACGCGAGGGGCTCACGGCAGTGCTGTCGGTCAAGATCCGAGACCCGAAGTTCTCCTCGCAGACCAAGGACAAGCTGGTCTCGTCACACGTCAAGGGGTGGGTGGAGTCGGTGGTCAACACCGGCCTGGCGGAGTTCTTCGAGGAGAACCCACCGATGGCGCGCCGCATCGTCGGCAAGTGCGTGGAGGCAGCACGTGCGCGGGAGGCGGCCCGGCAAGCGCGCGAGCTCACGCGCCGCAAGGGAGCGCTCGACAGCTCCTCGCTGCCCGGTAAGCTGGCCGACTGCCAGGAGAAGGACCCTGCCGGGGCGGAGCTGTTCATGGTCGAGGGCGACTCCGCCGGCGGGTCCGCGAAGCAGGGACGGGACCGCCGTTTTCAGGCGATCCTCCCGTTGCGCGGGAAGATCCTCAACGTGGAGAAGGCGCGCTTCGACAAGATGCTTTCGAACCAGGAGATCAGGACGATTATCCAGTGCCTCGGCACCGGCATCGGCGCGGAGGACTTCAACGTCGCCAAGGTGCGCTACCACAAGATCATCATCATGACTGACGCGGACGTGGACGGCGCCCACATTCGCACCCTCCTGCTTACCTTCTTCTTCCGTCACTTCCGCCCGGTCATCGACCGTGGTTTCCTCTACATCGCCCAGCCGCCGCTCTACAAGGTGGCGCACAAGAAGGAGGAGCGTTACCTCAAGGACGACGCCGAACTGTCGTCGTTTCTCCTCGACCGCCTCTCCGACGGTGCGACGCTCACCCTGGCCGGCAGCGGGCGAACGCTCAAGGGCAAGGAGCTCAAGGACGCAATCCGCCGCCTGGAGCGGACGCTCGAGCACCTGGAGCGCTTGGACCAGCGGGGGTGGCCGCGCGACCTGGTGACGGCGATGCTGCGACAGGGTGTCGGGAAGCGTGAGCATCTGGCCGACCGCACGCTCATGGAGGCGTTCGCGACGGAGCTGCGCGAGGAGTACGAGGACGCCGCGACCGCCGAGGACGAGGAGCACGGAGTGATGCTGGTTCGGGTCACCTACAACAAGAACGGGCGGAAGCGGGCGGTCGAGCTCGGCTACGAGCTTTTCCGCACCTACGAGTACAGCCAGCTCCTCGACCTCCACAGGCACCTGAAGGACTTCGACGTGCCGCCGTTCCACCTCGAGCTGGAGGGCGTCAAGGAAACCTACGAATCCGCGCAAGACCTGGTCGGACGCGTCTACGAGAGCGCCCGCCACGGCCTCTCAATCCAGCGCTACAAGGGCCTGGGCGAGATGAATCCCGAGCAACTGTGGGGCACCACCATGAACCCGGAGACGCGGCGCCTGCTGCAGGTGCGCGTCGAGGACGCCGCCGAGGCCGATGAGCTCTTCACAGTGCTGATGGGTGACGCCGTCGAGCCGCGGCGCGCGTTCATCGAGCACAACGCTCTCGAGGTCGCCAACCTGGACGTGTAGGAAAGAGGACCGAAGGATCATGACGGACACGCTCTTTGCCCGGGAGGATCGGGTCCCGGTCGCCATCGAGAAGGAGCTGAAGCGCTCCTACCTCGACTACGCGATGAGCGTCATCATCGGCCGCGCCCTCCCCGACGTCCGGGACGGCCTCAAGCCCGTGCACCGCCGAATCCTTTTCGGGATGTCGGAGCAGGGAAACACAGCGGGCAAGTCGTACAAGAAGTCGGCACGCATCGTCGGCGACGTCATGGGCAAGTACCACCCTCATGGCGATGCCGCCATCTACGACGCTCTGGTTCGGATGGCGCAGCTCTTTTCGATGCGGCACCTGCTCGTGGACGGCCAGGGGAACTTCGGCTCGGTGGACGGCGACAACGCGGCCGCCATGCGGTACACCGAGGTCCGCCTCGCGAGGCTGGCCGAGGAGATGCTCGGCGACGATCTCGAGAAGGAAACCGTCGAGTGGCTGCCCAACTACGACGGGTCGCTCAAGGAGCCGGCGGTCCTCCCGTCGAAGTTCCCCAACCTTCTGGTAAACGGCTCGTCGGGGATCGCGGTCGGCATGGCCACCAACATCCCGCCGCATAACCTGGGCGAGGTCATCGACGCGAGCGTCGCGTTCGCGCGCAACCCCGGCATCGGCGTCGAGGAGCTGATCAAGCTGATCCCCGGGCCCGACTTCCCGACCGCGGGGATCATCCGCGGCACCGCCGGGATCCGGCAGGCTTACACGACCGGGCACGGCTCGATCCAGATGCAGGCGCGAGCGGGGATCGAGCACCAGAAGAAGGGCGACCGCGTGGCGGTCATCGTCAGCGAGCTGCCCTACCAGGTCAACAAGGCGCGCCTGGTCGAGCGCATCGCCGAGCTCGTGCATGGCAAGGACATCGAGGGAATCTCGGACCTCCGGGACGAGTCCGACCGCGACGGCATCCGGGTCGTGGTCGAGCTCAAGCGCGACGCCGTCCCCCAGGTGGTGCTGAACCAGCTGTTCAAGCTCACCCCGATGCAGAGCAGCTTCGGGATCACGTTCCTGGCGATCGTGAACAACCAGCCGCGGGTGCTCACGCTTCCGGAGATGCTCGGCCACTTCCTCGAGCACCGGAAAGAGGTGGTGACGCGGCGGACCCGCTACGACCTCGCGCGGGCCGAGGACCGCGCCCACATCCTCGAAGGGCTTGTGATCGCGCTGGACCACCTGGACGAAGTGATCAAGACCATCCGCGCGGCCACGGACCCACCGGCGGCGAAGGCGGCGCTGATGGAGACGTTCGGCCTCTCCGACCCGCAGGCGCAGGCGATCCTGGAGATGCGGCTGCAGCGGCTGACCGCCCTCGAGCGCGACAAGATCATCACCGAGCACGAGGAGGTTCTGGCGCTGATCGCGCGCCTGAAGGCTATCCTTGGCTCCGAGAAGCTGGTGCTCGACATCATCATCGGGGAGCTCGAGGAAACCAAGCGTCGGTTCGCGGACCCGCGGCGCACCGAGATCCTGCCCGAGGAGGCCGAGTTCTCGGTCGAGGATCTGATTGCCGAGGAGGACATGGTGGTGACCGTGACCCGCGCTGGCTACATCAAGCGTGCCGCGGTCTCCATCTACCGGGCCCAGCGCCGGGGCGGGCGCGGCCGCCGTGGGGCCGCGGTGCGCGACGAGGACCCCGTGGAGCACCTTTTTGTGGCATCCACCCACGATGTGCTCCTTGTCTTCACATCGGTGGGCAAGGTGTACTGCCTCAAGGTGCACGAGGTTCCGGAGGCGAGCCCCGCGGCACGCGGCAAGGCGATCGTCAACCTGCTCCCGGTGAGCCAGGACGAGAAGGTCGCGGCGCTGGTGGCGGTAAAGGAGTTCGACGCCGAGCGCTTCCTCCTCTTCGCGACGCGGCGCGGTAAGGTCAAGAAGACCGAGCTCGCGGCCTATGCCAACCCTCGCTCCACCGGCATCATCGCGGTGGATCTCGAGGAAGGGGACGACCTGCTCGATGTGCGCCTCACCGATGGCAAGAGCCACGTGTTCCTGGGCACCCACAAGGGGATGGGGATCCGTTTCCCGGAGAGCGAGGTGCGGGCGATGGGGAGGGTGGCCGCCGGCGTCCGCGGCGTAACGCTGCGGGCCGACGACTTCGTGGAGGTGATGGCCGCTTTCCCGGCTGACGACCAGGGTGACATCCTTGTGGTGGCGGAGCGGGGTTTCGGCAAGCGCACGCCGGTCGCCGAGTTCCGCGAGCAGGGGCGCGGCGGCAAAGGCATCACGCTGATGAGGGTCACAGCTCGGACGGGCAACGTGGCGGGGATGCGCCACGTGCAGGGGGACGAGGACATTATGCTCGTCACGGCGCAGGGGATGATGATCCGGACCTCGGCGTCGGGCGTGCGGCGGATCGGCCGCGCCACCCAGGGGGTGAAGCTCATCGAGCTCGGCGAGGGCGACCAGGTGGTGGCGGTCGCCAAGCTGGCCGAGCGCGAGGAGGATGAAGTGGACCAGGAAGGCTTGTTCTAGAGATCAGGGAGAACGACCGTGAAGCTCTTCATCGATACTGCGAACGTCGCCGAGATCAGCGAGGCCGCCTCATGGGGCATCCTGGACGGCGTCACGACCAACCCGTCCCTCGTCGCTAATGAAGGGCGGTCGTACCACGAGCTGGTGTCGGAGATCTGCCGCCTGGTGTCGGGGCCAGTGTCCGCCGAGGTCCTCGCGACGGACGCCGATGGTATGGAGAAGGAGGGGCGCGAGCTCGCCGGCATCGCGGAGAACGTGGTGGTCAAGCTGCCGATCACCCAGGACGGGATCAAGGTGTGCGCCCGCTTCTCCGAGGAGGGGATCGCCACCAACCTCACCCTGTGCTTCTCGCCGGCACAGGCGCTGCTGGTCGCCAAGGCCGGCGCCACCTACGTGAGCCCGTTTGTGGGGCGCATCGACGATGTCGGCCAGGACGGCATGCAGCTGGTGCGGGAGATCGTGCAGATCTACGACGCGTACGAGTTTCCCACCCAGGTCCTGGTGGCCTCGGTGCGCCACCCCCAGCACGTGGTCGAGGGCGCATTGGCGGGCGCCGACGTCGCGACCGTGCCGTTCAAGGTGCTGCAGCAGCTCTTCCGCCACCCACTCACCGACATCGGCGTGCAACGCTTCATCAGCGACTTCCGCGCCGCCAAGGACGTCCACTGAGCCAGGCTTGCCGCCACGCGTTCGGTCGGCGTAGGGCTTAAGGCTTGAAGAACCAATGCTAAGACACCACCCATTAACGTGGCCCTCGTAATGGCTGAGCCATTGTTGACAGTGGCATAGACCGGCTCTAAGGTGTCGGCGTGGACGGGAGGTTCGTCGAAATGGCGCGCGTCGCCCGACGGGGAGACCCCAGCCGGCCCCTGTACTGGCGGCTCGCCGAGGCGCTGGCCCCTGCGCTTGCGGGCGAGGAGATCCCCGAGCCACCCTCGGCCCGGGCGCTCGCGGCGGAGCTCGGGGTCAACCGTGCCACCGTGACCGGCGCCTACCGAGAGCTGGCGCGGCGCGGTCTGTTGGTGCTGCGCCCCGGACGCGGGCGGCGTGGCCGCCCGACCCCGGTCGTGGCACCGACCACCCGGGAGCTGC
>Ga0315296_10000923_pt1 | contig 26045 bp, 27 predicted proteins | sample YL17G14_18_MG_FD_203921 | JGI IMG/M metagenome (GOLD analysis project Ga0315296, IMG submission 203921) | Sediment microbial communities from Yellowstone Lake, YNP, Wyoming, USA - YL17G14_18 | ecosystem: Environmental > Aquatic > Freshwater > Lake > Sediment | place: USA: Wyoming | collected... | reverse complement strand
CACAACATGGTGCCCCTGCCCTCCCGGTTAAACCCGTATGAGGTATGATGGAGCCTTCCATTGAGAAGTGACTCCGTATCTGAAAGCTAAATTGGGAGCCGGGAAGTAAAGAGGAATGGGGTCTGCCTGCCAGTACCTTGAAAGGATTTAGATCATCGGAGCCATTTGCGTAAAACAATATAGTATGTTGTTGTTCACGCGCTGGTGATACCCTGATTGTTAGTCATATGGCACTATCGCGCTATTGACATTGTATGAGGAAGTAGTTTATTGTGAGTGCTAAAAAAGGGGGTAAGCAAATGCAAGCGTTTTGTATGAAGTGCCGTAAAAAGAGGGAAATGAAGGATCCCAAGAGTATAACAATGAAGAACAAGAGACCGGCGACTCGGGGCGTATGCCCCGTATGTGGAACAAAGATGTTCAGGATAGGTAAGAGCTAAGGAGTATAGGGAATTAATAAATATTTTAGCCCGGGTGTTTTTTGAGATACCCAGCCTTTTATTTATTGATTATACATTGTGGATAGATGTTGTATGAATAACTTCTATTTGATTGAAACTTCAAAGCCAGCGCTCTCTTCGCCCACTCATTGCTAAAGTTGAAGGAGTCTTTCTATATGACAAATCATTCAAAACGTCTAAATTTTAGCTGGCTCATCATTGGAGAAATAGCAGGCAGCCGGGGGCCGAGGTCCTCTGAAGATCTGAAATTCATACGAGAACAGGATGTAGGAGCCTTGGTGCGCTTGGCTGAATCGCCATGGGTTACGTCTGAAGACGTGGAGAAAGCGGGCATGGTGGACTATCATCAACCAATCCCGGATACGATGGCTCCTTCAGCGAACCAGATCAAGCAAATGGTCGAGTTCATCCAAAGTTGCCTCACTGAGGCCAAACCGGTATGTGTTTCATGCGATGGCGGGTATGGCAGGACCGGTACTCTCCTAGCTTGCTATCTGGTATACAAAGGCTCGACTGCCATAGACGCTATTAACCAGGTAAAGGCGAAGAGACCAGGCTCCATGCTAACGCCAGACCAACTGAAAGCGATAGAATGCTACGGGCTCCAACTTGGACGCTGAGCATCGCAGCGGACCTCGAGCCAAGAGATGTTCTTTGTGTGCCTAAGAGACTAAAGAGAAAGTAATTGTCTACCGGTAATGTGATGCACAGGTTGGCCAGAGAAGCTAATAGCCCCCAAGTAAAAGCGGTAAATCGCTCACACTTCAAACACGGCACAAGCCCGCAAGCCGGTGGAAAACGGTGAAAATCAACTAGTTTTTTGTTGAATCCTATCCTGGTGACTGCCATTAAGGCGATCGCCGATGCTGGTCACGGGATACGGGCAAATCAACTTACTTCTATCCCAAATTGCACACCGGCATGGTAATCAACCACCTTGACGGAGCATTCTAAGCCGAATGGGCGTCTTCCACAAACGCCCTAGAATATTTGCGCTGCCTGAACCTAAACAGAATGAACTTAAGTTCAGTCTGTTTAAACAGTTCATAACGAGGAGGAAATCCTTGGACAGGTGTGCTTTTGTAGAACTCAGTTTGCTTATGTTATCCAGTCTGGGGCACCCCATCCTCCAAGAGCGGATTTGGTTGCAAAAGCTATGGGTTCTGCATCATGTGTTGAACAACCACCATCATTCAAGTGCATACAGGAAGAGGTTGTTCCTGGTCATTCTTTTGACTTTACCCTCTCGTCGCATGCACTCGAGGTGCGCCACTGTTTCCAGCACCGCGGCTCGTTTATGCAATGGAGGCAGATTTTCCCAGCTTGCTCCAGCAGTGTTCCAGGTAAGTTGCGAGGAGATATCATAGGCACGCTGAGGGCTGCTGGCAATGGCCCGTGCAATTTCAGCCTTGCGTAAATCGTGGTGAGTAACAAGTTCATCAATCCTCCCGCGTAAGTCGGTGAATATGTCCTGGTGGGCAGGCAATACCCTGGCCACACGCATATTCTCAAGCTTGTGCAGTGCGTATAGATAATCGCCCAATGGGTTGTCCCCCGACTCGACATGATAGCTAATGTTGGAAGTTATGCTAGTGAGAATATGATCACCCGAAAACAGGAGCTCGTTTTGGGGCTCGTAGAGGCAGATGTGTCCCGGAGAATGCCCTGGTGTCCAGATAACCTCTATATCGTAGATACCTGTCGAAACGATTTCCCCACCGTACAGCGCATGATCAGGTAGGGCCATAGTGACAAATTTCAGGGCTGGCATAGATGCAGACTCGAGCTTCGGGATGTCAACAGATGGCACTCCTTGGCTTTTCAGCAGAACAGCAATTTTATCCTGCAGCTCGGCGAATCTCATATAGCGTGACTCAATCAAGTTGGCTTCCCAGCGGTGGGTCATCAACTCGGTGTGGGGGGACATATGTTTGATTCTTCCAGCAAGGCCGAAGTGGTTGGGGTGGACATGCGTGACTATGATGGTTGTGATGTCCGTCAGCGATAGCCCCAAGGCACTAAGTTCTGCAAGCAGAGCGCTGAAGGCATCAGCTGTATACCACCCGGTGTCAATCATCAGCCACCCATCTTTACCCTCGATTAAGTAGCTGTTCAGATGCTCCAGAGGGTTATCTGGGATGGGTATCTTCAGTTGATAAATCCCTAGCGCAACTTGCATCTGGCTACCTCACAAAAAAAATATGCCAGCTCCCATTTATTTCTTCAACATGATTGCTGCACCATTGCCTTAAACTATAAGGCTGGGCCAATCCCCAGTTTGCAACCGACCTAGCATTTTGCGCCCTTGTGTGATATCTACACCCATCAACAGCTTTACTCTAGCTACGTGCCACAGACTAACATTAAATCGCAATTCCAGGCCGCCTCTTGACTTTTTCTAAGAACGTCGCTTGGAATCGGCCCTCCAAAGAAAACTCCGTCATCTTTTATTACTCCACCACACCTACAGTATGGTGGCAATCTGTGCTCTTTTTTTAGCTTTTCCAAGTCTACCTCGTCTTCATGAAATCTTTGGCCACAAGAGTCACATCTTAGTTTGGAAAGACTACCATGATATTCAATCACATTCTTATTTCCCGCTTTTTGGTGGAGCCCATCAGCATTCTGGGTAATCAAGCATTTCAAAATACCCATTTTTTCAAGTTCGGCCAGGGGCATAATGTCCGGGGTTTGGCTTCACTGCTTTTTTCAACCCTTCGAAAAAACTCCAAATCCAACTATCAAGATTTAGTCTTTCTTCCCAGTAGGCGTTGGGGTTAATCTTGAATTCACCGTACATTCGATAAGCTTTAGCCTCCAATTCAGGATGTTTTGTCCACAAGCCGTTTGGTCCGCGAAAATCGGGGATACCAGATTCAGTTGACATGCCGGCTCCGGTTAGAGCAATGGCATATTTGCTGTTTAGTAAATCTCTGGCGGCTTTTTTATTAGATTCTCCACTGTTCAATTCCACTTTGCTTCGGATTTCCTAAAGTTCACTTGTCATTGGAATTTCTTCCAGGCAACTAAGAGTCCTCTTCTACTGCTTGCTCCTGCCTGTTAAATGGGGGTATGCTATTGAGGGGGGTGCCAAACTTCAGACAAACTTATAATTTCACCGTACCAAGGGCAGCTGATTTTCCTCCTTTCTTTTCACATATCGAGACCACCTTCAAATTCTGAAGCCTATGAGGGGCATAGACAGTGCATGCTATACCCGCAGTTTGGATTGATCCAGGGAGTAGAACCCACGTTCCTTATCTAAAGTACTTTTGACCAAGATATTTTTCTACTGCTAGTTCCAAGGTTTCCTCCAAGAGAATTTAGCTCAATCTCGCCAGAGAATCTTAGAGTCAGCATCTGTAAGATCTACCACTTACTTTGGGCTATTGCACCTTAATACCTCCTGTGCTAACTTCATTTCGGCCCCGCCTCTTTATGTGGTTTTTGTCAGTTAAAACCAGAATTTCTTCACCAAAGCAGGTGGGCCCTTTTCCTAAATCAGTAAACCATGAATTAACTAAGCGCTACGGCTTATTTCCATCTATTGTCCACAAATTTTTTGGACGAGTCGGGCAGTGTGCCTTCCGGTACAAAATCTATCTTGTCAACACTGAGCCGGAATACTTCCTTACATTTCCTCCTTACAGCATCAGACAATAACTCTTGTTTAATACCTTGCTTAGTTTCTAGTTTAAGGTCTATTATATCCTTATGCCCGTGTAAGCTAAGCACCATCTGATACTTTGAGATCTCGGAAAATCCGGCCATAGCCTCGTCAAGCTCTCTGGCATGAATGAACATTCCCTTTGCCCTAACATGGTCTCCAATCATCCCTGTAATGGCAATCAATCTAGGTGATGTTCTACCGCAAGGGCAGGGCTCATCTTTATACAACGATAGGTCGCCTGTGCCAAAACGAATCAATGGATAAATTTTGTTAAGTAGAGTTACCACGACCTCACCCTCCTCAAGGGGAGAGCATTGTTGTTTTGTGTCTGGATTGACTACCTCTATTATGGCATCATCATCATTGTAGTGCATGCCGTTCTTCTCGGTACACTCGTAGGCTAGTATACCTGCATCGGCTGTACCATAATTTTGAGAGACTTCAATACTATAGTCCCTTGCAAAAGGCTCCCTCAAAGCTTGGATATGTCTCTCGCCTCCGGATATGGCCCACCTAAGGCTAAAGTCTCGGCGGAAGTCATAACCCATTTCCTCAGCTCTCTTTATCATATTCATTAGGAAGCTAGGAAAACCGCAGTATCCTGTGACCTTCAGCTCATGCATTATCTGAATTTGGAGTTCGGTTTGTCCCACACCAGTTGGAACAACTGTAATCCCCAATTCGTCTAGGGCGTCTGTTATGGCTAAACCGGCGGGAACCATATGGTAGCTTGCTGTGACTATCACTATATCCCCGGGCTTGGCAAATCCTGCTGCCATGATATGCCGCGCAAGGGCACTGGGCCGGTCCGATTTGCCAAAGCCAACATCATATATGGGCCCAGGAGAAATGTAAACCCTACGTAGTGTATTTACCGGAACAGTTAAAAGACCCCCAAAGGGGGGCCGCGCCCGCTGCAAACCTACAAGCTCGTCCTTTGTGGTCAGAGGAATCTTGCTAAGATCCTTAATCCTGCGGATTTCACAGGGAGAAACACCTGCCTTATCAAGCTTGTCCTTTACTGGAGCTACATTCTCATAGGCATATTTGACAATGTCTGCTAATCTTTGGCTAAGCCATTCTTCTCTCTTATCCTTATGTATATTATCTTTTAGTTCAGCATAAACTAACTGCCCGTTCTCTTCTGCCTTCATCATGTCCTCCTTTGTCACGGCGAGACGTTTATACTTACTTTGTTAGTCGGTCTGTGTTCCTTATCTGAAAACGAAAACCAAGGGTCGCTAAGTTGCCCAGAATACTAGCACCTGCCTAACTATGTCGTGAGTGACTTCAAAGTCCTATGCGGGGATAGTGCATCAGCGTAGCAGGTGCTCTGGCTCTTCTTTGAAACAGTGGCTCAGCTCGATAGCGCTTATGCCAGCCATCGCTTCCGCCGCTTGTAGTGTTTCACTTCACGGTAACTTCTTCTCTGCCCCACCTTACTCAGCCCCAGGTAAAACTCCTTTATGTCCTCGTTGTCTCTCAATTTCTCAGCTGGTCCATCCATGACCACGCGGCCATTTTCCATCACATAGCCGTAATCAGCTAGTTCTAGTGCTGCCTTGGCATTTTGCTCTACCAATAAAATGGAGGTTTTCTCCTTAGTGTTGATTCTTTTTACTATATCGAAGATTTCTCTCACCAGTATTGGACTTAGTCCCAGAGACGGCTCATCTAGAAGCATTAGCTTCGGACGAGCCATCAGCCCCCGCCCCATCACCACCATCTGCCTCTCACCCCCGGAAAGGTAACCAGTTGTGGCATGGCGAAGGTCTTTAAGCTTCGGGAAATAGTCATAAACCATGTCCAAATCTTTACGTACTGCTGCAGCGTCGCTCCGGATATATGCACCTACCTTCAAGTCCTCTTCCACGCTAAGGTGCTCAAACATGGGCCGCCCTTCCAGAACTTGGACAATGCCCAGTTTGACCACCTCTTCAGGGGGCACCCTGTCTATTCTTTTTCCATCGTACTCAATGTTACCATCAGTAATCTCACCCTCCTCAGTGTAGAGTAATCCTGAAATTGCCTTGAGTGTGGTTGTTTTGCCGGCACCGTTAGCACCAAGCAAGCTCACAATCTTCCCCTCCGGCACTTCCAGAGACACCCCCTTCAGCACCAGTATAACATTGAGATAAATGACTTCAATACTGTTTAGCTTTAGCATAGTTGGCCCCCTTTCGTCAGCACTCTTGTAACCAAAACAGGAGAAACCCCCGTCGTCATTACAATTCTTTGAGTCTACGACATTAGCTGCTCACTCCCCAAATGTTTGCGCCAAACTCCACACGAAGCTGCATTAAGCAGCTCTACATTACCGAGGTAAAAGAAGAAGCCCGCCTTCTCAGGAAGACTTCTCCTTTTGTTAACCGCTCGCTTAGCTTTCTACCTCGCTCAGATATATTACTCGCTACTTCTTGAATTGCAGAGTATTGGCTATCTCCGAGAACTTGGCTTCATCGTAAGGAACAAGCAGTTCCACGGTGCCTACTGTAACTAGAATCCACTTGTTACCCTTCTGCACACCTAAGGCAAAACCCTTGGCTCCATATCCCTTTAATGTTGCTTCGAATACTGCCGTGGACGCTTTAGTACCGTCGGCTAAGGCACTTTCCTTCTCAGAAACAACTTTGACATCTGTTCCACCAGCCCCCTCAATTGACTTTTTGAGTGCCTCAGCAAAAGTGGCAGCCTCTTTGGCATCGACAAAGAGAACTGGAACCTGGGCCGGTGCCGCAGCATAAAACAGTAACGCGTCAGACGGTTGTTTTGCCCAATCCTTGGGATATTTGACAGAGAAGCCCAAGTCGGCATTGACATACTCAGCAGCCTCAAAAGAGAGCTTACCCGCTGCCGGAGGTGCTGCCGGCGGCGCTGCTGGCGGTGGTGCTGGCGGTGCCACCAGTTCCAGCTCCCAGGTAGTGGTACTAACCGTCCCGGGGTTATTGCCCATAGCCCTTAGTGTATAAACGCCAGCGGGCAGGGGGTTGACCGTCTTCAGGTCGGGTGTCAGAATTTGTGTCCATCCACATCTCAACAGCCAGTTAACTTTACCAGCAGTATCGATTTGTGTCTGAAAATCGCCATTTGCATCGGCTGCAGCAAAGGCAATACCTACACTGTCCTCACCGGGAGCCAAACCCTTCATCTCGACACCGGCAGGTATAACCAACTCGATACTCACCAGTTCATTTGCCGGCCAGCCAGAACCTTTGAATTTGATAGGAACAGCTATAACAGCTAAAGCCGGTGGAAGTATTGGTACGGCTGCCTCAGGCAGCTTCATAGCCTTAGCAAATGCTGGCAATATCCCTTTTAACATAGCTTGGTCAATTTTTGCTGGGGATACCACGATGGTCCCGGCTGGAGGTACTGGCGGAGGTGTTGGTGGTGGAGGTGCTTTAGCAGCACAACCAACTATTGGCAATGTAACTAGCAATGCCGCCAACATTGCAACTATTGATATACCCAATCTAAACGCTCTCATCCCTTCCTCCTGAAGGTGTACTACAAGTTTCTGATCGACCTTTCTATTTGTCACAATTCCTATGCCGCTTACCACTTGTGCAAACTGACACAATCAGGACACCTAATCCAGCCGCTGATCGGGATATTCTTGCCCCCTACGGTTCGGTATGCCTTTATATCCCAGGTTGCTCGCCGCTCAGTCTCACTAAATGCAATAGGGCCAGCGGCGCCCTGCTGGTCAATCCCGGTAAGTCGCTTCAAACCCGCGAACATAGCCAGACCGTCTAGTTTGTCATAAGTGACATCCTTCAACGCCCTCTTCAATCCCTGTTCGAATCTATAGGCAAAAAGGCAGCCGTTTATATACATTCCGGCAGGTAGGTCCTCAAGTTTGCCTCCACGGTATTTCACGAATAGCTGAATCCAGGGATGTGCGCGGGCCTCGACTCCGACAATCCAGGGTGAGAATTGGACAGCTCCCTCACATGCTTCTGGGTGCAGCTTGATGCCAACGGCCTCATCAGGTCCGAAGATAAAGACAACAAACTGGATATCCTTTGTTAACCCCAGTTTATAAGCGTCTCTAATGACAAGTGAACCAACAGGGTCAACACCACCGACGATGGCATAGTTAGCGCCACCATCGACTAGCCTATTCAGATAAGGAGTAAAATCCAAGGTGCCTATTGGGTATAATTCATAGGGCAATACGGTTATGCCAACTTTATCCATATATTCCTTGCCACCCAGCCACGGCTCTTTAGAAGCAGCAGCGTCCCAGCTCACATAACCTATTACTGGCAAACCTGACTTACCCTTGGCTTTCCAGTCATCTATCATCCAATTGCAGATGGCACCAAACTGGTCTGCATAAGCTGGACCCCACAGGAATGCCATATCTGGATTAGCGACAGACGTCGCATCAAAAGGCGTGGCACTTGAAATGCCGTCTTGTCGAGCCAGAGGTGCTATAACTTGACCCATATGTGTGCCGTAAGCGTTCACAAACAAAAGCTTTGGCGTAGTCCGATACCTTTTGTAGGCTGACAGGGAACGAGCTGCGTCATAACGCGTATCTATCCCCACAAAATTTACCTTTATCCCCTCGACGCCCCCCTTTTCATTGAGTTGTCTAAAGTAGTCGGCACAGGCCCAATCAGAGGCGACAGCGAGTCCAGCACACGGCCCAGTGTAGTCAGCCAGGCTCAAATAAGTAACCTGTTTCTCCACTGGCAATGGCTTTGTTGGAGCAGCACATGCTCCAAGCAATATTGCAAACATAAGTAATGCTGTAATCAATCCCCACATTGTCTCGTTTTTCCTCATCATTAGTAGTTAACCTCCTATCTTAATTTTGTCGTGCCCACATTCTCGTTATGGTTAGCCCGTTTATCACCTCCTTTCCGTCTGGTTTTGTCATTTAGATAAAACTGCCGCCTGACAATTAGCGCTAACCAGATCTTAAACGTATTTTCGCCACTCTTCGACCGATACAATTCGGACAGTATGAGCTAGGCCAAAACTTTCCACTTTTACTCTGTTACTACCATGAAGTTTAACAAAATAAATTCGTATACCATCAGTAAGAGAATGGATAAAGCCTATATGAAGCTTTGAAAATCTCCCAGCGATGAGCTAGCCCTCTAGGCTCAAAAATCAAGAACAGAATAATTATCAGCGCGAAGATGCTAACACTAATCGAAGCTGCTGGATGTGACGGCAAGGCTGGAAAAGCTGCACCCAGTGCTGGGACTGCAAACAATACCCCTTCATTAAGCAATCGGACCAAAATGCTGCCAAAGAAGACCCCCACTATACTGCCTAAACCACCAATAATAAGCATGCCTACAAAGAAAAGCGATTCTGTCAGCAGAAATTGATCCGGATGCACAACCTGTACCCAATGGGCGTACAATGAGCCAGCAATCCCAGCATAAAAGCAGGCGATGAAGAAAGCAAGCAATTTATAGAAAAAAATGTTAATGCCTATTGCCCCAGCGGCTAAGTCATTATCCCTGATAACTACAAAAGCTCTTCCTACCCTAGACCTGGTCAGATTCTTGGCAAAATAAGTCATCACTATCATGGTCGGTACAATAATGTAATACATCCTTCCATCGGTATTCAGGACGAAATTGCCTAGTGTCGGTGATGGTGGATGTAAACCGGTCGACCCACCGGTTATTTCTAACTCCATCACCAACCAAATAACGATGTAATGAATAGCCAAAGTAGCTAAAGCTAAATAGAACCCCTTGATCCTCAAAGCGGGACTACCTCCGAGGATGCCAATTAAGCCAGCAATGAGACCCGAGGCTGGCAATGATGCCCAGAATGGCCAGCCATAACTTATGGTGAGGATGGATGAGCTGTAAGCTCCTACGGCCATAAAGGCCACTTGACCAAAGGAAACCAGACCGCAGTAACCCATAACAAACTGAAGCCCCATCACAGCAATGATAGTAATGGCTACATAGTTTATTAGGTATGTGACATAGTAGCCTGCAAAAAGAGGAACAGCAAGCAAGAAAATGCAGCCCAGTATTGTCATAAGCCACTGCAGCGGCGTCCTTATAACGGCCGTATCCTGACCGTAAGTCTCATTAAAAGTGCCAGCGGGAAGCATGCTATACCCTCTCGATCTTGACTAAACCAAAAAGACCATAAGGTCTTACCAACAGAATAATGAGCAGTATGACATAAGCTGCTACGTCCTTGATGGCCCCCCCAATGAAGGGATCCACGTAGCCAGCAATCATACCTTCCAGCCAGCCAAGCAACAGGCCGGCCACGACAGCACCTATGAGGGAGTCCAGTCCGCCAACCATGGCTACAATAAAACCTTTGATCATCCCCCAAGGTAGATAGAAACAAATATCCATCACCCTTGCCAACGTAATGCCGGCGATGACAGCTATGCAAGCCGACATAATCCAAGTTAGAGAGAAGATCCTCCTGACACTTATGCCGGCACTCTGTGCCAACTTGTGAGACTCTGCAGTAGCTCTCATTCCTAAGCCAACCTTGGTGTACTTAAATACAAGCATTATCAACAGGAATACACCAAGGCAAATGCCAAAGCTCCACAAATTGCCTACGAAGATCTTAGTACTGTTCACAGCAATGATTCCTTTGGGTAAAAAATCGGGAAATCCCAAAGCTTGACCCTTCAAGATTAGTTGAAAAATCCCATCAAAGAACATAAATATGGCGAAGGTCATAAGGAACGATGAGAATAGTGGCTGGCCAATGAGTGGACGCAAGCAAAGGCGCTCCACGGTGAACCCTAATAAACCACCGCATACCAACGCTATCAACAAGGATAGCCACAGGGGCAGACCAAAGGCGACATAGGTAAACCAAAAAAATAAGGCACCGAAACTTAACAATTGACCATGTGCCAAGCTAACCACCTGGGTAGCTTTAAAGACAAGAACTATAGCGATCGCTACTAATGCGTAAAGTGCCCCATTGAACAGCCCATTCAGACTCAGGTCAAGAAAAATGCCCAATTCGTCTTCTTATCCTCCTCGATCTTAATCAATAGTATTAATCTTTACGCCAGTCCTCATTGTCCCCTTCCTACCATCCGCGTAAACAATGGGAGCTTCCACTTGCACCTCCTCGCTATCTCCATACACGGCATGTATCAAGTACTGGTACTTATCTTCAACAAAAAAGCGCCGTACCTTTCTGCTTCGCGTAAGTTCGGCTTCATCGGGGTCAAATTCCTTATACAAATTAACAAATCTCTTTATTCTTGCCCATGTCGGGAGGTTCTTGTTTACTCTCTGTATCTGGTCTTTCACAAGACTAATAATCTCAGGCTTCTGAGACAGGTCAAGGAAAGTAGTATAAGGGATATGTCGCGCTTCAGCCCAGCGCCCTACATTATCCATGTCCATATTTATTACTGCAGCGACAAAATCCTTATCTTGGCCACCAACGACCACAGCATCCTTGATAAAGGCACTAAACCTAAGTCTGACTTCAGCATATTGTGGTGAAAATTTGCGGCCGTCACTTAGTTCCTTTAAATCATCCATCCTATCGATGATGATGAGGTGGCCATCATCATTGATTTGACCAAAATCACCAGTGTGGTACCAGTCGCCAGTGTATGCTTGCCGAGTAGCTTCAGGTTTTTTGTAATAGCCAGAGAAAAGTCTATCACTCCTAACCATTATCTCCCCATTGTCATACAGCCGACACTCATACCCTTCTGTCGGAGGTCCGCAAGTTTCTGGTCTTATATCGTCACTGCTCTGCGTGGTGACCAAGCCCATTTCTGTGCTTCCATAGAACTGCCTGATATTGACTCCGATAGCTTGAAAATAGCGGAAAATATCGGGACTTATTGCTGATCCAGCTGTGTAGACGCACCTGGCCTTGGTTAAGCCAACTTTGTCCTTAAGAGCCCGTAGGAGCAGTAACTGAGCAAGAAAGTAAAGCACCTGCCATAGCCAGCCTAGCTTCTTACCGGCTAGTCGTGACTCAGCTATCTTATAGCCCACTGGTAGGAAAAGATGATACAGGAACCTTCTCAACGCGCTGGTATCAATCATCTTTGCCTGAACCAGTCTAGAGATATTTTCCCAGTTGCGAGGTACCCACATAAACATTCGAGGACTGATCTCCCTGAAGTCTTCCTGAACTGTTTCCGCCCTTTCAGGGAAGTTCATCTGCGTGCCTGCAAGTAGACAGCTACCTAGCCCGATTACTTGCTCAGGGATAATACCTGGATTCACGGCAGAAAGGTACTGTTCGTTTGAATTCCACTTATCCAACAAATTCAATATCCTAGCGCCTTCTACCAACTTGCTTTGGGTAAGAATTGCGCCTTTAGGTAAACCAGTAGTACCTGAAGTGTAGGAGAACATCGCTACATCCCGTCCTCTGGTTTTCTCAATATTCTCCTCAAACAAGCCGGGATGGCTCTTTTCATATTTCTTGCCCAACTCAATGACCTGGTCAAAGTCCATCAAAATTGGGTCATTATACTCACCTATACATGTTCCCCCAAAGCCTACTATTCCTTTGGAATCCCAGAAAATTACCCTTTTAAGCAGTGGCAATTCATCCTTTATTTGAAGAATCTTATCGACTTGCTCCTGGTCTTGAGATACCACAAACTCTGACTCAGCATCTTTGACATAGTACTTGACCTCATCGGGCAAGCAGTCAGTCCAGACGCCAACTACACTTCCAGAGGCTGCCTGGGCAGCTAGCTCAGCCCAAAACCACTCGGGTCTGTTTTCACCGATAATGGCTACATTATCCCCCCGTCTCAAGCCAAGACTTATCAGCCCCAGAGAGAAATATTTCACCCTCTGGTAACATTCCTTCCAAGTATATCTCTCCCAGATGCCTAAATTCTTAGCACGCATCATCACTTTTTTATCATCATACGCATCGTACTTATCTTTTAAAAGCTTGGGGAAAGTATCATAAGTATTTACAACCATTCCCTTTATCACCCCTCACCCAAATAAGCTTTTATAACTTGGGGATTGACTTTTATCTCCTCGGGAGTCCCCTCAGCAATTTTTTGCCCGAAGTCAAGAACAACCACCCTGTCGGCAATGTCCATAACTACTTCCATGTCATGCTCAACAAGAATAATAGGAATTCTCCTGAGTTCTATTGTGTCAAAAATAAAGCGGACCATATCTTCTTTCTCATCTGTATTCATCCCCGCCATCGGCTCATCAAGCAGAAGAAGCTTAGGCTCTAAAGCCAACGCTCTACCTAATTCCAACCGCTTCCGCATTCCATACGGAAGAAAACCTACTAATTTCTTCCTGAGTGGTTGCATCTCCAAGAAGTCTACTATCTTTTCGGCTTCTCTGCGGTGTTGCATTTCCTCGCGGTAAGTCGGTCCAAAATAGATAGCACCGGCTAATGCTCCCCGCTTCATATGTATGTGTCTAGCTGCCATAACGTTCTCCAGCACAGTTAGTCCTGTGCAAAGCTCAATGTTCTGAAAAGTTCGGGCAACTCCGAGTCTCGTAATCGCATGAGTTGGTAATCCGGTAATTTTTTTCTCCATAAAGTGAATATCGCCCTGGTTCGGGTGATAAAATCCGCTTATGCAGTTAAGTAGACAAGTCTTCCCAGCACCATTAGGGCCAATAATTGCTACAATCTCTGGCCTTTTGATTTCAAAGTTAATCCTCTTGAGGACATGAAGCCCACCGAAGGATAGACTAACGCCTTCTACCTTTAGCATTCTCTTATTTGCAGTCACATACATAATCTGAGTCGCAAAAAGTTGAAAGCCAGAACATCCACCTCCGTCCACTGATCGCTGATCCTATCCTATTTCTCAAACATGAACCACCGACAAGATTGGCCATTCAGACCTCTTTGCGTCTAAGTGTTAAGGCGTTCAAGACGCGCCCTTGTTTGTTGTCGAAAAGCTTCTGTGGCATGCGTAAGGCTTTGCATATCTGCCTCGTACTGTAAGTGACCTGCTAAATCAGTCGATGCAAGACCTTTATAGAGCGCACGTTTAGTCAATTCCAGCGCAATTTGAGACATCTTGGCTATTCTACTAGCAAGTTTTCGTGCTACTGGCATAAGTTCTTGCTCAGGTACCACTTTGTTTACTAGTCCTATCCGCTCTGCTTCAACAGCGCTAATCATCTACCCGCCTGCTGGTTCAATACGGAAATCTTGGATTCGGCCTTCGCGCTGGTCTTTCTTTTTAAACACCGCTTTGACTCTCATACCAATCTTTATATGTCGCCTAGCTTCCTCCAAGTCATCAAGCTTTATTCCGGTTAGAAAATGCGGGATGGTGCTATATGCCTCGCCCAGCCTGACATAGCAAATAACGTATGGAGGCTCCGGTGCATAGTCAAAGCGTTCACTGACAATGGTAAACGCCTCCAATGTACCCTCGGGCTTCACCTCCACCCAGTTGTCTTTAATGGACGTAAAACACCACTCACAGAAAGCACGAGGTGGTAGTAATATACGTTCACACCCGGGGCATTTTGTGCCCATTATTCGGGCATTCTCCTTTAACTCTTTAAAAAATCGACTTGCCGTTTCACCAGCAATATAACGATATGATATGTCCCACTTGCCAGGTACTTCGAGGAGCTCAATCTCATTTGACATCACGTTTACCTCCTTCAAATAATCAGTCGGGCTCCGCTCCAAGAATCATTACAGTGCGAAAAGTAGCAACTCCTGGTCCAGGCGACCCTCCTCTTCCTTCAGCCAGTGCTGTTCGGGCATTTTCGACCTGTCGCCCCTCAGCCCGTCCCATCACCTGAAGAGCAGCTTCGACTACCCTCACTAAGGCGCTTGCCCCTATGGGGTTAGAACACATAACGCCGCCTGACGGGTTAAAAGGAACCTCGCCCGTCATTTCTCCGAATCCAGTTTCACACAACTTGGCTAACTCGTTTTTCTCGCAAAAGCCTAGCTCTACATAGTCCATCAATTCTGTCATCGAGAATGGTGTATAGGGTTCAACAACTTGTATCTCTTTTCGGGGATTGTGTATACCAGCCATTCGATAGGCCTTCATCGCAGCTGAAGTAGCTAACTCTACTTCCTTTGCCAAGTCTGGCTCTCCCGTGCAGTAAAAACGCGTTCTCGCTCCTATACCTTTGATCCACGCAGCGCGTCGAGTAATTTTTTTTGCTCTGCCTTCTGAAGTAAACACAGCTGCACACGCACCATCAGACCTCGGGCAACAATCTAGCAACTTAAGCGGCCAACAGATCACCCTTGAATTAAGTACATCTTCAATACTAACTTCCAATCTTAAATGGGCATATGGGTTATTTAGTGCATTCCTGTGGTTCTTCACCGCTATCTTGGCCATGTGCCACTCTGTAAGACCGCAGTCCTTCATCCAGCGTACCGCCTCCATAGCCTGCGAAGTAATGATATTCACCGCGAAGTCCTTCGCGTAAATAGGCGGAAAAGCAGCATTCAAAATACGCTGTGCATCAGGCGTTTCACCCACTCTTTCAACAGCTACTGCCAATACTACATCAAATAGTCCTGAAGCTACATGATGAACAGCAGCTATCGCCGTAGATCCACCAGTGGCTCCTCCGGTGTGCACCCTCATGAAAGGCTTATTGAGAGCCCCTACAGCACCTGCGCTCCACTTGTCTGGACAATTAACTCCCTCAAACGCCTCAGGTGCTGAACCGAACACTACAGCATCAACATCATTGAGCGTTAGCCCAGCATCATCCAAAGCCTTCCTGGCTGCTTCGTGGGCCAGCTCAGGAAACGAGACATCTCTCCTCTTCGTCACATACTTTGTTTGACCGGTGCCTACAATGGCAACTCTTCTTGCCATCTTCACCTCGCTCCTTTGTTAGTCTGCTGACAAAACGAAAACACAATTGCTTTGGGCACATAGCCCACTAACGCCATGTGCAAGAACAGTTTGGACTTGAGACACTTGATGCCCCTCTGCCCTACCCATCACTTGCAATGCAGCTTCTGCCACCCGAACCAGTCCTGTTGATGCGTAGGGGTTCGAAGATAGGGCTCCGCCCGACGGATTTACAGGCAGATTCCCATCAATATGGAAAATGCCCTGCTCAATAAATTGGCCTGCTTGGCCAAGCGCGCAAAAGCCCAAGGCCTGATACTCCATTAACTCGTGAAATGATGAGACATCGTGTATCTCTGCTACATCGATCTCACGCAATGGATCGGCAATCCCGGCCATTCGGTAAGCTTTTTGGGCAGCCAGTGACAGCGAAGGCAGCTCGCTCAGGTCTCTATCTCCAAGATAATAGCCATCAGTAGCCCAACCCATGCCTTTTATCCAGGCCACTGCATCACTTGCTCTTTTCGCCTGCTGTTCAGCGGCTAATACAATGGCGCATGCGCCATCAGATCTGGGAGGAACATCCAGTTCCTTAAGCGGCCACGACAACACCCGTGAGCTTAACACGTCATTAATTCCGACCTTGGCCTGTAGATGGGCGAGAGGATTACCAAGCGCATTTAAGCGGTTCTTAACAGTCACCATAGCCGCTTGCTGCTCAGTAATGTTATATTTACTCATGAACCTCATAGCCTGAAGTGCATGAGCGATCAGCTCGTTGAGGCCAAACGGGCGACAGAAAAAAGGATCGAAATTCAGATTGGTAATAATATCCAAATTACAGTCTGAGCATTTGCTCCAACTTACCACTAGGACAGTACCGCAACCACCTGAAAGGATCTCCAAGCAAGCCAGGGCAACACCAAAGGCACCATCTTCGCAAATCCTTGTCTCATCCTTCAAGTGTGCTCCTGCCGCGGCGCCAGCCGTCATGCTTGTCACTGCCACGCCATCAACTAAGTCATGGGCAGCAAGTACAACACCATCTATCTCTTCTCTGCTCATGTTCGCATCTGCCAGTGCTTTTGCTGCTGCCTCAAATATGATCTCAGTCAGATTCTGGTTTCTTTTGTCACGCTCATACTTAGTCTGACCGACACCAACGATTCCCACTCGTGGACTCAATCTTTTCTCCTTCAGCTTAGTTCGGCGAACATTTCTCGCTCATTTTAAAACTAAGGATTTCTGGCGTACCAACCTGGCATTTCGTAAACTCTCACAGCAACTCTGCATCGACCACGGAATTCTTTAACAAGGGGCCCTTTTAAACACTCCACTTTTCTAAGTAGGCTTTCTTCCAACCAAGTCACTCAGGCGTCCCTGTATTCGGGGACTCTACTCCATACATATCCTCCATGGAAGCAACCTCAAGATTTGCATTCACTCCCTTGTTCACAACGACCTGACCAGTATCACTATGAGTCCCGTCAACCCAGCAATTCATCAACTACAGCTCTTGGCTCATCATTTGGAATCAAACTCGCGAACACTCTCCTCCTTATAGCCCAAACCCAAAAGTATCTCCTTGGTATGTTCTCCCGGTACAGGAGCCCCGCATTTAATTTCACCTGGCGTACTTGACAATTTAATGCCAACCCCTGCCATTCTCTCCTTGCTTCCATTAGGTAACTTTAGTTCCTGCAGCATTTGACGGTGTTGCAGTTGAGGATCAGAAAAAACCTCACTCAGGCTGTAGACCTTACCCACGGGAATATCCTTGTCCTTAATGAACTCAAACCACTCATCCCTGTTTCTAGCTAGGAAAAACTGTCGCATATGGGAAAGAATCTCTTGGCGTCTTTCACCTTCAGCGAATTGATCAGGAATAAAATCTTCCCTGCCTACCAGACGGCATAAGTTCTCCCAGAACCACGGCTCAACACAGCCTATCGCGATATACTTTCCTTCCTTAGTCTGATATACGCCATAACCGGGAGTAACTCCGTTGAAAGGTGTACTACCGCGAGTATAATCAACTCCGTAATTAAGGTGGTCAAAAGCGAACAAGGTAATAAGAGAGACAACTCCGTCAGTATAAGCTATGTCTACATATTGTCCTTGTCCGGTTTGGCTTCTGGCCACAAGCGCAATAAGTATTCCAATAGCGGCATTCAAGGAACCACCTGCCCAGTCCGCTATGAAATTCATTGGAATAACAGGCGGCTTATTACGCTCACCGATCATGTCCAACGCACCACCTATGGCAATGTAGTTGATGTCATGACCAGGAAGCCCAACATAGGGACCACTTTGGCCATACCCACTAAGTGAGCAATAGATTATTCGCGGATTTATCTCCTTTATGGTTTCGTAGTCTATACCTAGCTGTTTGGTTACGCCGGGTCTAAATCCTTCAACTATGATATCTGCCGATCTAGCCAGCTTGCAAAATATCTCCCGCGCCTTTTCTGACTTTAAATCGAGTACCATGCTCTTCTTGTTTCGGTTGAAAGCGCGGTTAGATACATCAGAAAGCCTTTCAAAATTCCACAGCGAATCTCTTGTCTTTTGGGAGCTTATAGGTTGACTAGGCCGCTCTATCCGCAGTACCTCCGCGCCAAAATCTCCCAAGATCATGGTGCAATACATCCCTGGACCCAGATGACACAGATCTAGAACCTTTATTCCTTGAAGAGCCGATGCCATAATGTAAATCCCTCTTCCCTTTGAATTAATGCCTTTGCACAGCTGTCAAAATAGATCGTTATTAGCCTCTTTTTACTGTAAATCTAAACACTGTGCCTGGGTAATACCTACTACCCGCTTACCCTTCGACTATCTGAGCATCGCCCCGACCTAGCAGCCTAGTTCATGCGCATTAATTACCTTCTGAATTTCAGAAGTCCCATCACCGATGGTTAGGAATCTAACATCGCGGTAGTATCTTGATACCGGACACTCATCCATGAACCCCATGCCACCGTAGATTTGAACTGCATAGTCGGTCATACGTTTTGCTGCCTCAGTGCAAAACCATTTGGCCATGCTACAAAGGCGGCGCTGTTCCGGCCAGCTCTTTTCAATACTAGCGGCAGCCTTATTCCGAAGAAGCTCACCCATCTCCAAATCCAAAGCCATCTCCACTAGCATGCCTTGAACATATTGAAACTTCGAGATAGGCCGCCCAAAGGCAATACGCTGCTTCGCGTAATTTAGTGACGCTTCGTAACACGCCCTGATAACACCGAGTCCGCCACTGGCAGCTACAACCCGTGCTTGATTTATTAAATACCCCACGAACCGTTCCCGGCCCATTCCTATCTGTCCTACTAAGTTGAACACTGGAACTCTGCAATTATCGAATGCCAACTCACAGCAGTCTTGCGATCTCACACCCATCTTTCGGTACTTGGGCATCACCGTATATCCTGGCGTTCCTTTTGGCACAAAAATAAAGCTCGTGTCGCGTTTCTTTCTGTCGGTTAAGCATACTACCGAAACACCAAGATTGTCTTCCAAACCAGCATTGGTAATGAAGGCCTTACTACCATCGATAACCCATTCACCGTTATCTAACACGGCTGTTGTTTGAAGTGCTGCCGTATCTGAACCACCTCCAGGTTCGGTCATGGCTGACGCAAGTGTAGCCTCGGCTCTAACGACAGGTAGAATGTATTTGTCCCTCCATGCATCCTTTTGCTCATCGTTACATTCATCCACAAGGTGCCTTCCACATGATATTGAGACCATTGTTCCAGTGCCAAGAGAGACATCTACCTTAAAAAGCTCCTCCATGATAATACAGAAGGAGAGGAAATCAGCGTTGCTACCCCCAAATTCCTCGGGAAAATAGGCACCTGTGATACCCAAATCTCCCATCCTCCTATAGAGTGTATAATCCCACTTTCCTGTTGCATCCCTCTCCTCAGCTCCTGGCACTACCTCCCTTTCAGCAAATTCCCTGACTAGCTTCCGAATCGCTTCCTGTTGTTCTGTATAGCCAAAATCCATATCCCACCTTCACCTTCTGGTATTACACCAATTTACTTTAGACCCATACCCCAAGCCTACCAGTTCAACGATGATATCTTAAGAGACTTCAAGCTAACCAAAAAGTCTCTTGTAAACCCCACTCTTTTCTGCTGCTTTTCTTCTAGCCTCTGCTTGCTCCTCAAGGGTACCTATATTAGCGAGTGCATAGGTATCATATTCTAAAGCAGTATCAAGATCTATCTTCATTCCTTTGTTGATAGCGAACTTAGCTAATCTGAGGGCAGGCTCTGATAGCCCCGCTAATTTGTTTGCCATCGCTTTTGCCTCATCCATCAGAGAGGCAACTGGCACCACCTTGTTGACCAACCCAATACGGTATGCCTCTCGAGCATCTATATTCTCACCGGTGAAAATCATTTCTTTAGCCTTGCCCATTCCTGTGATCCTTGGAAGCCTGTGAATTGCTCCCCCAACAGGGAGAGCCCCAAACAGTATTTCAGAAAGACCAATAAAGGCCGAGTCTGAAGCAATGCGCAGATCACAACATACAATTAGCTCGCAGCCACCAGCTACACAAGCACCGCTAATTGCAGCGATCACTGGCCTAGGGAAGTTTTCGACCTTTCTAAAAAAAGCTCGCGCTAGCTCCAGATCCTCGGGCGGCAAAGACATGGTTCTAACGTCCTTTGACATGGTTCTAACGTCCTTTAGATCCATTCCAGCTGAGAACCACTGATTTCCCCCTGTTAGAATCAACACCCTGACTTCTTTATCGGCCTTCATTTCATCCAAGCTAAGGTGCATTTCCCTAATGAGCTGCATGCTGAATGCGTTGCGCCTCTCCGGCCTATTGAAAGTAATAATGCCAGTTGTACCTTCTTTCTCAGAAATAATTGCCTCGTAAGCCATATTTACAACCCCCAATTTTCGGATTTTAGCACACTTTAAAACAAATGTCAATAGCGATATAATCGATATCGACTAATAAATCTAAAAGACCTATAAAGACTAAATCCCTATCGATATTTATCCTGAATTTCCCATATCAAACTGGGATATAACTGTGTTACTATGATATAATAGGGTAAAAAGCTCCTGTGTTTAGCTTTGTGGCGAGGGGCTTGCTGGAGGGACCCAGTGGGTGAAAAGGCGCAGGAGGCACTGAAGCTCCAATTCGACAAGCGGCTGAGGCTGGAGCTCCTGGGGACGAGGATCACCTCGGATGCAGGGCTGCTGGCCTGTCGGGAACTGGATGGGGCACTGGGTTTGACAGAGGCAGTGCCGACCTACCTGCGAAAGACCAGAGCTGGCAGGAATGTGCAGCATGAGCTGGTGGCGCTGTTGCGGCAGTCGGTGTATAGCTGTTTGGCGTGATACGAAGACACCAACGATGCGGTGAGGCTAGCCAGAGACCCTGCCATGCAAGTGGTGATTGGCCGCCGGCACTAGAGAAGCAGGCAGTCAGCACCAACATTGTGAGCCAGTTTGAGACCGAGGTTCTGTCACCGACGAGAACCTGAAGGGACTGAATCAGATGAAGGTTATAGGGATTGTAGGCAGTCCTCGCCAACAAGGGAACACGGAGTTCCTAGTTCGGGAAGCCCTGAAAGCTGCCAAGGAAGCCGGAGCTGAGGAGATAGAGATGATATCCTTAGCCCCAAAAAAATTCTCCCTTATGATGGCTGTGACTGCTGCCTCGAAACGGGGAAATGTATCATCGATGACGATATGCAGGAAATATATCCTAAACTGTTAGCCGCCGATGGTATCGTTATCGGCGCCCCTGTTTACTTCTGGGGAATATGTGGTCTTGCCAAGATCTTCATCGACCGCACTTATTGTCTAGCCACTGGCCACCTCGCTCTTTCCCATGACATGCGTGCCAAAATTACCTACTATGGGGAAGGCCTGAGGAATAAAGCAGGAGGAATAATTGTAGTAACCGCGAGGGTAGGAGGCACCACTGCGTTCAGGCAGATCAGTGACTTTTTCCGGGGTCACCGGATAATCGAGGTAGGTGGTGCCATTGCTTTCGCATTAGAAAAGGGCGAAGTAAGTAAGGATAAGCAAGGACTCAACGAAGCCCGCTGGACGGGGAGAGCGGTAGTCAGAGTGATAAAACAACGTCAAGTACTAGAAAGGTGAAATAACGAATTATTAGGGACTGAAACAATATAGTAACTGTGACCAAGGAGGTGAAATAAATTTGGTAACAAAGATTGATGCTAGCAAGAAAAGGAGCATTGCTGTCGACAAAGCTGATGCGAAGGTAGCGTCCTTTCTCCAGCTAATTGCACCGTCGCGCGATAAGCACAAGGCCGCGCTGATTCTTGGCCAAACCTTTTATTTCTATTCGAAGTGCTTTGAGAAGACTTTGAAGCCAACACAGCTTACAATATCACAATTCGTCACTCTTTGGGCCTTGCTATTCTCTCAAGGCAGATTGACACCGACTGATATCGCCCGCGCGCTGCCAATCGAGACTCACTCCGTCAGCGCAATGCTTGATCGGCTTGAGGAGCGCAAGCTAGTGAAACGACAACGGTCAAGGCAGGATAGACGCAGCGTCAAGGTAGCATTGACAGCACAGGGAGAGCAACTAATTACGGAAATATTTCCCAAGGCGGTGAGTCTCAATGAGAAGTTATATCAGGACCTTTCTAGCCGTCAGCTGCAATTGTTGAGCAATCTGGCCGGTAAGATACGGAACGCAGCTCTTCGCCGGTTGGGCGCAAACCCAGTGTACAGCGAAGTCATTTTAAAAAAGCTGCTCATACAAACTTAAGGTGTCGGGTGTAACAAGCAGGAGATCTCCTCAAAGACAGAAGCATTGGTAGCCAGCAAGCAAACCACGGACAGAGACCAGACTACTCTAAATCACTTGGTTTGCCCCAAAAAGTGTAGAACTTGCGTTTCAGCAGGCATCGTCGCGCGGTCAACTGGATAATATAAGGTATGCTCCGAAGAGAAAAGCAGTGCTTAAGTTGGAGAATGTTGAGGTACTTTCAGTGTTATCAATCTCTGTAGTTTATGATCACGAGCGAATGCGAGATAGACAAAAGCCCAAATGTATTGGTCTCGAAGATAATTGACGACAAGTACCGAGTTCTGCAGTCTGGCAAAGCATATGGTGACGCCAAGCCCTTTGTAAATAGCGAGGATGAATGCATGCTGCAACTTTCTCAAGTGGCTCCACATGCATGGACGTTCGTTTGGCCAGATATTTATGACGAGTTAGTGGACGAGTTCAACGCAGGGTGTGAGGCGTATGAGGCGGGCGATCTTGATAATGCCAGAGGAATTTTCCAAGCAGCGCTTAGCCAAATGCCCGACCATCTGGATGCGATTCATCATTTGGCTATAGTTCTATCAGAACTGAGTTTAGTGGACGAAGCTCGAAACTTGTGGGAACAGGCTGTTCGCATTGGCCGTAAGGCATTTCCCAAAGATATTGAAATAGGGAAAGATCGCCTCGAATGGGGATGGTTGGAGAACAGGCCGTTCCTGCGCTGCCTTCATGGTTTAGCCTTGGTCAGATACGAGGAGGACAAAATAGAGGAGGCATTGAGGCTGTTCCATGAGTTACTCTCCCTGAATCCCAACGATAACCAGGGTGTTCGGGCAATGGCCTTAGAGGCATTGTTCAAGCTAGGTAAATTCGAAGATGCTCTTAAGATTGCTGAGCAGTACCCTGACGATGCGATGTCTGAGACCATGTATGGGCGAGCCCTTGCCCTTTTCAAGCTAGGTCAGCGGCAAGAAGCAACTATGGCGCTTCAGGAAGCTGTCGAATATTTGCCCCTAGTGGGTAAGGAGCTTTCGAAAACCAAGCATCGCTTACCTAAGACAGCGAGCCCTGGTTTTATCACCATGGGAGGTGCCGACGAGGCCTATTATTACTGGGAACGCTGGGGACAATTCTGGGAGGAAGATCCTGAAGCTCTGGAATGGTTGAGGGGAACAATGAGACAGACCACAAAGCCTCGTCGTTGTGCGGGCTGACAAAAGTATCTTCGTTAGCCATAGCAATGGCTGTTTGTCTATGACAGAAGGCCGTTCCTGTCGAACAAAAGCATGCATTGAACGAAAGCCTGTTTTGTTCAATTTATCTAGTTAGTAAGTCTGAAGTTTAAGCTGAAAGTTCTACCTATTGATACCCCAGGTCCAACTGTGGGCCAACTGATGCCTACGACAGGAACTCAGAGCTTTGTATTCTGGATGTAAGCATAAACTTGCATTGATATTGCAACTATGTTAGATTATGTAGGATGGAAAGAACGAAAACTTGTGATATTTGTGGCAAAGTATATCAGGGCTCCAATGCGGGCAAGGCGCTAGCCGGACACGTTTGGCTAAAGCATCATAAGCGCATAGGCTTGCGCCATGAGTTAGAAGCAAGAATTGTGGGATTAGAAGCAAAAATTGTGGGACTTGAAAAGGAACTAAGTCAATGCCGAACTCGCATACCTGCATTGGAACGTCAGCTAGCTATTACAGAGTTGGAACTTGAAAATGAAAAGATGATACTTAGGCCCGTAGCCAGCGGCAATTATTGCCCTAGATGCGGCAATTTGATGAGCGACCATGAGGTTAGGCATGACTTAATATTGGGCGATAGATACCTATGTCCCTCTAAAAAACAATAATTTTCTCATTTTGCTCGATATTTGTCTGGAAAGTCAGATGCTCCGGCGCCACAAAGACATCACCTGGAGTGCCAGCCTGTATCAATTCAAACGGCAACCATGTCTGGTTCCATTGTTCAGATTGCTTATTTGCGGTGGCCGTTCTATACTGGCAGACGACGCAGTAATGGCCGTCGGGCTTATCCAAGGTCGGCGTCCACTCTATCTTTTCACCAACCATCAGGACGGTCTCGCGGTGACCCTCCAGCAAATTCCTGTGACAGTCGAGCAGCCCTACCTCAAGTTCAATGGCCGGAGCCTTCCCCTCGTTTGATACGACAAAATGCGAAAAATAAGTTGGTGCCGGGAATAGAGTGGAGACCATCTCAGCTGATTTGTAAACTGCCTTAACGGTGACTATTGGCCTGTTGTCCACAGGTTCCCCCGGCAACCCGACACTCTTCGGGCTCTTGCCCCCTTCCAGGAGGTTGACCGCCTCCCTTAACCGCTTGTCGGTAACCGCCAAATACACCTGCGTCGTGGACAGATTCTCGTGCCCCAACAGCTGCTGAACTGACCTGATATCAGCGCCGTGTTCCAGCAGATCGGTGGCAAACTTGTGCCGCAGCGCATGGGCGTGGAGATCATCGAGCCCGGCTTTCCTGGCAAATTTCTTTATTTTCATCGTGATAGAAGGGCCTGTAAGATTAAATACTTTCTCAGTAGGCTTCTTACCCTTAATGTAGCTACCCAATCGCGCCGTCAGGTCAGGTGGTAACGGGATCGTCCTGTCCTTTTCATATTTGCCCCTTCGCACCATCAGAAAGTCACCGTGGATATCCCTGACCTCCAGATTAGCCAGCTCGCCGCGACGCATGCCGCTTTTTAGCGCCAGTTCAACCAGGAGCCTGTCTCTCGTGACGAGCTTCTTGTGAGTCGCCTTGCTTTCGATGGCCTGGAACAGCCTGTCGATGTCGCCGTTGTCGGTATAGGGCGGCAGCGACTTGGGTACCCTCACTTTGAAATCAGTTATCGGTTCCCCATACCACTTCATAAACATCTGTACCATCTGGGCATAACGGTACAGCGTACGTGGCTTCTTATCGAGGTACCGGGAGATAAATGACTTTGCCAGCTCTGCTGATGGCGGGTAGTCGCTGAGATGGTCCTTGAATTTTGCTATAATCTTCCTGGTATCGCTGAGATTCTTGGCATTGTGCAGCCGTAAAATGAGGTCTGTGTCATAGAGCTGGAAGAGCTCGTCGTTACCCATCTGTTTCAGCATCAGCCGCCTCCGACCTTCAGGGCCTAAAAGTAATTCTACCAGCTCAATGAGGTGTGAATCAACTTTATGTAAACTGAGTACATGGTGGGCGGTACTGGACTTGAACCGGTGACCTCTGCGATGTCAACGCAGCGCTCTAACCACTGAGCTAACCGCCCCTTACTATGCATTTTATCAGCGCTTTTATAGGCAGTCAAGCTTCACCCATCTTGAATAAAGAGCTGGTCTCATCTAT
>Ga0315296_10000922_pt1 | contig 26050 bp, 22 predicted proteins | sample YL17G14_18_MG_FD_203921 | JGI IMG/M metagenome (GOLD analysis project Ga0315296, IMG submission 203921) | Sediment microbial communities from Yellowstone Lake, YNP, Wyoming, USA - YL17G14_18 | ecosystem: Environmental > Aquatic > Freshwater > Lake > Sediment | place: USA: Wyoming | collected... | reverse complement strand
CGTCGACGACGGGGCTCACGGCCACCACCGGCGCCGTCGAGGCCCGCATGGCCTCCCGGACCCCCGGCAGGGAGAGGATGGGCTCGACGCTGCCGATGGGGTTGCTGGGCGCCACGATGATGGCCCGCGCCTCGCCCAGCGCCTCCAGCACGCCCGGCGCCGGCCGTGCCTTCTCCACCCCCTGGAAGCGCACGGCCCGCACGCGGTCGCGGGCGCCCCGCTTCACGAGGTACTCCTGGAAGCTGAAAGTGCCGGCTTCCGTCTCGACGATGGTCGGCACCCGGTCGTCGCTCATGGGCAGGAGGCGGGCGCGCACGCCGAGGCGTCGGGCGATGTCGGCCGCCGCCTGGCTCAGGGTGTGGCCCTGGCGCAGCAGCGAGGTGCGATGGATGTGGGTGGCCAGGTCACGGTCGCCGAGGCGGAACCAGGTCTCGCCGCCCAGCAGGCCCAGGGCCTCCAGGCAGTGGAAGGTGTCGCCCCGATAGCCCCAGCCGCGGGCTTCGTCGACGAGGCCGGCCAGGGCGTAGGTGACGATGTCCAGGTCCGGGCAGACGTAGAGGCCGAAGAACTCGTCGTCATCGCCGGTATTGACGACGACCGTCACCTCCTCCGGCTCCACGACCCGCAGGAGACCTTGCAGGAAGCGGGAGCCGCCGACGCCGCCGGAAAGAACCGTGATCAAGGCCGACCTCTCACTGCTCCCATCCTCACCATGGTCATCCTCGACAGAACCGGCCCCTCGACAGGCTCGGGGTGCCGAACAAGCCGCCGGCGAAGATGCCAATGCCACAAGGCATCCTGAGCTTGTCGAAGGACGCGGCTCCCCCCACCCCTCGTTTGCCCTCCGCCGATCCAGCATAATAGAATACGTTGCTGCGCTTCGGGCAAGCCCTGGTGGCAGGACAGCCCGAATCTCACCCTGAAGTGGGGCCCCTAATGCCAGAACTCCCGGTCACCGACATCGGCGAACACGTGGCCATCGAGGGGTTAACCCAGGTCTTCGACCGCGGCAACCGGCCCCTGACGGCCCTGAGCAACGTCAACCTGCGGGTCGGCCGGGGGGAGTTCGTCTCCGTCATCGGGTCCAGCGGCTGCGGCAAGTCCACCCTCCTCCGACTCATCGGCGGGCTGTTGCAGCCCACGGAGGGCCGGGTCGACCTCGCCGGGGCCACGCCGGCGGAGGCGCAGCGACGCAAGGCCATCGGCTACGTGTTCCAGGACCCCTCGCTCCTGCCCTGGCGTAGCGTCATCGCCAACGTCACCCTCCCGCTGGAGGTGAATCGGCGGAGCCGGGGCGAGGATCGTCGCCGAAGCCCTCACGACCTGCTGCACCTCGTTGGCCTCAGCCAGTTCGAGGGTTACTACCCGCGAGAGCTGTCGGGCGGCATGCAACAGCGGGTGGCGCTGGCGCGGGCGCTGGTCTTCGAGCCCTCCCTGCTGCTCATGGACGAGCCCTTCGGCGCTCTGGACGAGATCACCCGCCGGGCCATGCGCTACGAGCTGCTGCGCATCTGGCAGGCCGGCGACGGGGACAGCGGCCGCAAGACGGTGGTCTTCGTGACCCACAGCATCCCCGAGGCCATCACCCTCTCCGACCGGGTAGTGGTGATGTCGGGGTCGCCGGGGACGGTACGCGCCGTCATCGACATCGACCTGCCGCGCCCACGGGACGAGGACATGGAAACAGAGCCTGTCTTCCTGGACTACGTAGTCCGCCTGCGCCGCCTGTTGGGGGAGGGCTGAGCGTGGAGAGACCCGCTCCCCTGGCCGCCGTCCGCGCCAAGGCGCCAAGACCTGCTGGTGCGGAGAGCGGGGCCGTCGCGCCCGCCGTGGCAGAGGTGACGCGACCTCTGTCTCTGGCTCGCCTCCTGCGCCTGGCCCGCCGCGCCGCCGGCGACCTGCTGCCGCCTGTCAGCGCCCTGCTGCTCGCGGCCGGCATCTGGGAGGCCTGGGTTCGCCTGCGCGACGTGCCCGAATACCTGGTGCCGGCGCCCTCGGCTGTGGTTTCGCGCATGGCCGAGGACCCGGCCTTCTTCGCCCGCGAAGGGCTGGTCACCCTCCAGGGGGCCCTGGCCGGCTTCGCTCTGGGCTCGGCGGTAGCCATTACCCTGGCGGTCCTCATGGCCCACTCGCGCTTCCTTGAGAAGAGCATCTTCCCCCTGGCCATCCTGGTGAAGGTGACGCCTATCGTGGCCATCGCGCCCCTGCTGGCCATCTGGTTCGGCTTCGGGCTGATGCCCAAGGTCTTCATCGCCGGGCTCATCGCCTTCTTCCCGGTGATGGTGAACGGCCTGTTGGGTTTCCGCTCCGTGAACGCGGGGGCACTGGAGCTCTTGCAGTCGCTGGCCGCCTCGCACCTCGAGGTGTTCCTCAAGCTGCGGCTGCCCAGCTCGCTCCCCTACCTCTTCGCCGCCTTCAAGGTCTCCATCCCTCTCAGCGTCATCGGCGCCGTGGTGGCGGAGTGGTTCAGCGGCGACCGCGGCCTGGGGCGGGTGATCCAGGTGGCCAACAACAATTTGGACCTGGACACGGCCTTCGGGGCCGTCTTCTCCCTGGCCATCCTGGGCATCGGCCTCTACCTGCTGACGGCGGCCCTGGAGCGGCGCCTGCTCTTCTGGCACGAGTCGGCGGCCGGAGTATGATGACCGCTTCGGGCGCCGTCTAGCGCCTGGCTGAGCGAGAGCGCCGGTTCCTGCCGGAAAAGGAGACACCCATGCGTCGACCCCGCCTGACCGTCACACGGCTCTCCCTGGTCGCGGCCCTCCTGGCTGCGGCCGCCCTCCTCCTGGTCGCCTGCGGCGAGGAGAAAGAAGAGGAGGCGACCCCCGCTGCCACTGCTCCCAAAGCGACTTCCGCCGTCGAAGCCACCCCGCGAGAGGTCAAGAAGGTCACCTTCATGGCCGGCTTCAAGCCCCAGGCCAACCTACCCTTCGTAGGCGTCTACGTGGCCCAGGAGAAAGGCTTCTTCAAAGAGCAAAGCCTGGATGTCGACATCCAGCACTCGGACGGCTCTCAGCACGTGCAACTGCTGGCGGCGGGCAAGATCCAGTTCGCCACCGGCGATGCCGCCCAGGTGCTGCGGCGCCGCGCCGAGACCGGCATCCCCATCGTCGCCATCGCCCTCATCGGACAGACAGGCCAGCAGGGATGGGTGGCCCTGGCCGACTCCGGCATCGATGCCCCCGCCGACTGGATGGGCAAGACGGTGGGCTTCCGCAACACCATTCCGCCCGACTTCTACGCCATCCTGAAGGCCAACGGCGTCGACCCCAACACCGTGAAGACGGTGAACGTCGGTTACCAGCCGCCGACCCTGCTGCTCGAAGGTAAGGTGGACGTCTACCCCGTTTTCCTCTCTAACGAGCCGGACACCATCCGTCGCCAGGGCAAAGAGGTGACGGTCTTCCAGGCCGCCGACTACGGCGTGCCAACCCTGGGCCTCACCTACATGTCCAACGAGGACTTCATCGCCAGCAACCCCGATGTGGTGGAGCGCTTTCTGAAGGCGGCTCTGCGGGGCATCCAGTACGCCATCGATAACCCGGAGGAGGCGGTAGAGATCGTCCTTCAGTATGCGCCGCAGGAGGAGGCCGAGCACCAGCGCTTCATGCTGGACACGGAGATCGGGGGCGCCTACAACAGGGTGACGACGGAGAACGGCCTGGGCTGGCAGACCGAGGAGCAGTGGCAGGCCCTGGCCGACACCCTGCTGGAGTTCGGGGCCTTAGAGAAGGCCGTGGACGTGAACGGGGCCTTCAGCAACGAATTCGTCGAGCGCATCTACACGAACGGCCAGCTCATCTGGCCCTAGGACGCGTCGAGCCTCGGAAACGAACCGGGCCGCCCCTGCCGGGACGGCCCCGCCTGTACTCGCCGTCCTGCCTACTCGTCACGGATCGACTTCCGCACGTCTTCCTCGAGCTCCTGCGTCCGCTTCATGTAGTGTGCCTCACTCGCGTGCCGGAGGGCCTCCTTAACCAGCTTCTCCTCCGTATCGGCACGTCCCTCCCAGTTGCAGTAGCCACCGGTGTCGCGGCATCGAAGCGTCATGACCCTCTCCCTCCTTGGCTTTGCACGATATTTGGCATCTAAAGCATTCTAGCAGCCCCGCGATGCCGTTGTCAACCCCTGCAGCAGCCAAGACGCCCTGACCTGCCCAGAGAAACCCCTTGTGAATGAACAACGGCCTGCGAGGCCAGAACCGGCAGCACCGCGCGGGCCCAAAAGAATGAGCCGCGGTTATGTCAACCGCGGCTCGGACCTTCGAGGGCGTGCGCCCAACCTAGCCTAGTTGCATGCCTGACTGCATGAAGACACCGTTGTGGATGAAGAAGCTGCGAAACTCCGAGGACTGCTCCCCGAAAACCTCTTGGGCCGCGGCCTTCGCCTACTGCTCGACCTCGGGGCTGCCTGACCCGTCGTCGATCTCAGGACCAGCGGAGCCCTCACGGAACCAGGCGACGGGCCGGAACTCCCGGGGCACGATGCCCTCCTGTTTGAACTTCGGGTATCCCAGAATCACCGAGCTCCTGATGCTCCAGGGATAGCCTACCCCCAGTTTCTCCATCAGCGAGGGGACCATATTGAGTGCCTGGACGAACCCCACCCAGCAGGCCTTGATACCTAAGGAGTTGGCCACCAGATTCATATTCTGACCACAGATGCCCAGATTGATATCCGGGCCACTGACGGCGCGCGCCTCGCCCAGCATGAGGATCACCACCGGGGCATTCAGAAGAGGCTCAAGGTCTTTTCTGACAAGGCTTCCGTACCCACCCAAGACGACACGAGGGTCCCACGCCCCCAAATTCGGATTCGCCTCCCAGCCGAGAGCCAGCGTCTTGACCTGCTCGTCGTCCATGTACATGTTGTACAGAGACCCCAGCACATTGACTATGGCCTCATCCATCTCCTTGAGGAGGGCCTTGTTGGCGACGACGATGAACTTCCAGGGCTGGCAATTCCCCGCGCTGGGAGCAAAGCGGCCCGCCTCTAGCACCCGCCGAATCAGGGTCTCGGGCACCGGCTTGTCCTTGTAGTTGCGGACGCTGCGCCGGTAGAACACGGCCCGCTCGATGGTGTTCCACTTGTCCGGTTCCCCGTCGCCGTCCAGGGGCTGAAGGGGCAGCTTGGCCGGCAGGGGATGCGGGTCCGTGGCCCAAAAGCCGTCGTCCACGTGATAGCTCTCGATGATGGTGATGGCACCCCTGGGGCAGGCGACCATGCAGTTGTAGCAGCTAAAGCAGTCCCACACCTCCTTCAGGCGAGGGGGCTCCTTTTCTGCTACTATCTCCCAGGCTCCGAAGGGGCAGTTCTCGAAGCACAACTGACAGTGGGAGCCGCGGGGCCGGGTGCACTTCTCCGGGTCCGCCCTCATTCGACCCATGTGGGCGGTTTCCGGACGGAAGACTGATTCTACGTCCTCCCAGGGCATGACTTCCTCCCCCTTTTTTGTAGATGCATACGATTCTTGCTGGGAGATCCGGCCCGAGTCGGCTGTGGGGATGTCCAGAGCCGGATGGGGGGTCCCTCGAAGATGGGCCTTCGCCTCCCGATGACGTCCCTGAACCCTATGCCTCGCCTCCTCCTTATACAGCGGCCGAGGCCTTGGACCCGCTTCGACCACCTCTCAAGAAGCGAATGGGCCGCGCCCGTCTCGGCGGCCCCTCCCGCGGGCGATTCTCGCCCCTGTCAAGTGCAGTGTCAATAGCAAAGCGCTGTTATCGGGGCACGTCACCGATAGGCGCGCCCCGAGCGCACGACACGGCAAAGGGGGTGGCGATACTTCTCTCGCCACCCCCTCCACGAAAGACGAGGGCTCCTGATTAGACCCTAAGTCCTACCCCTTCCCGATGCGGTACATCTTTGTGCCGCAAACGGGACAGACACCCGTCGTGGCGGGCTTCTTGTTCTTCATCGTGGTCTGAGTGGGGTTCTTCATCTCCCGCATCGCGCGGCACTTGAGGCAATAGGCCTGCACTCGACTTCACCTCCTTACTTGTCTCGGGCAGCGCCCTTCCGCTGAACTGGCATCCTGCCGACCGGACCTGTTTCCTTGCCGCCTGCGGCCGCTCGTGGCCGCTCTCACAGGCGGCGATATCCCGAGTTGATCGCTCCGGAGGCTCTGTCTAAATCGCCTAGAGCTTCGCTCCTACCCCACCCCTCTTCAGTTGACGCCCGGCTCTCGCCGGGCCTCCAGATTCGCGCCGGATGTGGAAACCCGGCCACGTTGCTTGAATCATAGACGTTTTTGAAGGCTTGTCAAGCGACTTGCGAGTGAAAACGAGAGAGCGCTAGCTACCTTCTTCATCCTTGACCACCGAAAACACCTTGTCAGGCCGCCAGAGGTTGTCGTGGCCCTCGTAGCGAAGGATAGCCACGAAATAGCCGTCCAGCGAGTAGGCGCGGCAGCCCATGCCCGGCGTCAGGCGGCGTCGCCGGGCGGCGGGAGTAGGGGGCAGGTCCAGGGGCCGGCCCATCCCGCTCCAGCGCTCGTTGCGCTCGCCGATGATGGCCGCCGGCCACTGGAGGAGAACGGCATCAGGCGCGTGCAGGAGGTTAGTCCAATTGCCATCGTGGAAGGCCTGGCGCAAGGCGTCCGGATCCACGGCCTCCTCCAGCCGGAAGGGGCCGATGCCGGTGCGCCGCAGGCTATCCAGGTGGGCGCCGCAGCTCAGCCGCTCGCCCAGGTCGTGGGCGAGGGTGCGGATATAGGCCCCCCGGCCGCATTCGACCTCGATGTGGAGCAGGGGCGGCTCAAAGGCAAGCAACTCCAGGCGTCCGATGACCACCCGGCGTGGCTGGCGCTCCACTACCTGGCCGGCGCGAGCATAGCGGTAGAGGGGCACGCCCTCGCGCTTGACGGCGCTGTACATGGGCGGCACCTGCCATACCTCGCCCACGAACTCCCGTAGGGCCTCCGCCGCCTGCTCCCGGCTCACGCCAGACGGGTCGGCGGTAGCGGTAACGCTGCCCCAGGCGTCATAGGTGTCGGTGGAGACGCCCAGGCGGATGGCAGCGCGATAGGTCTTGGGCTCTTCTACCAAGTACTCAACGACACGGGTGGCCTGCCCCAGGCAGACGGGCAACACCCCTTCGGCGGCGGGATCCAGGGTGCCGGCGTGGCCCACGCGACACCGCCGGTCGCCGGTCGCCTCCCGCGCCAGGCGACGGACCAGGGCCACCACGTCGAAGGATGACCACCCCTTAGGCTTGTTGACGTTCAGGATGCCGGCGACGGTCACGAGGACGGCGTCTCCTCCTCTGAGCCTTTCTCCCGAGCAGGCGGAGCCGCCTCCTCGATCAGGGAGAGGAGGTGAGCCCCCCGCTCCAGCGAATCGTCGCGGCGGAAGCTGAGGTCAGGGGTGCGGCGCGTGGAGAGGCGCTTGCCCAACTCGCGGCGCAGGAAAGGGCGGGCCGTTTCCAGGGCCCGGAAGGCGCCTTCGCGCTCCTCCTCGCTGCCCATGACGCTGACAAACACCCGGGCGTGACGAAGGTCCCCGGAGACCTCCACCTCGGTTACCGTCACGAGGCCGCCCAGCCGGGGGTCCTTTACCTGACGGCGCAGGAGGTCGCTGAGCTCCTCGCGGAGAAGCTCGTTGATACGCTCGGTGCGGCGTGTCATGGCAGGTCCGAGGAGCCTGCGCGCAGACGCGCGTAGCGCCGGCGCTCCGTCCAGGACTGGCGGGGTGGTTGCATCTGGTTTCCTCTCGAACGGGGAATAAGGTCAGAGCTTCAGGTGGCGCCCCGCCTCATCCGCCTGAACGGGCGGCCGTCTGGCTGCCTTTGGCGGAGGACGTGCGCGAGCCTGCCGGACGGGCAGGCTTGGCGGCTGCCGGACGGGCAGGCCCGCCTGCCGGACGGGAAGGCCCGCCTGCCGGACGGGCAGGCCCGCCTGTCGGACGGGCAGGCTTGGCGGCTGTCGGACGGGCAGGCCCGCCTGCCGGACGGGCAGGCTTGGCGGCTGCCGGACGGGCAGGCTTGGCGGCTGCCGGACGGGCAGGCCCGCCTGTCGGACGGGCAGGCTTGGCGGCTGTCGGACGGGCAGGCCCGCCTGCCGGACGGGCAGGCCCGCCTGCCGGACGGGAAGGCTTGGCGGCTGTCGGACGGGAAGGCTTGGCGGCCGCAGGGCGGCCGGCCTCGCGGTGGTAGAACTCCAGAACGTCGCCCTCCTGGAAGTCGTCGAACCCTTCCAGGGCAATGCCGCACTCGTAGCCAGCCTGGACGTCGCGCACGTCCTCGGTGAAGCGACGCAGGCTGTCCATCCGGGTCTCGGCCAGCACCTGCTCGTCACGGAGGACACGCACCAGCGAGCCGCGGCTGACGGCGCCGTCGCGGACGTAGCAGCCGATCACGTTCCCCCGACGGCTGATGCGGAAGATCTGCCGCACCTCAGCGTGGCCGTCGATAACATCGCTGTAGACGGGCTCAAGCAGGCCGAGGAGCGCCTTCTGGATGTCATCGACGAGGTCGTAGATGACTTCGTAGTAGCGGATGTCGACGCCCTCAGCCTCGGCCAGGCGGCGGGCGCCGGGCTCCGGCTTGGAAGAGAAGCCGACGACGATGGCCTTAGAGGCCGCCGCCAGCATGACGTCGGATTCGGTAATGGTGCCGGAGGCAGCATGGATGACGCGTACCTTGACGCCCTCGGTGCCCAGGCGCTCGATGGAGTTGCGCACGGGTTCGATGCTGCCCTGGACATCGGTCTTGAGGATCACGTTGAGTTCGCGAATCTTGCCCGCCGTGACTTCTCCGAAGAGGGCCTCCAGGGTGACCGCCCGCTGCTCGCGAGAGGCGGCGGCCTCTCGCTGACGCCGGCGCTCCTCGATGGTGGTGCGGGCCACCCGCTCGTCTTGCACCACTGCCAGGGTATCGCCGGCCAGGGGTACCGCCTCCAGCCCCATGATCTTCACGGGCTGCGAGGGGCCAGCCGACTTCAAGCGCTGGCCGCGGTCATCGAACATGGCTTTGACCTTGCCCCAGGTGTCTCCCACCACCACCGCGTCGCCCTGATGCAGCGTCCCCGTCTGGACAAGGACGGTGGCCATGGGCCCGCGCGTGCTGTCCAGCTCCGCCTCTACAATGGCACCGACCGCCGGACGGTTCGGGTTGGCCTTCAGCTCCTGAACCTCCGCCACTACCAGCAGATTCTCCAGGAGATCCTTGACGCCCTCGCCAGTGCGGGCGGATACGGGGACGCAGATGGTGTCGCCGCCCCACTCCTCTATGACCAACCCCCGTTCGGAGAGCTGTTGCTTCACCCTGTCCTGGTTGGCGGCGGCCAGGTCCATCTTATTCAGGGCAACCACAACAGGGACGCCGGCGGCGCGGGCGTGATCGATGGCCTCCACGGTCTGCGGCATAACGCCGTCGTCGGCCGCCACCACCAGCACGGCGATGTCGGTTACCTGGGCGCCGCGGGCGCGCATGGTGGTGAAGGCCTCGTGGCCGGGCGTGTCTATGAAGGTGATGCGGTGACCATCCACCTCCGTCTGGTAGGCACCGATGTGCTGAGTGATGCCCCCCACCTCCTGGTCGGTGACGTTCGTCTGGCGGATGACGTCCAGGATGCTGGTCTTGCCGTGGTCCACGTGGCCCATGACAGTGACCACAGGCGGGCGTGGCTGGAGGCTGGCTTCATCTTCCTCCAGGGGACGGGCAGAGGGCTTTTCCGGCGTGACCTGGGCCACCTCCGGCATGGTCGCCTCCTGGGGCTCGAACCCCAGGTCATGAGCGACGATGGCCGCCGTGTCGTAGTCAACGACTTGGTTGACGCTGGCCATGACGCCGTTCCGCATGAGCTCCTTGATGACCTCGACGGGCGATATGCCCAGGAGACCTGCGAACTCCTTGACGGTGAGGGTGCGGGGGATTTCGAGGACGCGGGCGGCGGTACTAACAGTCGAGGGTTCAGCCGGGGCTACGGCTGGGCCTTCGGGCTGAGCCTCAGGCCGACGCCTCGCCGAAGCCGACCGGCCACCCGCTCTCTTAGTGCTGCCCGCCCGTTTAGGGCTCATGGCACTCCCTTCATCGTCCTGGCATCCCACTGGCCGATGCCTCCATCGGCAGGGTGGCAGCGAAAGCCTGCAAGACCGCCCTACTTTCCTCCGTTAGCGTGGTGCGGAGCGCCTTCGACAGGCGGTTTCGCTTGAGAGCTTCCTCCCAGCACGTCACCTGACGGCAGAGGTAGGCGCCGCGCCCCGACTTCTTGCCCGTGGGGTCCACCTCGACGGCCCCCGTGGGGAGACGAACGACGCGCACCAGCTCTCGCTTGGCTGTGGTCATCCGGCAGGCGACGCAGCTCCGCTGGGGCAAGCGCCGGGGCCGGGGTTTCGCCTTGGTGCTCATCAGAACCGGGCCAGCGGCATGGCCCGGGCTACGGCTCCTGCTCAAAGCCTTCGAGTTCTTCCTCTTCCATGATGACAGGCCGACGGGTCCGCCGAGCCTTCTTAGGCTTTACGACCTCCGCTTCCGGCTCCTCGACGCGGCCGCCCTTCTTGGCTTTGCCGCGCTTGCCTTTGCTTTCGCCCTGGACGGCGCGCGGGGCCAGCAACTCCTCTGCGAAGCGGATCTGGGGCTTGGCCGGCGCCTCGGCTGCGGCGACCGCCGCGGGCTCGGCCGGCGTCTCCGGGGCTGCGGCCTCGCCTTGGAAGGCCATGACGGCCTCTTCCTCAGGCGTCAGGGCCTTCGGCTTCTCGATGGTGGTGATGCCGACAGGTTCGGGCTTGGCAGCGCGCGCTCGGCCCGCCTTCGGCGCGGCCGGAACCGGCTCAGCCGGGACCGCAACGACCGCCTCCTCCGGCGGCCTCAGGGCCGCCTCCTGCTCGGCGATGGTCTGGCTCTTGATGTCGATGCGCCAGCCCGTGAGCTTGGCCGCCAGACGGGCGTTCTGCCCCTCTTTGCCTATGGCCAGGGAAAGCTGACGGTCTGGCACCACCACCTCGGCGGTGTTCTCCTCGGGCCGAATGACCACGCTGAGAACCTGAGCAGGACTGAGGGCATTAGCGACGAAGCGCGAAGCCTCCGGGTCCCACTGGACCACGTCGATGCGCTCGCCGTTGAGCTCGTTGACGATGTTCTGGATGCGGATGCCGCGGAGTCCCACGCAGGCCCCTACTGGGTCCACGCCCTCCTGGCGCGACGTGACGGCCACCTTGCTCCGGTATCCGGGCTCGCGGGCGATGGCCTTCAGTTCCACGATCCCCTTATAGATCTCGGGCACCTCCAGCTCGAAGAGACGGCGGATGAGGTTCTTGTGGGTGCGCGACACCAGCACCTGCGGGCCCTTGGTGGCCTTGAACACGTCCAGCAGGAAGAGCTTGAGGCGCTGGCCCGGACGGTAGTGCTCCGTCCGTGCCTGCTCCGGCGGGGGCAGGACGGCCTCCGTCTTCCCCAGGTCGATGATGACGTTCCGGCCCTCCAGCCGCTGGACGACGCCGGAGACGATGTCACCCTCTTTGCCCGAGTACTCCTCGAAGACAACCTCACGCTCGGCCTCGCGCAGCCGCTGGAGGACAACCTGCTTGGCCGTCTGGGCCGCAATGCGGCCGGCGCTGTGGGGCGCCACCTCGATGTTGATGACGTCGCCCGACTGGGCGTCGGGCCGGAAGCTACGCGCCTCTCCCAGCGTCATCTCCACCTTGGAGTCCACCACCTCCTCCACCACCGTCTTCTGCATGTAGACGTGGATAGCGCCGGTATCGGGGTCTATCCTCACCGCAAGGTTAGCGGAGGCCAGGTTGTCCTTCTTGTAGGCAGAGGCTAACGCTGCCTCCACTGCCTCGAGGACCACGTCCCTGGGTAGGTTCTTCTCGGCGGAGAGTTGTGTTATAGCCGTCAGGAATTCACTCTTCATGGTCCAGGCTAACCTCCGGGCTGGCGGTGCCAACAAAAAAGTGGGTCACGCCCACTTCCGGAAGACTCCTTATGGCACGGCGAGTATAGCACGAGCATTAGGGACTGACAATACCCTGGCCGCCGCCTTCTTTCATCGCGGGAGCGTCCCGCGTAGAATATGGCTCTCAGCCGGCGCCATGGAACACTCAAGCCAGCAGTGGATGCTCAAGGCCCTGCATGAGGCCGCCGACGAGCTGCAAAGCCAGCTCCTGGGCCTCAGGGAGGAGGACCTCTGCCGCCGGCCTGCCCCCGGCGAATGGTCGCTGAAGGAGATCGCCGCCCACCTCCGGGATGCCGAGGCCTGCTTCCTAGAGCGCCTGAGGCTCATCGACAGCCGGGACGAGCCCGACCTGCCCGACATCGACGTTGACGCCTATGTACTGGAGCGAGACTACCAGAGCCTGGACCTATACGAGGTACTCCTGGAGTTCTCGCGGCTCCGGCATCGCAGCTCCAGCCTCCTCTGGAGCCTGGAGCCCTCCGAGTGGGAGCGCGAGGGCCTGCACCCCTATCGCGGCCGCCTCTCGATCATGCAGGTGGCCCGCGACATGAACGAGCACGACCTGAGCCACCTCTGGCAGGTGCGCCGACTCCGCCGCCAGCTCGAGGAAGAGCATAGAGCAGACGAAACGTAGGGAGCGTAGCCGTAGGGGCGTAGCTTTAGCTGCGCCCGCTCCGTCCGTTGACGCGCGGACAGAGCTTGCGCCAGAGGCGCATCCGCCTCCGGCGGAAAAGCTCTGTCCCTACGGCCCATTCCCCACACCTCGTTCTCCCCTAGCCCCGGAGCGCCTTCTCCAGGTCGTTTAGGTGCTCCGCCTCGTGGTCAGTGGCCGATCCCTTGATCAGATCGGCCAGCGCCGACATGCCGCCCGAGAAGTCGGGGACCTGCTTCATCATGAGGTCGTCGGCCGCAGACTCAACGGCCTTGATGCTGCTTTCGTGGCCGGTCCGGAACTCGGCCATGATCTCCTCCACGGGCCTGTCCTGGCGCGCCGCCACCTGCTCGGCGTTCCAGCGATCGATGTCGAAGCCAGCGCCCATGCCCTGCCCGGACTGGGCCATCGTGATGAAAAAGGCGGCGGAACCGGAGAGCGAAGCAAGGTGGCAGAGGACCTGCTTCGCGACCCAGCCCGGATAGACGGTCTTCTTCAGTTCCTCCTCAGACCTGCCGGCGACGATCCCGTCCAGGCGGCGGGTCGACTGCTGGTAAGCGCTGATGATCTCCTGCGTGCTGGCGACCATGACACCTCCCCCTCCGGCGGCACCTGCCCGCGGTGCGGCCCGCCGTAGGCACCTCAGTCGGCCGCGTCAGGGTCGGCCGACAAGCAACCGTTGATGCCCCTCATCCGGCCCACCACCCCGCCCATCTCAACCACGGCCGCCAGGAAGCGATCGGCCTCCTGCGCCGGTGCCGAGCAGAGGGCGCCACAGCAGGCGTAGGCGGCGCGCGACGGCCCGGCGGGCAGGATCAGAGCCTCTAGTCTAGCTGCGTCCCGCAAAGGGCGCAACACATGCACGGTGCGCGCCGCCACCGGCAGGGCAAGGGCGGCGGTGTGGAGCGCGGCCCTCGCCAGCCATCATATCCCTCTCCCCCGGCCGGTTGAGGCGGATAGGCAAGTCTACATTGGGTACACTTCCCGAAGGGCGGGCTGGGTCAAATTGGACGCGTTTCTGCGTGCAGGGTCACGGCACCGTCGTCTTCAGGCCCATGAGGGAGCACCATGTAGCGGCGAGCTTTAGCTCGCCACGAGCTTCGCGTGAGAGTAGACATGCGGCAGTGGCGACCTAAAGGTCGCCGCTACCTGATGGACTCCCGCAGTTCGGCCAGGAGCTGGGCCGCCACGTCGTAGCGGCCAAAGGAGGGCATGATGTACACGCCCTGGACACGCCCCCGGGCAGCGTCCAGGAGCTCGCGGGCCAGGGCCATCCCTTCGTCGAGGCTGTTCTCACCGGCACGTCGCAGGCGCTCCCGCACCGGCTCCGGCACGACGACGCCCACCAGCTCGCTCTGCAAGAAGTCAGCATGACGAAGGTTGTGCAGAGGCATCACCCCCAGGAGGATGGGCACCTTCAACCCCGAGGCGGCCTTCAGGAAACGGTCCAGGGCCTCTACGTCGTAGACGGCCTGGGTCATGATGAAGTCGGCGCCTGCCAGCACCTTCCGCCGCAGCAGCTTCATCTCTGCATCCAGAGAGGGGGCCGTCGGGTTCGCCGCCGCCCCGATAAAGAAGGACGTCGGCTGGCCCACCGAGTTGCCCACCCAGTCCATGCCTTCGTTGAGGCCTTTCAGCACCCGGATGAGACCCACGGTGCTGACGTCCCAGACGGCCACCGCACGGGCGTAGCCGCCGCCGCTGGGCGGATCGCCGCGCAGGCAAAGAATGTTGCGCAAGCCCCAGACGTGGGCACCGATGAGGTCGGCCTGGAGGGCAGCCAGGTTGCGGTCGCGGGTAGTGAAGTGGACGATGGTCTCCAAGCCCACCCGTTGCTGGACAAGGAGAGCGAAGGCCAGGGGGCTCATGCGGGTCTGCGCCCGGGGGCTATCTCCCACGTTGATGCAATCGACGCCAGCGTCCTTGAGCATGGCCGCCGCTTCGAGGGCGCGGCGCGGGTTGAGCCCCTTGGGCGGGTCGATCTCCACGCTGACCACAAGGCGGCCGGCGGCCAGCTTCTCGCGGAGGGTCTCCCCCGCCGCCGGCGCCTCCGGCTCCACGATCACGGCTGGTGCGCCTGGGGCCGCCGCTGGTTCCGCGGTGGCACCGGCCAGGACAGCGCGCATGGCCTCGATGTGGTCAGGCGTGGTGCCGCAGCAGCCGCCAACGATGGCAGCGCCGGCCGCCACCAGCCGGGGAACGTACTCCGCGAAGGCCTGGGGCCTCATGGGATATACGACCCCTCTCTCCAGCAGCCGGGGCTGGCCGGCGTTGGCCTGAGCGGAGAGCTTGACGCCGCTGGCGGCCGCCATCTTCTCGATGATCTCCAGGGCGGCCTGGGGGCCGGCCACACAGTTGACGCCCGCCACATTGGCGCCTTCCCCATGGAGGGCTCGCACTACGTCGCCGGGCTCCTCGCCGGCCCAGGTGCGACCGTCGCGCTGGAAGGTGAGCTGGGCCACCACCGGTACCTCACCGGCCTCGCGCACGGCAGCCAGCGCCTCCCGGATCTCGGCCAGGGTGGGGAAGGTCTCCAGGATTATGAGGTCGACGTTGGCCTCCAGGAGCGCTTCCACCTGCTCACGGAAGATACTGCGGGCCTGCTTCAGGCTCACGTCGGCGGCCTCCGAAGAGGGGATGCCGACGCCGATGGGCCCCACGGCGCCAGCGACAAAGACGCTCCGGCCCGCCTCTCTCGCCGCCTCGCGGGCGAGCTCAACGGCGCGCTGATTTACCTCCCGGACGCGGTCGGCTAGGCCGTAGCGATTGAGAAGGAGACTGGTCGCCCCGAAAGTGTTGGTCTCGATGATCTCAGCCCCGGCCTCGACGTACTCGCGATGGATGGCGGCCACCAGGTCAGGGTTCTCAAGGTTGACCGCCTCCAGGCAGGCCGAGAGGGGCACGCCGCGGTCGTGCAAAAGGGTGCCCATGGCGCCGTCGCAGAGGACGACGCCCTTCTCCAGGGCCAGAAGCAAGGGATGGCTCACCGCCTGCAACATCCCGCCTCCCGTCAGTCTTTCCGGCAGTGTGCTCTAGCATACATGGGCAGTGATCGGGGGCGCAAGGAGGGAGACGCACCCCGTCGATACGATGTCACCAATGAACAGGCCTCGAAAACAGGCCAAATGGCCCTCTCAAGAGGGGTAACTTGCACCGTGTCGGCCTGGAAGCTGCGGGATACGTTTACCCTAGCCAGTGGCGAACTCGAATCACCTTGGGGGTGCCGTGCCGGGAGCCAAGACCGCAGGAAGCAAGGACCTTCCAGTGGACGTCTATGCCAAGACCGCCGACGGCGTCTACGCCGTCGATTCCCGGCAGCGCATAGTGTACTGGAGCCCCTCCGCTCAGCAGATACTGGGCTGGAAGCCCGACGACGCAGTGGGGAAACACTGCTACGACGTGATCGCCGGCGGCGACTACGAGGGCCAGCGGTTCTGCCGCCGTAACTGCCCTATCATCACCGCCGCCAGGAGGGCGAAACCCGTCGGCAACTACGATGTCTTCTCCCGCCGAAAGGACGGCTCCCCCATCTGGCTGAACATCAGCATCATCCTGCCACCTGAGGGCGGTCGCAACGGCATCTGCGCCGTCCACATCTTCCGCGACGTGAGCGAGCGGCGCCGCTCCGAGCAGCTTGCCCAGACAACCCTGGAGACGGTAGCCCGGTTCTCGGCCGGCGAAGAAGGCCAGGTAGAAACGAAGCCCTACCCGCCACCGGGGCCGCCTCTGACGCAGCGAGAGGTGGAGGTGCTGCGCCTGCTGGCCGCCGGCGTGCCCACGGAGGACATCGCCACCACCCTGGGGGTCAGCCGATCCACGGCCCGCAACCACATCGAGAGCATTCTGGCCAAGCTGGGGGTGCACAGCCGACTTCAGGCCGTGGTCTACGCCTCTCGACACGGTCTCATCTAGCGGGTTGCCGCCCACCACGCCCGAAAAACAGGTCCGGCGCCCTCACGTGGCGCCGGACTCGCTTGCACGGACGAATTAGAAAGGCCCGCCTCGAAACGCTAGCTGACGCCCGCCTCCTGGGCGGTCTTCTCCGTCACCCAGTACGCGCAGTAGGTCTCCTCGTCCACCGTGGCGGGCTCCACAGGCTCCACCTCGGCCCGCAGGAGGGTGACCAGGAGACGCTGGTCATGGGAGCACATCTGGGTGTGGGCGTTGGCCACCCGCCGGCACGGGCAGCCGTGGCCCAGCAGGTAGTAGCCGCCCTCTCCCTGGCGCCACTCCAAGATGATGCCCTCACCCGACAGGAGGTTCACCACCTCATCCAGACGCTCCTCCAGGGTGGCGCCCGTGACGCGAGAGGCGTAGGTCTGAGCCATCCGCCCCGCCATCTTCTCGAAGACCAGCTCCGCCAGCTCCAGGCCGCTGCGGCCGCGGGTCTCCTCTGCATCCAGACCCACGATCTCCTCGATGAGCCGGTTCGTAAGGCGGATGTAATTCTTGGGGAAAAGGTCTTCCCCGACTTCCGTCAAAGAGAAGACGTAATGGGGACGGCCCGTCTCCCGTCTCACCTGGCCCACGCTGACCGACGAGTCGCGCATAAGGATGTCCAGGTGGCGGCGGATTGTGGCCGGCGCCAGCCCCAGGATATGCGTCAGCTCCTCGATGGTGGCCTGCTTGCGCCGCCTCAGGATCTCGAGAATGGTCTGCCGCGTGGTCTCCACTTCGTCTCACCTCCGGCTCACCGGCGAAGCAATAGATGGCAGGGAAACGGGCCCGCGCCGCCGCGTGCGGCTGGCTGCGGCGCCCACCGCGAGTCCAGAGTAGCATCCGCCGAGATGCGCTGTCAATGATTGCTTGGCTTTTCGTGCTAATTTAGCTAATTTCTTATTGACCCCCTGATACCACTGTGCTACCGTAGGAGTTGCCCGCGGGCTTTCTCCGCCATGGACTACCGCATATACCTGGACCACGCCGCCACCACGCCCCTGGACCCCCGGGTGCTGGAGGCGATGCTGCCCTACCTCCACACCTTCTGGGGCAATCCTTCCAGCATCTACCAGGAGGCCCAAGAGGCGCGGAAGGGCCTCGACGGCGCCCGCCACATGGTGGCCGAGCTCCTCGGCGCCCAGCCCAACGAGGTCATCTTCACCAGCGGCGGCAGCGAGAGCGATAACAGCGCCCTCCGTGGCGTGGCGCAGGCGGCTCGCCGGCGCGCCCGGACGGCCGGTCGCCACATCATCACCTCCGCCATCGAACATCACGCCATCCTCCACGCTGCCGAGGAGCTGGAGGGTGAGGGTTTTCGCGTCACCTACCTTCCCGTGGACAGCGTTGGCCTGGTGGACCTGGGCGCCTTGGAAAGGGCTTTGGACGACGAGACCATCCTGGTGAGCATCATGTACGCCAACAACGAAGTGGGCACCATCGAGCCGATCGCCGAGATGGCCCGCCTGGTGAAGGCCCGCCAGCCCCACGCCGTCTTCCACACCGACGCCGTCCAGGCGATAGGAGCGCTCGACATCAACGTGGACCGCCTGGGGGTGGACGCGCTATCGATCGCCGCCCACAAGCTGTACGGCCCCAAAGGCGTGGGCGCCCTTTACCTGCGGACGCGCACCCCTTTCCAGCCGCAGCAGTTGGGCGGAGGCCAGGAGAAGAACCGGCGCGCAGGGACGGAGAACGTAGCGGGCGCCGTTGGCCTGGCCACCACCATGCGCCTGGCCTATGAGGAGTTCTCGGAGCGCAACGCCCGTATCCGCGCCCTCCGCGACCGCCTTCTGACCGAGCTGCCGCGCCTGGTCCCCGGCACGCACATCACCGGGCCCTCTGACCCCGAGGCGCGTCTGCCCAACAACTTTAGCTGTTGCTTCGAGCACGTGGAGGGCGAGGCCGTCCTCCTCCAACTGGACCTGGCGGGTATCGCCGCCAGCAGCGGCTCCGCCTGCACGTCCGGCTCCCTGGAGCCCTCCCACGTCCTGAAGGCCATGGGCGTCCCCGACGACCTGGCCCGCGGCAGTCTCCGCCTGACAGTGGGCAAGGACACTACCCAGGAAGACATCGACCGTCTGCTGTCCGTGTTGCCGGGGATCGTCCAGAGTCTGCGCAGCCTGTCGCCCCTGGCTGGTCGGCAGGCCGGTCTGGCGCCCCCTACAGCGCCGGCCTCCAGATAGTCGCGCTCGCCGGCCTGCTCAGGGGCTCTCAAACAGACGAAGGCCGGGCTTCTCCGCCGAAGGCGGATGCGCAAGCCCGGCACCATCGCTCCGCCAGCCTAAAGGCTGGCCTTCTTGATTATGAAAGACGCCGGCCTGCTGGCAGCCGTTGCCCCCTGGGAAGTGGCTCCTGTACAATATCAACAGGATTTGCTTGCGAAATCGCCTTAGCCCCGGGAGGCCATGATGGCAGAAGAACAGGCCCTGGGCATCCACACCAACATCGACGAAGACCTGGAGCGGAACCTGCTGCTGAGCAGTGTCGATACGGTGATGAACTGGGCCCGCAGCTCCTCGCTATGGCCGGTCATGTTCGGCCTGGCCTGCTGCGCCATCGAGATGATCGCCGTTGCCACCTCCCGCTACGACATCGCCCGCTTCGGCGCCGAGATCTTTCGCGCCTCGCCTCGCCAGGCAGACCTGATGATCGTGGCAGGCACGGTGACCTGGAAGATGGCGCCGCCCGTGCGCCGCATCTACCTACAGATGCCGGAACCCAAGTGGGTAATCTCCATGGGGAGCTGCGCCAACATCGGCGGGCCCTTCGCCTACGGTTACAGCGTCCTCCCGGGCGTCAACAACATCGTTCCGGTGGACGTCTACGTGCCCGGCTGCCCGCCCCGGCCCGAGTCCCTCCTCCAAGGGCTGATGCTGCTCCAGGAGAAGATCAGGCGGAACGACCGCAGCCGCCCCGAGCCGACAGGCGACTTCAGCCAGCATCTCCCGCCCAACGACCCCATCCGCCTGGAGCTCGAGTCCCTCTTCCCGCCCTTCGACGCGTCGAAGCGCCACCGCGCGGGCCAGGGCACGGAAGCCTGAGGTCCTGACGACCCGCCTAGCGAGGGCGCGGCCCACGCACCCTGCGCAGGCGACGGGGCGGCCAGTAGACCAGCCAGGCGCGGGCCTGGATCTCCCGACCGCTCACCGCACCGAAATGACGGGCGTCGGTGCTCAGGTCAGGGGCATCGCCGAGAAGGAAGTACTCGTCCTCACCCAGGGTCCAGACCTGCGCTCCAGCAGCGGCAGCGCCCTCAGAAGGAAGAGCAGCCTGGCGGGGAGCCTCCTCGACCCGCCAGTCGTCGCCCTGGGCCGTGACCCTGTCGCCGGGGACGGCCGCCACTCGTTTCACCAGCTTCATCGAGGGACGTGCGGGGTGCTTGGCCAGGACCACGTCGCCCCGGCGCGGACGTCCCAGTCGGTAGGCGAGGGCGTCGAAGAGGACTCGCTCGCCGGGGGCGAGCGTGGGATACATGCTCCACCCCCGAACCACCACGCGCCGCGCGAAGCGCCGCGCGAAGAGGAAGGCGATAAGCAAGGCGATAAGCGGATAGACGAGCGGAGATCGGAAAACGGATCTCGGCATCAGTTCAGGCCCCGACAGTTGTGCCGGCTGTGGGCGGCAACCGTTCGGCCGCCACGTTCGGCATGTTATCATATAGATAGAGTATTCTGATTCTAGTTTTCTTGTGCTAAGGAGGGCCAAGATGATCCTGTCGCGCGTTTTCGCCGTAGTGAACCGCCTGCTCCCGGCCGAGGAGGCGTTCGCCCACTGTGACATCCCCTGCGGGATCTACGACCCCCATCCGGCGCAGATCGCCGCCCAGACAGTGCTGCGCATGAACCAGCTCATCGAGCAGTTGCAGCACCCAGCCCATGAGGGCAAGGCGGAGCACGACGCCTACATGAACTCCCTCGCCCGTTACATCGCCGTTAAGGAGCAGCACGCCGAGCTCTGCAAGCGAGAGCTCCTCATCATCTGGGGGGACTACTTCAAGCCTGAGCACCTGGAGAAGTTTCCGGACCTGCACACCACCTTCTGGAACACCATCAAGCTGGCCTCCAAGAACAGGCAAGAAGTGAACATGCAGGCGGCCCAGGACCTGCTTGCCTCGGTGCAGAAGGTAGCGGAGATCTTCTGGGCCTCCAAGGGGGCCTCGGTCCGACGGCAGCCCTCATTGCAGACCGTCGGCGGCGAGGTGGTCTACCCAGCCGCCTAGCAGGGTGCTGAAGAACTTCTCTGTTCGCCCTTCGACGGGCTCAGGGCGAGCGGTTTCCAGTTCCGCTCGTGGTGAGCCAGTCGAACCACGAGCAGCCACGACAGCTTTTCCAGCATCCTGCTAGAGGCGCTCCATCGCCGGGCGAGAATGCAGGGCTCAGGGCTGTACTTCCCGAGAAGAGCGGCCCTGAGCCCTGAGCGCCCGGCCCGCGGCTACCAGAACTGCACAACCCCCGAACCTTACCCACACTGATTGACGTAGAACAAGGGACTCTCACAAGGGCGAAGGCCGGGCTTCAGTCCGGCGCCCCCGCCTCGCCAGCCTGAAGGCTGGCCTTCTTGTTATGAAAGACGCTGGTAGAACGTCCCCCATCGACAGACGCCTCATGCGTGGGCTAGAGTGGCCTCGTCGCCGGGCCAGGCCCGGCCCAACCTCTGCCCAGCGAGGAAAGCCACGAAAGCGCTCCCCGGCACTCTGGCGGCCCTTGCCTTGCTCACCGGCCTGGCGGCGGCCGCCTGCTCCCAGGAAGCATCCAGCCCCTCGGAGACGCCCGTCGCCGGGCCCCTGCGCCTGGCGGTGGAACCCGGCGTGCCCTCCGGCACGGAGGCCCTGGCCCGCGCGTTCAGCGGTCTGCTGGGCGTGGACGTGACATCCGTCGACCCCGGCGCTCGGCCTCATCTCACCATCTCCCTGGAGCCGTCACCCGCCACCGCAGAGGACGGAACGCCCTCTGAGGAGGGAACATCGACTGCGGTGGCCTATCGATACTGGGTGCCCGTGGCGCTCTTCTGGAGCCGCCTGGAGGGGCTGGCCTGGAGCGACCTGCGGGCCGCCCTAACGAGCGGCTCCACCGCGCCAGCCGGCGCCTCGGCCCTCTACCTGCCCTCAGACCTGCGGGAGGAGCTGGAGCGGGCCATCGGCGCGCCGGTGCCCGCTTCGGACGCCGCGGGCTCCGTCCGCTGGCTGCCCCAGACGGAGATAGCGGGCGCCCTCGCCGACGACGAAGGCGTCCTGGCCCTCCTGCCTCTGGAGGCCGTCGATTACCACGTGCGCAGCCTGGCCCTGGACGGCATCGACCTGGTGCGGGGCACCGGCCCGTTCGAGGACTATCCCCTGGCCAATCGCCTCTGGCTAACCACAGACCAGGAGGCCATCGAGGGGGCACCACCGTCACTGCGAACCGCCGTGGAAGGCCTGGTCGACCTCCTGCGCCGCCACTTCCAGGCGCAGGCCACACCGCGGCCCATCCGCCTCCTGGCCACGGGCGACATCATCCCTGCCCGCTGCGTTTACGCGCAGCACCTGGCCTACCAGGACTTTCGCCATGCCTTCCTGGCCACGGCCGACCTGCTGCGGGCGGCGGACATCACGGTGGGCAGCCTGGACGCCTCCCTCTCCGACGCCGGCCAGCCCATCGGCTGCACGCGTACCTTCAGCCTCCTGGCGCCAGCGCGCAGCGTCGAGGGCCTCACCTTCGCCGGCTTCGACGTCCTGACGGTGGCCTCCAACCACGCCAAGGACTGCGGGGCCAGCGCCTGCGGCGACCAAGCCCTTCTGGACACCCTGGCCAACCTGGAGGCGGCAGGCATCGCCGCCGTGGGCGGAGGTCGAAACCTGGCGGAGGCCCGCTCGGCCCGCGTGCTGACGGTGAATGGCATCCGATTCGCCTTCCTGAGCTACGACGATATCGGCTCTTCCGACTACGGGGCCACCGAGTCCAGCCCAGGCACCGCGCCCCTGGCGTTTGGGACGCTGGGCGAGGACGTGGCCCGCGCCCGCCAGGAGGCCGACGTCGTCATCGTCCTCAACCACTGGGGGACGGAGTACACGTCTGTCCCCACCGAACGGCAACGGGGGCTGGCATGGGAGGCCGTCGACGCCGGCGCGACGCTGGTCATCGGCAATCACCCGCATGCGGTGCAGGCGGTGGAGTTCCTGGAGGGCGGCTTCGTCTCCTACGCCCTGGGCAACTTCGTCTTCGACCAGGACTGGTCCCTGGAGACGCAGCAGGGCGTCGTGCTGGAGGCGGTGTTCCACGGAGCGCGCCTGGTCAGCGTCCGCTTCCTCCCTGTCCACATCTACGACCAGCACCAGCCCCGCTGGGCGGAGCCCTCGGAGGGCGACTCCATCCTGGGCCGCATGGAGGAAGCCTCCAGAGGCTTGCCGCCCGGGCCCTAGAGCAGGTACTCGTCCAGCCCCTGCACAAGAAAGCGGACGGCGAAAGCCAGGATGACTACGCTCGCCGCCGCCGATGCCCACCGCAGTGCGACATCACCGGCCAGTCGCCGGCCCCAGGCGGCCGCTCCCGACAGGAAGGCGAACCAGGTCAGGGTGCCCGTGCCAATGAACGCTGCCGCCGTCAGGAGCCGGAGCAGGTCGCCCTCCGACACGGCCAGGCTGCCCGCCACCGCCAGCCAGGCCGCTATGGTCAGCGGGTTGGTCATGGTGATGAGGAGGCCCTGCCCGAGGGCCAGACGCAACGTACCCGACGCCACGCCGACCTCACGCCGTGCCGCTTCCCTGGCGGTCAGCCCTGAGAGCCCCAGGTAGACCAGGAATGCTGTGCCGCCCAACCAGAGAGGCACCCCAAGCCAGGGCGTTCGAAAGGCCCTCTCCGCACCGGCGGCCGCGGCCATGAAGTAGGTGCCATCGACCAGGGCCGCCCCGGCGCCCACCGCAAGCGCCGGCAGAAAGCCGCGCGTGAGCCCCGTCCGAAGGACGGTGGCGCCCACGGGGCCGAGAGGCGCCGCTACCAGCACCCCTAAAACGAAAGCGTTAACAAAGAGCGGAATCTGCCTACCCCTTAGTCAGCGTTGCCAGCGAGTATGGCACTGCGGTCGGCACGGGGCAACGGCCGCCGGTCGCTGGCCCTTCAGGTCTGGTGAGGGGCCACCTTTTGTAGCGGAAGGCTTCAGCCTTCCATCTTCCGCGTCGGAGGTTTGTGGAGGGCTAAAGCCCTCCGCTACGGCCCTCCGCTACGTCTGGGTTGCTGCGGCGGCGTCCCCACGAGTCCAGCTGACCGGCAGCGGCTTAACGGCCTGCATCCCGATCATAAGAACGAGCCTGCAGGAGAAAGATCAGAGCCTTCTTTGGCCCCTACTTGCCCGCCAGTCCCTCTCAATGCCCTTGCGTGCCTCTGGCTTCAGGGCTAAATTATGGTTAGCACTCTATCGGAAAGAGTGCTAATCTTCTCAGGAAGAGGGTGCAGGAATGGCCAAGCAGCTGATCTTCGACGAGGAGGCTCGTCACGCCCTAAGGAACGGTATTGACGCCCTGGCCGACGCGGTGAAGATCACCCTCGGTCCCAAGGGCCGCAACGTCGTCCTCGACAAGAGGTTCGGCGCCCCCAGCATCACCAACGACGGCGTCACCATCGCCAAGGACATCGAGCTGGAGGACCCCTTCGAGAACATCGGCGCCCAGCTAGCCAAAGAGGTGGCCTCCAAGACCAACGACATCGCCGGCGACGGCACCACCACCGCCACCGTTCTCGCCCAGGCTATCGTCCTCGAGGGGCTGAAGAACGTGGCTGCTGGCGCCAACCCCATGGCCCTCAAGCGGGGTCTGGAGAAGGCCTGTGAGGTGGTGGTGGGAGCCCTCAAGAAGGGATCCACACCCGTCACCACCCGCGAGCAGATGTCTCAGGTCGCCGCCATCTCCGCCAACAACGACAACGAGATCGGCAACCTCATCGGCGAGGTCATGGAGAAGGTGGGCAAGGACGGCGTCATCACCGTCGAGGAGTCCAAGGGCATCCAGACCGAGACCGAGTACGTCGAGGGCATGGCCTTCGACCGCGGCTACATCAGCCCCTACTTCGTCACCAACGCCGAGAAGATGGAGGCCGAGCTCGAGGACCCCTATATCCTGCTCACGGACAAGAAGATCTCCGCCGTCAACGACATCCTCCCCATGCTGGAAAAGCTCCTCCAGGTCAGCAAGAACCTCCTCATCATCTGCGACGACTGCGACGGCGAGGCCCTGGCCACCCTGGCCGTCAACAAGCTGCGCGGTACCATCAACGTGGTGGCCGTCAAGGCCCCCGGCTTCGGCGACCGGCGCAAGGAGAACCTGGGGGACATCGCCGCCCTCACCGGCGCCGAGGTGATCAGCGAGGAGTTGGGCCGCAAGCTGGACTCGGTGACAGTGGATGACATGGGCCGCGCCCGAAGGGTGGTGGTGGCCAAGGAAGAGACCACCATCGTCGAGGGCAAGGGAAAGCCCGAGGCCATCCAGGGCCGCATCACCCAGGTCAAGAGCGCCCTGGAGACCACGACCTCCGACTGGGACCGCGAGAAGCTCCAGGAGCGGCTGGGCAAGCTGGCCGGCAGCGTCGCCGTCATCAAGGTGGGCGCTGCCACCGAGGTGGAGCTGAAGGAGAAGAAGCACCGCGTGGAGGACGCCCTTTCGGCCACCCGGGCCGCCGTCGAGGAGGGCATCGTTGCCGGAGGCGGTGTCGCCCTGATCAACGCCCTGCCGGCCCTGGACAAGATGAAGATGGAGGGCGACGAGCAGACCGGCGTCAATATTCTCCGGCGCGCCCTGGAGGAGCCCACGCGGCGCATCGCTATCAACGCCGGCCGCGACGGCTCCGTCATCGTCCAGCAGGTGAAGAGCCTGAAGAAGGGCGAGGGGTACGATGCCGCCCTGGACGAGTTCGGCGGCATGGAGAAGAAGGGGATCATCGATCCCCTGAAGGTGACGCGGGCCGCCCTGGAGAACGCCATCAGCATCGCCGGCATGGTGCTCACCACCAACTGCCTGGTGACCGACATCCCGGAGAAGAAAGAGGCGGGCCCTCCCATGCCTCCCCAGTACTAGCGACCATGACACCGGGGGCCCGCGAGAGCGGGCCCCCGGCCTGCGGGCCTCTCGCCAGATGCATCATCACGCCGTATCCGTAGGGACAGAGCTTCAGCTCTGTCCTCATTGTGGGCGGACGGAGCTTCCGCCGGAGGCGGACCCGCCTCTGGCGGGGAAGCTCCGTCCTTACGGCTTCCACCGCCAGCGTGAAGGCCAGCCATCCACCCTGCGACTGCTATCAGGGTGCTGCGCCAACACATGGTAGCCACTCCACGGGCCTAGCTCCACCGCCACATTGTCGAGGAGGATGGGGACGACGAAGCGGATGTTGTCGTCCAGATCGGGGAGTTGTTCCTTTAAGCGCTGGTAGGGGGTGTGGTACCCCAGGGCGGAGTGCTCCCGGACGTTGTTGTGGTAGTAGATGTACCCAAGCGCCTCATCGAGGAGCTGCTTTTCGCTGGCGATGGTAAGGACGCGGGGGAGGTAGAACTCCTCGTCGTCGGTGCGGTGGGAGCGTTCCAGGTGGGCGTTCTCCTCGGGG
>Ga0315296_10000921_pt1 | contig 26050 bp, 25 predicted proteins | sample YL17G14_18_MG_FD_203921 | JGI IMG/M metagenome (GOLD analysis project Ga0315296, IMG submission 203921) | Sediment microbial communities from Yellowstone Lake, YNP, Wyoming, USA - YL17G14_18 | ecosystem: Environmental > Aquatic > Freshwater > Lake > Sediment | place: USA: Wyoming | collected... | reverse complement strand
GACGAATTATTCAGGACTGTCCGACTGATTGGTCCCCCTATCTGCGGGTCGTTCAGGGCGCTACCCCACGCCGGCAGTTTTTTCATCTCGTCCAGAAAGGCACCCATTCCTTTCTTTTCCGCCACATTAGCCAGTCCCTCCCACCATTTCTGCCACCACTGCGGGTCGGAAGAGCCTGACCCAATACCCACCGGAATCAGGCCGATGCATTTCTCCGGGTACTGAAAGGCAAAATTTAGCGCCACATTCGCACCCATGGAATGCCCACCGACTACCGCCCGGTCTATGCCCAGCGCCTCCAGCACGCCCCGCATGTCCTGGACCATAATGTCCTGAGAGTAGGCTTCAGGGCGGTCAGGAATTTCAGAACGTCCGTGTCCCCGGGCATCATAGGCGACGACGCGAAAGCGTTTTTGGAAGAAGTCCGTAGCCCCTTTCCAGCCATCCCGAGTTCCCCCCAGCCCGTGCGCCCAGACCATGGCCGGACCCACCCCCTTTTCCTCATAGTATATGCGGACCCCATTTGCCACAATATCCGCCACGAGGCGCCTCCTTTCCTGATAGTCCAACTTGGCATCCTGTCGCCAAATCGAGCCGGTAAACAAGAGAACTCGTTATGGTTTCGGCGCAGGTCTTCTTCGTATCCCAAGTCGGACTTCAACTTGCAACCGCCACGAGTCTTTTGTGCCGCTGCAACTCGAATTTCTTTTCTTCCGCTTACTCACGTCTTGCGCCTACGTGCTGCCGTTGCAGTGTGTCCAGTTGACTGACTACCCCCTCGACATAAATCCGTAAACACCAGCATTATAATCCTAGCAAAGAGAGAGGACAAGTAGTCTCACTAGGCGTTAGCTTTCCGGAGTCAGAATCTAGTTGCAACAAGCTTCTCTTTTGAATTCAAAGGTCGGTCTCAGCAACTCAACATCGAATGACACGGACCTTTTTCTCTGCTTCAGTGTCCTGGTGCCAGCGGACGCGGTCTCATTGCACATGATGACGTTTCGTTGAACAACCATTAAAAAGGTCCGCCGTCTTCCGAAGCTATCATAACGAGGCTAATTACCTCTGCCAAAAAAGGAACGGGAAGAAAAAGCGGAGATTTTGAGGCTTTTCCTACAGACGGCTGATTTCAATAGGCTTCGGGCAGAGACCAAGCCGCCGTCAAATCGCTTCGATGCTTCCCGCTTCCACCGCAACGGGTGGTAACACTATGTCATTGCGAGCCGAAGCCCTGAGCGAAGCGAAGGGGAAGCGAAGCAATCCGCTCCCATTGTCATTCTGACCCCGATGCAAATCGGGGGAAGAATCTCGGTGCTGCGGGGGCCGAATTTTCGAGGCATCCTACTTCTTCTTCACCTGGTACCTGATGATGGTCTTGACCACTTTGGCATCGGGCTTGGTCAGATATTCCTCCTCGTGGGCGCCGGCAATCTCGTAGCCGTTGTCCATAATGAACTGTTGCAGGCGCTGTACCGTGGGCGTCTCCGTGTCGTACGACCCGATGTGCAGAATCTGGCCCACTGTGCCGTATTCCCACGTCTCAATCTTGACCTCGATGCCGGGGACTTTCTGGGGCAAAGTGGTCACGTCTCCCGGGACAGGCAAACCCATGATGATTGTCCATCTGTCTTTGGGCTTGAGGTGAGCGTCCGGGTAGCGAGCCCGCAGTGAGCCGACTTTGAAATCAGGCAGCCCGGCCTTTTTACAGGCGAACTTAAGGGTATAGACTGAGCCGTAGAGGGCGGGCATGAGGTCGGCGAAGACCTTGTCCGGCGCCCCAACGCCTTTGAGCGCAGCCATCTTCTGCGCCGGCATTTCCAGGATTACCGGGTCAGTGGCTAATTTACGCGGGGACATAAGACACCTCCTGAGAATTACTCCCTTGCATTCAACCATTCCGATGAAAATCGGAATCCAGTAATCCGTTCTCTGTCCCGTGCCCCTCCACTCCTACCATTCCGATGCAAATCGGAATCCAGTAATCCCGTATCAGGTACGGGACAAGTCCCGCATTAGATACAGGAAACAATTTCCTCGTATAAGTCTTTCCACTCAGGATTCCCGGTTTCTATCAATTCTACCTTCCATTTCCGTTTCCATTCCTTGATGCGCTTCTCCCTTTGAAGGGCTGAATCAAAGTCCTCGCACTGCTCAAAATAGACAAGTCTGTGAACACCATATTTGCGGGTGAAACCTTGGACAAAATCATTCCTATGCTCATATACGCGCCGTATCAAGTCGTTCGTCACGCCAACATAAAGCGTCCCGTTGCGTTTATTGGCTAATATGTAAACATAATGCGTACTCATTTTTGCTGGATTCCGTCTTTCGACGGAATGGTGGGGGTGCTGTTGTCTTCCTCTATAGAAAACAGCCAAAAGGTCATTTCAGTCTCTCAATAGCTTCCCCTATGGCACTAGACCATCCCAAAACTATATCATCCAAGTTTGTCCAAGAACCATGGAGTGTTCTAACAAGTTCTTCAAGAGTTAGGAAATTCTCTTCAATAAACGCTCTTGGACTGGAGGCATTTAGTCCAAGTGACTGTAGTTCATTAGCGTGTTTTAGGATGCTTCGGAAGTCTGTGGTTATGAAATAGTCCCACCCTCCAGCAAACGATTGGCAAATATGGAGAATATCATTTCTTGACGTAATGATTGATGAAACTTGGTTGTAAAAGTGCTCGGGTACTTGCTTCGGTTCATACGGAATGACCTTTTGCTTAAGAAGCCTGTACGTATCGAGTAGGAAATTCTTCTTGTTGATTTCTATTGTGTTTTTGGCAATCATCTTTGAGATTTCTTCAAACATAACAGGCGAGGAACCCAACTCTAAGTCCCATTGGTCGGTTAAATCAAGAAGATAGTACAAAGCCACGTATTCATAAATCCATTTGCCCCTAGGCTTTTTAATATCCTTTCGACTTAGACTGCCCAGCGAATCAGCCTGAAACATAACCCATATGTCGTTCACAATAGTGGTGTCTAAATATAATCGCATGTTTGCCTTTTGATTCCAATTGTTGTTGCTACTCCCTCTCCACCACCTTCTGCCCATACTCCATCAGCACCTTCATCCTGTCGGGGGGGGTGCTTTTGACCTCCAGATACTTCTGCAGAGCGTCGAGGGGGGTGAGTCCCTCCACCCCGCTGAGCCCCATCCTCACCCGCGCCTGGCTCTGGATGTCCCGCGCCACAGTAAAGAAATAGGCATCCTTCAGGGCGTCGCGAAGGTCACCGTCCCTTAGCTGGCTCTCCATACCCTCGGGCAGGACGAGGTCCAGCCGGACAATGGCATCCTTGACCTTATCCAACTGCCCGGCAATCGCCCCAAGGACGGTGGCGGTAGGGTCGGCATCCGAGGACTCCAGCTTGACCTCGATGGTCAGGAAACGGCGGGCGCTGACCGGATGGAACTCGAAAACCACCTGCCCCTTCCCCTTAATCTCCACGACGTAGAATCCCTTGTCGTCCTTCTCATCGCTGAAGTCGAGCCGCTCCAGGCTGCCGGCATAGACCACCGGCGGGTTGGGATGCACCACCTGGTGCTTGTGGATATGCCCCAGGGCGATGTAGTCGAACTCCGGGCGGGCGACATTCCCCGGCATCAGCACGTGCTCCTGCCCGATGGTCATCCCCTTCTCCGTGCCCGTGGTTGCCCCCTGCACCCAGACGTGCGCGGCGAGGACGGCGGGCAGAGAGGGGTCGAGCTTCGCCGCCAGCGCGGCGACCACGCTGGTCAGGACCTCCTGGAGACGCTGGTTGATTTGCTCGACGTTCAGGTTTTTGGCGTCCTCCTTGCTCATCAGGGCGTTGCGCCTCAGCCAGGGCAGGGCGGCAACCTGGATGTCCCCGCCCGAGGTGGGGATGCGGAAGACGTCAGGCTTGTTCGCGACGTAGACGTTCTTGACCGCCAGCGTATCGAAAATCTCGGTCGTCGTGGCGCGGCCGATGGCATTGGGCAAATCGTGGTTGCCGATGAGCAGGAAGATGGGGATGTTGTGCGACGACAGGCGGCTGATGCGCCGGGCGAACTCTCTCTGCTGGGTCGGGGTGGGGTCGCGGGTCTTGTAGGCGTCTCCTGAGAATACGACCAGGTCGACTTTGCTCTCGATGGCGTAATCGACCATCTCATCAAAGGTCTTCAGGAAATCGATGAAGCGTGACGAGAGTCCTGTGTCCGGGTCGACACGCCCGTAGCTCTCCACGCCGAGGTGCAGGTCAGCAAAATGGAGGAGTTTCAACCTATCCCCTTCAGGGTGAACCCTTCTGGGTGAACCCCTGACCCTCTCGTTGACGTTAATGCCCGGTCTTTGTGGGTTCGTAGCATGTCTTCTGCTCCGCCACAACACCAACCTGGGTTATCATAGCATCTTTGGTCAACCCGGATGTGAGAAGGCTTACAACATATTGATTCAGGCTGACACCTTCTCGTTTTGCAGAATAAGCCAAAGCACGATGTAAGCTTCGCGGAATGCGAACCAAGAATTTCCCAGTGTATTGTTCCTTGTCTCTCGGCAGTGGAATTTCCTGCCCTTCACTGAAAGCGGTCTTAATCCAGAGTTGTCGAGCATCTTCTATTGCCTCAAAGACTTCATCTAATGTTTCAGCCTGAGTCATACAGCCGTGCAGCTCCTCAATCTCAGCCACAAAGCCACCACCAGGGTCTGGATGTACGGTGACTGGATAACGCAAGTTTATATAATACTCCAATTCCTTACGCTCCGTGTCGTGTCTCATCCCAGTCCTCCAAATTTAGATTTTCTATTATCATCCTCACGTAAGCCCTTTTCACAAGGCGCCCTTTTACAGTCGGAACAATTTTGGGAGGATGGCCTGATTTCGCAAATGCTCGGTGGCTTCCTCCCCCAGAAGGTCGCTCTTCAAATCCAAATGCCTCCAAAACTTTGGCCACATCTTCGAATAAGACTTCAGGAGGTTGTTTCAGGAACTGTTCAACTAGCTTATCAAGGTGACTCATGTTTCAATCACTGATGATACCACAGATAGTATCATTTCAACCAGAAGGAGTCAAGTGCTATTCAAAAAGTAAGCCCTTCAACTCCCCCAGCCGAAGTATAATTATCTAGCCGCCTTCTCCACCCCTCCACACCTTGCCGCCCGGCGGGACCTTCATAAACTCCTCGCCGGCGAGCTTGGCGACAACCGTATTTCTCAACTCGGCTAGCGGCAATCTTATTTGGTTCATTGAGTCGCGGTCACGGATGGTGACCTGATTGTCTTCCAGCGACGCAAAATCAACCGTCACGCACAGGGGCGTCCCAATCTCGTCCTGCCTTCTGTAGCGCCGCCCGATGCTCTGGGCGTCATCGTACTGCACCGTCCAGCACGGGCGCAGGTCGGCATAGACGTCCCGCGCGAACTTGACCAAATTCTCGCGCCGGCTCAGCGGCAGGACGGCCACCTTGATGGGGGCGATGGCCGGGTGGAAGTGAAGCACCACCCTCAGCTCGTCCTTGTCCAGCTCCTCGGCGTAGGCATCGCATAGGAAAGCCAGCACCGAGCGGTCGACGCCCGCCGAAGGCTCGATGATGTAAGGCGTATAGTGCTGTTTAGCTTCCTCGTCGAAATATTTGAGCTCTTTGCCGCTGCTCTTAGAATGCTGGACTAAATCGAAATCGCTTCGGTTGGCGATGCCCTCCAGCTCGGCCCAGCCCATCGGAAAGTTATACTCAACGTCCGAGCAGCCGCGGGCGTAGTGCGCCAGTTCCTCTTTGCCGTGCGGGCGCAGGCGCAGGTTTTCCTTCTTGATGCCGTGGCGGGTGTACCAGGCAAGCCGCTCGTTCACCCAGTACTCGAACCACTTGTTATCGGTGCCCGGCTTGACGAAGAACTCAATCTCCATCTGCTCGAACTCGCGACTGCGGAAGATGAAGTTGCCGGTGGTAATCTCGTTGCGGAAGGCTTTGCCAATCTGCGCCATCCCGAAGGGCAGTTTTCGGCGAGTAGTGGTCAGCACGTTCAGGAAGTTGACGAACATACCCTGGGCCGTCTCGGGCCGCAAGTAGACGATGCCCGCCTCATCCTCGATGGGACCCATGAAGGTCTTGAACATCAGGTTGAACATGTGCGGCTCGGTCAGCTCACCGCCGCAGGAAGGACAGACGTTATCAGTGACCTGGTCGGCACGCCACCGCAGGTGGCATTTCTTACACTCCACGAGCGGGTCGGCGAACTGCTTGACGTGCCCGCTGGCCACCCACACCTGGGGGTGCATCAGGATGCTGGCATCGAGGCCAACCATATCGTCGCGGTTCTGCACGTTTGCCCGCCACCAGGCTTCCTTCACGTTCCGCTTCAGCTCGACGCCCAGCGGACCGTAGTCCCAGCAGCTGGAAAGGCCGCCGTAGATATCGCTGCTCTGGAAAACGAAACCGCGCCGCGACGACAGCGAAACGAGTTTCTCCATGGTGACTTTACCGGGAGTTACTGCCATTATTTTGCTCCTGTTAGGATTCAGTTGCCTAAATTCGTGTATCTCCTCGCCCCTTGCGGGAGAGGATTAAGGTGAGGGGTTATAGGGTCTCTTCACCCTCACCCTAGCCTCTCCCATCGAGGGAGAAGGGAAAATATATCAACGCCAACTTCTGCCACCAGGCACTAGGACTTGCCCCGGCTGGCTCCCAGTTGCCGGACGGCTACGCTGAACAGCACCCCGAGGGCAATCAGACCCAATGCCGCCACCAGCAAGGCAAACACCAGCGGCGACATTAGCTGTATCTGGTAGGCATTGTAGCTGAAAATATTGAGCATTGCAAAGGCGAGGACAATCTGGGGCAGGGCGACCATATTGCCCATAATGATGAGAAGTCTATCGATGAGGGGGGTGGGGACCACGGGGAAGCGGGCGCTGATGCGGATGGTCACCCAGACGATGGCGATGGCGAGGATGGTCAGGACTACCTGCGTCGCGAGCGTGCCCGTGATGATGGCGCCCCGGCTCAGCCAGCCGCCGGGCGCTCCGTTTTCAAAGCGATAAGCGACATCGGCGGGCAGAATGCGATAGAAGAAAGCGACTACGATGACCGAGATGAGGAGCATCGCCAGCGGCAGGATGACGTATCGCAGGCGGAAGGGCAGGATTATCTTTTGAGTGGTGGCCATCGGCTAAAAGTTACCAGCTTTGGGGGCAGGATGTCAAAGTCATCGAGTTTATTGAGTCCATTGAGTTCGTTGAGTGGCACGGGCGGGAATATAACTCCCATAACTCCACAAACCCAATACACTGGAATACCTTGACACCGCTATCGATGGCGGTTATACTCGTTGACAGAAGGTACTTCTTCAGCTACTTGAGAAAGGAGGGTGATGCCCGTGGCCGCCAAAGCTTATATTTTGATTGAGACTGCCGTCGGCAAGAACAAAGAGGTCGTCGGAGCGCTGACCAAACTCAAGGGGATTAAGTCCGTCGATACCGTCACCGGACCCTATGACATCATCGCCGTTGGCGAGGCGGAGACCCTGAATGAAATCGGCGATTTAGTTACCGGTAAAATTCACCCCATCCCCGGCATTTCCCGCACCGTGACCTGCTTGGCCGTCTAGTCTACTCTGTCTTCAGACGGGCAAAGACCTCATCGACGTCCTGCTCCGCGGTAGAGGCGCCGGCGGTGATGCCAACGTGCTTCTTCCCTTTGAGCCAGGATGCTTCTATTTCCGCCGATGTCTCGACGAGGTGAGTCTCCACCACCTTAGAGCACAGCTCCGCCAGCCGGTTGGTGTTAGCGCTGGAATGCCCCCCCACCACCAGCATCAGGTCGACCTTGTTTGCCAGTTTAATAGCCGCCGCCTGCCGCTCCCGGATATCGTGGCAGATGGTATCGATAACCCGCATCTCGGAATCGCGGGCGAAGGAGACGCCCATCACGTCGCGCACGAATTCCATGAACTTCGCCGGTATTTGCGTGGTCTGGGACAATATTCCGATGCGGCGGGGAATGTGCGGTAGCTTCCGGAGGAAGCTCTCATCGAGCGTGGCGATGCCGTTGCCCTTCGTCCAGCCCATAATGCCCTTGACTTCAGGGTGGTCGGCTTCGCCGTAGATGACGACGAAGAAGTCCGCTTCGGCCAGCCGCCGCGCCGCCACCTGCGCCCGGTTGACGAAGGGGCAGGTAGTGCTGATGATTTCGATGCCCCGGGCTTTGATTGCCTGTTCCACCTGCGGGCTGATGCCGTGCGAGCTGGTAGCCAGGACGTTACCTGCGACTTCGTTCAAATTCCTGGCGACCTTGACCCCAATTCTGGCGAGTCTATCCAGCACCTGCTGGTTATGCACCACGGCGCCGAGCGTCTCGATGCCGCCCCGCTCCCGCGCCACCTTCTCCAGGACATCGATGGCCCGCTTAACGCCGAAGCAGAACCCGATTTTCTCCGCTTTCTCAACTTTCATTCTTGCCACCATACACGCCGCGGTATGCCGCCGGCAACAGCTCTGCGATGTGTGTCATTATCGCTTCAGTGCACTGGCACAGCTCTTCCTTGCTTACTTTACCGTTGGAGTGGGGCAGACGGAAGGGCTTGCCGATGTTCACAACGACCTTGGGACGGCTCGGTAGCCACCTGAGACCGTGGATTCTCTCCGTCCCGCTGATGCCGACAGGCAAAATCGGCGCCTGGCAGCGCCAGGCAATCATCGCCGAGCCGGGATAAGCCTCTCCGAGGCAACGTCTCTTGCTCCGCTTCCCTTCGGGGAACATCGCTATCGCCAGCCCTCGCTCCAGATATTGCGTAGCGTTTTCAATCGCCGCCCGGGTGAGTCGGCTCCGATTTACCGGGAAGGCGCCGAACTTTTTGATGAAGAAGCGAATGAAGGCGTTGCGGAACAGCTCTTCCTTGGCCATAAATACCACCTCCCGCCCGATGCTGGCGCCGAGGACAGGCGGGTCGGCCAGGCTGAGATGATTAGCCACGACGAGCAAGGGGCCTTCCGCGGGAACGTTTTCCGCGCCCCTCACCTCCCATCGGGTCAGCAGGAAGAGCAACACCCGGATGAGAAATCTGCCTGTGTAATAGAACCAGTGCATTGTCGTACTATTTCAATTATACCGACGGGCGCAGGCAAAAGACAAACCGGACCGGGTTCCGTTTGTTCTATGGTTGACGGTGGCCTCACATTCCTAATCCCCCCCTCCCCTATTTGATTTGACACTGGCGGGGTGATATTATTTGCGTAGTTCTGAGTAATCACGGCAATCGGGAGGAAGATGACTATGGTAAGAAAAGTTGGTATGGTGCATTCGGTACCGGGTCTCGCCCCCATGTTCAATGACCTGGCGCGGGAAATCATGCCCGGCGTCGAGGTTATCCACCTGGCGGATGATGGCTTGCTTAAAGAGATTCTGGCCACGGAGACACACACCCCCAAGATGGCGCGGCGCTTCGCCACCCACGCCAATTTTGCCGCTGACTCCGGGGCAGAGATTGTCATGCTCACCTGCTCCTCCCTCGGACCCCTGATTGATATGTCCCAGCGGCTTGTTGACGTGCCGATGCTCAAGGTCGACGAAGCGATGGCTGACGAAGCGGTCAAGCTGGGCAAGAAAATCGGCATTATTGCTACCGCCCACTCAACGCTCAAACCCACCTCCGACCTCGTCAAACAGCGCGCGGCTCTGGCCGGGAAACAGGTGGAAATCGAGACCATGTATTGCGAAGGCGCTTTCCCTGCCCTCCAGCGCGGCGATACCGCCACCCACGACAAGATGGTCAAGGAAAAGCTCGCTGAATTGCAAAAGCGCTTGGACGTCATCATCCTGGCGCAGGCTTCCGTTGCCCGGGTCGTCGTCCAGATACCGGACAGCGAAAAGAAGGTGCCCATTCTCTCCAGCCCGCGACTCGGTGTCCAGAGACTCAAGGAAAAATTGGAGAGCCTCGGCAAGAAATAACCTAATGTCATTCTGAACGAAGTGAAGAATCTCAAGCTAAGCTTGAGACCCTTCGCTTCGCTCAGGGTGACAAGCGCTGTGAGATTGCCACGCTTCGCTCGCAATGACTCGGCAGGAGGACGACTATGTCGCAGGAAAGCCCGGCGAAAGTCAAAGTCCCCAAAATCAACCAGGTCGCCATCTGTGTCCACGACCTGGAGCAGGTATCGTGGAATTTCTGGAATATCCTGGGCATGGGTCCCTGGGAAATCTACGACTGGGAGTTCCCCCTCATCAACGAACGTAAATACTATGGTAAAAGGGAATGGGGGCGCGACCGCATCTCCCTTTTCCGGGCGGGAAAGCTGCAGGTCGAGCTTGTCCAGCCAGTGGAGGGGAAATCACTCTACCGGGACTGGTTGGAGCAGAAGGGCGAAGGCTTGCACCACTTCAACTTTCTCGTTGATGATATCAAACCCGTCCAGGCGGCGATGGAGGAGATGGGGTTCCCCTGCATCCAGACCGGCTACTACGGGTTTACCCCCGATAAACGGACCATCTTCAGTTACCATGAAACCACCCCAGCTTTGAGAATCCTGTGGGAGCCGGTGGCGCTCGGCGGGCAGAAGACGGTCAAGCCTCTCTGGGTCCCCGCCACCGCCGACCCGCCTAGCCCGGCCAGGTTCCAGGTGAAAGCCATCAACCAGGTAGGGATGGTGGTCAAGAACCTTGAAGAGACATGCTGGAACTACTGGAACCTCCTCGGCATCGGCCCGTGGGAAGTCTATTCCCGCACCTATCCCTACTTCTACGACCGCAAGTATCACGGCAAGACAACCTACTCCAAAGAGCGAGTGGCAATGGCCAGGGTGGGAGAAGTTCTGTTTGAGATGGTGCAGCCATTGGAGGGCAAATCCGCCGACCTTGACTTCCTCAATCAGCACGGCGAAGTATTGCACTACCTCAACGTCCCGGTGGACGACCTTGATACCGCCGCCGCGACTTTGACGGAGATGGGCTACCCCAGCCTCCAGAGCGCCCGCTATGGCAAACCACAGGAAAAGAGCGGGTTCAGCTACCATTTCATCCCGGCTCTGCGCGCCATATTCCGGGTGGAACACGCGGGCGGCGTAAAGGACGTTCCGTCAACCTGGATTCCGAGGCCGCCTACTTCCGCCTGAGGATTTCGCGCGCCCAGGCGGTAATCAGGGCAATCGATAGCATTCCGGCAACGGCATCCACGATGAGTGTCAGCGTGGCGCCCCACAATCCCGCCCACGCTCCCGTCAGGAAGTTGCCCAGCGGCAGAAACCCGATGGCCAGCGCCCGGATGCCGGAAACCCGCCCCCGCATCTCCTCGGACGACCACACCAGCATTAGCGACTGGATAAGTGCCATTGACATTCCCTGGCCGAAGCCGACAATAGTCAACAGCAATAGCGACAGCCCGAAAACCCGCGACACGGCGAAGCCAATCAGCATTACCGGCCAGGCAAGCATCGCTATTACGATGAGCTTGCCACTGGCGCCCTCGCGGGACCGCCACGCCGTGATTACCGAGCCGATAGCGCTCCCCAGCCCCACCGCCGCCATAAGCTGACCAAAGCCACTGGCATCAGTGTGCAGGATGTCGCGGGCAAATATGGGCGTCAGGGCGAAGTAGTACGTGAAGAGGAAAAAATTGGCTACTGCGGCAAAGAGCATCATCGCCAGCAGGCTCCGGTCTTTCCTGACGTAGCTGAAGCCGTCGGCCAGATTCCGCCACATCGATTCCCCAATCCGGGGCGCCAGGCGGGGGGTGGCTTTCAACCGCAGGAGCGCCGCCAGCGATAGCACAAAGCTGGCGGTGACCAGGGCAAAACAGCCGCCTGGCCCGATGACATCGAGCAGGCTCCCGCCCAGCAGCGGCCCCAGGACGGCGGTGCTGCTCTGCAGAACGAAGACAATGGATATCGCCGGAACGAGGTGCCGGGCTTCAACGATATCGGCGACGACGACATAACGCGTGCTGAAATCGAAGGTATAGCTCACCCCGGCGATTATGGTGTACACGAAAAGGTGCCACGGCACCAGCCATCCGGCCAGGAACAGCCCCATCACTATCAGCGAAGCTGAGCCATAGGCCACCTGCACGGCAATCAGGATGCGCCGGCGGTCATAACGGTCGCAAACCATACCGCAGAAGGGCCCCAGCAACATCCCCAGGAAGCGGCAGACGCCCAGCAGACCGACGAGGAACGGGGAATCGGTCATCTCCAGGATGAGCCAGGTGCCGACGATGGTCTCAATCCAGCGGCCGATATAGGTGCCGAAGCCAGAGACCAGCACCAGCCGGTATTGCGTGCTCCAGAAAGAGGAAAGCCCCGATTGCATCGGGGCGGACGTATTCGCTTCAGCCACCAGCTGTCCTCACCGCCCGAGTTTCTCCTTAATCCGGGGAATGGCGTTTGCCGCCGCCAGTTCGCCACGCGCAATCGCCTCACGGGCGCGGTGGAACTCGCCGTAGCCGATGTGCCTCACCCGCGGCTCGATGACCACGTCCGCCCCCGCCAGAGTCGATTTTATCATCGCGTAGGCGGCAATGTAAATCGACTGCATAATAACGTGAAGAATGTTCGGCTCTTTCTTACCGGTTTCGACGATGTCTTCCGACTCGTTCTTGATGTCGTGAATGACGTTAACGGCAATGACGAAGTCCGCACCCATCTGCCGCGCCACGCTCACCGGCACCGGGTTCACGATGCCGCCGTCCATCAGGTACCTCCCGGCCAGCTTGACCGGTGTGAAGATTGCCGGCAAGGAGAAGCTGGCCCGCACGGCATCGAGGACAAGGCCGCGGTCAAAGACCATTTCTTCGCCGGTAACAATGTCGGTGGCCACACAGGCGAAAGGGATTTTGAGGTCGCTGAACCTGACATCGCCGCCCATGTTAAGCTTGAGCAGGTCTTTGATTCTCCGACCTTTGATGAGGCCGTTCCTGGGGACAGAGGGGTCGATGAGCTGTGCCCACTGCCGGATGCCCAGTTCCAGGGCGATGTCCTTGATATAGGCGGCGTTGAGCAGCCGGGCATAAAGCGAGCCCACTGCCGCCCCAATACTGGTGCCGGCAATCATATCGATGGGAATGCCCGCTTTCTCGAGGACGTTGAGCACGCCGATGTGCGCCATTCCCCGCGCCGCTCCGGAGCCCAGCGCCAGACCCACTTTCTTCTTGCCAGGACTGACAGTCTCTACTGCCATAGCTCCTCGATGTCCTTTTCCATCTTGCCTTTGACGTCCGCCTCGCCGGCGAACTCTTTGTACGATTTGGCCGACCCGTATTCCCTCGTGCGGATGACGATGGGCATCGGCACGGCGTGCCCGAAGATGAGAGCCTGCTGTTTGGACTCCAGACGCGCCAGCACCGACTTCAGCTCGTTCTTGCCGGAGACTCCCGCCAGAACGCTATCGATATCCCGCTCGTTATCGAGCAGGCAGGTGATTTTGGTGCCGAGCTGGGACATCACCTCGCTATCGATGCCGCTGGGCCGCTGGTCGATGACCAGGAGCGTGCAGTTATATTTTCTCATCTCGCGGGCGATGGTGCCGAAGATGGTCTGGCTGGCCACCTCCGGGTTGAGGAACTTGTGCGCCTCCTCGATGGTGATGACCAGGGGCGTCGGCTTGGCCGCGTCCTCGCCCATCGCCTTCTCCATACGGTCGCGGTACTGGGCATAGATGCGCCGCGTCAGCAGGTTCGCCACGAGGATATAGGCGGTGATATCCGTATACCGGCCGAACTCCAGCACCACGTTCAGGCCGCGGTCGAGGTATTCCAGGATGCGCTTGACGGGGTTATCCGGGGAGTGCGGCACCAGGAAGGGCAGCCGCCCGATGGTTGCCAAGCCGCGCTGGAGGTTCTGGAAGGTGCTTTCGTGGATGCTGGTTGCCGTCAGCAGTTGCTTGATTTCCTCGGCGTCCTGCAAATCGATTGTCCGCTGTATCCACTCTTTGCCGAAAACCCGCCGCAGTTGGTAGGTGGCTTCGGTCGCCGGCTCGGTCAAATTCAGCGTCTGGCGGAGCAGGACCATATCCTCGGGCTCAATCTCATCGTAGCCGATGCGGACAACGAAGTCGGTGGCAACCTTGCGCCGCTTCGAGCTTTCCTCATCGAGCGTAAACACGGCGACTTTGGACGGGAACAACTGTTTCAGGCTCTTGACCGTCCGGCCGCCCTCGCTCGTGCCCGCCCAGCCGTACTCGCTGTGCATATCGAAAATCAGATTAACGGCGGCGCTCTTCTGAAGCATGCCGATGAGCAGGATGCGGGTAAGGAAGGTCTTGCCCGTGCCGCTCTTGCCGAAGATGCCGTTGCTGCGCTTGACGAACACCGGCAGGTCGAGGCAAATCTTGGTCTCCATATCCAGCGGCGTGCCGACGTAGAAGCGGTCCTTGTCCTCTTTGCCAAAGACCAGCTCGACGTCCGCCTGCGATGCCAGGTTGACCACCGAGTAGTGGCTGGGGACGGTCTTGACCGGCATCGCCCCGCCTGCCAAGCCCTGGCGGGCAGGTCCGGCGACCAGCCCGGCCGCATCCCCGCCGATAGTCAGGTAGGGGGCGACGTGCAGCGACCCGTAGGTGCTCGTGCCGGCTAAAACCTCGGCGATAAAGGGGTCGGTAACGTCGGGTGGGGTGAGGGTGAGGCGCGGGTCGGTCACGCCCAAACTGACATTGGTTATCATGCCGAAGAAGCGCTGTTTCCGACCCTCGATGGTGACGTAGCGGCCGACAGCCATATCCTCGACCGACACTTTGCCATCGAGCTTGACGTCAATGCCGGCTTCCAGCGACCCGGCAACGATGATGCCCAGTCTCTGCCTTGCTTGCTCGTTCACACTGAGTTTTTCCGAAGTGTTCATTTGAGCCTCCCCAGGATTGCCTTGAGCTGATTGAAATCGGTCAGCAGGACGGCCAGCTCCTTGCCCGCGGCGACGAGAAAGGCGCGCGGGTCGGGCTGTGCCGGCGCCATCTGCCGCAGAGTTGCCGACACCAGCTCCTCGACCGGCACGGGCAGCTGCGAGCTAACCAGGATATTGAGGAAGTCCAGCGACCGGCTGAACTCCTTCACCTCTTCCGGCGCGCACGCATAGACGAAGGCGTGGATGCGGGCGGGGCTGGGGGGAAGGTAATGATAGAGTTTGTCCCCACCTTTATGCCCCACCACCAGCGCCGCGAACTCGCTGCGGAGGAGCTTGTTGAGTTGAGGGTTAGCTTTATAGATGTCCTCCTCCGTCGCTTCATCCTTGCCGCGTGCGATGGGCTTGCGCCCCGGCTCCAGGCTGGTGGTGCTGGCATTATAGACGATGCCGTAAAGCTCCACCGATTGGTCTTTAGTCTTCACCAGACTGCCCAGCGCCGGCGACTGGTACAGCTCATAGCACTGGGCGGTGAAGAAGGTGGTACTAGCTTCAATTACTTCCCCTATTCTATCCATTAAGCCTCCCCGATAGAAACTCTAAATCCTAAATTCTAAACTAATTGCATACTGTCATTGCGAGCGAGAGCGAAGCAATCTCCTTGACTTCTTCCTCTCTGTCATGCTGAACGAAGTGAAGCATCTCAAGCTCCGCTCTGTTATTGTTCTGCCTAGTCAGATGACGAATCCATCCTTGAGACCCTTCGCTACGCTCAGGGTGACAACGGAGAGATTGCCACGGGCTGAAGCCCTCGCAATGACAAACTGATCTAAGGAAGTGGTAGCGGATTCTATGATTTCAGCGAGACGGGATGAAAGTTCTGGCATATTCGATTATCTTCCTTTGTTTTTGTTCCTAATTGGTGCTCCGGCTCCTTCACTTCTTATCAAGCTTCTGCTCGATTTTTCGTCTTATTGTGTCCGTCGATTCTTGCTATCTTTCCTTCTCTGTCATCTCATTCCACCGTTCTCTCTCTTTTATCTGTTCTTCTGTCTTACCCTGCAACCTAGCTATTATTCTGTCTCTCTTCCTCAGTTCTTCCTTCAGATTATCAACACGCTTATCAAACCTATACCAAACTACTAATATTATGATGAGGTACACGATTGCCCAAAATTCCCCGAATGGAAAAGCCCAAATCTCATTCAAAGAGGCCACCTCCTATAATGTTATACTTCGTCACTTGTTATTGCGACTAGCCTGCTTATACATACCTCTAGAGATACGGACTATTTCCCCTTTCCGGACAAGCTCAGACAAGATTCGCCTAACTGAGTGGTGAAAGTTAGGTTGCCCATAAGTTATCTCTTCCTGCTGAGGCATTATATCTACAAGCCCCTTATCCCTTATTTCATCACAAATCTGCCTCCACCAAACTGCATCATTCTGGCTCCTTAGCACTTCTCGGACAGCATTTGTTAGCCCTACAATCTTCTGTCGCATATTCACAAACCCCTATATCTTCAGACCCACCTCATTCTCTTACTGAAGCTCTTGGCGGACGTCATCGTTGTCATTTTCTCTTCTACGCACAGTGCCTCCACTAACTGCCAGAAGTTCTCCCTGTCCGCGCCGGTGACCACCGCCTGCTCGTGCGCTTCCGAGAGGGCCACCGGGTAGCCCTGCCCCCGCTGGCACTGGTCCAGAATCAGGGCGTGCGCCAACTCAAGCAACTCTCCATTCTCCCCAACCCACCGCGGCACCTCAACTCTAGCAACCTCGTCCCCCACCTTGAGGTAGAAGAAATAGACCAGGTGCTCGCCGTAGCGCTTCGTGACGGACGACTGGCTGATAAACACCGCCGACCTCTCCCCCTTACCCAGTAGCTGGCCAAACACCTCCCTATCCTGGACGCCCGCCACGCCGGCGCAGCCCTTCTCCTTTTTCTCGGCGCAGTGGCGGTCGCAGTCGGCTGGCTCATAGGGGCAAATTGCCACCCGCAGGACATTGACCACGTCGGTCGAGCGCGGAAAGCTGATGTAGCTGGCGAGGGCGAGTTTATTGAGTTTGTTGAGTTCGTTGAGGCAGGGAATCAGTCCATTCTCCAGCATCGCCTCGGCGACGAAGTCCGGGTAGGCTTCCAGTCCCCACAGGATGAGCGACCCATCGAGCAGGGCGAGGCTGGCGCTGTCTCTGGGCAACTCTGAAGCGAGCTTCGCCAGCCGGCACGCCTCCTCGACCGCCCGCTTGATGCCGAGCAAATTGCCTTCAATCATCTGCTCGCGGGCTTTGCCATCCGGGGCGGCAATCACCAAATCCTCGTCCTGCGAGTAGAGGGCGGGGTAGCTGGCGAGCGTGGCATCCGGTTGCGCGCCGTAGCGCAATACCGCCGCGCCGATGTTGATGAGGTAGCACCTCATCGAGCGGTGGCGGTCGACATCGATATGAGAGCCATCGGTGGCCAGGACGGTGAAGTCGGCGGGGGTGGGTGGAGTGGGGTGATGATTGGCGATATCTTCCACAAGGTCGGCGACCAGCCAGGTGGTCTTGCTCTGGCGGACTTTTTTCTTCAGCTTATCGAGGTCGATGGCTTCATTGCCGGCGACGCCCAGCGCATAGCGAAGCCGCTTCTCTTTCTCGTCCCGGTCCGCCTTCAGCCGGGCGACCATCCCGCCGATTTGTGGTGCCACCTTGTTCAAGTCCAGCGCCACTGCCTCGCTCCTTTAGCCGTAGTATACGGCAAGAAAGAGGGGATGACAAGGAGTGAGAAGTCCGTTTCCCACTGTCATTCTGACCCTTCCAAAGAAGGGGAAGAATCCGTCTCGGCCGGATTGCCACCCCGATTAACATCGGGGCTCCTCGCAATGACAGCAGCATAACCCCTCCCGATTACCCATTCTGCTCTCAAAACTGCTATGATATACACGTATGCTGCCCATATTGCTGAGCGTGGTCGTCATTTCCTTTTCCGGCGTTATGATGCCCGGTCCGATGTTCGCCGTCACGCTGGCCAAAAGCTATAAATCAGCCTGGGCCGGCACCTGGATATCCCTTGGCCATGCCGTCATTGAAGTCCCCCTCGTCCTCCTCATCTACTTCGGCTTCGCCCAGATTTTCAAGAGCACTTTCTTCCAGCTCGTGCTCAGCGTTCTCGGCAGCGGCATGATTATCTGGCTCGGCATCAGCATGTTCCGTGCTCGCAAGAAGGTCGTCCGGCAGGGGAAAGACCTCTCGTACAGCGCTTTTGCCGCCGGCATAATTATGAGTGGCCTCAACCCCTTCTTCTTGCTCTGGTGGACAACCATCGGCTTGATGCTCATCACGCGCATCGTCCCCTTCGGGATGGTCGGCCTGGTCACCTTCATCATTGTCCATTGGCTGTGCGACCTCATCTGGCTGACTCTCGTCTCCAATGTCGTCTTTCGCACGCCCGCCCTCTGGGGACAAAGACTCCAGGAGGGCATTTTCATCGCCTGCAGCGCCTTGCTGGTGGTGTTCGGGGGGTGGTTTCTGGTCTCAGGCATCCAGCTGATTGTCTAAGGAGACTCTATGAAAGTAGGGTACGTTTACGACCCCATCTACCTCCGGCACGATGCCGGCCCCCACGTTGAGGTCCACCAGCGATTGGAAGCCATACTGGCTCACCTCGAAAAGACCGGACTGAAGCAGAAGCTGACCCACGTCGCACCCCGCGCCGCCACCATCGACGAGATTGCCCTGGTGCACCACCGCCAGCACATCACCCATATCCAGGAGATGGCGCTGAGGGGCGGCGGCTGGCTCGATGTCGATACCATAATGTCCGCTGATTCCTATGATGCCGCCCTCTGCGCCGCCGGTGGTGTTATCTCGGGCACGGACATGGTGATGACCGACGAGCTGAACAGCGCCTTCGCCCTGGTGCGGCCGCCGGGCCACCACGCCGTTTACCAGCAAGCGATGGGCTTCTGCCTCTTCAACAATATCGCCATCGCCGCGAAGTACGCTATCAATAAGTACAACCTCGACCGCATTGCCATCATCGATTTCGATGTCCATCACGGCAACGGCACCCAGGAAGCCTTCTACGAAGACCCCAAGGTCTCGTACATCTCGACCCACCAGCACCCCCATTACCCGGGCACCGGCACCATCGAGGAGACGGGCAGCGGCAAAGGCAAGGGCAATATCGTCAACGTCCCGATGCCCATCGGCTGCGGCGATAGCGAGTACTCGCTCGTCTACGAACAAATCGTCAGACCGGCCGTCCGGCGCTTCAAGCCCCAGCTCATCATGGTCTCCGCCGGCTATGACGCGCACTGGGCCGATGAGCTATCGATGGAGCAGTTGAGCGTGACCGGCTTCGCCAGAATTACGCGGACAATCCGGGAGCTTGCTGAAGAATTATGCCAGGGCCGTTTAGTGCTCACCCTGGAGGGTGGCTACAACCTCAGAGCGCTAGCGGAATCGGTGAAGGCAACTTTCGACGCATTGCTCGGCAGCGAGAAGATAGAGGATACGTTAGGTCTCCCACCCTACCGCGTCGCCACGCCCAACCCGGCGACTCTCATTGAAGCCGTCAAGAAACTGCACGACCTGCCTTAGGCCGGCTTCTTGTGCTCCGGGGAGATGGGGCACCGCGCGCAGTCCTCTTTGCACGGCTCCACGTGGATGGTCAGGCTGGCCGACTTCAGCTTCCCGCCAATGTCCTGTTCCAGGTGGTCGCACATCTCGTGAGCCTTTTCCAGGCTGACATGCGCCGGCATCACCAGGTGCAAATCGATGTAGCGCTGACTGCCCGCTTTACGCGTCCTCAGCGCGTGGAAATTAACCAGCTCCCCGACGTGTTCCAGAATCGCCGCCCGCACGATTTTCTCTTCTTCCTCGGGCAGGCGGACGTCAATCAGCCCGCCGAAGGACTTGCGCAATACTGTGTAGCCCGACCTCAGAATCAGCACTGATACTGCGATGGCCAGAATAGGGTCGAGGATATTCAATCCGGTGAAACGCACCACCGCCAGGCCCACCATCACGGCACTCGTGGAATAGATATCGGCGGTTATGTTGTGGGCGTTCGCTTCCAGGGCAATTGAGTCGTTGGCCCGGGCCACCTTGAGCAGGTGGCGGGAAAGGAAGATACTGCTGACAACGGAGACCACCATCACGCCGATGCCCGCCTCCTCCAGCGCCACCTCGGTCCGCCCGGTGACCATGCGGACCACCGAGGAATAGACAATCAGGATGGCGGCGGAGAAAAGCAGGACTGCCTGGACGATGGCGGCAATGTTTTCCACCTTGCCGTGGCCGAAAGGATGTTCCCTATCGGCGGGCCGGTCGGCAACGACCACGGCAAAAGAAGTCAGCCCGACGGCTAAGACGTCAAGAGCGCTATCCGCCGCCTGCGCCAGGACGCTGATGCTGCCGGTGATGACGCCGACGGCAATTTTGAGCACCACCAGCCCGCTCACCACGGCCAGTGAGAGCTTTGCCGCTCCAATTCTTGAAGAGAACACCCGTCATCACCTATCCTTTAGCCCTGGCAGGCAGCCAGCTAAGGAACTTGCCCCACTCCTTCCTGTCCCAGACAATCAGGAGCATCGGGGCGACGCAGATGGAGTCAAAAGCGCCGACAATGAGTCCGACAATCAGCACAACGACAAAGTTCTGAATTGTCGCGCCGACGAAGAACATCAGGGCGAAAACGGTGATAAGCGTGGTGATGATGGTGTTCAGAGAGCGGCTCAGCGTCTCAATCAGGCTGCTGTTGACGACGACCTCAAAGTCCGGGCTGATGCCGAGGCGCAGGTTCTCACGGATTCTATCGAAGATAACCACGATGTTATTGACACTGTAGCCGATAATGGTCAGAATGCCGGTGATAAACATCAGGTTGACCTGCCAGTTGAGTATGCCGCCGAGAATCGAGAAAATACCCAGCGCGATGAAGGCATCGTGCACCAGAGCGATGACGGCACAGGTGCCGTAGCGGATGGGGTGCGGCATGCGGCGGAACGCCCAGGTGAGGTAAAGGAGAATGCCGATTGACGCGATGGCCACGGCAATAACCGCGTTCTGGGCGGTCTCCCCAGCAATCATCGGCGAAACCGAGTCGAACTCCGTCTCGGTTAGTTTGCCGAACTTGGCGGCCAGACCCTCTTCCAGGGCTTTCTTCTTGTCCGCGTTGAGCTCCGGAGTGCGGATAAGGTAATCGCCGGCGCCGGTGCGCTGGATAATAACGTCAGTGTATCCCAGGTTCGCCAGCTCCGCCGTCAATTGCGGTTGCTCCACCTTCTGCTCAAAGTCAATGGTCAGCATCGACCCGCTGGTGAACTCGATGCCCGTCTTCAGCCCGAAGGTAAACAGGGAGAGGAGGCTAACCAGAATGAACACCAGGGAAATGACGAAAAACCAGAACCGTTTGCCAGTGATGTTTATCATTATTCTTTCCTCACGTAAGAACTGAATAGTGACGGCTTTCCCGCCAGCCCGGTGCCGACAAACAGGCGCATCAGCGTCCGGGTGACCACGATTGCCGTGAACATGCTCACCGCCACACCGATAAACAGCGTCACCGCGAAGCCCTTCACCGGCGCGCTGGCGGCGACACTGCTGCCCAGCCAGTAGAGGATACCGCAGACGATGAAGGTGGTGACGTTGCTGTCCCAGATTGCCGTCCAGGCACGGTTAAACCCGGCTTCAATGGCCGCTCCCAGCGTCCGCCCCTGCCATAGCTCTTCTTTCAGGCGCTCAAAAATCAGGATGTTGGCGTCCACCGCCATACCCAGTGATAGGATGAAGCCGCCCATACCGGCCAGGGTCAGGGTTACCGGGATGAGCTTGAAGATTGCCAGCACCAGCACGCCGTAGAACAACAGCGCCAGGCTGGCCAGGAATCCCGACAGGCGGTAGTAGGCCATCATAAACAGCATCACCAGGATGACACCAATGACGCCGGCTTTGACAGACATATCAACAAAGTCAGCACCCAGGATGGGCGACACGGTTTGCTCATAGATTGGGGTCAGGGGGACAGGAATGCGCCCGGCGTTAAGCAGTTTGGAAAGCTCGGTGGCTTCCGCCAGGCTCAAACCCTCGATTTGACCGCGGTCCGTAATCTTGGAACGCACGATGGGCGCGATTGGTTTCCCATCATCACCCAGCATCGGCTCGCCGCTGAGGTAGATGCCCAGGGGCTTGCCGATGAGCCGCTCCGTAATCTGGCCCGAAAGTACGCTGCCCTCTTCGTTCCATTCGAAGACGAGCAGGACGCGGCCAAAATCATCGGTGCTGACGTAGGTGTTCTCCTTGAAGTAGGCGCTGGTCAGCTCCTTTTTCTGCCCGCCCACGGTGCCCGTGGCCGGCACCCACGTCTGCTCACCTTTCTCGTTGGTGACCAGCTCGCGGAACTCCAGCAGCGCCGTCTGGCCGATGAGCCGCTTGGCCCTGTCCGCCTCGCTGATGCCGGGCAGTTCCACCACGATGCGATCGGTGCCCTGCTTCTGAATCACCGGTTCAACAACGCCGAGGATATTAATGCGGCGCTCGATGACGGCAATAGCGCCATCGATGGCCTCACTTTCTTTGCCCTTCTCGACGCCGGTAAGGTCGGCGCGGTAGACCATGTGGACGCCGCCTTTCAAATCCAGCCCCAGCCGCATCTCGTCCCGGCCGAAGAGCGGTTGCGCCAGGGCAACCAGGGAAAAGACAAAAATGGCGGCAATGATAATTGAGACTATGGTGTTTCTTCTCATCTTCTTCTACCTGTTCAACTATTTTGTGAAGCCATTAGCGTCCTGATGCAAGCTAATGCCTCTTCTCGCGTGGTTATCTCACCGGCGGCCTGCGCCTCGCGCACCGCCTCCAGAATTTCGCCGATTCGCGGCCCCGGCTGAAGGTCGAAAATAGTAATCAAGTCGTTCCCGTCCACCAGCTTCGGCGGGATGACGGCGCTCTCTTCCTCAAAGCGCTTTTCCAGGACATACTCGACCATCCGGGCATGCTCCTGCCACCCCGCCCGGTCCAGGTCCGGACCCCGCGTGGCAAGGTGGTCAGCCAGGTTCAGAAACAGGATGTCGATACCGGCGTCCTCAGTGTCGCGGAAAAAGCGATAGAGTGCCCGGCGAGTGGGGAGCTCTGCCTGGCTCATCTGGGTGGGGCGAAGGTGGTGCAAGACCATTATCTCCACCAGCCTGATTTCCTTGCCGGTGAAGCGGAGCCTCTGCATAATGTTGACGACCGTCTCGGCGCCTTCTTTGGCATGTCCTAGGAAACGCGCCCGGCCTGTCTCATCGATGGTCTTGGTCTCGGGTTTGGCGACATCGTGCAGTAGCGCCGCCAGCCGGAGCAAAGAAGCGCGCGTGCTGGCGTGGCTGACCTCTTCTTTGAAGTGCTCCTCAAGTCGCTGCGACCAGGGCACCACCGCCAGGACTTTACTATCGGCGTATTCCCATTCTCCTTGGCGGAGGAGGAAATCAACGGCGCTCACCGACCGCACCGAATGCTCGAGAACATCCCAGACGTGAACTACCGGCTGGTCGACGCCTTTCCCTTCCGCCAGTTCGGGAATTATGGCGGTGAGCAGACTAAGCTCATTCAAATAGGCCAGGAATTTGCCTGCCCCCGGAAGGGCAAACAGCCTCAACAGCTCTTCCCTGACCCGCTCGCCGGCCACGCCGGTGATGAGGGACGCGTCCCGCCGGAGGAGCGACTCCGTTTCACCGTCAATCCGGAAGCCAAGCTCGGCCGCCAGTCGGACGGCGCGGAGGAGGCGGATAGGGTCGGCGGCAAAAGCCGACTCGCTGACCGCCCGGACAACTTTCCGGCCCAGGTCAACTTGCCCGCTGAAGGGGTCAATGACCTCAGGGAAAACGAGATGTTCTTTCTCGAAGGAGGCTTTGCCCAGGTCAATCGCCATCGCGTCGATGGTGAAATCACGCTGGCCGAGGTCTTCTTCAATAGAGCTCCGGAGCGTGGAGAAGTCAATCTCCAACTTATCCTCGAAGGCGACGACCCGGCCGATTTGGTTCCCGGCATCGAGCAGGACATACTTGCCGCCAATAGCAGCGGCGACTTTCCGGGCAATCTCAAGGGCATCGGCGGCAACGGCAATATCGATGTCCGCCGTCTTGCGTCCGAGGAGCATATCGCGGACAAAACCGCCGACCAGGTATGACTCGATACCCTGTTCCTTGAGAATGCGGCTGATTTTCTTCAGTAGATACGAGGCGCCTGGTTCGACGTTCAGTTTCAAGTCGTGCACCATTGCGAAAGACATCTGTTAAACTATACAACCAAGCCACCTTTTTATCAAGTTCGGCAAGCGCAGGGTTCTACCTGTTAGGGCTTCTTGATTGTCATTGCGAGAAGCCCCGACCGCAGTCGGAGCGACGTGGCAATCTCAGCAAATAATCTCTTGGGATTGCTTCGCTTCGCTCGCAGTGACAAGAGGTGGAGTTGAGATTCTTTCCCTTCACCGGAAGGGTCAGAATGACAGCCTCCAGTGACCCAATTGCAAAATTGACGCCAGCCGTATAGAATTCCTGCTGTGGGAGGTAATTTAACCGGGTTCCTCGTCGCCAGCAAGGTGGAGTTCGAGTTTCTGGAGAAGAAAGTCACCCACCACGTTCACGAAGCATCGCTGGCGAGCGGCATCAGCACCAGCGAGCTGGTCAAGACTATCGTTTTTCTCAACCAGGACTCCAGTCCGCTCATTGCCGTCGTGCTGGGTGACCAGAATGTCAGCCGCCATAAGTTGCAGGAGCTATCGAAATCGAAGGACGTGCGGGTGGCGCCGGATGAAATCGCCGAATCGATGACCGGCTATCCTACGGGCGGCATCCCGCCGGTGGGGCACCGCCGCCGCATCCCTGTTTACATCGATAACCTTGTGATGGCGCGCCAGCGCGTCTGGGCGGGGGGCGGCTGCCGCACCAAGCTGGTCAAACTGAAGACGGCGGATATCGCCCGGCTGAGCGATGCCATCATTGGCGACATCGTGATTTAGCGTATGGACGACAAGAATCTGGACGCACTCGCGGAGAAGGTGTCCGACTTGATTGTTGAAGCCAGGAAGGTCGTGGTCTTCACCGGCGCCGGCGTCAGCACTGAGTCGGGCATCCCCGATTTCCGCGGGCCTGACGGGCTGTGGACGAAATTCGACCCGGAGGATTTCACTATCGATAAATTCTTGAGGAGCGCCGAGACCCGCCGCCAGCAGTGGCGCCTCCTCAGCGGCGAGCTGATTACTGGCGAAGCGAAGCCCAACCCCGCCCATTATGCCATCGCCGACCTGCACCGGCTCGGCAAGCTCGATTGCGTCATCACCCAGAACGTGGACAACCTGCACCAGGCGGCCGGCGTCCCGGACGCTCAGGTCTTCGAGCTTCACGGCAATATGCGGCGGGTGGTCTGCCTGCGCTGTCGCCGGGTCTACCTCTTCGAGAAGATTAAGGCCCGCCTGGCCAGAGGTGAGGACTCCCCCGATTGCGAAGTCTGCCACGGCATCCTCAAGCCGGACGTGGTCTTCTTCGGGGAGCCGTTGCCGGAGAGGACAGTGGAAGAAGCCACTGTACACGCCTCAAACTGCGACCTTTTTCTCGTGATTGGCTCCTCGCTGGTGGTCTACCCCGCCGCCTATATGCCCAGCTATGCGGTTGAGGGCGGCGCCAGGCTGGTCATCATTAACCTCAGCTCCACCGATATGGATGACCGGGCGGCCATAGTGATTAGAGCCAGAGCCGGCGACGCGATGACGAAGATAGTGGAGAAAGTGAGAAACAAATTGAACCCGGCTAGCGCGTCAGCACAAGGGCGTCTAAGAGGGGCGCAAGTCCCCTCTTCCAAATCCCTCCCCCGCTCCTGCCAGGAGCGGGGGACTAAGGGGGTGAGGTCAAAGAACTAAATCAGCGGTCGACCACCCGGAAAAAATATCGGAGCAGGAGGAACGAAATGGACTTTTCCCTTTCCCAGGACCAGATGATGATTAAGAAAATGGCGCACGACTTCGCCGTCAGGGAGCTTGAGCCGCTCGCCGCCAAAATCGATGAGGAGGCACTCTATCCGGCGGAGAGCATCAAGAAAATGGCCGAGCTCGGACTGCTGGGGCTGGGCCTCCCGGAGAAATACGGGGGGAGCGGGGGAGGGGAAACGGAAATGTGCCTCGTCACCGAGGAGCTGTGCCGCGTCTGCGCCTCGACGGGCACCGTGTTCCTGGTCAACACCGGGCTGGCGGCAACGCCTCTCGTGACTTTCGGCAGCGAAGAGCAGAAACAGCGCTTCCTCACCGCCATTGCCT
>Ga0315296_10000920_pt1 | contig 26064 bp, 35 predicted proteins | sample YL17G14_18_MG_FD_203921 | JGI IMG/M metagenome (GOLD analysis project Ga0315296, IMG submission 203921) | Sediment microbial communities from Yellowstone Lake, YNP, Wyoming, USA - YL17G14_18 | ecosystem: Environmental > Aquatic > Freshwater > Lake > Sediment | place: USA: Wyoming | collected... | reverse complement strand
GAATGTTCCTCCGTAGAGCCAGTTCGACCAATCGGTAGCATCATAAACCCTGACTCTCCAGTGGTATGTCACATCTTTCGATAGTGTTGAGCCAGAATAAACAGCACTTGCAGAAGACGTAGAAACGATGCTATTCCACATGTTGCCTGCGTTCTCTGTCGTTCCGACCTGAATCTGGCGCTGCGTTTGCGGACTGTAGTTTACGTCATAGTAATCCCAGCTCAACGTCGGAGCGAGCATTGATATGGCGGTCGGATTCGTTTGCCCATCGACCTTTTGGTTTTCGGCGACTGGCGGTGTGTTCGGTGGGGGTGCTGGTCCCGCCATACTGAACTGGTAGGCAGTCGTCCAAGAATCATTCCACTCGTAACCGTCATAAGCTCTCAATCTGTAATAATAAGTTCCTCCGTCGTCCAGCACGACAATTGAACCCAGGTTCAGAGTCCCTGTTGTGGAATATCCTTCTTGGGCGGTCGGCGTTGAAGTCGCTCCGACATAGACATAAACGGTTATTATATCGCTTTGTGCGTCTGTTTGTCCAGACCAAGTAACCGACGGGTGATGATCTGTTAAATCTATCCCCAAGTTCGTCCACGCCGTTGGATTGGTGGGCGGGGTGTTCATCCTGAACTCGTCGGCGGTTGCGTAATCGGAATATTCGTAACCGTCCCAACTTCTCAAACGATAGTAGTATGTCGTCCCGTCGCTCAACGCAATGGTGTTTCCGAGGTCGCATCCCGTGGAGTTGTCGTGGTTTTCTTCGACTGTTGGAGTCGATGTCGTTCCCACATAGACATAAGTGGTTACCGTATCCCCATCGTTGTCCGTCCCCTTCGTCCAAGTTATTGCTGGTGTATTGTCCGTCAAGTGAATTCCCAAATCCGTCCACGCCGTTGGGGTGCTCGGCAACCAGTTGAGTTTGAAAGTCGCAGTCGCAGTTGACCAAGCTCCCGCATTGCCGACCGTATCCCAAAATTTGATGCGCCAGTAATAGACATTCCCCCTCGTTAACGATGCCCCCGCATAGGAAATATCAGAACATCTAGCCCCGCTGCCGAAAACGGTTATCGATGTTTTCGATTGATCCCAAATGGGCGAACCGAAACCCGAATCATCATCGACCTGTAATGCGTAATAATTCATCTGGTCTCCGTTGTTGTCTGTTCCGACTGCGCTGAACTCTGGCGTCAAATCTATCACATGAGTTGGATTGGTCAAACCTTCGCACAACAGAGATGTCGGAGGGTTGGGTGCGACGTTCACAGGACTTCCGGTCGTAAAGTTCCAGACGCCATACCACCCCGACCACTCATAATTATCGTAAACATTCACTTTCCAATAATATTTTGTTGAAATGCCAAGGGAAGTAATTACCTGATAGTAGGTATTGCCACTTGTAGTCTCTCCCGTGTTTTCGGTTGCCGACGAGAAGTCCAAATCGTTGTCCACAATCACCCAGTATTTTGCCTGTGAGTCGCTGTCGTTGTCTGAGAAAGTCCAATCCAACAGCGGAGTGTACGAAACCCCAATTGCCCCATTGTCTGGCGAAACAAGACCGATTGTCGGCAACGAATCGTTGATGATTACACTGTTCTCTTTTTCTCCAGAGTACCCGTACCCGTCGTATGCCTTTGTGAACACTCTGATGTTGTCGTGGGCATCCGCAATCACCATCGTGTATGAATTGTTGGTCAAATAGCCTTGTTTTTCGACTTTGTGTGTCTGATTGTAGAATGCATAATAATATACAATCGAATCGTTATCGGCATCTGTTGAACCAGAGGCCGTTGCAGTCAGATTCTCTCCTACTTTCGGAGCATTTAGAGTCAATGTAGTTGGTGTCGTCGGAAGTGTGTCGGCAACGACAATGCTGTTCTCTTTGTCCGATGCCGAGTTTTCATAACCGTCATAAGCTCGCGCATAAACTCGTATATTGTCATGGGCATCAATGGTTTGGATAGTGTAGGTGTTTGTTACACCCCAGTCTTGTCTAACGGCAGAAAGATTCTCGTTGTAGAACTTGTAGTAGTATATTATTGAGTTCTCGGCATCGGTTGACCCAGATGCGGTCGCCGTCAATGCCTCTCCGACTTTTATCGGATTGGTGAGGATTAATGCGGTGGGAACGGTCGGCAGAGAGTTTAGTCTGAAGTTGTCATTCTCCCAACCGCCCCATTCATAGTTATCGTAGGTCTGTACCGAAACAAAGTAAGTCGTTCCCCGTGAGAGTGATGTTCCAGCGTAGACGGCGGAAGTCGAAGATGTGGAAACGGTATTGTTCCACATCGAATTGTCTCCGAGAGAAGTCCCGACTTTTACTCTCCGTTGTGTTTGGGGATCGGTGTCGGCATCGGAGTAGCTCCATGTAAATGTCGGTGTGAGGTTCGTCAGGAGTGTCGGTGCATCGTTGCCCTCAATCTGTAAGTTTGTTGTTGCTGGAAGTGAATTAATCTTGAATGTCCCAGTGGCCCAAGACGACCACTCGAAATTGTCATAAGTTCTTACTTGAACATAATAGAGTACCCCGCAAGACAATGACGACCCGCCGTACGCAACGCTTGTGCTTGGACTTGAAATTTGTCCGCTGTCCCACATTTGAGAACCTCCAGAAGACGTTCCTACATATACCTGATACTTGTTCTGGGCATCGCCATCGGCGTCCGAATACGACCAGCTAAAAGTAGGTGTAAATGTGGTGAGATGCGTCGGATCGGTTTGGCTTTGTGTCTGTAAGGTCGTCGCCAAAGGTAACGAGTTCACCAAGAAGCTCTGGGTATTTGAATTTTCTCCCCAATTGTCATAATTGTCTTGCCCGCCTGTGAAGAACGTGTAGGTTGCCCCCCTCGTCAATCCACCCCATACCACTTGCGCCATTTCACCGCTTTCAATCCAAACATTGTCGATTAGACTATTATCGGCATTATCGTAAAAGAACACATTTATGTTATCGCCATTAACATCACTATCGAAACAAGAGATATTTACGCTTGTTAGAATCTGCCGAGTGCTTGGCAACAAATCCGTGGGTATGCTGGGCGCAACGTTCACCACTGGGTTTGAAGCCACCGCAACCTCGTTTGAATAAGTAGCTGTTCCATCCCCCTGTCCGTCGTTGGGCGTCACCAGACATTTGTACAGGGTGTTTTCTGAAGTATAATTATTCGCTAGAACCGAACTCGTTCTCCCGCTCATCAAAACATTGTTCTCATACCATTGATAAGAGAAAGTTATCGTGTCTCCGTCGTTGTCCGTAGCACTCCGAGTGTCGGTAAGGTTATCGCCGTCGTATGGGGATGATGGGATTACCGCATTCGTTGTCATGGTCGGAACGGTATTCGTCACAATAATGCTGTTTTCATATGTCGAAGATGAATATTCGTATCCGTCCCAAGCCTTTGTGAGCACCCTGATGTTGTCATGGGCATCTGCGACTACTATCGTGTATGTGTTGCTGGTGGAGTAAGCTTTCCTTTCAACGTTGTCAGTCTGATTGATGAACCTGTAGTAGTAAGTTATCGAGTCGCCGTCTGCGTCAGTTGAACCTAAGCCTGTTGCAGTTAGATTTTCTCCCACTTTTGGAGCATTCAAAGTCAGGGTGGTTGGTGTAGTTGGGGCCGTGTTGGCGACGATGATGCTGTTTTCTTTTTCTCCTGAATACTCGTAGCCATCCAAAGCTTTGGCGTAAACCGTTATCGTGTCATGTGCGTCTCCGACGGCAATCACGTATGAGTTGTCGGTCGAATAAGCCTGCCTCGTTACAGCATCTTGGACGTTGTAGAATTTGTAGTAATATATTATCGAGTCTCCGTCGTTGTCCGTTGAACCAGAGGCAGAACCAACTAATTCTGTGCTAACATAGATAGTAGCGGGAGTTAGGTTCAAAGTTGTAGGTGTAGTTGGAGCCGTATTGGTGACGATTCTGCTGTTCTCTCTGTCCGAAGAAGAATTTTCATACCCATCATACGTCCTTGCATACACTCGTATATTGTCGTGGTTATCGGCTCCGACAATCGTGTAAAAGTTATCGACGCTCCAGTCCTTTCTGGTTGTAGAATGGTTCTCATTGTAAAACTTGTAGTAGTAGGTTATTGTGTCGCTTTCTGCATCTGTCGAACCCGAACCAGCCGCAACCAAATTTTCTCCTATTTTCGGGGAATTCAGGGTTAATATGGTCGGTGTAGTCGGAGGGGTGTTCATCCTGAATTGATCTGGCGTTGTGTAGTCCGACCACTCGTAACCGTCCCAAGATCGCAAGCGATAGTAGTAAGTCGTTCCGTTTGCGAATGTTATGGAGTTCTCCCCCAAATTCTCGGCGGTTCCAGTGGTGTTGTTTTCCAACGTTGTTGGCGAACTGTTTGTATCGCAATAAATATAAGTGGTTACGGTGTCTCCATCTGTGTCGTTTCCTTTGGTCCAAGTTACTTCTGGCGTGTGGTCAGTCAGGTTCATGCCGAGGTTCGTCCATCCCGTCGGAGCCGTCGGCAGAGAATTCACCATGAAAACCTGTGTAGCGGAGTTCTCGCCCCATGCCCCATTGTTGTCCTGTCCTCGTGCGAAGAATGTGTAGATAGTACCCCTTGTCAAACCGCTCCACGTCCTTGTTGCCGTTGCCCCACTCGTTATCCAAATATTGTCTATCAAACTGTGCGTTGCATTGTCCTCATAGAAGAAAACATTTATGTTGTCGCCGTTATTGTCGTTGTCGAAGCATGAGATAGACACGCTTGTTGAAGTTTGGCGCGCAGTGGGCAGAAGATTTGTTGGCTTATTCGGGGGGGTGTTCGTTCCGAATTGGTCACCACTACTCGATGGTGCAAAAGCGCTGTCTTCATATCCATCGTTGGCCTTTACTCTCCAATAGTAGGTCGTCCCATCAACAAACGTATAATAATCAAGTGTACAGTTTGTTCCAGTTCCAGACCAGTCGAGATTTGTAGGAGCGGCCGATGTTCCTGTATAAACATAATAGGTTATCGTATCACCTTCGGCGTCCGCACCACTAGAAGTCCAACTTACATCGGGAGAATGGTCTATCTCGTTCATGCACAAATCAGTAGCATCAGTGGGTGCAGGTGGTGGCGTGTTCATCCTGAACGTATCGGTGCTTGAATAAGCTGTGCTCCACTCATAGCCATCCCAACTTCGCAGTCTGTAATAATATGTCGCCCCATCAACAAGCGTTACTGAATTCTCGCCTATGTTCTCCTTTGTTCCAGTCGTCGAATTCTCAAGTGTTGTAGGAGTGGCAATGGTATCCATGTAAACATAAGTTGTAACTGTATCCTCATTCGTATCTGTTCCCTTTGTCCAACTTATCTCTGGCGTATGGTCGACCAAGTTCATTCCCAAGTCGGTAATTCCCGAAGGTGCAGTTGGAAGCTGATTAATCTTGAAAGTCGAAATCTCGGTTGACCAAGCACCTTCATTTCCATTATTGTCCCAGAACTTTATTCTCCAATAATATGTTACCCCCCCAACCAAGTCTGTATTTTCATAACTTATGTCTGAACATCTCGTTCCACTAGCAAAGGTGGCTATTGCGGTTTTTTCCTTATTATAAATAAGAGAACCAAAGTCTGAATCGTTGTCAACCTGTAGAGCATAAGCGTTCTCGTTATCCTCTTGCGGGTCAGTTCCAACCGCACTAAATTCTGGTTGGTTATCTGTTATGTGAGTAGGGTTGGTTTCCCCTTCACACAATAATGAAGTTGGTGCATTAGGACTAACGAAAGAATATCCAATCACGAGCGGATAATGGTCGATGTTGCTTCCGCCCGCAATCGTCTTCACATTATCCACTATCCCATTGTTGTTTGCGTCTGGAGATTGCCAGTCGCTCCAGTAGTTCCCCTTTCCGTTGTTGTCCCAAGCATTGGCGCCTGCGGTGTTGTCGTAACCATTATTGGTTGTGTTGTTGAGCAAGTAGTTGAGTGTAAAGACGTTGTTATCAGATGAAATGGACAAGTAGATGCCGTAGACGGAATTGTTCTCGCAAGTGTTGTTGGTTAGGATGTTGTTGTCGGAATAGAACATCCAGATGCCATTACCGCCGTTCTTGCAGGTGTTGTTGTCTAAGATGTTGTTTGACGACTCGTATAGGTCGATACCCTCATCCTCGTTGTTCGAGCAGGTATTGTTTGTTAGGTTGTTGCTGTCCGAGTATTCCAGGCTGAAGCCTTCATAGTTGTTCTCGCAGGTGTTGTTGCCTAAAATGTTGTTGGACGAGAAGTACAAGTAGATGCCGTAGTTGTTGTTGTTCCCGCAGGTGTTGCCCGTGACCGTGTTGTTGGATGAGCTATATATGCCAACGCCAAAGTCACTGTTCTCGCAGGTGTTGTTATCCACGATGCCATTTATTACGTTATCAAAATGAATTCCATAGTAATCTTCCCCGCCGTTCTCGACCAAGCAATTTCGAACAATGAAATAATCAGTCGTGTTCTTGATGTAGATACCATCCGCACCCGAAACGTCAATTACCCAGTTCTCGATGACATAAGGGTCTTCGACTGTTCCAGAGCCACCCCCGTTCACTCCGTTATCGGGAGTGAACCCGCTATCGCCATCGATGAAGATTGTTCCGCGAGGTTCAGGATGCATATTGAGCACGAGTGGGTAACTGTCCTGATTGCTCCCGCCCGTGATTGGTCTTGGAGTATCCACTATACCGTCTCCGTTGTTATCAGAATGAGCAGGAGGCTGCCAGTCGCTCCAGTAGTTCCCCTTCCCATCGTTGTCCCAGAGGTTGGTGCATACGTCGTAGGCGTTGTTCTCCGTGTTGTTGAGCAAATAGTTGAGAGTGAGTATGTTATTATCGGATGAAGTGCTCAAATAGATGCCACGATTGTTGTTGTTCTCGCAGGTGTTGTTGGAGAAGGTGTTGTTGTCCGAGAAGTACAGTTCGATGCCATTGGCGTTGTTCGAACAGGTGTTGTTAGTCAGGATATTGTTGTCCGAGGAGTACAGGTCGATGCCCACATCGATGTTGTTCGAGATGTTGTTGGATAGGATGTTGTAGGACGAGGAGCTAAGGTAGATGCCAATGTAGTTGTTCTCGCATATGTTGTTGTCTATGATATTGTTGTCCGAGGAGTACAGGTCGATGCCGTCGCCGATGTTGTTCTCACAGGTGTTGTTGGTCAGGTTGTTGTTGTCTGAGGAATATAGGTAGATGCCCTCGTCGCTGTTGTTCGAGCAGGTGTTGTTGGATAGGATGTTGTAGGACGAGGAGCTAAGGTAGATGCCATAACCGTCTATCGCGTTCTCCAAGATATTTCCAATGACACTGCAATGCGACGAGTCGTGCAGGTAAACTCCATCATAATTATTATTAGAGACGCAGTTCTCGACCGTGCCGTTGACCACGTTGTCCAGCCATATACCCTCGTAGACATCTCCACCGTTCTCGACCAAGCAGTTGCGGATGACAAAATATGCAGTCGTATTCTTGATGTATATGCCGTCTGTACTCGAAGCATCAATCACCCAGTTCTCGATAATCCACGGGTTGCTTGAAGTTCCAGAACCGCTTGTGACGCCGTTCGAACCGATGCTGAAATCGCCGTTGCCATTAATGAGAATCGTGGCGTGGGGAGTATATGCAGAGACGCTCAGCGTCGTGGCGGAGAACAGCATCGGAAGAAGCATCGCACCAAACAGAACCGCTAAAAACATCAGTTCGAGTTTCCTCATGTTATTTTCTCCTTCTCATTAATCTGGCAGCATCGTATCCTAGCACGAGCGAGATGTTCAGCGCGATGGTCACGGCAAGAAATCCGATGAATAACCACTGCCCAGAGCAGTAGACATACGCAAGTGTTCCCGTCATCGATAACAGCAATCCGATAAACATGATTCTGCGCCATTTTTGGGGCATCGCAAATATTAGCGTTCCGAGCAAGAACATGCCGATGAATTCTGGGATGTAATGTAGTTGATGAACATAACTGTCGCTGTTTGCATCTATCGTATAATATGTGCCCAGCGTAAGGAGAAGTATCGCTCCGATGACCAACACCCCGATCATGATTCTCTTTCCAAGTTTCCTCATCTACATCTCACTCCGTCGGATATGTGTATCCTTCTTGCTGGGTTGCTTTAAGTAGTGCATATAAAAATGTCCCTATGATAATTATGAAAGGGAAAAGCCGCCAGCAGTTCAAAGCAAGCGCCATGACATTCACGCCTGGCGTCCCCGCCGATAGGCTCTCTGCGACCGATCCCAATCTGAACAAAAATTCGTCACAAAGAAACCAAATGGTACATACCAATCCCACTGTCAGAAGTAATTCTATGTGGTCGCTGATTCCCATTTACATCACCCGTACCCGTAGCTCGGTTGCTCTCGAACCGACGCCCAAATCGCATAAATCACCGCTGCTATCAGGAGCACGACGGGAGTGAGCCGCCAAAGATATAAAAGCAAACTCGATGTCCCCGAAAACCCTGGATTGGTAGAAATTGAATTTGTAGCAGAACCCAACCTTAAAACAAATTCATTCATAACGATAAACACAATCGCAACCATTATCACGGACACGATGACGCGTATGTACGCTCCTACGAGTCCCGCTTCATCTCGCCACAACGATTTCATCTTTCATCGTCTCCTTTTGCGTAGCATAGCTAGTTCTTTAAGTTGCGGAATCGATGACTTAAACTCCAAATATTCCCTTCGTGTCACAAGTCCGAATGAGTAGTCTTGTGGCTTTAAATGTATTTCTTTGAGTTCTTCGAATTCGGTTGGAACCAATCCTTCTCTAAATTTAACCATTGTCTCGTGCCTTCCCTAAAACTTCAATTCCTTCTTCATCCTCTTCTCATGCTCCGCCAGCGCTTTCAACGGGTCTTGTATCGGTTGCTGTTTGCCCCTCGGCCCGAAGAACGCGTCGAAGTCAATCCCCGGCGATCTCGGTTTCAGTGCCTGTGTCTGCCCGCGCAACTTCCTTATGTTCGCCACCTTGTCCGCGAGTGTCTTCTGTCGCGTCGCGCTCGCCTCTTCGAGAGTCAATCGCTTCATCTGGAAATCGTAGTTCTTCTGGCGTTGCTCCTCCCTCTTCTTCATCGCTGCTTCCTGCTCCTCTTTCGACGGGAACAGGAACCTTTTCAATGCCGACATTTCAAAATACCTCCCTGCGTCGTATTCTTATCTTGGCGGTTTTTGACCAGTTCATTTTCGTGAGTGCGTGTTCTGCTTGCTGCTTAGTGCCAAATGTCCACCCTCTAATAAGTTTGCCTGATGCCGTTCTTCCTTGCAGATACCACGCTTTACCAACGCGCCCCTCAATGACATACCGATATTTGCGTGCCATCCCATTCACCCCCTCCTTTTCATTTTTCTTCGTGTTGACGGATGCTCCTTTCTTAAATGGCGGTACATTCTGTCGATATATCGTTTCGTTCCCTTGATGATTAGCTTCGCCATCGCTTCCGCCTCTTTATTTTCAATTCGTTTGAGAACTTGTTCAGCGTCCTGTCGTCCTCCTTCGTGACGAACGGTCTGATTTTCGCCACCTACACTAACCTCCTCATCTTTTTCATTCTCGGAAGTTTGAGTTTGGGTAGCTTGGGCATTGAAGTTTTCGGTAGCTTGGTCATCGGTTGTCTCGGCAATTTAACTCTGTCGAATCGCTTGATGTTGAGCTTTCGTATCTTCGGCATCACGAACCCGACCGCCCTTGTATTGAGTTTGGGCAACTTCGGTTCGAGCGGGCCGACGTACCACAGGCGTTCACCGTACTTTTTGCCACCCTTCTTGACCTTGCGCTTTTTGGGGAAGAACATAGCGGGGGTTAAATCGCTCGGCAGGAACGGCACGAGTGACGGGGACGGAGGAGGTGGCGGAGGTGCGAATGTCGGGGGTGTAATGGTTGGAGTAATAAGCACCTGCGCCTGTATCGTTGCCAAAAGTTGCGCTTGTACAAGAGCTTGCGCAGGAGCTTGTACAACCGCCGAGACTGGAATGATTGCCGATATTTCTGCTAGCGCGAGGACTTGCGTTAATGCAGGTCGCGCCTCGATAAGTTGTTTTAATGTGATTGCGCTTGCCGCTTTTCCAGAAACCAAGTTCAACAGTCCGACACTAACCCCCGCACCCAAAATAGTTTCAACACTCGGCAATCCTTTTTGGAGCGTCGACGGGGCAACTAACGGATGCGCCATGAACGGACTGAACATTTCCTCGGCAGGTTCGAGTAGCTCAACTTGTCGCCTCAACAACTGCGCCTGTTGCGCCCAGTTCGGCGCTTGAACCGCCCCGCCCCCAGCAACCGCGATGCTATCACTCAATTTGAAACCTGCCCCAACACCTTCAAGCGCCTTCGCACCATACCCGATCGGCCCTGTCCCCGATATTGTATAAACCCGTGCGGGCGTAAGCTCGAACTGGATTTTAGCGAATGACTCTCCGACCACCCGCCCTGGTTTGGTTATGTACATACTTGTAATCTGATCCATAGCTCGCCCAACGTCATACATCTTGGTTGTGTACCACTCCTTGTCCAAAATCCCGATGGGGCGCTCTGGGTACAAAACGCCTGCAGGGTAGATCGTTCTGGCGACATTCATTTGGATTTGCGCCCACCCCTCCGCCGAGGCAGCTATCAATTCTTTTGGGGCCAAGATGTATGTCTTGAGCGCAGCCAGATTCATTTTCGTAAGAGTCCATGGTTCAAAAAGCTCGCCTTCAAACGGCGTGTATCCAACAGCTCTCGCAGAAACCCCTGACCAATATCTTATCGATTGCGTGTCGCCCAACGCCTGAACTCCAATTAACCGAGTCTCTATAATCTCCGTTCCCTTTTCAAGTGGCACTCCAAGCTTGAACGGCTGTACCCTCGCCCATGTCTCGATCTGTTGGAGTCTCATGGACGATACAAGCCCCCACCCTTTTGACACCTCGCCAGTTGCCAGATTAATCACATCGGTTGGCAACACCATCCCTGCCTCAATCGGGACTTGACCGAATGGTGCGGTCAATCGGGAAAGCAACCCCCCTGTCCGTTTGTAAAACGCTTCTGCGCCTTCGAGGTATCTTATTGACGGGAGTTTATACGCACCCATAGGTTCTGTTGGAAGAACGTAAGTTCCCATCTGGCCTTCTACATACTCTCCCTTGACGAAAAGTTTTGGAGTCCCAACAAGAGCGCGCTCGACGCGAGGAGGCAGCCCCATCTCATATCCCGCTTGGAATCCCTTTGCGAATCCAGCCATCGACGCAACATCGGAGCCGATTGATGCAACGATTTCAAGTGGCGATACTCCTGCCTCATACATCGTCTTGGCCTTGTATGTCTCAATCCCAGTAAACGCGATAAGACCCACTTGCCGTGCGATGTAGGGCGTGGCATATATTATTGCGCCCTTCTCGACCTCATACATCGTTTGAACGGCTGGGCCAGCGTGTTCTGCTAGCTTTGCAAAAACATCAAGCTTGCCAAGCTTTTCGACGATCCCCGCACCCACAGGCGCAAGTCCCGCAGAAACGGCTCCTACAAGCACCCCTCCAACGGCTGCAAGGACCACTGGTTTGATGTAGGGGACAACCGCCTGTCCATATTGCGGGAGTCCCATGTCTTTCAATGTCATGCTGAAAACATTTCTGTCAGCACTAAACCCTCCTGTAATACCTCGCATGATGCTTTCTCCGAAACTCGGTTCGGCTCCTGCTTTTGCGGTTTGAATTTGTGCTTGTTCGTTTATCACTTTCAACGCGAATGATGCGATTTGTGTGGCTTGATCCACACTCGCCTTTGCATACGCCGTTTCATACTCTTTCATCTGAACATTGAAGTCTGCTAGGTTAACCGTCGTTGTGCCTTGGGGACCTGTAATCGTGGCGACTCCAGTACCCGTTACTGTAAGACCAGACGCCTGCGGAGTACCGCGAAGTGGACCCTCATGGAATAATTGCGCTTCCACCATCTCTGGAGTCCAATACCCACCGAATCCTGCCGCTATCAACTGGTTTGATATGTCAGTTGCCACTTTCAAATAAACTGCTGCCGGAGTTTCGGGGGGTGTTGTCGGAGTTACATCAACGGTTCCTCCCTGTGTTTCAATCGGATGCCAACTCGGTTCTGTCGTTGCGGGGGCCGACTGTGCGATCGGGGCAGGAGCCGAAGTAGCTCTTGCACGGGCCTTCGCTGCCTCTACGTATTTCATCGCTTCCGCGTATCCCCTGCCGCGAACTACCATTGCCCACTCCCACTGGCTCATGCCTGCCGGTTTAACTAAAAGATCGCGGGGGGTTGCCATTACGGCTCATCTCCACCCACATAATCGTCTTCAAGAAAATACGGCAATTTTCTGTTTTTGCGAAAGCGACCAAGAGCCACGGCGACTACCTCCTGTATTTTCTGGCGTACCGCTTTGCAAGATGTCCATCCAGAGCTTTGGGTATCAGATAGGCTTGAACTTCCGTCCTGCCGCCTCTCTTCCCAGAAATCGGCCTGACTCCGATGATTGCTTTGATTCCCCTCTTCCCAAGTTTCTTTGTTCTCATCCTGACATAGCGCGAAGGCTCGTGAATCCTGACCCTCCAATACCTCTTTGTTGCATGGATTCCTGGCATGGTCTTCACCCCCACCTACTCGAATACGTCTTGCCCCGAACACTCCTGCGACCGCAACCCATTTTAGATCTCCTTATATGTAAGTCATTTCTTGGTATGTCGTTTTGAATCCTTTGGGTTTTCTTTTTCCTGCAATCATATAAACTGTCAATCCCCGACCGTTGCCAAGAATGTGCCGTGTGTTTGTAAACGCCGTGTTAAACCCTGCTCTATTCTCGGCATTGGTAAGTATGCGAGCTTCTGACAAGTTGCGAACACGTCTATAGTATACTTTGGATTTTCTTGCCATCGTTCTCACCTCTTTCCTCTGTTGTATTTCGCCCAAGCCAATTGCATCACACGACGCTTCGAGTAGCGGGGGTGCTGCGTGCGAACCTTGATGAGAATTAAGCCGAAGCGTTTGCCGAGAGGCATCTCAATCACTTCTTCAACTTACTAATAGCATCCAGCGCCCCACCCATCACAGACACCCCGATCGCCGCTTGAGTGGTTGTAGAAACGAGCTTCATAACATCACCTTTTGGAATCTTGTTGGCAGGGATACTGAATCGCTGGGGCTTGAACTTGAACTCCACCATCTTTGGTTTCTTCATACGAGGCATATCGACTACCCCATATTATTCCTATCGCACTGGTTAATAAACTATTGGTTTTTGGCGTGGTTCTTACGATTTTCGTGGTTTTTCGAGTTCGGCGAGCCTTCGTGCCATATCGGCCACCACATTCGACAGTATCACGACGTTCCGCTGGAGTACCGCTTGCGGATTGAGCTGATCTAACTTTGCATCCATGTCAGCGAGTCGTACATTGAGATATGCGAAGTTGTCGAACATCGTGCCTGCCTCGTTCTTCTTGTATTCCTCCGCCCATTTTGCCTTTGCTTTCTCGGCTTCTGTTATTTGAGGTTCAACCATGAGATTCACCCCCTTTATTCGTATCCTCCAAATGCGTGAATTGATCCAGAGATGAACAAAGCGATAATGACAATGAGAATTATTGCTAGGCAAATGGGGAGTAGGCCCCCAATTGACATCGTGGCGCTATACACGGATGCTTGTACAGGATTCTTGATGTTCTCGATATTCTCTATGGGGATTATTGAACACTTGATAGAACTAAATGTAAGCGCAGCTACCACTACCATTATGAGCGCCCCTATTGTCGCCAATGCCGTCCAAGCATGAACATTCCTCTCACTTTTTGCGAAAGGTGCTCGGCGCTTTCGGCTTGAGCAGTCGTGCTGTTATCTCCGATACAATCGCCCCTATTACTCCATATGCCATCATAAATTCCGAAATCTTTAGGTTCAGCGTTTCTGCGCTGTTCCACATCGCACCAAAAATGATGGCCGCTATGCTTATCAGTTCAATCATGCGCACCGCTATGTAGCCGTATTTTTTGTTCGTTTCATTCATCCGTCATCACCCCCTTCCCGGTGTTAGGTAGTTGACCGTGACCCCGACTTCCTTGCAGATATTTTCTTTTTCTAATTTGTGCCAACTTGGGAAGTCGGAGAACCCGATTCCAATGTCGCCTTCGTCGCTTACTATCACAAACTCTCTTTGTTTGAGCCTGCGCATCGCTTCTGGGGCTATCGTTTTATACACCCACTCCATTTCTTGTGGTAGGGATTGTGTACCCATCTTTTTAAAAATCAGATAGTCGGACAATGTTCTTATATCAATATCTATCGACATTGAGCGAAGTGAGTCCAGCCCAAGCGAGAGTCCTGCGTGTCTGCTTTCTCTCATCATGTAAACGTACCATGCCTTTGCTTCCTTCTCACTTTGCGATATTTTCAGGCGAGAATAGAGCAAATTGCCCGCCTCCCTAACAACCAGATAGATAGGTTCGTTCCAATAATGTCGCTTCCACAATTCCGCGATGATGTGGTTGACTGCAATAAACTCGTGGTCCGTGGTAGAGTAAAGAGATGAAGCGGAAATGAAAATGTCTGCCTTGTTCAAGTCGTTTAGCCTGAATTTGGATACGGGCATCGTTTCACATGGAGCATCTATTTCTACGCCAGTGTCCTGAAACAATATAACCTTTTTTCCATCTTCCTTGACATGTGGCGATCTGAGCCATGCTAGACCTTCGTCATCATGTGCGCCAAACAGATCGATGACTTTTGCGCCCGCTAACAGATATTTTGATGCTAATGTTTCAAGCATTGAGGACTTTCCGCTGTCGCGTTTGCCTTGAAGGAACGCAACTATCTGTTTGGAAAAATCGATGTCCTTACCCTCACCACGAAGCCAGCGATATGTAATATCCGGATATGCCATTTTAAACCCCACTTGACTTCGGCAACTCCGTTTTAAGGATATATCCGACAACTGCTAGGAGTCCCCAGATTATCACGGAACTTGGCGATTGGTTGAGAAAGCTCAAAACGATGCTTATCACGATCCCAGCGATACCAAGCAACATTATAAGTGTACCTAGGCGACGCATATAATCCATAAACTGTTCGCTGTTCATGTTCCAATCTCCTTCGCCTTTTTTGCTTCTCTTTGCAATGACCACATCGCCATCTCGTATGAGGAAGGCGATACCAAATGAAGTGTTTTTTGCATCAAGGCAGTGATGTGTGGTATCGCATACATCTCAAATCTGGTTCTGAATATTTGGAGCGTCGGCATAGTACATTGCGATTTCGTTACTTCGTACATTCTCTCATATCTGTCCTTTATTTCTTTCAACTCCGCTTCGCGTTTTTCGTCTCCTTGACCGCCTTGCCAATATGTGAACTCCAAATCACTTGCCCATTCTTCGAGCCATCGCTTTGCTTCCGAACGCGGGAATGGCCAAGCAATTGAGGCCCATTTGTCGATTATCCGACCGTATGTGTCGATGAGCTGGTGAACATAGGCGTTTTGGAGAGCTAGGCATATCGTGTGAAGCATTGTGGCGATTTGTTGTTCATGAAGTGTGATGTCAGCCTTTGCTAGTTCTTTTTCAGACAAAAGTAAAGTCGCCTCACAAGCATGCCTGATTTTGCCCAACGGATCGCTCATAACTGCCATCGCCAGTTCGGATGAAATCAGGTCCTCATTGCAGATGCGACGCTCTGGACGCAAGATTCGCGCTCCAAGTTCCTGTATTTGACGAGCTTTATCTTCCATCATTCCGCCTTCGGTTCAAGAGGTTTTAAAAAGTGTTTGTTTTGCATCAAATCCCTGATTCGTGTAGAATGGATATAAATCCCAGTGACATCCGCCGGTGTGTGTCCAAGCATAATGCGTAGTGTGTCTCTATCCCCTGGGAACTCGGCATTTATAATATCGGCGAAAAAGCTAGCAAAACAATGACGAGCTAGATGCGGAGTCAATTTTACTGGTTCTACCTCGGTTGAGTAGTATTTTAGCTTTGACCATATTTTTTGACCGTGCCATGCGAGTAATCCGCTTTCAATCGCATGATGTAAGAGCTTTCCCGTATACACATCGAAAAATAATGTCCTATGCCCCGGCGTCTTTTCAGTTCCAATGGTTATCGACATTTCTTCCCAGTTTACCCCCGCGATCCTTTTTATTTCGTTGAGCCGTACCCCGAACCAACACAGAACCCACCAAAGTGTTGCTGCATCCGAATCCATCACATCAAACAAACGTTTTATTTGATTTATCGACAACGCGGATTTTATGGGTGCGACAACAGTATACCCTTTAACGTCTGCAATCCTGTCGTATCGTTTGCCGAGTTCTGTGCCTCGCAATAGCTCTTCAAGGTTGCTACCTGTTGGAATCCGGGTCTTCTCATACTTTGCCCAACCCTTCAATGCCTTAAGACATGTATTCTTCGCAGTGCTTGACCAAGATACTTGCTCATCGAGAAACACAAGCACCTCTTTATCGTCAAAGTTATCTTGCTTATCATGTGCTTCGAGCCATGCATTGAATTGAGTAAGCGCACTCTTGTAAGTTTTAGCTGTGTTTTGTTTCCCTCGACGTATGAAGTCGCCCAAATAGTCTTTAAATCTCTCCATACTATCACCAATTGTTAGCGCTTTTAACTATTTATAATTAACTAATTAGAAGTGGGTATTAGAAAAACTCCTCCTAAACTACAAAAAAATAACTCGCACTTTTTACACATTTGAGGTATATTTTACTTTATTTTAATAGATTAACTAATTGGTTAATTTCCCATAGCGAAAGAATCTGTGTGGACTTGGATTTTTATTCGCCCTGCCCCTGCCCGCCCCACGCAACCAGCCCTGCCCGAAGGAGCAAGTACCCCACCCAGATGATACACCCAATCACTATCAACAGTTGCCACCAGTCCATATCAAACGCCCCCCCTCCTTGCGATGTACTCAAGCAAGACCGATACGCCAGCTGCTTCACACAACAGTATAGGAATCAACGTGACCACTCGGTAGCTCCAGTACGGAGACCAGAGAAGCATGATGGTGACCAATGGAGCTACAATCACAATGGCAAAAAGGAGACCGATTTTGGGCTTACGGCAGAGACGCCAAGCCCCATAAAACAGGAACGGGATGAGGATAAGGTTCTCGGTGAGTTGGACGTTCCAGAGGTACGACAGATTCGATCCCACCGAAGTCTTATCAGACAAGAAATTGAACACTCCGCCTGGCATCAAAACCAACAAAATCGCAATGGCAGGCAAAAGATAGAGGATGAACTTGCGATCTTTGACTAGGAGGTATAGCCCGAATGCCCCAAGGTAGAAGATGCTGGACCATGTATGGGAGGTGGCCATGAGCGCAAGGCATATCGTTGTGGCAAGTTTGTTTCGCTTCGCCGGCTCACGAAGATAAAATCCAATCGAGATGAAGAAAAAGGACATACTCAACATCTGAGCGAACAAGAAGTATGCACCAGACATTATGAGCAATACTAAAGAGAAGGGTGCAGCAAGAAAAATCGACTCTGGGAACCGGCAAAGTGGCTTCAACATGAAATATCCTGTGAAGCAGAAGAACGAAATGAAGAAAGCTGGCAGAGCGAAGTTCCCGATTTGAACCAACAGTCTACTTATAATCAATGCCAAATCGTGACCCTGGCCAAGCAGACCCGGAACTACTCCATTCGGTGGACCGAAGTTCGCTCCTGGGTAAACCCCATGGTTGCCAGCGTAATACCACCAGTCCATATCGTATTTTGTACTTCGCGCACTAAGCCACATCACCAAGAACACGATGAAGACAACGATTGCGATCAGGAGGACGAGTTTTCTAATCTTAATCATGGGAGTTCCTTGCCTTCTTTATCGCTTTTTCTATCAGAAATATCGGGAGAAACCCAGCACAAATCAGGAAGATGGCAATTCGAACGGCGAGGGGTAACTTGGCGTGGGGTGTGGCGGTCATGGCATTAACACCAAACAAACAATAAGTGCGATGAAAATTCCGACTGCTATTGTTATTGTAGCAAGTACATCTTCTCTATGCTTCCTAATCGCCTTTATGATTTCTTCGTGCCAAATCACTATCAAGAATGCCACGATGGTCAGCAACGGCCAAATCCACCAGTAGTCGACGGAGTGCGCTACCATCGTATTGCCTCCATCACGAACACGGCGATAAGCCCCATCAGCATGAAGATTGCAAACGGTCTTTGCTTTTTGATTTGGGTACGCTTGGGCAGAATCAACATTAGATAACACATGAACATCGCCACGATGAAGTACATAAAAAGCGTCGGAATCATTGCGCCTATCCCCATAAGGAGCTTGGCATCGCCACCGCCCCATGCCTTTAGTTGCCACAACAAATATCCGATTGCGAAGGCGCATAGCGCTCCCGCAGAACCGAGTATCGCAAGCCAGACATCATGAGCGAAAACACCTGCCATCAGATATGATAACACTCCCATCGCAATCAGAGGGCGCGTCAGCTTGTCTGGGATCATTTGCTTTTTTTGGTCGGTGTATGTAGCTATGCCGATGAAAGGGAGTAGGACGATTAGGGGCAATAATTCCATCATGGATTCACGACCTCTAACTCCAAACGACTTCCCATCACGACATTTTGTGCCTCTCCTGCGGGGAACTCCAGCACGAACGAATAATTGCGGGGGGGTTTGTATGTCGAGAACGGTTTTAGATTCCAGCGTATATCGACAACGACACCGTTCACATCGAGGAAAACCAAGTCTATGCGATGAAAGACGAACCAAGTGGTTATACTGCCGCGCCCTACTCGCTTCAGCAACACGGGCAACTTTTGCTTCCGCCTGAACACCAGACCAAATCCGCTGAGTTTTTTAACTTTGAGTTTCATTCGTGTTTCCTCCGTGATAATGCAAAAGACACTATAATCAGAGAAACGATTGCTGTAAGTGCCACACCAGAAACTGCCCAATTGTGTGTCAGCTTGGTTTCTGGAGTCATATAAACCATGCCCACAACATTCCATATATTCTTGCCATTCGACCAACAGTTTATTAGATAGGGTTCGCCATCTGGCAAATTATAATCAACCGTGATGACGGTGCCAACCGCTGGGCGTTCTTGGTTAGATTGGAATGTGAACCAATAGGAATTCTCGGTGGCGCATTCATCCGCGCCTTTAATCAAAACGTTGTTCGCATGGTAGTTCTCCACAACACCCCACATGGCGTAGAAATGGTGATCGAGAAGTACCCAAACACCTCCAGCCAACGCACTAAGAATTACTACAACTATCGTTACTCTGGTTGCCATTTTTGCAATTTCTTTGAGTTTCATCGTTTGTGCCTCCAACTTCCATACCATAGCAAAACCGCCCCGGCGATTATCGAGCCGATGCTGCCGACCTGCGGTATCAGATCCATCGCGCCCTTCACGAATAGCACGCCGCCGATTATCTTCGCCACCGAACGAGCGGGGATGTCTAGGTTCGGGGGTTTCATCTATGGGGCCTCCTTCACGAGTTTCTTGCGAATGCTCAGCTTTACCCACCACCAGAACCTGTGCAGTGGGAGAATAATGAACGCGAAGCCGAGAACCAGCGTGAACAGCGGAACGAGCGTCGGGTGAATCCGGGGCTGCTCCGCCTCCATCTGACCGAGCCGAATGCCCAGCCACATCAGACTAAGTCCGAGTAGCAGGCACGCCAAGGGGATTAGATTCGCTATTCGAGGTTTCATTTAGGAAGCCCCCATTTCATTAACCAAAACATGAACGCAACCGTGTTGAATATGGCGAAATTAACGATTGAGTAAGGAAATCCAGATGATAAAATACCAAGTATGCAACCAGCAAGATAGAACACCCATCTGCGTTTTTTGAATGGATTGATTCGCAATCCGAATGCGAATACCATGAAAACTCCTAACGTCGCCAACAATGGCGAACCCCATTCCAAATTTCCAGATACGCCAAGCAAGACAAATGCCAAGGCGATTCTGTGTTCAAATCTATGTTTCATCTACGGGACCTCCATCTGATTTTGTTGATGCCTTTTATAACCCAATAACTGTTGCTAGCGATTACAACTCCAACCAAATTCCAAATGCCGAAAGGCAGAATAGCAATAACTCCAACCACGATTGGTAGCCACATGGCGCCAACGATTTCTCTTTTTGTTAGATGCGCTACATGATAAGCATAACCTATCAAAATCACTATGCCCATAGACGCCATCGTGGCGACTATAACTCCCATCGGATACAGGGGAATGGTCAAGATCGCCGTTAGTGTTGAAATAAACAATACAATTTGTAGGGTTCCTTTCGAGCCGTCCGCATAATATTCGTTGCTCATCTATTTCTCCCCTAAAAATTCTTTCTCTATTTTTTGAATTTGAGTATCTGTGAAAAGACCGATGTGCTTGTGTAGTCTATCTCGGCATTCTTTGCATGTCTTCAAGTGCTTGACATATTCCTCTGGATGAAAATTATCACTCATTTCCCCTCACCCGCTTGCTTTATCCAGTCGCGCTCCTTGCAACGTTTGTAGCTCCAACCGTTCTGCACAATCATATCCCAAGCAATCAGACTGTGCCGATATTTCAGCAAAGTTCGTTGATCCCCTCCGGCGTGTTTCTCGATTACTCGTTCTAGGTGCGCTCTCCCGAATGATGCGCCATTTGGTAAGTCGTAAAAAATGGCAGCTAGGCGCCTATGGAGCGAGGAGAAATTTGTAGGAATTTGTGTGCGTGGCTCGGCTTCAAGAGCTGCCAATCTCACCTCGATTGCCGACATGACCTCCTTGCTGAAAACGCCGTGAAGCTTGCCGTATTTCCGAATTATCGCATTTTTAAAGCGATTCCAGACTTTTCTCTTTTCGGCATCGACTCTGATCCCAACGGTCTCAGCCATGAGAAAACACCCCTTTTGAACAAAAAATGTACTTTGTTAACAAGAATGTTAGTATGTTAACAATATACAATATACAATATACAATATACAACAAAGTGCATTTTACACTTTGTTCAACTTTGTGTATGAAATAATACAGTTTGTTCAACAACATACACGATTTTCGTGTAGTTTGTTTAACAATACCCATGCCTTCGATACGAGAGATTACGGCGACGTCATCTGATCTTGGTCTCTGCACACAAATATTTTTTTCGCCTACACAAACCTGTTTTTGTACTTTGTTAGCAAACATCATATTTTTCCAGCTCCCTTCTCGAACACCCAAGAACTTGATGCGAACCACCTGGAATGATAACCGCGAGATCTCCATACCTTTCCTTGCTTCTCCAGCCCAGCCATGAATTCTATTGCCATGCACGAACTTACGCCGAGGTGCTTTGCGATGGCATCGAGGTTATGTACATGGTTTATCAACAGGTCGAAAATGTGATCCTCCATCTCCTTCTGTCGCTTCCACCAAATCCCTCGTAGAGCGAGTTTAACTTCGTAAATTTTGCTGTTGGTCATCTGCGCTATCTTCACAGGATCAACAACCCCATCTTCCCAGAGCCGTTCTACCTCGCTAGTTTCGGTCATCCTTTTCCCTCCATCCCGCATCTCCCTTCCTTCTGCTGGCAATCGAGCATGTCATCGCACGGCTCATCGCAGTCCCGACAGCATCGGTTGTCGTTGTGGACGGCGCAAGGGATCAGGCAACTTTTAGGTTCGCTTATACGCCGGCCTCCTTTTTGTCTTTGGTTTGAAAAAAATGAAAATGTCTCGTGCAGTTTCTAACATTATTTTCTTTTCTTTAGCCCTATCAACATCTGCGCCAGACCACTGTTCAGATGGTACTGGACACGAAATATGAATTTCCGGGAGAAAGCCCGCTCGTTGGAATATTGATGCGTATTCATATGCAAGAACGGCAGATAACCCACTATAGTCTCCATAATCTAAAAAATCCGCAACCGCCAATGCCAATCGCCCGCCACGAGACAAACCGCTATAACAACACTTTGCTATTTTCGTCAGATTTTTTAAAAACACTTCTTTGGATTCGGTTGAAACAGAGGTAGCTCCATAGTTTATTTTGCTGTAATAGGGCGGATCCAAATAAATGAAATCACAGTTTTTAGCATCTTTCGGCCATCCTTTTGTAAGGTCATATGTTTTGATGTCATCTCTACTAGGATTAATATCGTGAGCTAAAAATCGGCGTTTCATAAACTTACACACATCGATAGTAGATCCGCCGCCTGCCATGGGGTCAACGACCAAATCAAATGGTTCAGTGAAGTAATAGAGCAGGTTTTCGATTGCTTGCCCCGGCGGTCCTTTTCCTTCAATATCAAGTCCATATTCGTTGTCTCGTGATGGGATATTCCAGACATTGTATATTTGGATTTTTTTGGGGATTGGCGGACTCTCCAAAATATGCTCTTTCATATTTCCGATAATTTCAGCAATTTGCGGTTGAGATAACCCTATTTTATCGGCAATGTTTTTTTGGGTGTGGCACGCCAACCAAAGGTCAAAAATGCGTTCGTTCCTTGCTTTTACCATTTCATCCATTTCAGACGTTAACCATTTTGACACCGTTCCTTGATTTATAGCCAAAAGGTTCCCTATTTCCTCTTGGGCGATGTTTTGTCGGATAAAGATTAAAGCAAGGTGCCGTTTTTCTTTTATGGTTAATTGTCTTCCGTGTAGAGAATTGAGTTTAGTTGCTTCAAAAAGAATCCGATCGTCAGGGATATTTATTATGTTTGTTTCAATCTCTTTTCTTCCCTCATTTCGGTACGCCAAAAGTCTGTGATAGCCGTCCACTAAGACGAAATTTTTGTTTATCGTGATAGGAGGCAGAGCATCGATATTTAAAGCGTATTGGCCGACTACTTCAGGATCAAACCCATTCCGAGGGTAGCTATCCTCAACGAATTTAATTTTCTCAATTTCAATTTTCATTTATCCCACCAAATACAAATCTAAAGCGAACATCTCCTTTACCGCATGAAGCCATTTTTCTATTGGCACAACTTTCATGTGATTGTTTGTCAAAGCAGATTGCGTATGAACGCTGATAAAAGCTCTATCCGCAACAACAACATTTGGTTCCGTGCCATGTTTACAATTTGGCATGGTAATTAATCTACCGTTAATAATCGCAGTATCTCTAAGAATCAACACCCGTTTCAGATTTCCTCTAACGTAAACAGAGTTCTTGAATCGCTTAAAAAATTTCAATTTTTCGATAGGAATATGAATATCCCAAAACTTGAATTTTCCTTCCTTATCAAATAGCTCGTCTTTGGTATATTCAGCATCATAGAAAAACAAAGGAATATTGTCAGTTGTTTTAATAACCCCATCCATAGTTAATTTATCGTCTAAATTCATACGGAAAGGAGCGAGATGATTTTTCTTTATGGCCATAAGCAAATTCTCTTCAAAGGCGCGAGGGAATCTATCAGGATCGCACATCGGGTCTTTTTTTAGTTCAGGGTGTTCTTCTAAAACTTGCCAGAGTTTTTTTCCTTCCACACTCACTTCTTTCCCTCCAATAACCGGCGTACCGCATCCCGGATTAACTCGGCCTTGCTGATGTGCGAGTCCTTTTTTATGTGTTCTTCAACCTTGTCGTCAAGATCGGCAGGCACAGGAATGTTCCAATAGCGATTTTCCTTTTTATCTTCAGCCATAGTATCATACTACATTAGTTGTAGCACTATTATTTAAGCCTATCACCACGACTTCTCCTCGTACTTTATCGGGCCATCGACGGTGAGGACGACGACGAACGGCATCATCATCACCAATACTTCCCCAGAACCAAGTCGATGTTCACTCGTTCGCCGTTGATGGCTTCTGTCGTATCGATGATGCAAGGAGTTTCAGCTGCGAATTTTCGCATCGCTTCCCTCACCAACCGCGAAAGATACAGCATTTCAACCACACTTTTGACAATAGTTCTTTTTCGTGCGAGTGTCGTGGATGTAGGTCGCTGTATGAATATCTTTGCCACATTTAGCGCAGACCAAAACTCTCATCCTAAACCAACCCCCCTCCGCACTCCCCACATTTCCTCGGGCACGCCTCTCCCGACTCGTTGGTGTGGCCGCACCCCCGGCACCTGATCGCCCAGCGCTGGTTCTTCATCGTTTGACCTTCCTTCCGCACGGTGCGACTTTTCTTGTATTGATTTTAGTGCGTCCAGTTTCGATGTCGTGCTTCATAAGCAACGCTCCGATAACGTAGCCCACTGCCAAAAAACCGAGATAAGTTATCCAATCGACATACCACATTCTCCCCTCACCCCCGTCCACCCATCCCGTTCACTCCTTCCACTCCAATTTCTCCCCAGTGTCGCTCACCGTGAATGTCGCCAGCAATTTGTTGAACGAGATGTCCTGGCATTCGAAGGCCCGAAGCCCGAATATCGATTCCTTTTCTGGCACTTGGCGTTCAATCGACATGCGGATGATTCCCTTCGCAACATGAACCGACTTTCCGCCGACTGGTCCCAGCCTCTCTTCTAGTTCGTCCTTCTCGATGTCGTGCGTCGCCCCGTACAATTCTGATTTCGGCTGGTTGGTCGCCAATGCAAGGCATTTGTTTGTTTCGGCGTAGTTTTTCAGATGTCCTCGGAGCAAGATAGTTTTTAAGATGGCATCTCCGCGCTGCCGCATGTCCATCTCGGCGTACCTGATCAGGACCGGGAATCCTATGCTATCAAAACAAACCAAGTCATAGCCCTTCGGGACGGTCGCTATCGCTTCAATTATTTTTTCCAAGTTCATAAAGCCGATGCGTCGGTAGCCATCACCGAGTTCTTTCTTTATGCGATCCGAAACTGAATGCTCGCAGTCTAGGAACAGAACTTTCTTTCCCGCTCGCTTCGCCTCAATTGCCACGTGTGCCAACAACCGAGATTTCCCATGTCCGGCATTTCCGAAGAATTCAAGGTAGTCTCCGCCATCTGATAGATCCATAAGCTTCTCAAAGGCCGTTTTTTGCTCGCTTGGGCTAGCCCCATTCGCAATCTTCCCCAAGTCCTGATGCGTTTCTTTCACGTATTCAGCGATTCCCCTCTCGACAAGCCACGCCGCGAACTGCTCGTCCTCATCGCTCACCGTGTCCGTTGCACCGAATTTCGTCGGGCGAATAAATCTAACCTTCATCTCCTATCCCCTCCTTTTTTGTTTTTATTATTGGAGCGTGAAACTCAAGTTTGGTAAGCGTATGTTTTCTCCAACGTGTTTCGCACGGTATCAAAAACGGGCATACCTTTGCGGTTGCCATTTCATTTGGAGAACCTAGTGCAATCAACATACACGGATAGACATTACCCGGTATCTTATCTTGGCATTCTTCACATATCCAAACGACTACCATTCCTCACCATCTCCTTTTTTTGTTTCGTCTTCAAACCACTCTCGCATTCTACCAAGTTCGAAATCGTCAATCATAGCAATCATGCACTTTTCAACTTCGGAAAGTTGCATGAGTGGATACGAAGTTTTGTTTGGCGGGTAAATCCATTTCAATTTATCGGCAATCTTGATAATTTCTTTTAGCCGATTTGTCTGATTTTCATCAACCATCCCTCACCATCTCTTTTTTTGTTTTCATCGCGGGGCGGGCTTGAGGCCGGCCACCTCCTCCTGCACTGTTTGAAGTGGCGGTTGGATCCACCCCACCCGCCCCAGCGATTTTGAGTCTATGATTGCAGAATCGGCAAAATTCCTCGTTCGCTAGGACGGGAAGCGTGCAGTTGGGACAGCGATTCATTCTAATCCCTCTCCTCGTCGTCGGGCCACTCGGTTTTTTCAGCGGTCATTTCTTTTCCCCCTCCAACAACTTTTCTCACGAAAACGTTGTCATCCTCCAACATTTTACGGAGTTCTTTGTAATCTTTAATCACGTTCTTGCGCCACATTTCGTCCTGCCAGAAAAGTCCCTTGCCGCCTTCAAGCTCTTTTATTCTCCTCCCGATTTCTGCATCCGTTTGTTCGATTCGTTTTTGATTGAACTTTTCCCGTAAAAGTTCACTCGCCTCCAGTTCTCGGAGTATTTCGAGAGCAAACTTTAACGCTCTCGCATGTTCTACCAAAAGTATCCGCCCAGCACTGCCTTCATCAAACATAAACTCTAAATCTTTGTCCTGTTGTATCTCCG
>Ga0315296_10000919_pt1 | contig 26070 bp, 27 predicted proteins | sample YL17G14_18_MG_FD_203921 | JGI IMG/M metagenome (GOLD analysis project Ga0315296, IMG submission 203921) | Sediment microbial communities from Yellowstone Lake, YNP, Wyoming, USA - YL17G14_18 | ecosystem: Environmental > Aquatic > Freshwater > Lake > Sediment | place: USA: Wyoming | collected... | reverse complement strand
TCATATTCCAAGGAACTTTTAACAGTGCCATTTCTGTGCTGAATGAGGGAATCTTAAGATTTTGGGGAAAAGAGTATCCCCCAAACCAGTGCTCCTTGTATACCCCATGTTCCCACAGAGGAAGAAATCGGGACTGCCGTAAACGTGTGACATTACCTAGCTCCGATAAGGTTAACGACAGTCGAGACTCATGCAGATTTCCAACAATTCCGGCAGCGCCTATTGAAGTGCCAGAGCCAAACCTAGAACAAGAGAAGCTGCTAACAGGACTCAATGAGGGGAAAATCGTTGTGGATCGTGGGACCACTCTCTTACACTTGGCTGTGAGAGAACCTTACTCGCAACGTCAGCCAGTCATTGAAAGAGCAATAGCGAAGCGTTTCAAGAAATGACGGATTTTTCTATTGGATTGGGGTTCACTTCCGCATACCGAACACTCGGATCAGAGGATCGATCAGGCCATAGTTTCATCAACTGGGGGAGTGGCGAGTTTCCCCAGTCAACCCAATCCAATATTTTTCTTACAGGTTGGGGGAAAGATCACCTGATGGGAATTGAGAGCTGTTGCCTTTGCCAAGGTTCATCATCCGCAACGCGCTTTACGCGCTCCCCCAATCCGAAATTGAGTTGACCTAGAATGACCGAGAAAAAGACAGAAGCAAGTGGGAGCATCCCTGCGATCAGTCCTGATGCTCTAGCAAAATTTCTAGCGGGGCTGGAGAAAACGGGACTGATTAAGATTAACCGCGACAGACTCAAGTTGAAGTAAGAGCTTTCCGCAACGCCTCTAGGAACTCCTTGTTTTGAACTAGCCCCTCAATGAACTTCGGATCCTTGAGCATTGCTTCGCTAGTGTCAGCTACCAATGGTTGAGCGCACTTTTGGCAATAGATAGCTAACGGGCTATTCTCAGCTCCGCATCCCTCTTTGGGGCAAACCCTAACCGATAGAATGAACTCTTGATCTTCCGCTTTCACCTTGATTCCATGTATGGCCAGCATCTTTTCATCAACATCTCTCCCGCTCAGGTGGCTGTAGACTTCCAGCATTGAAGTTCTCTTCCAACCCCCAAAAATTTTCAGTTCCCTGTCTGTGAGATAGCGAGATAGCTCTGTGGCCCTAGTATGCCTTAGCTGGTGTGGGTGTATCCTGCGATTCAGAACTTTCCGGCTGAGTGCTGCCAGCATGACTCTAACGCCGGTGTCGGTGAGTCTATGGAAATGTCCAGCGCGGCCTAGACTTGATAGAAAGAGATATTCGATAGGATTATTCTTGAACGGATGTCTGTTCAAGTGGTCAATCAGATCGGGTTTGCTTGCGAAAGCCCGCACGCGTCTTTCCCCCGTTTTCCCTGTTAGGTGAATGATTGCTGAATGCTGGTCGAATTGAACATCTTTGATTCGGAGTGCGCAGAGCTCCCCAATTCGACAGCCCGTTTCCCATAGGAGTTCAACGATCAGCCGATTGCGTAGATTCCCCTCTGGGCCTGGGGCTTTCTCGATTAGTAGCTTAACCTCTTTCTCACTCAAGATTTCAGGTAGCTTGCTGGGTCGTCGCGGAATACGAATCTTCTTAACAAGATCCTCGCGCCCCAAGCTGGAATAGAAACGTCTGACTGAGATCGCGAAGGTTTGATAACCGTTGGCTAGGGCTTTGTCAGCGACCTTTGCCATAGCGGTTAGGAGCTCTGCCTCTGTCAGTTCAGAGAGAGTCCTGTTTGGATCATCCAGGGTCCGTTTCAAGCGTAGAAGCTGCCACAAGTACGTGGATCGTGTTCCAGGCTTCGCTTGCTGGGCTCTGAGGATAGAATCGAACTTCGCTAGGCTCGGGTCCCTAGCAGCAACTAGGGCGCTGTCAGCCGCGTGCCTATCAACCTCTGCAGGCTCCAGAACTGCCATACTCAGCTATGCCACCTGATAGAAAAATAAGTGGCAGAGAGCAACGCTAAGTAAACAGATAGAAGCACAGGGCCTTGTCTAAGAAGGTTTACCTGAGATTGAGCGCCGAGCTCGACAAATATGTGAAGTCAGGTCGAATTCTCGCCCAGGTACGCGAGTTCGTAAAATCAGTGCCAGTTCAAGGTCGGCGAGTCCTGGAAATTTGCGAGCAGGTCGAAGGGAAGATTCGCGAACTCGGGGCCGGCCCAGCATTTCCGTGTAACGTCGGCGTCAACGAAGTTACAGCGCACTATACGAGCCCGTCAGACGACCCGAGCTTGATTCCTGCAAATTCCTTAGTGAAAATCGATTTCGGGGTTGAGCTTGATGGTTTCATAACCGATACCGCGATTTCCATCTCGCTGAATCCTGCCTACGATTCTATGATCGTTGCCGCCGAGACCGCGCTTCAGGAGGCTCTGGCTGCTGTGGCACCTGGTCGAAAGCTTTCGGAGATCGGTACCGTTGTGGAGCGTTGCATCCAGCGGTATGGTTTCAGGCCGATCAGAAATCTGACGGGACACAAGATTGACCGTTACACCCTTCATGCTGGGAAATCTGTGCCGAACGTTTCTGGAATGGAGAGCGGCAGGTTCGAAGTGGGAGAAGTTTATGCCCTCGAGCCGTTCGCTACGCTGAAAGAAGCTGAGGGTGCGGTTCAGGACGGGGATGCCGCTCACATCTATCGTTTTGTTAGGACAAAAGGTGCCAAGTCAGAAGAGGCGAGCAAGTTAGCGGAGTACGTGCGGGACACATACAAGACGCTCCCGTTTGCGTCCCGGTGGCTCTTCAACGAATGGCATGATGGGGACGTTCGAGCCGCTTTTCGAGAATTGACTGCGAACAGGTGTATTGTTGGATACCCTGTCTTGGTCGAAGCGAGTGGGAATGTTGTTTCGCAGGCTGAGCATACAATTGTGGTGACCGAGAACGGCTGCAGGGTCTTAACTGCGTAGTTCTATTTGGTTTTCGCTTCTTCCGCGTAAATGGCTTCTACCCGCATCTTACCTTGGCACTGTTGGCACTGCCCCACTTCTTTGGTCACAAAGTCTCCGGTGCTGAAACTTCTCATAACCTTGAAGCCGCAATTGGAGCAGAGCACGGTACTCAGAACGCGTGTTGCAAGGGTATGGAGTACGGCCATCCTGCGCCTCATCTGAGTGATTGATGACAATGCAAGCACCGTGCCAACCGATGCCATGACCCCATACACAAAGAACTGAGCGTATTCTCCAGCATCATATGCGGTCAAGGCTCTGATCATGGCCCACATTGAAATGCCAAGAATCACCAAGCCAAACGCGATCAAGAGATATGCGTAGGACAAGGAAGGTTTGCCGTTCATACTTGAATCTCCTACGGGGCGATTCCCGCGGTGTTCCCAATACCGGCGATAATGACAAGTTCGCCTTCCTTTGTGCGCTCAACAATGAGGCCCTTAATCTTTTCCAGAACCGGTTCTGCGGCTTCTGAGATCTCCTTCTTCATCGTGGTGACCGCTTCTTGGATGCTTTGTTTGATCACAATAGCGTAGACGGGTATGCCGAACTTTGTTGCTTCCTCTTCTATCTTGAAACGCTCTGTTCCAATTCCACCGATCGCAGCGCCGATGCCTTCCCCGATTTCCCCTGTCTTTTCTCCTTCCAGTTTGAGCGCTGCATCTACCATTATGATCATTGAGGCTTTTCCGTTGTTCTCTTCTAGGACTTGGCGAATCGCGTCGCCAGGTTTGCCGACGTTTCCACCTGGTCCTTCCGCTTTCAGGGCTATGACTCTGCGTCCTTCCAATGTTGTTTCGGCGGCCACCATGTCCTTTGGTACTTTTCTTGCCTCACGATCTTTCATGAGTTTGGACGCGACTAACGCCCCGGCTCCATCCCCTATCGGGTGACCTTCCGCAAAGGCCTTCGATGCGCCCTGATAGGCTTCAGCTTCGATCATGATTAGCGGTAGGAAGGCTTGGAGTTGGAATATGACGAAGAGGCTGAACGTCTTCTTACCGAGAAGATAGAGATGGCGGACAACTTTGAACATGTAGTTCAGCGCCCAAGAAGCTTCAACCAAATTCTCCAAATTGTTCACTTGCGCAGGCGTAGCCTCAGGCGCTATCCGGGCTACATCAGACTTGAATTTGTCCTCTCTCACGTCAAGCAGATGGTCGAACTTTCCGACGATTCCCGCCGGATCCATACTCACCGGCTCGATTAGGAATTGTTCAAGTAACGTGTTCAACTTAGGTGTCGGGTCATCCTTTGGTTTGCCAATCTCTCGCAACATCTTGAGCGTTAGCGCTTTTGCGTCATTTCTCATCGTCTCAAGTTTTCTCACAGCACCGTCGATCTGCATTAGGGCGATTCGGCTCTGAATCTGCTGTCCAAAGACCATGAAGGCCAAGAATGAGACGGCGAAGAGAATGTTGACTAGATTATTGATTCCACCTGACCCGAAGATTCCTGTTTCAAGGGCGATGGCTGCTAAGAAACCGAGCAAATAGATTTCCTCTAAGTATTGTTTGATAAGCGGAGTCATGCAGGTAATAAACATTCATTCAATCGCTTACGACCGGGTTGACGAAAAATTAGTCAATATGGAGTCAGCAGCGGTCCGGGGCTCGCGTGGCCTTTCGGAACACACTACTACCCAGATCGCCTGAGAGATTCACTTCCGTGTTTCCGGTACGAGTCAAGCATTGTCTTCAGAGTCTCTGCTTTTCCCGGGTCACTGAAACCTATCGTGTCCCGGAAACGGAGCAGGTTATCCCGGCCGAGGATGGCTAATTTCCAGCTTGTGATTGTGCTCTTGCGGTCGCCCGGTTCTGCATCCAGATAGAGCTTAGATTCTATGCCGAGTCGACCAAGCATTGTCCGTATGGTCTGCAGGAGCGCCCTGTTTGTATTCGAGACGAATATCGCTCTGTTACTAACATATCCGGGTCTATGGTGTCCATGACTGCTCCTTGTTCTATAGTAGGCAGGCCATCCTTCGCCGTCGACAAACCCTCGGATGTAGCGCCCCTGCTCACGAAGGGTCCATCGCAGCATTTCTTTCCTGCCTGTGTTCATTGTGCTTTCCTCGTACTTTCGGAATGGGAACGGGTCCTAGCTCTCAGCTATGGCCGCCAACTCCAAGCTAACTGCACTTCAGCGAATAATTAAACGTTCTCAGTTGCAATAGATACGTGTGAAGGCGAGGTTGTTGCGCGGCGCAGCGATAATTGGCGTTGGAATGACTCCGGTTACGTCAGGTTCGGGCAAAAGCTTGACTCAGCTCTTCGTCGAAGCTGCCACCCAAGCCATTGAGGACTCAGGTGTTAGTAGTATCGATTCGATCTACGTTGGAAATATGATGTCGGGTTTTCTGCAGAATCAGGAGCATCTGGGGGCATTGATGGCTACAGCGATGGGAAGGGAGGGCGTAGCGAGCTACAAGGTTGAGGGTGCTTGTGCCTCAGGCGGTGTTGCAGCAAATGCTGGCGTGAAAGCTGTTCTGTCAGGTCTTGAGGGAGTCGTGTTGGTTGGGGCTGTGGAGAAAATGTCTGGTTACACAACACCCCAAGTTACCTCTGGGCTTATGATGGCTGAAGACAAGGCGAGGGTCGCTGGAACGGGTGTGACGTTCGTAGGCCTCAACGCGATGATTGCCAGACAGTACATGCATCGATACAACGTCCCGCATGAGGCTCTCGCGGGGTTTTCCGTCTTGTGTCATGAGAATGCTCTTGATAATCCCAGAGCGCAATTCCACAAGAAGATCACAGTTGAGGACGTTCTTCAGTCACCTCTTGTGGCTGATCCGCTGAGATTGTTTGATTGCTCGGGGATAGGGGACGGGGCAGCGGCTTTGGTACTGACATCTCTGGAGAATGCGAGAAAATTCACTGATTCACCTGTGACGATAGCAGCTTCCGTCGTCGCCACAGATAGAATCAGCCTCTACCAGCGCCCAGACATCACTACGTTCGAAGCATCGAGGAAGGCTGCAGCTCAGGCTTATCAAACAGCAGGAGTCAGCCCAGACGATATCGACGTCTTGGAAGTACACGATGCATTTTCAGTATTAGGCATAATGGCATTGGAGGACTTGGGTTTCGCATCGAAGGGATCCGGGGCTCAGCTTGTGAAGGATGGTACATGCGCTCGGGACGGACGTCTCCCAACAAACACTTTCGGTGGCTTGAAGGCTAGGGGACATCCGGTTGGGGCCAGCGGAATGTACGAACTCGGAGAGCTTGCTCTACAACTATCGAACAGAGCTGCGAAATGTCAAGTTCCGGAGGCTAGCGTAGGATTGGCCCAGAGCGTAGGGGGAATAGGAACCACGATCACGGTCCACATATTGAAACGGAGCGACCAGTAAATGGCCGAAGCCAAACGCATCCCAGGATATGTCTGTCCAAAATGCAACTGGTTCGATGTCTTCCAAGTCACGTTTTGTCCCATGTGCCATGGACCAGTGCAGGAAACCCTGTTCTCGGGTCGTGGTAAGGTTGCAAGTTTTACTGTAATCAGGTATCATCCAACGGGTTTCGAAAAAGAGAGCCCTTACGTTGTCGCGTTGGTCGACATTGAAGACGGGCCGAGAGTAATGGGGAGAATCGTCGCGAAACCCGAAGAAGTCCAGATCGGCTCGTCGGTTTCTTTCCTAGGGAACTCTACCGGAAAACTGGAATTCACACTATAGCATTGGGATGATGTTCGTGTTTGATCAGATTTCCACGAACTGACGAACCAATGGTGGTGCCTTTCTCAAATCCTCTGGAGCATGCGCCGGCAAGCTAACCACATTGGCCATCCCCGCTTCAAAGGATGCTTTGTCACGCCATATTGATAGTCCTGCAAGAGCTGCTGTCGCTTCCTCGCGCAACACATAGACGCCAACAAGGCCCGGCATGACCTTGAGGGCATCACGAAAAGCCCTCATCAGATCTGCAAGCTCCTGCTCTTTATCGGGACGTGGCTCAACAGTCGCAAAGTTGACGAACATGAAATTTCGATTTCTCCATTCACTTACGTTGCTGGATCCAAGCCTAGCCAAGCCTGCGTTTGTTATTGAATCCCGTAGGGAAGGAGAGTATAGCGACGCTACGGAGACGGGGGGGGGTGTGGGTGGGTGGTGTAACTTTGTGGGGACAACCCGTTACTCCGCGGCAGCCGCACTAGGAAATTGGTGCTCTGTGTCAGAGTGGGCGTTTAGTCGAGCCGGTTGAGATTGGCGGCGTATTGCCCGTGCCGGTGTATAACATATGTTAGACATCGTTTTTGGAGGGGCTTTCGCCTTGGCTCGGGATGCAGCCTTCAATAAGGACATCGTGGCGGTCATGAGACCAATTCGGTTTCCGAGTTTGGAGTCGAGTTCGTAGTGGGCAAGAAGGCGCTTTCATTCGCAATTGCAGTGACTCTAATCTTCCTGACTGTGTTCTTACCAAGCGTTTCTTTGATTCCTAGTGGGGTGCAGACATGCCCAATAAGGACGGGGTGCCCAATCGCATTTGGCTCCATAACCTACATGCTCTTCCACTTTGGAGGGTTACTAGAATATCAGGCTGGAACCACGAGATACTCTTTCTGTCTAACGCGGAATACGTGCGTCCTTATGTTGATTTTTTGATTAGCTTTGATGGGGCCAAAGGAACTAACACGGTAACGTAGTGGGGCTGACTAAGGGTATCCTCAAAGTTTATCGTTCAAAATTCAATGTCCACTTGGATTCAGACGTTGGCTCTAATGTCTCTCCCTTGTCGATTTCCCTTACCACGTGCTCGGCTATTGTGACGCTTTTGTACCACTTCTTTGCACGAGGCATAGCGATTATCTCCATGACTTGAAATCTCTTGTCGGAGTCGCGGCTGAACACCGAGTAGGAGTATGCTGTTCTCGCCACTATGGCTGTGTCAGCGCCCCGATCGCTTCCTGCTACCGAGATTACATCCATGTAGGGAGGCACTGCTGCGGAGTCCGTCGCCATTACAATAGCTTCGACAGCCGTCTTTAAGCCGTAACCCCCAACAGCCTCCAGCGTTTCGGCTACGACCCAACTTGCAGGCATGTAACCGTATCTCGCTAGGCTGTAGTCAACGGTGTCTCCGCTTAGCGTCGACGGCGTCTTGTCAACCACATTAACTCCAAGTTTCTCAAGCCTCTCCCTTAAGTCTCCCTTGACGAAAGGATGCTCTATCCCATGGTAAATGCCCCAGCTTGGAGGACCTGAAACGCAGACGACAGTGATGCTCCGGCCTTTGAGTTCCTCGGCAACCCTCAGGGCTGTCTGACCTGTCACACTGGCTACCACCACCCGCTTGATATCTCCTTCATCGGTCCTTTCTTTCACGAGTCGTACGACATTCTCCGTGTTGTGAGCGCCAGGAGCGTGAAAGTACGTAATTCTCCTCACATCAAATTGGGACAATTACTGCACCATATCTCACGTCTGGTTGTTCAGCCTAAGTATAAGTGAATTGCACAACTTCATTCGCGTTCTGCGAGCTTGAGTGGAAAATGCTTTCCGTACTCTTGAAAGATGCCCTTGAGGGCTCGTCTTCGGACGGCATTGGCTCAACTTGCGCAGGCAAGCTTCTGATGCTCGCTCCGACCTAGACGTCATGCCGGAAGCTGAGTTTAGGAATTGTCGAAACCACGGTCAGACACGAAAATCTCAGTGACAACGGGTGACCTGACCACGAGTATCGCGTGTATCACATGAGGATTACTTGTGGTTACACCAAGCTTATGATGGAATAGTCAACACAATTTGCCGATTGATTTGCCTTATTGTTCTTGGTGCGGCGCAGAATATGTAGCAGGGACTAAATTCTGTACGTCTTGTGGAAGATCAACAGCACAAGTATCTTTGGCTCGTCCTACACCGGCTACTTCTGTGAAGCCCTCGCGTATCAAAAGGAATGTCGCGATTGTCATAATAGTCGTATTAATCGTTGGTGCGGTCGCCGCGGCCACATCCAGGCCTTCCCCTGAAGCGCCAAATCAAACGACAACTCCAACCGAGCTGACACCTGGAAGCACGCTCCAGCTAAGGCAGCGATATATCATGAAAACCGGTTCCGACACTATTCCGGTTATGGTTACATTTTCTGCGGTCTGGTTCCAATCATCCCGAGAGCCAGATTACAAACAGTTCGTATTGGAGATCCAGGTGAAGAACACCGGGACTAAGGAGACGTCTCTGTTTGGAATCTTCGCCTCAAAATGGGAACTCACTGTTGACAAGGGGTACATCTATGATTCCAAAAATTATCCTTACTTTTCCATTAGGCCCGAGGAAGCCAAGAATACTACGCTAACTTTTGAAATACTCAAATCTACAGTTCCTTCCCAATTGAGATACTACGACGCATGCCTTGGCAGCACTGCACAATGCCAACCGGCCTTCATACTAGACCTACAAGGCGCAACTATCCCAATCCGTGAAGAACTAAGCATCGGTCAAAACACGTTAATCTGCATAATGTCAACGGGCAAACAATCGCTGAACGTTACTAACGTTGGCCTTGCATCAGTGAGCGTGACAGCAGTCCTTGTCAACGGTCAAACAGTCTACACAGGTCAGACGCAGATCAACTCTGGCCAAACCGTAACAATTCGTATCACGGTTCCAGATGGTGTAAGGTCTTCATACGAACTCATGATAGTAACAGCCGGAGGCAGCGTCTTCAAGTTCAGCTGTTACTCATAGGTGCACTCAACATGGCTGAGAGAACGGCAGAGTTCGCCCTTGGGTTGATTGGTGGAATTCTGGGCATCGTGGTCGCACCTAGTTTCTTCTTCTTAGGAGCCTTCATCAGTGCTTTCAGGGGTCCGGCAACAGTACTGGCTTGGGGAATTGGAGGAATTATCTTTTCCGTAATCGGATTGATCGGCGCGGCGTTCGTAAAGAGCCATCCGGGTCTTGGAGGTGTCACAATGTTGGTGAGCGGAATCCTCGGTCTTTTCGTCGCGCTCGGCCTCTGGATCGGAGCACTATTGCTGCTAGTGGCAGGCATAATTGCACTAATCAGGAAAGAAAAACCATCCGCTCGTTCCCCGACAACAGTTCAGGCGACCTTTTATTGTGCAAACTGTGGCCAACAGCTCCCAGCTAATTCGGTGTTCTGTCCCAGATGTGGCACAAGGCAGGGATGATACCGTTCTCTGTCACTGCCTCTTCGCTCAGCATGATCGTATCAACTGCGTCTCTGGACATCGCTCGGCAATGTGAGGTCAGGTGCAAGCGAAAACTTGGCCGAACTATGCAGGCATTAATCGTCCACTAAACGATGAGCTGATCCTTTTTCATGTGAGACTGTTTCTGATTATGGCATCAAGTCGAAAGACAGTCGTATTCACATATACCTATCGAAGCCATTTCTGGTCTCTCTGAAAGTGTGGGTCTGAATGAAGAGCTATCAGGACGCATACGGCCGTCAGGTTTTCGATTACCTCAATGGCAGAAAGGATGTTGCGGAAATTGTGGAGCGGGATGATGGTTTCTTTGGAGTATCGGCGGGTGCGAAATACTACTTTGCTCCTTACCGGGAGTGGCATGGACGCGAGAAAAAGGCCATTCGCTATGTCAGAGGGCGAGTGCTCGATATTGGTTGTGGGGCAGGACGAGTTTCCCTATACCTCCAAAAGAAAGGATTCGACGTTACAGGCGTGGACGCATCCCCGCTTGGGGTGCGCGTCTGCAAGATGCGAGGTCTTAGAAAAGCATCAGTCCTGCCGATAACGAAGGTCAGTTTCAAACTAGGCAAATTCGACACGCTCACAATGTTCGGAAATGGGTTCGGTCTCTTTGGCAATCCCAAGAGGGCGAAATGGATGCTCAAACGGTTCTACAAAATGACGACGAATGATGCGAGGATTATTGCTGAGAGCCTCGATCCCTACAAAACCGATCATCCTGACCATCGAATCTATCACAACTACAACAAACGAAGGGGGAGAATGGCTGGGCAGGTCAGGATCAGGGTTCGATACAGGAGGTATGTGACGCCTTGGTTCGACTATCTACTAGTTTCACCGCAAGAGATGCGCAGTATGTTGAAAGGTACTGAATGGGAGATGAAGCACACTCTGAATTCGCCCAGCGGAGCATACATAGCAATTATCGAGAAAACGCGGCGGTCGACAAGACCCCATGGTGAGCGTGCAGAGTGACAGACACACACCCCCATACCCCATGAGTGTTACATCACACAGTCGTTTGTATTACAAACTGGCTTGTTTTGCGCCTTTCCGGGGAGGTTGATTTGGATTCGTTCTTGGAGTACGACAATTCTACGTAGCTTATCTCCCAAAGGCCCGGTGGCTACGTGCCCCCTAACGCCTAGCCAGTCTTCTTCAGGCATTTGCAGAGAACTCGCAGACCGACTCAGAATCCCACGTTTGAGAAAAACCCCATCTTGTTACGGTGAGTCCCTTCGGCCCATCGATTCCAAGTGTGCTCGTCAATCTTCATGAACGACAAGGCGAGGGCAATGCCCATCTCTCCCCCCAATGGCGCATCGCCTCGATGACGCCGCTCATCTCATGTCCCTTGTTTGTAAGAGAGTAAACGACGGAAATCGGGAAGCCCGACTCGACTTTCCTATCTATCATCCTCTTTGCGCTGAGCTGTTTTAGCGTCGCCGAGAGGCTCTTTGACGAGATGTCTGGTATCGCTACCTTCAATTCTGCGAAGCGTTTCGGTCCATCTAATAGATAACGGATCACGATGAGATCCCATTTTCTACCAATCAGCCGCGCCGTTTCAACAATCGGGCATAGTTCCCTTTTGGGCATGTGTTACTCGCAACTCTGACAGTTCGAGAATACGTATAAATAGTTACCTTTCGACTCTTAGTTACAAACGGTTACTATCGGAGGTGAAATGTGTGCAGTTTGAATCGCTTTCAGGCGTGGACTTGAACGCTGCCTCGCTACTGCTGCGGCTTGGATTGGGGGCCGTATTTGTCATTCATGGGTACCCGAAGCTGAAAAGTCGCGGAAACGGAGCGGGTCAATGGTTGCAGAGTATGGGCATCCCTTCGGGATTCGGACTCTTCGCAGGCGTAGTTGAGTTCTTCGGAGGAATCGCTTTGCTATTAGGTCTGCTTACGCCAGTAGTCGCAGTACTCTTCGCAGCCTGGATTGTGGCGCTCATCTGGCTCAATGTCGTTAAGGTTAGGAAGAAGTTCGTGGGCGGCTACGAGTTTGACGTGCTACTGTTGATCTTCGTCCTAGCACTGATCGCTGTGGGTGGCGGATTCTACTCACTTGATCACATACTGGGATTCTAGGCAAAAGTGCTCGGAATCCCCTCTTCCTCTTTTTGTCCATTCGCAGTTTTGCAGCTGCATTCTGTTAAGCACTGAAGTCAACGTGTTCATCAATGTAAGGAAAGTGAGCGGTATTTCGTGAAAACGTCCCCGAAAGTAACAGGGGGTTTCCCCACACAAAACTACAGCCCGCGAGTACAAAACTACCGACCCCACCCCCTCTACTGACACGAGCGCGCAGAGATGGTGCATTTTGCGTATTGGTGGGGCCGAAGGGACTCACATCCAAATGACTGTGGGTCCAGCTTCTCGATAGTGAGGACTCGAAATCCACCGTAGTCAGATCGATCGTACGTGAACTGCTAGTGATTACTGAGGGTCTACTTTAGCAGTCTGAGAAATTCTTCACGTGTAACCTTGGCTTCCGCCAATATCCAGTTGAGAAGGTTAACGGGCACAACTTTGTATACCGGAATCGTCAAGCGCCGTCCATCCGGATGCCGCAGGAAAACGTGGCTACTGCGTTGCCTAATTACTTCGAAACCCAGTTTCTGGAAGACCTGCAGCAATTCCTTCCCAGAGACTTTTCTGGGAAGTTTCGGCGCTAGAGTTCAACTTCCACGAGTTTCTTTCCTTTGAGTTCATCTTCGAGCGTATCAAGATGAAGGCTAATCGCGTTCTTGATGTTCCTCAAGGCATCTTCTTCGGTTCTCCCTTGGCTAAATACGCTCATCTCTAGGCATCTGGCAGCAAAAACCCCAGACTCCTTGTCCTGTTCGATGTAAACGTGGAAGCGCCTGTTTGACATGAGTTCCATTAGTTCAATTCCTGTAAAAAGGGATTACCATGACTTCTGTTTGTTAGCATGGTGGGGCCGAAGGGATTCTCATGGTTCCGCTTTCGTGGAACCATTTTGAACCCTCGACTTCCGCCATACCGTCATGTCTACGGGTTTCTTCGCTCCTGAAGTTCGTCATTCCTTCCGGTCCGCAAACCCGTTAAGGTTTGTCTTCTGGAGCCCTTGGCGGGAACTCATTCCCTGTCGTCATCCCTGGCTAGACACCGTCACTCCCTACGGTCATTGTGTCTACGGCCCCACATTCGAATCGGACAGGGCGGCCCCAGCTCCCACACGCAAACCACTTCCTATATGGATTTTGGCCGAATCACAACCTCAAACCCGTCAACTAGTAATACTCGGCCAGCAACACTATCCCAGAAATGCCTTGATCAAGATTGGATTGATTGGGAAGACAAACGCTGGCAAAACAACATTCTTCAACGCCGCAACCTTGTTGAACGCGCCAGTTTCTAACTACCCATTCACAACCAAGAAACCAAACCTTGGGCAGGCGTGTGTGAAAACGCTCTGCGTATGCAAAGAACTTGGTGTTGTCGATAATCCGAGGAATTCATCATGCATCGATGGAGCACGCTTCATTCCGGTCCAACTTATCGACCTCCCCGGCTTGATCAAGGGCTCGTGGATGGGGAAGGGTCTTGGGACGCAGTTTCTCAGCGTCGCATCCCAAGCAGACGCCCTGATTCACATCGCCGACGCCTCAGGCAGTGTTGGCGCTGACGGGAAGATAACCAAGCCTGGCATGGGGAATCCGGTATCGGATGTCTATGATATTGAACAGGAACTCGTCAGATGGTTCTCCAAAATCATCGATAAAACGCTGAAGAAATTCCGGAAGCATCCGAAGAAAGGAATCTCACTCGAGCGGCACCTCGGCGAGGATCTGGCCGGTCTGAAGATAACTCCCGAACATGTCACGAGAGCTCTAGAGTTGCACGGACTCGCAGGAAAGGATGTTGGCCGATGGAAACGGGAAGATTTGTGGGAATTTGCCAAGAGCGTTCGTGAGATTTCCAAGCCCACCATAATAATCGCAAATAAGATGGACTTGGGACCTGCAGAGACGAACTATCAGAAGCTCGCAAAGGAATTTGGTCAAGCTTTCGTTATCCCAGCCTCAAGCGATGCTGAGTTGGCTCTCAGGCGTGCCGAACAGAAAGGCTACATCGAATATATTCCAGGAGAAGAAGCATTCCGAGTCAAAGACAGAGGTAAGCTAACCCCGGAGCAACGGGACGCGTTAACTTACGTCGAACAGCGCGTCTTTTCCAAATGGATTCGGACTGGAGTACAATTCGCACTCAACACTTGCGTACTGAAATTGCTGGGCATGAATGCGGTGTATCCGGTGGAGGATGCTGAGAAGCTCTCAGATAGAAAAGGCAACGTGCTACCGGACGTCTTCCTCGTTACCACAAATTCGTCCGTCGCTGATCTAGCCGCGCAGATTCACTCGGAGCTTGCGAAGACTATGATATATGCAATCGATGCACGAACGAAGATTCGTCTCCCCACGGACTACAGGTTGAAGGATCGTGACGTAGTCAAGATCGTCGCAGCAGTGAGAGGAAAGGAACCAAGTTAGGATCTTTTTCCTACAACTTTCAACAAATCCGCCTTCGTAATGATTCCGAATACCCTACCTCTCTTCGCGACGAGCACGGCAGGCTCATACTGCAAAAGTGCGGAAACCGTCGTTAGAGGAGTCTCCTCGCTGACTGTCGGAAATGCCTCGTCCATGATCTTCTCCACAGGCTGCTTCGAAAGCTCATCACGATTAGTGGTGGACATTAGGCTCTGAAGGATCACTTTCTCAGTTAAGCTTCCTATAACCTGACTGCCACTGAAGATGGGCAATTGAGAGAACCCGGTCTCTCGCATCACTCGAACTCCCTTCGCCACCGGCTCAAGAGCTTGGAGACCAACAACCTTGCCATGACTCACATCCTTTGCCTTCAGCTGATCTCGACGCTCCAGACTCTCTAGCATGTCGAAGATTGCCTTCGTCCTTTGGTACGATGGGCTGATGCGGCCGCTCTCGATCTTCGCGATCATGGACTGGCTTACGCCCGAAAGCTTCGCCAGTTCCTTCTGACTCATGCCTAGAAGTCTTCGTCGTCGCCCGATCTCATCCAAGTTAGGTAACATGGCTCGCAAACCTCTTTCCGAAGGTTATTCTTAGGAGAATACTTTCTTGTTCCAAACTTATATTATAGGAATATCGGACTTGCGGGAGCAACTCACAAGTTGATGACAAATATGGGTATGCCAGGCGCAGCCAAAGGCCAAAAGACCGGTGTCGCTCTCACACTCAGTCAGAAACCTCGATCCTTTCTCTTCACTTCGGAAAGCGTAACCGAAGGACACCCAGACAAGGTGGCTGATCAGATCTCTGATGCCATTTTGGACGAGATCATCGCAAAAGACCAGAAAGCCAGGGTTGACATTGAAACTCTGATAATGAAGGGAACGGTAATCGTCACAGGGCAGGTGACCACAACCGCCTACGCTCACATTCCACAAATTGTGCGCAACGTATTGCGAGATATCGGATTCTACGACGCAAAGGTTGGAATTGACTGGGAGGCATGTGGGGTTCTTGTTTCAATCGAAGAACAATCTCCAGACATTGCGATGGGTGTCAACAAAGAGGACATGGGAGCGGGAGATCAAGGGATGGTTTTCGGTCATGCTACAAATGAAACGCCTGAGCTTATGCCCTTACCGATTACGTTAGCCCATAAGCTCGTCAAGAGACTCACTGAAGTAAGAAAGCAGGGAGTCCTCAAGTATCTACGTCCCGATGGCAAATCCCAGGTGACAGTTCAATATCAAAATGGGACACCGAAGAGAGTGGAGGCAGTTGTTATCGCAGCTCAACATGATGAAAGCGTGACCCGAGAGCAGCTAAAGAAGGACATCATTGAGAAAGTCGTCAAACCCGTCATCCCCTCAGACATGCTGGATGAGAATACAAAGTTCTTCGTCAACGAAACTGGCAAATTCACAATCGGGGGCACGCTCGCAGATACGGGCCTTACTGGTAGGAAGATAATCGTCGACACTTACGGTGGCGTTGGGAGCCACGGTGGCGGCTGCTATTCCGGAAAGGATCCGACCAAGGTCGACAGATCAGGAAGCTACATGGCCAGATACATCGCGAAGAACATAGTCGCGGCCGGCCTTGCGGATAGGTGTGATGTGCAGATTGCGTACGCCATCGGCGTATCCAAACCGGTCTCAGTAATGGTCTACACCTATGGAACAGGAAGAGTTTCCGACGAGGAAATCACCGATGCAGTAAGGAAGGTCTTTGATATGCGCCCCAAGGCAATAATCGAAAAGCTGCAGCTTCTGCGTCCTATTTACAGGAAGACCGCTACCTACGGACACTTTGGCCGTGAAGATGTCGACTTCACGTGGGAACGAACCGACAAGGCTGATGAACTCAGAAAACTCTGCCTGGAACACTAGCATCATTTGAAAACCGAATCAAGCCTACGCGATCCGTCGGCCGTTAGCAGTATGTTGAATTAGGACACTTTTCCTTTCGTTCGGCTTAATACCTTTAGACAGCCGGTGTCAGATACTCATGCCAGTCCCTAAATCGGTACGGACGTCCGTGACTATCGCGGCACGCGCTCTTGCCCTCGTAGTCATTTTGTTCTCAGTAGTCAGCTACGTCATCTCCCTTGCCCTGGGCCCAATTCTCTTCTTCTCAACTTCAGATGGTCTCGCGGCCGCGGAACAGAGAATTCACTCATTCCTGATAGATATCTTCATGATAATTGTAGTCCCGATCCCCACGAACTTCAGCTTGGGAGCTTTCTTCGTAGTAATTTGGGTGATTTTCGTAGCATGTGTTGTCCTCGCCTGGTTCGACAGGGAGACCTTCTTTGGCTCAGTAAGAGGGGCACTTTCAAAGTCGATTTCACTAGCCAAAACCAATTTTCTGTTCGTAATGCCGCTTGTCGCTTCGGCCCTAGTCTACGCGACGATCATAATTACGCAATTTCAGGAAACCCAAGGCGTCCAAACTGGTAGCATCAACTTCCCGACCACGAACCCCTACGTGATCCTAACCGAACTCTCCTTCGCCCCGATTCAGGAAGAATTCGCTTTCCGCATAACATCGATTGGCATCCCAATCGCTATCCTTCTGCTGATCCTGTATCGAAGCGACCAAAAAATCTCTGGGCCGAAGAGTAAGGTCAAGCTGATCTTACTCGCCATGTTCAGCCCAGAACGTGCCAAAACAAAGTTGGGATATCGCAGCCTAGGAGCAAATGGGTTTCCGCGTGGCATAAGCCCTGTCGAGTGGGTGCTAATCCTGCTGACTTCAACGGTATTCGGTCTAGCGCACTTTCTGTCAGGGGGCGGATGGGAGGTAGGTAAGGTCTCGACAGCGTTTCTAGCCGGGCTTGTATTCGGAATCATGTTCGTAGCCTACGGCGCCTACGCGTCAATTCTACTTCACTGGTTCTTCAACTACTACTTCGAGGTACTATACCGTGCGGACTCGGTCTATGGCGGCGTCTTCCATGGTCTAGCGAACTTCGCAGAGCTAACCAATCTCCTCGCAGGCCAGATCATACTGGTTGTCTTTCTACTGTACACTGCCTACAAGATAGGAAGCTACTTGGCCGTGAGGGCGTCAGGGCTGGGCGGAAAATCCAACCCCACCTTATGAGTCGTTAATCTTATACGCTGAAAACGCCTTCAGAATTGTTGGTGCAGGAGCTTGCATCACCGCCAAGTCCAGTAACTCCAAGTTGGTCTAATTCTCAAAATGAGGTAGCGACGCGGAAGCTCGGCCCAGGTGATTGCAATAGATGAGCTTGGAAAAAGCAGTGCCCGCGAAGAAGTTTGTCCCTTTGATCGCTGAGAAACGGTGGGACCACAAACTAGAACGTAACATATTCGAAGATTGGCAGAGGGACGGAATCTACAAGTTCAAACTGGCGAAAGGAAAGAGAACCTTCGTAATTGACACGCCACCCCCATATCCTTCAGGCACATGGCACATCGGAGCGGTCGCCCAATATTCGCAGATAGACATGATAGCGCGAACCGGCCGAATGTCCGGAAACCCAGTTCTCTTCCCAATCGGTATTGACAGAAACGGATTACCAGTAGAGATCTATACAGAGAACTTATACAAGGTAAAGATGCGCGAAATTTCGCGGGAGAAATTCATCGAGCTCTGCCGGACTGCTCTCGACGATCTAGAGAGCAAAATGATCGAGACGATGAAGAACATCGGGCTCAGCGGAGACTATCAGGCGAAATATCGAACTGATCAGGAGGAGTATCGGAAGCTAACTCAGAGCACCTTCATCGAGCTCTGGAAGAGGGGGATGATTTACGAAGCCACGCGTCCCAACAACTACTGCCCTGATTGCGGCACAACCATAGCGGACGCTGAAGTACAATACGACGAACTCCCAACACGTTTGGTACACGTAAAATTCACAGTGAAAGAAACCGGTGAGCCGCTCATCATCGCCACAACCAGGCCCGAACTCATATGTGCATGCCAACTGGTGATCGTGAATCCCACCGACGAAAGATACACTGCGCTGCATGGCAAACACGCGACACTACCGATCTACAATAGGGATGTTGAGATCAAACCGCACTCAAGTGCACGCCCGGAATTCGGGACCGGAGCCATGATGATCTGTAGCTATGGCGATTACACCGACGTCCTGCTATTCAGAGAACTTGGGCTAGCGGAAATCCTGGCGACAGGTCAGGATGGCAGGCTTACACAGGTCGCAGGTCCATATCAAGGACTAAGCATTTCGGAAGCTCGAACAAGAATTGTACAGGACCTTGAGTCCAACGGTCTCCTTGTAAAGACCGAGAGCATTCGCCATCGAACCCCTGTGTGTTCGAGAAGTGGGACGCCTATTGAGATTATTCCAATGCGCGAATACTACCTGAAACAACTTGACCTCCTGCCGAAATTGAAGCAGTTGGCGAAGAAGATAATCTTCCATCCAGACGCGAACAGACAGATTCTGCTAGATTGGTTGAATTCCATTTCCATCGACTGGCCCATATCACGCCGCAGATTCTACGCTACAGAAATACCGGTTTGGTATTGCAGGAACTGCTCAACCCCGTTCATTCCAACCCCGGGACCATATTACAAGCCTTGGAGGGATCCTCCCCCGACCGCTCGATGCTCCAAGTGCGGATCGACCGAGTTTGAAGGTGACACGAGAACTTTCGATACTTGGATGGACTCGAGCGTTTCGGCTTTGTTCATCGCAAGATACAAGGGGGAACCGGGATTCTTCAAACGGAGTTATCCAGCTACGATCCGGCCGCAAGGAAAGGACATCGTCAGAACATGGCTACACTACTCTATACTGAGATGCTACCAGCTGACAGGCCGCGCTCCCTTCACGCATGCTTGGATTGGGGGCTTGGGCATGGATGAGCGAGGCGAAGCAATGCACAAGAGCAAAGGTAACGTCGTCGACCCCGAACCGATTCTGGAAAAATACGGAGCCGATGCATTCAGGTTCTGGAACGCATCCGAAGCCACTCAAGGCTCCGACTTTCGATGCTCAGAGGCGCGCATAGCTGGGGCACACAAGTTCTTGACCAAACTCTGGAACATCTCACGCTTCATCTCTTCATTCCCGCAGGTCCGCACGGCTAAGCTGAGGGCAAGCGACAAGTGGATACTCTCAGAACTATCGAGTCTAGTGCAGAAATCGCTGAAGGGTTATCATGAGTTCAATTTCTTCACTCCAGCCAGCGAGATTCGAGACTTCGTATGGGAAACCTTCGCATCACACTATTTGGAAATGGTAAAAGCCCGAGCCTACGGTGAAGGATTTTCGAAGGCGCAGCAGAAAGCTGCATGGTATACGCTTCACACGGTGCTGAGAAACGTGCTCCTTCTTCTTGCTCCAATAACCCCATTCATGACCGACAAGATTTGGCGGCAGCTCTACTCGAAGACAAGCATCCATGTGCAGAGATTTCCGAAGTCAACCTGGCCGAAAACTCACACGCGCTATACAGAACCCATGTTGACGTTCAATCGCGAGGTTTGGAAGGTGAAAGAAGAAAAGAATCTCGCTCTACGCGATCCCATAGAAATGCAAGTACCGAAAGCGCTAGCACCATTCCGAGACGACCTCGTCAAAATGCATTCACTAACCTCAAGCCACTAGTGGATTGTAACAGTTTAATAGCAGAACTGCAGTTCTAGTTTTTCGATTTCGATGAAGATCTCCGAACTAAAGCCAGGAATGAGACGCGTCGACGTAGAAGCCAGAGTACTGAGCCTCTCTGAGGCAAGAGAGGTCACGACGCGGGCAGGTGAACAATCAAGAGTTGCCACGGCGGATGTGACTGACGATTCAGGTACGGTTAAGCTGACTCTTTGGAACGAGCAGATAGATCAAGTGAAAGTCAACAGCAGCGTCAAGATAGAGAATGGTTATGTAACCAGCTTTAGAGGCGAGACACAACTCAACGTGGGACGCTACGGGAAGCTCACCGTCCAGTAGCAGCCCGCACCAGCACCGCCTCTTTCTTGCTAGTGCCGAGTTTGAGCACGGACGACCGATTTGAGGAAATAAAACGGCTTCTTGATTCTACCGTCAGCGAATTTCAATCACTCTTCGAATCTGCCGGCGGTTTCGAGGACTCACGAGTCGGAAACGGCTGGAACCCCGAAACAATCACGCCAGACATTTACTTCTTACAGCCCAAACCATTAGAAGAACTCGTAAAGATCGCTGAAGTCCGTAAGCGGTCGCTCTTTCGGCATCGCGTGCTCTCGTTCATTAAACCGCAAGAGCACGAAGTCCAGCTACTGGGAAAACCCAGCCTCAAGCTTGTCCAGTTCTGGTTGATCAAAGGGTTCCATGAGTGCTTCTATTTCCGCGGAAACTCATACAAGATCGACTTGCCAGAGGATGTTGTAGCTGTAGAGGTTGAAGGAAAGATTCGGGACCTCGTCGGCCGTGAAACCGGTGACATTCAAGGCATAACAGGCCTAACAAGGCGTCTGCTTGGAAGGCGCGACTGGTCGGGTGTCAAGGCCTTTCGTTTGAACGAGGTGACAGAATTGGCGTACATGTACAAGGAGGGTTCTTTCTTCGTTAACTCTGAGGGGAAAGAGGATCTCGAGGCTGAGGCCTTCTTCGAGCGGGAGCTGCCACTCCAAAAGATTACTTCAGACCAACTTACAGGGCAATTCCCGGACGCTGAACTTGTAAGAAGCTCAATTGCAAAGGAAGACTTGGTGCGAAGGCTCCATGAAACCATCGTGAAACCTCCACTTGCCTTCTCCAAGATTCTTAGCAACAGATTTCAAGTCACGACTTTAGCGGAATATCTGATGCCAGTCTACTCATTCGCATTTGAGTGGCATGGACAGAGAAAGGAGCTATCTGTTCACGGGTTTACGGGCGGATTCTTTCAGTAGACAGAGCCCGCAACTTCTGTATGAGCTTCCTAATTCGGAAGTACACTTTCCTTCCATATCGTGATATTGTCCAGCGACCGAACAAAGCCACTGCAATGATTGCTGCAATTGTAACTAAAAATAGGTATGGTTGTGCAGCCACTTCATACACAGCTGTTCCCGAGTTTCCGTACGGGTCGACAACTTCTACCCGCAACCTCCAAGTTCCAACCTGCCAGAGATCGCCCAAGCCACTTGCATATGCACCACGCCAGGCATTGATGCCAGCGTCATAGGCAAGCTTGATCTCAGACGTGGATGAACCTGTTGAAACAAACACGCGAACCGTCCCGTTCATGAGCGAAGTACCATCCGGGTACGCCACTCTCGAAATTATGCTTACTTGACCAAACGGAACTTGTATCTGGGTTCCATTCACCTCGCTCGTGATCACCATGCTCGCGTTCCGAACTTGGAAGTAGTCAGAGAACGTATCAGCCGCTCCGCCTTTATTCCCAAAGCCGTCATCGAACGACATCGCGAGCAAGGCGAACCGATATCTTGAACTGGTTGTTGCGTTCACAGGGATTTTGATCTCCCCTGCCCAAACGCCATTCGCGGAGTCAGTCAGGGACATCGATGATGATGCAACAGCAGACTGGTTCTGACGAAGCAACAACGGGGGGGCATCCTGCCCTGATTTTACGACCGGACTACCGTCTGGGTAACTCAAAGTCAAAGCGATCTTCGCCTTTTCCGTCCGCTGATACGATGGGCTGGGCTGCTGAACTACTTTCACGATCAGTGCTGCTTGAGTCACACTGAACTTCGATTCGGAGACGTAATCCTGCTGTGAATCATCGAACGTTCCCGTTCCATCGACGATTACCTTGTACGCTTCGGTCAGAGCATCCTCTGGGATTCGCCAAGTGTAATTGAAGTCGCCTTTGACGCCTGAGGCAATGCTTGCTGTTTTCACATATTCCCCGGAAGGATTGCGAATGCTTAGCTTGGAGCTTACGCCAGGGAAGAGCCCTCCGCCCATTATCGCAACGGACTCCGTGCGCTGGTAGAGTGGCTTCAGAGTTCCCCACAGGCCAAAATGGGCTTTCACCTGTGAGTTATCGACGGCCGACGAGGTGGAAATACTGACCAGATACGTGCCCAGAGTGGCGTTAGTAGAAATCGGCAGACCCATTCCTGGTGGTATCTGACCACTTGCGAGTGGCGTGAAGAAAACTTCAGCATATTGCGTCGTATTTTCCATCGGACTCCTAACCCAAACGCAGTAGACTTGGTTCGTCGAGTAACCTGAGCCGCTCAGCGTGACTTGCTTATCACGCAGTGTGTAAAGTGGAGGAATGCGTGGGTCACTGGAGGCTTGGAGCGTAGGTACAGCTTGGACCGCGAGGGGAAGGGCCGACGCAAGAACGAAGAGCGCGAGAACGATTGCTGCGGTTCTTCCCATTTTCATTTCGCATTGGTCTCCATTATAGTACTCTCATTTCCCCGAATGATTGGCGCCGGGAGAGGGATTCGAACCCCCGAGGCCCATAAGGGCCACAGGCTCGCATTGAATATTTCCACTCAAGGCCTGCGCCTCTAGATCGAGTTGTTTTGCTGCTAATCCGCTCGGCCATCCCGGCTGGTACTGCCTGAGGCCGATTCCTATTTAAGTTCCGAGATAATTGCCAACCCGAATCTCGCGAAGAGGTTTCTTTCCTTGGAAAAACCTGGCTACGAATTCCTACCACACACAACTGACGCCTACATTGAGGCGAGAGGTACAACACTGGAACAGGCACTTGAATACGCCGCGGCGGCTCTTTTCGATACGATGTGCGACATCAAGTCTGTGTCACCTGAGTTCACTGAAGAGATCGATATTTCCAGCAATGATGAAGTGCGCTTGCTCTACGACTGGCTTGAGTCGCTTCTTCTAAAATTCGAGCTCAAAGGGCAAGTATATTCCAAATTCGAAGTTGCTCCGATCACGAAATCTGCGGAAATACTGCAGACGAAGGCTCGGATCTCGGGTGAGAAATTTGATCGGAAAAGACACGGAGCGAAAGTTGAAGTCAAGGCCGTGACATACCACAAAATGGAAATCTTGCGAGAGGATTCAGCCACAACCCTGAGATTTATTCTCGATCTTTAGCACGATACGCTAACCACCGCGCATGACAGCGCGAAACTTGGGTATCAGAGTCAGATCCGCCGGGTCCACACCTCTCAGAGCCGCCAGGTAGACTGACACGAAATCGCCGAAAGTTACGGCTGTGAGCAGTCGGCTCAGCTTGTCCGGTCCAGATCCTTCAAATTCGATGACGGACGGAAAACCCATTTCCATCAAGGAATTGACCAGTTGTTCACGAGTTCGTTTCTGACCTTCAAGCTCTTCAAGTGTGCGAAGCACGATCGGTTGCACTCTTGCAAGTTGGCTCAGCGTTCTCAATCCTTCGATGTCGTTGTGAAACCCTTCTGGCAGGGTGTAGTAGAATGCAGGCATCTTTGCGTTCTCGTTGATCTGATTCTTGAAACGTCTTAGGACGCTTCCATACTCCTCGTCACCTATGAGCAATGGAAGTTTGTCTACAAGAGCCTGAGCGAAGCTTTTCGCATCGTTCCGATCTAAGGGCACAGTCGACTTCACCTGGTCTATCTGTGCTTTGACAGACTTCGTGGCCTCAGAGAGGAGCCTTGGGATGTTCTCTAGAACCTTCGCAGAACCCAGCACAAACATCACGGCGGCCACGAGTTCAGGTAGAGCGACCCTAGGAGGAAGACCTGCGGGAACTCTCAGGTATGGGACGCTCTCATCCTTCACCTTGGAAAGAAGCTCCCCTCCGGAAGCTATGGCGGCTAGCTCCGCTCCTTGCTTCCTCGCTTGATCAAATTGGCCGATAGTTTCGCGAGTCTCACCTGAGTAGCTTATCGCGACGAACAGAGTGCCCTTTCCAACCCACTTGGGGATATTCAGCGTTCTGCAAACTGAAACAGGAACATCAGTTACGCGCCTGCAATAATCGGAGACGATATCTCCAGCTATTCCGGAACCTCCGACCCCTCCCATGACCACGTTTGCAGGCTTCTCGAAGGGTTTACCGCAGGTTGACGATGCGTCGGAAGGTGGAGCTAAGCGATTGGGAGTCCTTTCCATGAGCGAGAGGGTACCCGAGCGATCAATTCGCTTCAATGCCTCGGCGTCATCGAGCAACATAGGCGTCCCAGAAGAGAACGTGGTCTAGTGCAATAAGATTCATCTTTCACACGCGACCTCCTCGCACAGGAAGGAAACCCCTGATGGGCGCAAGTTGGGATGGTAGGAAGCTCTCCGTTGCAGTTCCGGCTTCAGCAATCTCGGATATACCTCACTTAAGGGAGAAGACCGGGAAACTTGGAGCAATTGCTCGAGCCTGTTCAATCTTCGGCGCGAATGAGATTATACTCTACCCTGACGATGCCCGGCGTGATCAAAAGGCCGATCTTGAGTTGTGCGCGGAGATTCTCAATTTCCTTGAGACACCACAATATCTGCGAAAGAGACTTTTCCGACTCAGTCCGAACTTGAGATTTACTGGGATTCTGCCTCCGCTTCAGACGCCTCCCCATGATGTTCCACGTTCGCTTGAAGCGTGTAAGGTGGGCGATTTGAGAGAGGGTGTTGTAGTCGCCAAACAGAAGGGCAAGCTAAGGGTCGAAGTGGGTCTGGAAAAACTGCTCGAATGCGAAGGAGACCTTTCCATCGGGACGCGAGTAACAGTCGAAATCAGACAGCTCGGAGAAAATCTAACGGGCGAAATCGTCGATGAGGCCAAGATAAGAATATATTGGGGCTATCGAGTTAGAGAGCCGAAATTCAGGCTTGGAAGCCTGCTCGAAAAGGAGAAATTCGAACTAAAAATCGGAACCTCCCGATATGGAACAAGAATACTGGATGTTTGGTCAGAGATTACGAATTCAATGAAAAATGCTGGATCTATTTTGATTGCCTTCGGTTCACCTCGCATGGGTCTACGCGAAATCCTCAGACAGGAAGGAAAGGCTCCACAGGATGTCTTCGATTACTTCGTTAACACGGCGCCCGGGCAGAAGGTTTCCACCGTGCGAACCGAGGAAGCACTTCTAATCTCGCTAGGCGTATTGAATCTAATGCGGTTCGGTGACTAGACTTGAGTAAGACTGTTAGTGTGTACGATATTGAGGGGAAGTCGGTCGGAAAGGTCGAGCTTCCGAAGCTCTTTGACACGCCCGTTCGCTCCGATCTCATAAGGCGCGCAGTTGTTGCCTTGCAGAGCCATATGTTCCAGCCTCAGGGACGCGACCCGATGGCTGGGAAGAGGAACACTGCAAAATCGATCGGCGTTGGCCACGGGATGGCTCGTGTTCCAAGGATAAAGGGCGATAGGTATCCGAAAGGAAACCAAGGCGCATTCGCTCCTATGACAGTGAAAGGTAGACTGACTTTCCCACCAGTGTCGAGCAAGGAGATCAGGAAGAAGATCAACCGGAAGGAAATGAAACTCGCGATGGTTTCAGCCCTAGCGGCGACATCATCCAAAGATCTCATCAAGGCTAGAGGTCA
>Ga0315296_10000918_pt1 | contig 26100 bp, 19 predicted proteins | sample YL17G14_18_MG_FD_203921 | JGI IMG/M metagenome (GOLD analysis project Ga0315296, IMG submission 203921) | Sediment microbial communities from Yellowstone Lake, YNP, Wyoming, USA - YL17G14_18 | ecosystem: Environmental > Aquatic > Freshwater > Lake > Sediment | place: USA: Wyoming | collected... | reverse complement strand
TGGGGTTCCCGGACGCCTACATTGCGAAACTGCGGGGGGACAGGGGGACAAGGGGACAAGGAAAACCGACTCCCGACCCAACCCTGCCCCCTTCGTATTTCATGGTAGACACCTGTGCCGCGGAGTTCGAAGCCGAGACGCCGTATTATTATTCCACCCATGCACAGAGCCAGGGGGTCAAGGGACCAAGGGATCAGGGGACAGGCTCCCGTCTCCCGGTGGTCATCATCGGCTCCGGGCCGATACGCATCGGGCAGGGGATCGAGTTCGACTACTCCTGCGTGCACGCCGCCCTGGCCTTGAGGGAGGCCGGGATCGATGCCGTCATGGTGAACAACAACCCGGAGACCGTGTCCACGGACTTCGACATCTCCACCCGGCTCTACTTCGAGCCCCTGACCCTGGAGGACGTGCTCGCCGTCATCCGGCAGGAGTCCCCCATCCGGGGGGTCATCCTGCAGTTCGGGGGCCAGACCGCTGTGAACCTGGCCGTGCCCCTGTCCCGGGCCGGCATCCCCATCCTGGGCACGAGCCATGAGGCCATGGACATCGCGGAGGACCGCAAGCGCTTCGGCGCCCTGCTGGAGCGCCTCGCAATCCCCCAGGCCCGCTCGGCCACGGGCTTCTCGTTCCCGGAGGTCAAAACCCTGGCCAAGGAGATCGGTTACCCGGTCCTGGTCCGGCCCTCCTACGTCATCGGGGGGCGGGCCATGGAGATCGTGTATTCCGAGCGGGAGCTGGAGCACTACATGAAACTGGCCACCAAGGCCTCGCGCGAGCACCCCATCCTGGTGGACAAGTTCCTGACCGACGCCCTGGAGGTGGACGTGGACGCCCTCTCCGACGGCCGGGATGTCTTCATCGCCGGGATCATGGAGCACATCGAGGAGGCCGGGACGCATTCCGGGGATTCCTTCATGGCCCTGCCGCCCCAGACCCTTTCCGACGAGGTCCTGGAACTCATCCAGGATTACACCCGTAAAATCGCCCTGGCCCTGCCTGTCGTGGGGCTCCTGAACATCCAGTTCGCGGTCAGGGAGGGGACCGTGTACGTGCTGGAGGCCAACCCCCGGGCCAGCCGCACCGTGCCCTTCGTATCCAAGGCCGTGGGCCTGCCCCTGGCCAAGCTCGCCACCCGGATCATGCTCGGCGCCGGACTGAAGGAGGTCGCCCCCGCCTCCCACCCCGCTCCCTCGTTCGTCTCGGTCAAAGCCCCGGTCTTCCCCTTCCTCAAGCTACCCGGAGTAGACCCCCTGCTCGGTCCGGAGATGAAATCCACCGGCGAAGCCATGGCCATGGACGAGGATTTCGGACGGGCTTATTGGAAGGCCATCCTGGCCGCGGACCAGGGCTTCGCCCGGGAGGGGACGGTTTACCTCACGGTGCGGGACGAGGACAAGGCGGCCATCGCCCCCATCGCCCGGGAGTTCGCCGACCTCGGGTTCCGCATCGTGGCCACCCGCGGGACCGCGGAGTTCTTGAAAGGCAAGGGCATCCCCTGCGAGCCGGTCTACCGAATCAGCGAGAGGAAATCCCCCAATGCCCTGGGCCTGATGCGGGAGGGCAAGATCCACCTCATCGTGAACACCCCCAGCCAGGTGACCGGCGCACGCCGGGACGGCTACGCCATGCGCCGCCTGGCCGTAGAGCTGGGCATCCCGTTCATCACCGCCCTGTCCTCGGCCAAAGCCGAGATCATGGCCATCAAAGCCGCCCGAAAGGGCGAGCTCACGGTAAGGCCGCTCCAGTAGCCCGCATAAAGCTCAACAAATCCATCCCATTTGATTTCAATCGCTTACATAGCAACCTCCCAATACCGCCCCTGCCCAAAAGCCCCCCTTTTATAGCCTAACCCAAGCATTTCCATAGGACTGAGCCAACGCCACACGAGAACTTCCCGCCAAGTTCTCTCTAAGTTGTGTCTAATTTAACACTAATTTAAGTCTAATTTAACACTAACTTAACACTAATTTAACACTAATTTCTCGCTAACTTTACACTAATTAATCCAGCTCCTTTCGATAGCCTGCAAGGAGGGCAACGGTTTCCGCTAACAGCAGAGGGCGGTCGCAAGACCGCCCTCTTGGGTAACTTGTTATTACTTGTGGACTTAGAACACCTGCCTGATTAACGGATCAGGACCATCTTCTTCGTATCCGAGAAAACCCCGGCCTGGAGCCGGTAGAAATAGACCCCGCTCGGAACCTTTCGACCCACATCATCCCTCCCGTCCCAATCCACCTGCCTGTACCCCGCAGATTCCTTACCGCTAACCAGAGTCCTTACCAACTGACCAACAGGATTGTACACCCGCAGGACTACCTGCGTCTCATGAAGAAGGGCGTAGGAGATCCTCGTAGCCGAAACCCAGGGGTTGGGGGCGTTCTGGGACAACAACCAGCGAGGCGGAACCCGGGAAGGTGAAAATCCCTCCGTACCCACTTGTCGTCCGGACGTATCCACGAAAACCCCATAGACGTTAAATTCCCCCCCGGCCTCATTCCCCCAGACGACCAGGCTTCGACCGTCCCGGCTTGAGGCCACATTGGGATCGTGCTGAACACCGGTGGTATCCCGGACCACCCCCACCTGCACCGTGTCCAGGACCCGACCGGATGGCTCCACCCTGGCCCCTTCCACGACCCATCGTAATGAAGCCGATTCGCCGTACCAGACCGCCTGAAAGAAGCTCCCATTAAAGGAAACGCGGGGCTGCCAGCGCGTGCACATATGAGAAACCGGGCAGCTGACCGGAATCGCCGTGGTGTCCAAAAGCACCCCCTGAGGGGAGAGGCGAGAGCCGATGATGTTTTCGTAGCCGAGGCTATCCCAACAAGCGACGATGAGGAAGACGCTGTCCCCGAAAGCAATGTCCGGGGCGTTCAAGAAAACCACCCCCGTATCCTTCGGGAAAACGTCGACGGGAAGAGTGTCCAGGACCACCCCATCCGGCCTCACCCTGCCGGCCAGAATCCTCGGATGCTGGGGATCAGAGCATTCCGGCCAGGCTACGCAGTAGTTCCGGCCGTCGAAGGCGACCTCGGCGCACCCAGCCATCCCCCGAGGGCCACCCCACAGGAGAATTCCATCCGGATCCAGGGTCGCGAGGTCGCGAGTAATCCGTGCGCCGTATAATCCCGGACCGCCTCCGGACGACCGGGCATCGTACCAGGCGACGAAGTGGTTCTGCCCGTCGTATGCCGCGCCTTGATTGAACTGTTCGCCATAGTAGTTCAAAAGACGTTTTCCTTCAGGCTCCAAAACCTGTCCTGTCCTAGTAACCCGCGACCCCATCAACCATACGTCACCGTTCGTACTGTCGGTCATCCAGTGCACGAACCAGTTCTCGCCGTCCCAGGTTGGCTGGCGGATGAACTTGATCGCACCAGTCTTGACCGCGATCGGAATCCCGTGTGGCTCAAGCACCTCCCCCTGGAGCGTCACCCGCGCCGCATACACGTCCTCGGTGTTGGGCTGGCCCGAACGCATGTCCTGCCAGACCACCAGGAACGTATCCGGGCCAAAGGCTAGCTCCGGATAGCCCTGCTGGTCCTGCTCGGCGCTGATGACGATGACTGCCCCGCGCGCCAAAGGCGCGAAAAACAAAACCGCAAGAAGCAGAGCGAAGGCAATCTTAACTTTGAGAAAAAGGGCTGCCATTTTCACCGCACCACCACCACCTTCTGCACCGCGCTTTGGCCCAGGGCCTCCAGCTTGAGGAAGTAAACCCCGGAAGGCACCCGACGACCCCCATCATCTCGCCCGTCCCAGGCCACCTGCTTGAACCCCGCAGATTCCTTACCATGAATCAAAGACCGCACCAACTGACCGGTAGGATTGTAAACCCGCAGGACCACCTGAGTCTCATGCGGCAGGGCATAAGAAATCCTCGTGCCCGAAGCCCAGGGATTAGGAGCGCTCTGAAAGAGGCTATAAGACAGCCGTTCAAACGAGGTTGAATCTCCTTCAATTCCAAGCGGAGCTCGAGATTTGTAATAAACCTGGAAAACCGTGTCCCGAGAATCCATCCAGACGACATGAAGCCCTCCGCTTGGGTCCACCGCCAAGGTGGGGCACCACGACTCAGAACTATCGGTTGTAAGCTGTGAATCCGGGCTCCAGGACTGACCGCCATCCGTTGACTCTTTGAAGAAAATATCCCCCATTCCGTTCGTTCTCCCGTCGGCCCACACGACTTGCACACGACCTCCCGGACCGGTTGCACCTGAAGGCCACCAGCTTTCTGCAAGATCGTAAGTCAGCCTCACATCCGGACCCCACGTAGCACCTCCATCGGACGATTTCTTGTAATAAATCTCTTCGTTTCCACTGTTCCAAAACAGATTAATTACTCCGTCTCCGCTGACAGCCAACGAGGGCAAATAAGGACTCCAGCCATTCAAAAGGGTATCCTGGCTCAGTCTAATCCCCGGCTCCCACGAAGCCCCGTTATATCGTTTGAACCACATTTCTCCTTTTCTATTGCGAGCCCTCCACCAAGCGACAAAAACACGCCCCGAACTGTCACAGGCAATCGTAGGATAGCTTAACGTATCGCTATCAGCGGTCAAGGCTGTGTCCTGTCCCCAGATTCCGCTCGCTTTCCTCTTGTAATAGACCTGTCCTGTTGGCGTAGCCCGGTAGTCAAGCCAGACCACATGGACTGTAGTCCCCAGGGCGACCAGACTTGGGGACACAGACCTTCCAGGGGCATTCGTCAGGCGCACCTCGGGACCCCAATTCCCGCCATCATCCGTAGAGGTCCGGCAGTATATTTCAGAATTAGAGTAACCAAACCTCACATCCCCCCAAGCGACGTACACGTCACCGAAGCCATCGGTGGCCACGGAAAAAGAGGTATTCAGATCCCCACCAATCGCCGTGCTTTCTGCCAACAGAATCGGAAAATCCCAACCTACTCGTCGCCTTCTATACCAGAGGTCGCCTGAGAGCCCTCCACCCTGTTTCCAGACCACATGCAAAAAGCCTGACGTATCGCTGACGACGCTTCTTCCGCTGGGGGGCGTCGTGGAGCAATTGGAACCGGTATAGGTCAACCGAACATCCGGTCCCCACTGGGCAAAACACATGGCTGAAATCAGAAGTGTAAAGGATAGTATGAGGGAGAGACAGCTTTTCATTCTTAATTCTTCTTTTTGGGAAGGCATGTCGGTATACCTGACCGGACTCCAAAATTATAAGCCCTTGGGGCGTCAAAGTCAAGCACAAAAGCAAAAAACATCATACGCCCTTCACAAATCCCTTTTTTTACGTTATAATAGCAGGAGCGATTTCTGAAACCCTCTGTCTTTATTGGACGTAGATACATCCAAGACGACCTCTCATTCTTTTCAAGGAGAACCATGCGTTACTTTAAGGTCTTGTTTCTTATGGTCTTAGCCCTCAGTCTGATCACGACCCTCGCCTTTGCCCGGGGCGGGGGCGGGCAGAGCTTCCCGGGCGGTGGTGGGGGCGGCGGAGGCGGGGTGGGCGGGTTCTTCCCCCTGTTTTTCTTCCTGCCCTTCCGGGGAAGCACCATCTTCTGGATCATCGTCATCATCATCGTCGTCAGCATCCTGAAGAAAAAGGGCATCATCGGGGGAAGCCGAAAAGGCTCGGTCTATTTGGAAAACCAGCCCTCGGCAGCGCCCGCATTGGTATCCGATGAAGCTTCGGGTTTAGCTGCGGCGAAGCAGAAACTGATCAGCCAGGACCCCAACTTCTCGGAGCAGGTCTTCCTGGACAAGGTCCAGACCGCCTTTTTCCTGGTCCAGAAGGCCTGGACCCAGCGTAACCAGGACCTGGCCAGGGCCGTGATGTCCGAGGCCCTGTACCGAAGACATAAGATGCAGACCGACGAGCTCCTCCAGAAGGGCCGGACCAACGTCCTGGAGAACATCGTCATCGGCGGGACCCAGATCGTGAAGATCGCCAGCGAGAACGACTACGACGCCATCACGGTGCGCATCCGGGCCTCGATGTCCGACTACATGGTAGACGACAAGACCGGCCAGGTGGCGGACGGGCACAAGGAACCGAAGCCGTTCACGGAGTACTGGACCTTCGTCCGGCGCTACGACAAGAAGACCCAGAAGCCCGCGGAGACCAAGGCCTACCTCTGCTCCCACTGCGGCGCGCCCCTGGAGATCAACGAGTCCGGAAAGTGCTCCTACTGCGGCACCCTGTCCACGGCCGCGGCCTTCGACTGGGTCGTGGACACGATCACCCAGGAGAGCGAGTGGAACGGTTAAAAAATCAATGCAAATTGAAAATTTAGCATTGCAAAATGCAAATTTTTAAGAACCCTTAACCAGTGCGGTTGAGATTTCGGTAATCCCATGAAAACGGCCCTGCTCCTTAAACCCGGCCCGATTGAAACCCAGCCTCTCGTCCTCGCCGATTACCCCGTCCCGGAGCCGGGACCCAAGGACATCCTCATCCGGGTCAAGGCCTGCGGCCTCTGCCACACCGACCTTCATACCGTGGAAGGGGAACTCGCCCTGCCCAGGCTTCCGCTCATCCCCGGACATCAGATCGTGGGGCTCGTGGAGGGGAAAGGAAAGGAGGCCCGCCGTTTTCAGAAAGGGGACCGGGTCGGCGTTCCCTGGCTCCATTCCACCTGCGGAAAATGCGAATACTGCCGGGAGGGAAACGAGAACCTCTGCGACGAGGCGCGGTTCACCGGGCTTCACGCAGATGGAGGCTATGCCCAATACTGCGTGGTCGGCCAGGACTTCGCCTGTCCGATCCCCAAAGAATACCCCGACCTCCAGGCCGCACCGCTCCTCTGCGCCGGGATCATCGGGTATCGCGCCCTGCGCCTGTCCGGGGTCAAACCCGGCGACCGGCTCGGGCTTTACGGGTTCGGGGCCTCGGCCCACATCGCCATCCAGGTCGCCATCCACTGGGGCTGCGAGGTCTATGTCTTCACCCGCAGCGAGGTGCATCGCTCACTGGCCAGGAGTCTGGGCGCAGCCTGGACCGGCAGGGCGGAAGACGAGCCCTCCCAAAAGCTTCACAGCGCCATCCTCTTCGCCCCGGACGGAAGATTGGTGCACGATGCCCTGCGCTCTTTGAGGAAAGGCGGAACTGTGGCCCTGGCCGGGATCCACATGAGCCCGATCCCTGAGATGGAGTATTCCCTGATTTATCACGAGCGTTGCGTCAAAAGCGTGGCCAACAGCACCCGCCGGGATGCCACGGACCTGCTGAGCCTCGCCCCCAAGATACCCATCAGGACCGAAGTGGAGGCATTCCCCCTGGCCCAGGCGAATCAGGCCCTGGGACTGCTAAAGGCAAGCAAAATCAAGGCCGCCGGGGTGCTTACCATTCCTTGATTAAGATTTTGGATAATAGAATTCGGAAGGATAACCCCTTTTCCCCAAAAACAACGCAGAGGATGCCATGGTCGTTGAAATAACCGTTTGCCGGATTAAAAAGGACTGCGAGGAGAAGGCTCAAAGAATCTGCGAGCAGGTCCACGCCTTCGTGGTCAGCCAGACGGGGTGCGTCCGCTGCTTCGAGAAGAAGTCGTTTCGGGATCCTCAACTCTGGGTGCTCTTCTCGGAGTTCCGGACCGAGGAAGCCTATCAGGCTTATCTTTCGGCTGCCTCTGAGCGCGACTGCAGGGCGGGCCGAACCCCTCTGGAGGGATTGGCCGAGGAAATCCTAAAAGAAGCCTTCGCCTGATTGCCCTTGAATAAAAAAGGCCCCCACGCATCGGGGGCCTGCTCATTTTTGCTCAGAGCAGCTTCAGCTGCTCCAGGGCCTTCCGCGTGCGAGGGCAGCCGTTTCCCTTGGCGAGGAGATCCTTGGCCAGCCGGGTCAGGTCCTGATAGGTGTCCACATCGTAATAGGGCGGGAGTGTGTCATAGGAAAGCCCGTGACTCGCCAGCTCCTTTTTCGTCATCTCAAAGATCTGCCCGCTCGGGCCGGAGACTCCATGAAAAGTCTCGGCGTGCCGGCGCCTGAGGCCGATCAGGTAGTGCCCGCCATCGGCGCATGGCCCCAGCACGACCTCCTGGGCGTCGAGGAGTTTGAAGGACAGGTGGATGTACTCCAGGGGCAGAAGCGGTATGTCCGAGGCGATGGCCACGACCCGTCCTCCGGGGGCCGTAGCAAAAGCCTGATCGAAGGCGTGCAGGTAGCGTTCCTCCAGGGTACTGCCGCGCTGAAAGCACAACCTGGGGGCCGCCACGGAGAGCCAAGAGAGGTCTGGATAGTCGGAATCCGGATTATAGGCGCAGACCCGCTCCACGCCGTGCTCCTCCAGGGCCGCCGTGCGCTCCAGGAGATCCTCCACCAGGGCGCGGTAGAGGCTTGCGGCCTGCCTCGGCACCAAGGGTGGACTCAGTCGAAGCTTAACCTTACCCGGGGTTGGGGCTTTGACGAACACTAAAAGGATCTGGCGCATATCGATTCCCACCACCTTAGAACATATTTCACCATTATAAGTATAACCCGTAAAATAAGATTTTGTCAATCCATTCACCGAGCGCCGCTCTAGCCACTGTATGTTAAACAAACTAATGGGTCGGCAAGTTTCCAGCCAAAAACTTCTTCCGAACCATCCTGCAAGGTTTCGGAAGGGAAGGAAAACGGAAAGGGCTCCGAAGTCTCGGAGCCCTTTCCGTCAGAGATTAACTATTCGCCAAGGTAAGTCAGCGTCTGCCGGAAAACCGTGGTCAGGGGCTCGCCGGTGACAGGATCGATCTGGATCTGATAACAGGGAAAAGCGAAGAAGATGGTCTTGAAGGTCAGTCCCTGATAGCGCACGGCACAAGGCAGGCGTTCGAACTGCGGGTTCAAGGGGGAGCTCTTATAGCTTAGGAGGACTTCGGATCCGGCCGTGGACAGAAGGTTCACGTACGGAAGGTGCCCGTGCTGATTTGCCAAAACCTTCATCGAATCCGTAGCTAGGTCGGGATAGCCGGAGAATACCCCCCAGGTGCCCACAAAGCACGAGTCGGCGGCCACGTTGGTTTTCGCTGTGTTTGCAGCGGAGACTCCGAGGTAGTTGCGTTCAAAGGTCCCCGCAGCGTAGCTTTTATTGAGGGGGTCAACATCTCCGTTCAGAGCGGAGAGGTTCTTCAGGCCGGCGAGCCAGAGTTTTCCTCCCACGTTCAGGTAATCCCTGAACCTGGCCGAGTCCTGGGGAAAATGCTGGTTGGGACCGCCTTGGATTTCATCGCTGTGCCAGATCACCGTGGAGTAACGCCTGAGGACTTCCTTCGGGGGACGGTTATCCCCATTGGAATTATCCCAGTCGGTCCAGGACCTTCCAGCCCCTTGCAAGGCGATATGGTAAACCGAGTCCGCCTGGGCATCGTTTGGTTGGCCCCGTTGCCCAGTGCCATTGCGGGTCTCGTCCACCAGGAGGATCCCCTGGTTGAAGAGCGGCTGGTAGGTTGTGAAATGACGGATTGCCGGCGTCGGGTCGATCGCATCTGCGTTGTCCTTGGCCGAGATGGCAAAGGTGTGCGTCCCGTCCGTGAGGTTGGTGAGAGTGCAGGCGGAGTTAGTCGTGAAGCGCCAGGTCTGACGATTGGGGAGGGTCTCGTCCACGGCATAGTACCAGCCCGCGACCCAGCCGTCCGGGTCCATCGTGTCCGAGGGGTTCACGCTGTAGGCGATCCCCCTCCAGGTCGCGGTGAAGGCCGGGAGGCAGAACAGGGTGTCCCCCTCCACAGGTCCGGAGAGGATCTGGGTGTTGGGGGCCACGGTTTTAATGGTGAATGCCCGCGAGGCCGGGCTGGGATCCCTCTGACCGAGGTTGTCTACCGCCCGGACATAAAGTGTATGCACCCCCACCAGATCCGGCACCGTAAACTGAATCGTGTCCTGCGTCGGGGTTCCGAATTTCAGAAGGCTGTTTCCGATGTACTGGGCCGTGCCGGCGGTATCCGGGGTCAGGTAGGTCCACTGTCCGGCGGTGTTGTCGATCACGTACTCGTAGGCGATGATCCGGCCGTCCGGGTCCTTCCCGGTCCAGAACAAGAGGACGCGGTCGGAAAGGGTGTCGCTCTGCCGCGGGACGTTGTTCAGGAACCAGGTCTCCGGAGGCTGGTTCCCCAGCGGACCGGATACATGCCTTTTGGCGCATCCCCAGGCCGCGGCCAGGGCGCCGGCCAGGAGTAAAACCCAAAGGAGTGTTCGGTTTCGCATCGTTCCCTCTTTAGAAGACCAGCCGCAGGGTACCGCGGTGCATCTGGGTCAGCCAGCCCCAGTCCGTGTAGGAGTAGTTCAGCTCGGCACGGACCCAGCGCGTGGGCAGGGCGGCCCCCGCCCCCAGGGACCAGCGCTCGGTGTCGTATTTGATCTTTCTCCCCGCCCGCAGGAAGAAGAGGTCGCGGAAGGCGTACTCCGCGCCCAGGATGACCCGCTCCTCGTTGTCGTTGGGATGGCTCCCCTCCAGGTCCACGGTCACCCGGTGGAGCTTGGTCTCGTAGGGGACCATGGAGAGGCCCACCTTGAAGTTCATGGGCAGGGGAAACGACTCTTTGATGAACTTCATGTCGGGACCGAAGTTGGTGATCGCCATGCCCACCTGAACCTTCTTGAAGCCTAGATCGTACAGCGTTCCCACGTCGCCGCCTATCCCCATCGCCCGCTTGTCGTCCAGGGCGTCCCGGATGAGCTTCAGGGTCACGCCGGTGGAGAACTTATGGGTCAGGCTGCGGCTGTAGGTGATCCCCCCGGCGTAGGTCGAGGCCGTGAAGTAGGTCCCGTCCCAGTGGTCCCCCGGGGCCAGGGGAATGGTGCGCTTCATATCGTCCATGGTCAGGGCGATGAACGAGATGCCCCAGGTTCCCCCAGTCTTGGAGACGGGGTAGGCGATGCCTACGAACTCGTGGTTGATCCCCGCCGGGTACTGCGTGTGAGTGGCCAGGAGCTCCCTCCGGGAGAGGCGCGCCAGGCCCGCGGGGTTGTAGAAGAGGGCCGAGGCATCGTTGGCCACGGCGACGAAGGCCTCGCCCATCCCCATCGCCCGGGCCGAGACCCCCATCTTCAGGAACTGCTCCCCGGCCGTGCCCACCTTGGACTGGCCGAGGGCGGTGGCCGCGAACCCTGTCGCTGCCGCTAAAACCAGGAGAACGACCTTCTTCTTCAGGGTCATCGCTCTCATTTGATCACCACAAACTTTCCGACCTGCTTGATCTTCCCGTCCGGCACTTCGACCGAGAACAGGTAAACGCCGGCCGAGATGGCCTGCAGGTCTCTGGAGATGAGGTTCCAACGCTCCGAGGTGGGCGTGGAGTAGGAGTTACCCCCGGGGTGGTAGATGGTCGCCGCCAGGTCCCCCCCCAGGGTATAGATCCGGATGATGCATTTCTCCGGAAGGTTGATGAAATCCAGCCTGCGGGTATGCTCGCTCCAGGTCTTGCGGTCCGGGTTCTCCCAGCGCATGGCGTCGTAGTCCTGGTCGATGCGGTAGGGATTAGGGACGACCATGACCTCCAGGTTCTGGGCTTCTTCCACCCCGGTCCCCGGGATCACCCGCATCAGGCTGGAGTTCGGGCTGGATTCCAGGGGCTCCACCAGGCTGGGCTTGTACCCGAAGTCCACGGCGGTCACCGCATAGTAGACCGGAAAGCCGTTGGGCACCCCCACGTCCTCCAGCATGTAGCGGTAGTCCCGTTCGGTGTTTTTCGCCTTCAGGTCCGGAGAGATCGGCGGGGGAGGCCAGTTGTCGAAGCCGTACTTATAAGCGATGGTCGTGTCGTGCATGGAGAGCGGCTGGTCGTACTGCCCCAGGAGGGTCCATCCGCCGATCTCCTGCTTGTCCGTGGAGAAGGAGCGGAAGACCTTGTATCCCTCGAAATCGTTGACCTTGGAGAACGGGTCCTTCTGTCTGGGGTCCTCCGGGGCTGCGTCCCAGATCAGGGTCACTTTGTTGTTGGAGGGGATCGTTTTGATATTCGGCGGATAGGGCGGGGGCGGACCCCGGAAATCCGGGATCCCATCGCCCTCCAGCCAGGTCGTGTCCGCTCTTCCGGTTTTGTACACCAGGGCATAAGTTCCGCGATAGCCATCTCCATCGGTGTCGATGCCCGGGTTGTCGTACACCCGGTAGGTCCAGCTTGCGTTAAGGGCCAGGGCGGAGAAATCGTAGTAAGGATCGTAGGGCCAACCGCCCTGTCCCAGGTTTTTGATGAATCGCTGTCCCCCGCAGTACCCGATGGTAATTGGGACCGTGTCCCCGGGAGCCAGGTACTGCTTGGCGGTGTCCTGCCCCGTAGGGTCCCGCCACCCGGGATACACCGGCCCGACGGACAGGAGGTAGCGGGTGTCGTTGGGCACGTCGTGCGGGGCGTTCTGGGGATCCATCTGGTCCGGATCGAAGGCATACGCCGGGTCCCATTTGGACAGGCTCATCATCCGGTACTTCTCGGCATCCGTGTTGGGGGTCCCGGGCGGATCCAGAGGATTGCCCGGATCGTGGGGGCCCCAATCCTTTGTGGGGTCGCTGGAGGAGTACCACCACTGGAATGAATACTTCAGGCGGGGGTTGGGGGTGCGTAGCACCCGCGTCCCCGTGACCCCGGGGGTGGGCCAGGCGTTGGGATTGGATAACCCGTCGTAATCCGAGATCCAGGACACGTTGATCTGCTCGGAAGGGGCCTGCGTTTTCGGCTTTCCCTCTACATGCTCGGGCGGAAGGCCCTGGCGGAAGAAGACCACGCTGTCCGCTTCCGGCGGGGAGGGCCAGAGGGTGTCCGCGGACTGGGTCGTGGAGCGCCAGCGGCGGAATCCGCAGATGTCGTCATCGGCCTTGTTGCGGTTGGCTGCCCCGCTGGCCCCCACGTCCGCGTCCACGTACAGGCCCATGTACACGTTGCGCAGGGTGTCCCGTCCGATGTTGATCATCTCGTAGTCGATGAGGATGAAGTCCTGGGCGTAGGAGTAGCTCCAGTCGTAGCTCTTCTGGGTGACCTTGATCCCCAGGGGCTTGTGGTCCGGCCCCACATAGGCCGGGTTGGTGTAGGTGTCCGTGCAGGCCGCGATGAAGTCCTGTTCCGAGACCGCTTTGCCGTAGGGCGAGGTGGAGTCCGCGAAGAACGGGCTCCCCGGCCGGGTGGAGCGCTCGATGATCGTGTCCGCGTCGGTGGTCCCCGGCCAGATCTCGTACTGCCACCCCGCCCAGCCCTCCACCCCGGTGGAGACCAGGGTGTCCGTCTTCCCCGGCTGCCCGGGCTTGGGCCGCATGGCCCCCAGCCAGAGCCCTCCCCAGAAGAGGTACTCCGTACCCGACCGGGCCGGGAACTCGCAGGAGGGAAAGCTCCAGTCCTCGTCGTTCCCGAAGAACCCGTAGTTCGTCACCGTCAGCCACATGTTGCCCACCTTGTGGGTCTTCATCTGGGTTTTAGGCTTTGCGGTGATGATTCCGGGTGGGCGGCTAATGTCAGCCGGCCACGCGGGTCCCAAAAGGACGCCCAGCAGGGCCAGCCCCAGAAACGCTTTCTTTCCTCTGCTCATCGTTTTCCCTTGCCTCTCGGGCCTCGTTTGAGCTACCATTCTACCCCCACCCCGGCCTGGATGTTTCGCCTCGGGTAATAGTTGTCCGGGCTGTTGTTGCTCTCCGGTTCCAGGAGCGGCCTTCCCCAGTAAGTGTCGATGTTCTTGACGTTCAGTTTGTCGAACAGGTTCTTCACCTGCAGGATTCCCTGGGCCTTGAGCGGTCCGAAGTAGAGATCCTTGTTGGCCTTGAGGTCCACCGAGCTGAATCCCGGCTTCCGGAAAGCGTTGTCCGTGTACCGGGGATCCGTTTCGCCCTTCTCGGTAGTCTTGGTGTAAGGCAGGCCGCTGGAGGCCTGCCACAATAGGTTGATCCCCCAACCCTGGGGCAGCTTCCGTCCGAACAGGACCGGATGCTCGCCCTTGCCCACCCGGTAGTCGAAGTCCACGACCAAGGCGTGGCGTTGGTCCCAGGAGAGCGGGAAGTCCTTGATCGGCAGCGGCCGGTTGTTGTAGTCGTAGTCGTAGTTCTGCCGGTCCGAGGAGGACTTGCCCATCGCCCAGGAAAGGGTGTAGGCAAGGGAGCCCCGGGTGTAGCGGCTGGGGAACTTCTCCAGGTTGAGCTCCAGCCCTCGGACGTTGCCGTAATCCAGGTTGTAGAAGATGTGTCCACTCAGGGGACCTGTGCCCCGTTGCTGCATGTCCACCAGGTCGCGGTAGTCCTTGAAAAACCCCGAAACCCCCAGGACCCAGTCCATACCCAGGGCGTGCTCGACCCCCAGCTCGTACTGGGTGTTGCGGGTGGGCTTGAGACCCGGGTTCCCGTAGTATTTGTAGGCGCTGCCCCCCTGGGTGGCCAGCTCGTAGATGTAGGAGAACTGGGGGACTTCGTAGAAGATCCCGTAGTTGAAGAACAGCTTGTCCCGCTCCGTGATCGGGTGGGCGATCCCGATTCTCGGGGCGAAGCGGTTCTGCCATCCGATCAGCACCGTGTCCCCGGTGATCGGATCGATGAAGGTCTGGGCGGTCCGTCCGACGTAGAAGAAGTCGTAGCGCAGTCCGGCGTTCACGATCATCCCCTCGGTCTCGATCTTGTCCTGCAGGTAGACCGCCCCCGCGACCGGGTGCCGTTCGTAGAAGTCCCGGAAGATCCCCCGGTCCGGCCACCCCCAGCCCTCGTTCCGGAGCCAGGAGACGCTGTCCGGTGTGAGGTCGTATTTGCGGTACCCGTACTGGATCTCCCCTTTGCGGACATCGTAGCGTTTGTACTCCAACCCGCCCTTCAAGAGGTGGGCCTTTCCCCGCTGGTTGACGAAGTCCAGCTTCGCGGTGTAAGTCACGGTGCGGTAGTCCCGCCAGGGCGCCCACTGGTCGAAGCCGTAGTCGTAGAACCCGTCGGCTTTCTTCTGGTCGTAGACCCCGTTGTTGTTCCAGTCCACGAAGGGCTCCCCGGGGTCGTACTGCTTGTTCTTGTTGAGGTCCGTATAGGGCTCGGTCCCGTTCCATATCCCGTTGTGGTCCCAGTCCCGGAAGGGCTCTCCGGGGTCGAAGTGGCCGTTGGTCGTGGCCTTGTCCACGAACGGTTCCCCGGGATCGTACTGGTTGTTCCCGTTCAGGTCCACATAGGTCTCCCCGGCGTCGTAGACCCCGTTGTAACCCGGCAGATCTATGAACGGTTCGTTTTTCCCGTCGGTGTAGGCGATGATCTCCAGCGGGTCTTTGCTGGTGTCGTAAGCATAGTCGTTGAGCTCGTCCACGTCCCGTCCTCCCGGCCGCTCTCGGTAAGCGTTCAGGAACCGTGACAGGTTCAGGGTATAAAAGGTGCTCTGAGAGATGACGTGGGTCCAGGCCAGGACCTCCTGGTTGGCGTTTTCCTGAACCCGGGGCGCGAACTCGGGAGTGTACCGGTAAGCGTATACGTACTCCACCGCCCCCATCGGGCGCGCCCCAAAAGAATGAGCCTTGGAGCCTCTATAGGATAAGGAGAGTTTCTTTCCGGTAAGCTCGTAGGTCCACTTAAGGCTTCCGGTGTAGTTGTTCAGCCGCCGGTCCTGGAGGGTGATCCCGGCCACGCGGTAGCGGGTCTGCCAGTTGTTGACGTACTTCCCGTACCCGTCCTGCCATTCCCCGTCCGAGGCCGCGAAATACCTCGCGCTCCCCGGCAGGCGGAGCGCCCTGAGCAGGCGGTTGGTGAAGAAGTCCGGCCCCCCGAACGAGACCTCGGTCCGGTCGAAGTTCAGGAAGCGGTGCTCCTCCCGGGTCGTTCCCGGCACCCGGTCCGTGCGGTACGTCACGCTTCCCGAGAACCGCTCGCCCCCCTCCTTGGTCACCATGTTCACGATCCCGGACTGGGCCTGGCCGTACTCGGCGTTGAACCCGCCCAGGATCGTGGACATCTCCGAGATGGAGTTCGTCCCGACCATCATCCCGAAGCTCCCCGAGGCCAGGGGGTCCTTGATCGAGATCCCGTCCACCATGTAGGAGACCTCTCCGGTCCGGCCGCCCCGGATGTGGATCTGCCGTCCCGTGCCTACCGCGCTGGTGTTCTTCTCCAGGGCCTGGGAGAAGTTGTCCACTCCGGGCAGGGTCACGAGGACGTCCCGGGTCACGTTCCGCTGGGTGGAGGTCACGTCCGGCTTGATCGTCTTCTCCCTCTCCCGGACCGTTATCCCGCCCAGCTGGATGACCTGGGTAGAGAGGACGAAGTTGATGGTCGTGGTGAGGTCCAGGCTCACCTTGACGTTGGTGGCGGTCATCTTGGAGTACCCCATCATTTTCCCCTCCAGGCTGTAGATCCCCGGTGGGACGTTGAGGATGAAGTAGTTCCCGTCCATGTCCGCCACCGCGCCCAGGGCCATGCCGACCACCTGAACCGTGGCGAACGGCAGGCCCTGCCCGGTGCCCTTGTCCACCACCCGCCCCGCGATCTTCCCCGTGGTCCCGGCCAGGATCGGTCCCGCCAGGAGAAGCGCGCCCATTATACAGGCGATGACGTTGCGTAGCTTCATCTTATTTCACCTCTTTCGTTACTTCGCGCTGAATTTCTTGACCTGATAGTTTCCCGCATCCACCACATAGACGGAGTAGTCCGCCCCCAAGGCGATTCCCATGGGGCCATTGAACTGGTTCGGGGCCGTCCCCAGGCTTCCGAACCGGGTACGGTACAGGAAGGTGTTGTCCGAGAGCTTCCGGATTTTCTGCACCCGGTGGTTCCCCGCGTCGGTGATGAACACGTTCCCGCTGTCGTCCGCCGCGGCCCCGAAGGGCCCGTTGAATTCCCCCGTGGAGTCGCCCGCCGACCCGAACTCTCCGACGTAAGCGCCGAAGACCTGCACCCGGTTGCCCCCCGTGGAGGGCACGTAGATGTAGCCGTTGTTGTCCGCCGCCACCCCGCCCGGGGAGTTCACGAGCCAGTACGAAGGCGTGCCGTTGTAGGGAAACTTCCACACCTTTCCCTTGCCCAGGGTGTCGAATCCGCTGACGAAGAAGTCCAGGTTCGCGGTGACCGCCAATCCATTCACCGGCCCGAAGGTGTCCCCGGGGACCCCGCCGTAACGTTGGATGTATTGGATATAGTTTCCGGAATCAAAGAACTTCTGCACCAGTTTGTTGCCCGTGTCCCCCACGTACACGTAGCCCAGACGGTCCACCGCGATTCCTCGCGGATTCTTCAGGTCGGGGTGGGTGGAGAAGGTGTCCCCGTCCCCCCGTGTCCACTGCTTGCGGAACGTCCCGTTCCCATCGAACTTCTGGATGCGATTGTTTCCGGCATCGGCCACGTAGACGTCCCCGTTCGGTCCTACTGCGATCCCCACCGGATTGAGGAACTGCCCGGCCCCGCTGCCCTGGCTACCCCAGCTGGTCACCAGGCGGTACACGGTGACGGTGATCGCTGTTAATTTCTGGGCGTTCTTCCCTCGGTTGTCCGAGGCCGTGACCGTTACCGTGGCGCTGGCCGCTGTATCCGGGGCTTTCCAGCGGGCATACCCCAGGGCACTGCTATCTCTGCGGCCTCCGGTAATCCTACCTTCCTTAGGTCCGAGGGTGTCGCTGCCCACGGGTAGGAAGGTCCCGACCGTCGTGGACCAGGCGTAGGACAGGCTGTCCCCGTCCGGGTCCTGGGCCGAGCAGAAAAGCAGGGAGGTCTCCCCCCGCCCCACCAGTGTCGGCGTGGCCGTAAGGCTTGCGATCATCGGCGAGTTGGCGTCCGGGGCCGTGATTGTCTTCTTGGAACACCCCCAGAGGGCCAGCCCCAAAACCAGAAGCCCTCCCGCCCAAAGGCTCAATGGCCTCAGGGAAAGAGGACCTCTCAGCCGGGGAGACCGGCCGCCTTGTTGGTCGAACCACCTCATTCGCACACGCATTCCATCTCCTTATGCCATGATGATGACTCCCCGGTCCAATATGGCTTTACTATACACTATTTTCCGGTTCTATGTCAAGACGGTCCCCGGCAAAAACGACCCCTTAACCTGCCCTGGACCCCATATTAAGTGTACAGCATAAAACCTTATCAAAATCTTATCAAATACTTATCCGGTTTCCCAAGAAGCAGGCAGTGATGGCGGGGTCGGTCGAGGGGTGGTCCTACGAATCTCCTTTTTGCCGGAGCTTTGTCGGAAGCTTTTGCCTACCCTTTACCCCTCGGCCCCTAGGCCTCTTTTCCTCCTTTCCGCACGGCCTTTTCCAGCTCGCTGTACGCCTTCGGCCTCACTGCAAGCCTGAAACGGGTGAGGCTTCCTTGTCTTACGATATCTCGCGCAATGCCGTCGATGGGGTGTGCGAACGCTCCCGCCCGGTCCGGTTTCGCGTCCTCGCTGATGGAGCGCACCGCCCTCTGGTGGTCGAAGAGATCCAGCGCGACCAGGTCCTCCAGCGAGCCGGAATCTCCCAGCGTCCAACGGTCCAGGGAGATATTCCCGCTGTTGGAGATCTCCGGAAACCCGTGGAACGTCACCCAGAGAAGGATCGGGACCTCTTCCGTGTCCCGCTTGGGGTCGTAGAGGACCACCCGGTTTCTCCCCAACTCCTTGGCCCTGTACAGGGCCTGGTCCGCCTGCCGAGTCAGCTCGACCGGGTCCTTGGCTAAGGAGGGGAAAAGCGATATTCCTGCTGAAAGCGTCACCGGTATCCTTTCCCCTTGCACGTCTATTCTCTCAAAGGGATGCGACTCTATCGCCTTCCTGAACTCTTCCCCGATTGCGGCCGCTTCCTTCTTCTCCATCCTGGGCAGGATTAAAGCGATCTCCTCTCCCCCGTACCTGCAGGCCACCCCCCGCTCTCCGACTCCGGAACGGCTGGCTGAGCCCCGTTCCAAGATCAGATTCCCTGTAATCACTCCCACTTCCCTGAGCACGCTGTCCCCCTGCAGATGACCGTAGGTGTCGTTGATTCTTTTGAAGTGATCTATATCCGCCAGAAGGAGAGCCAATTCCCACCCCGTGGATCTTGCCTGGCGGATCTTATCCTCTAGGATGGTATCGAAGTATTCTCTGCGAAAAAGGCCCGTGAGCTTGTCTACGGACCGATCCTCCGATAATTGAGAGTCTTTTCCCGGGAGGTGGGCGGGCTCGTATAAAGAACAGCCGTGGCACTCTTCAAAAGTGACTTCATTGATTCGAATCCCCTTTTTTCGACACCTGGCCGCCAAAGCTTTGGGAATCGGCTTTCCCTCCAGCCCGGGGGCGATGAGCACCCTCACATCCAGGTGCTGGCAGGGTTTGGTCGGGATCGCGCACTGGGCGCAGACCTCCGGGGATATTTCGTACGGCGAGGGCCGGGACTGGATCGAGCAGAAGGGCGGCCCGCTCCCGGCGCTCCGCCGGAAGAAGCACGGCCCGGCGTAGTCTCTGGCGTTATCCTTTTCCATCACTCTCAAAAAGCATAGCACAATGCCCGTTGAAAATCAAGGCGGGGGAAGAGAGAAAAACGGAACGGGGATGAGGGGAAAGAAAATCAGGCTTTCTTGTTTCTCAGGATCTCGCACGCCAAGGCGATGGCCGCGACCGTGGAGGAGGGGTCGGCGATCCCCTGTCCTGCGATGTCGTAGGCCGTTCCGTGCCCCGGCGAGGTGCGCACCAGCGGGAGCCCTAAAGTCAGGTTTACGCACCGCCTGGAGGCCAAAGCCTTGACCGGGATGAGTCCCTGGTCGTGATACAGCGCGATGACCGCGTCGTACTTCTCCCGGTTGTGATAGGAGAACAGGGCGTCCGCGGCATGCGGCCCGCTGATCGCGAGTCCCTTCCTCTGCAGAGCCTTGACCACAGGCGCAAGGACCCTTTTCTCCTCCCACCCGAACTGCCCCTCCTCGCCGGCATGGGGGTTCAGGCCTAGAAGCGCGATGCGGGGCTTTGCTATCTTGAAATACTTTTTCAGCGCCTCCTCGGCGAGCAGGGCCTTCTCCCAGACGAGCTCCGGCGTGAGCAGTTTCAGCACTTGACGGTAGGGCACATGAATCGTGGCCAGGACCACGCGGAGGCTGTACATTTTCCCCTGTGCCCGACCCCCGGCACTTGAGGCCCTTGGGGCAGGGGCCAGGAACATCATGGCGAACTTTCTGGTCTTGGTCAGGTGGGCCAGAAGCTCCGTATGTCCGGGATAAGGGCACCCTGCCAGGCGCAGGGATTCCTTGGAAACCGGGGCCGTGACCAGGGCCTCTATCTTCCCCTCCTCCCACAGCCTCACCCCAGCCCGGATGGCCTCCAGGGCCTGCCTCCCGGCTTCGGCCGAGGGCCGCCCCACCGGGATCAGGGCCTTGGGATTCGCAGTGGGCGATATCGGAATGGCCGGCCTCCTGAGCCGGAGCGATTGGATCTCCCGCATCGCCAGGGTTGGCGATCCGATCAAAAGGGGCACGCAAAGACGGCGCACCTCGCTTGAGGTCGCCGCTTTGATCGCCGTTTCCGGCCCGATGCCCGAGGGGTCGCCTAACGTGATCCCCAGGATGGGCTTCAGTTTCATGGACGCTCCTCGGTCAGCTCAACGACTTTTCAGTCCTCGTATCCTAAGGCCTTCTGGATGACCTCATAGACCGCCTGGGTCCGGAACGGCTTGGGAAGGTAGCCGTCGATGATCCCCTCCTTGGCGTGCTGCTCGAACGTCGCGGAGTCCAACGCTCCCGAGCACACGATCACCTGCACCAATGGGTTCAGGGTCTTTACGGCCCGGGCCAGCTCCAGCCCGTCGCGCCGGGGCATCATCCAGTCCGTGATCACGCAGTCGTAGGAGCCCTCCTGAAAGGCCGCGAGGGCCTCCTCCCCGTCCCCGGTCACCTTGACCGAGAACCCCCGCATCTCCAGGAGGTTTGCCAGGAGGCCCCGCAACGCGGGATCGTCATCCGCCACCAGGATGCGTGCCCGGCTCGCGGGAGCCTCGGACTTGGGCTCCGGGGCCAGGCCTCCCCGCATCCTCGACTGGAGCCTCAGGGCCTCCTCGATCTGGGGCGGGGTGACATAGCCCAGGGCAACGAGGTGCTCGCCCAGATGCTTGCCGGCATCGGCAAGCTGGATGCGCCGCGCCTCCAGCACCTGGGAGGTCGTGGCGTACTGTTTTTCAACCAGGATTTGTCCGATGAGCGGCCAGATGGCACACCTCCTTGAAAAAGGGAGTGCCCCGGGATCGAAGCGGATGATTACGGACATTATAAGGGGAATCGCCCATGGAAGTCAAGGGCGGGGCCGAAAGAATGTGCGGAGCGCGAGGAGCGCCGCGCCCTTGGCCGGATCGTTTCTTGGACGGACCAGGAGGAATCTCTCCGCGAGGTGCTCGCGGAGCCGGCGGGCCAGGGGCGTGGAACGGGTGAGCAATCCGCCTCCGAAGACGACCTTGGGACGGTCGAGGTTTAGCCGCTCGGCCGTGTCGAAACACAGGTCGCAGAGCTCCGAGGCCGCGGCCTCCACGATCTCCAGGGCTGCCGGGTCCTTCCGCGAGGCGGCTTGGAAGACCAGCGGGGCCAGCCAGGCCAGCGTTTTGGGGACGTCCTCCTGGGCATGGATCCAGGGGATCACCTGCTCGGTCTTCTTCACCTTTAAAGCTTTCCGGACCAGGGATTCGAGTTTCGTCTTTCTGCCGAAGAGACAGGCCCTCAAGGCTTCCCGCCCGACGCTGTATCCCGAGCCTTCGTCTCCGAGCAGGTATCCCCATCCCCCGGCCCGGGCGACTTTGCCTTGGCTATCCTGGCCGATGGCGACCGAGCCGGTCCCGGAGATGACCAGGATCCCGGGCTCTTCTTCGAACGATCCGTACAGCGCGACCCGGGCGTCGGATTCGGCGATCACCGGGGTTCCCGGGAACAGCTCTTTGAGGAGGCCCTTGAGCTTCTGCTTATCCTGTATCCAGTCGCATCCGGCCAAGCCTGCGCAGAGCCCGGCGGGACTGCCCAAGCGGGTCCGGAATCTTTCCACCAGATGGGTGAGGGTTTCACGGAGCCTTTCCTCCGGGGTGTTCTGGAGGTTCATCCCCCCGCCCCGCGCCCGGCCCAGGACTTTCCGGTTCAGGCTCAAGGCCGCGGCCCGGCTTTTTGTGCCCCCGCCCTCGATGCCGATCACGTAGCTCATGACGCTCCTCGGGTCATCGGTGACGCCGCATTTCCCACAGCCCGAGGGACAGCCAGACCAGGATGCCTACGAGGCCCGCGAATCCGCCCAAGAGAGGATTCCGGACCGGAAAAAGCAAGGCCCAGACCCCGAGCTTCTGACTGTTGAACACCCCATGGACCCAGCCCGCCAGGATCGAGCTCCTGTGGCGGAGGGTCAGCTCGTTGATGTAGACCCCCAAACTGATGGTCAGGGCGATGAAGGCCAGCGAACCGAGGACGGGCTGACCGGGATAGGTGAATCCGATCCATATCAGCGGCAGATGCCACAGCCCCCAGATCCCCCCCACCAAGAGGTAGGCTTTGGGCTTCCCCAGGACCATCAGCTTGGGCAGGAGGTAGCCCCGCCAGCCGAGCTCCTCGCCGAAACCGAGCAGACCGTTCAGGAACGGGGAGAAGACCAGCGTGGCCCCGAACAGCGCCGGGAGCACGAGCCCCGGGGAGGGTGCGCGAGCAAGATGGGCCCTGGGGGCCGAGCGGATCATCGCCAGGAACTGAGTCAGCTTCCAATCCGGCTGGCCCAGCCCGAGCAGCCAGGTCAACCCGTAAATCAGGACGAAGCAGAGGGGCACGAGCAGGGCGGACGCGAGGTACGGTTTCCAGGGGCCCAGGCGGAGGTTCGCGATCGCGAACCCTTCCCGGGTGACGAACCGGACGGTGAGCACCGTGGCGAGCGCGGGCACCCACATGACTGCTATTATGATTAGCTGGCCGTAGAGGGCGGGCAGCCGCGTGATGCGGAACCCGCACGCGATGAGCGCCCCTTCGATCGCATAGGTGACCGCAAAGGTTATGGCCAGGAAGGAGAGGATGCCCTTGCGATCAAGCGGGGTTTGTTCCATCAGTCTGGGCCTTCGAGTTTAAGCATTCCTTTCGTCCCTCCGCCCACGATTCCGATCATGTATCGCATGGTGCTATTATGCTACCATGTCGGCCCCTTAAATGCAAGCCTCAGGAAAGCCGTAAACGGCCCAAATCCGGCACCCAGGGTGTCAGGACAGGCAAATTCCTGATCCTACCCAAAAACTCGCTCCTGTGCCCAAAACCTACCCTCCCCCGAAGGGGGAGGGTAGGAGTGTTTTTAGAGGTTTACACCCCCGTTACACCCCGGTTACAACTCCGTTACAACCCCGTATATGCGACCATTAAAGGCGCACTGCGGGACCACTTTGCGACCACTGCGGCAGGTATGCGCTACTCCAGGATAAGGGAGATGCGGAAAGGAAGGCTGGCCTGGCCATCGGGAGTTAACACACGGGAGGAGAAGGAATAGCGCTTTCCGGGCCGGACAGGGGTATAGAGGTGCCGGCCCTTGGACAAGGGAACGAGGGCCAGGGAGGTGTAAAGGCTCTCCCAGGGCTTCCTCCAGGCATCCGTCATTGCCAGACATAGCTCCAGCTTCGGGGCCGTGTTTGGGGAAGCCGGCTTCGCCCCTTTTCGAACGATCCCGGAATCCAGAGGGTCCCATTGGATCAAAAGCCCCCTGCCCTTGGGGGATAAGTCCAAGCGGACGGGCTGGGGAGAAGGGCTCTTTGGCGGAAGCCGAGGTGGGGTAAATCCCGCCCTGCGGCACCAGATCGCAGAGCGGAGGAACAGGGTATGACCCAGAGGATGCGTCGTGCCCAGGGTCAAACGGTCCACCCGCTTCGCCTTCTTGGTATACTCCCGCCAGGCCTCCCGCTCGTCCTCCTTTAACCAGCGCTGCCACTGCCTCATCGCCCAGGCGAAGTTCCCCTGCGTCTCCTTCTGGGCCCGAGTGTTCGGCTGCTTCGGCATCACATGCCTCCGGCTGTAGGTCTTCCCGTAGCGCCAGCAGAGCACCGTCTCCTCGTCCAGCTTCCCCGACGCCGCCTCGGAGTGCAGAGGATTGCGGAGCTTAGGCATCTTCCAATTTTAGATTTTGGATTTTAGATTTCGGGTTGAAAACCATTAAATCACAGCTTGAAGGCCGCTCATATGAAACCCTCCGGATAGGCGGAATTCTAAGATTCTGCCCTACCCAGCTTTTGCAATTGCTTAAGATATATTTTTTCGTGGATATAGCGATTATGCAAACGTACAAATAAATCAAGCAGGGGAGCCGTGTTTTGAAGGATCTCTCTTGGCATGGATGAAGTAATCACAAACCTATTACCTTTGTGCAAAAATTCGTTGCGAGTATCTTTGATCTTCCGATAGAAATCCAAAACTTTCTCAAAATCATAACCAGAATCAAGACTTACCAACTTAACTGCATCCTTCCACTTTTCATTAGTCAGACGTGGAAATAGCTTCTCTTCTCTTTTCTTTTGAATCAGGTTGTCTTCTAATAGCCGATCCAAGACTTTAGGGAGAAAATGTAATGCAATCATCAAATCCCGAAGAAAATGCTCTAAAAGCACCTCACCTAAAGTGCAAAAGACAACCAACGAAACGATACTCTCATTAGTTTGCTTATAACGACTGGGGGACTGCTGTTCACAATGGCGATGATAACAACTTTGAATTACATTAGTAAGAGCGCGGACAGATTCCCCAAAGAAGCCTTGCCCGCCTTTGCTCGGCCTCCGGCAAGCAGGGCATGGATGTCCAACGCTGGTTGAATTTGCCCAAAAACCAACATAATGGCAAATACGACACTCGTTGTGACCAGCCAAGATAGGGCCAAGGGGCCTCTTTTCCTTCAATACATCAAGACCTTTCACCATAGCTTATGAAACCTTAAACTACCTTCCCGGACGCGGATACGGAGAGAAGGGGGTTGCAGAGCTTAGGCATTGAACGAATAATGGTACTATGTGAGATTAGGTACGAGAGACATGGAACGAGTTATTTCAAATCCAATTGCTGCAACAATTTTTCCACCATCGCCTCGATCTCGGCCTCGCTGCCTGAATCCGAGGCTCTCTTAATCACGTTGCGATTATGCCCGTCCACCAGGGAGATATCCACGCCTACGGTCTTACCCATCCTGGCCACCGAGCTCACGAGGTCATAATCGGCATTATCCGCAGGAACGAGGTCATACTTCTGCACCCCTTTAACCTGCTCCGCGATCGCCTTTTTCACCCTCTCCTTATACTCGACAGAGCTTCCGGAGGCCAAAACCGCGCCCACCGAAAGCGTAGGCTTGGCCACCTTTGCTTTAAGTGCCTCCACGACCTCATCTTCCAGAGATCGCAGTCCGCCTTCCGAATACCCCGTCCTCTTCGACTTGATCAGGACGTGATGATCGATGAGGACTAAACAGGGCAACTTTTCCACCCCGTAAGCAGTCTGGACTCCATGCTCCGAATCCAGAAGAACAGGATAAGTCACCCTTTTCTTTGTAACAACCCCCTTAACCTGCTCCAGCTTATCCGCCTCATCCTCATTGATTCCCAAGACCACAAAGCCCCGCGCCTTGTATTTCTTGTAAAGCCTATCCAGCTCCCTCATCTCCGCCAGACACGGCTTGCACCAGGTGGCCCAGAAACTCATCAGGACCACCTTGCCCTGGAAGTCGGCCAGCTTGACCTCCTGGGAGGAGAGGTCTTTCAAAGCAAAGCCCGGGGCCTCCTTGTTTTCCCCGGCAGAGGAGAGAAAAGGAGTGAGAAACAAGAGAAGGAATAATGAAGGGACTTTCATGGAGTTCTCCTTACAATAAGGGGGCCAGCGTTTAGATGAACCACGTTCCCCCGGTCATGTTCTTAAACGTGCAGACCTGTGGATACAGGTTCTTGTAGCTCTTCACGTCCCTCGACCTCTCCCCTTACATCCCCTCCCCCAGCGGGGGAGGGGAAACGGGGCGGGTTCGCCTCTCCCAACCTCTCCCCCGACCCCTCTCCCAGCGGGAGAGGGGGAAACGAGGGGGTGTTGTCGTGGTGGAGTCAAAAAACAGAAGGCCAGAACACAGAAACACCTTATGAACTACCGGACACAACGAAATCCGAGGTAGACGCCGGGCTCGCGCTGCGGGTTGTCGCTGTCCCGATTCGTCGCACGGAAGATGAGCTGGGTGCTTAACCAGCTGCCCCCGCGCAGGACGCGGGTTGCGCCAGACGAAGGGCCAGTAGGGTTGCGGCTGGGGCTGT
>Ga0315296_10000917_pt1 | contig 26126 bp, 17 predicted proteins | sample YL17G14_18_MG_FD_203921 | JGI IMG/M metagenome (GOLD analysis project Ga0315296, IMG submission 203921) | Sediment microbial communities from Yellowstone Lake, YNP, Wyoming, USA - YL17G14_18 | ecosystem: Environmental > Aquatic > Freshwater > Lake > Sediment | place: USA: Wyoming | collected... | reverse complement strand
TATACCTCGCGGAGAAGCAGGTGGTGGAGCCGAGCGGGAGCGAGGCGACAGCCGAAATTCTGGGACCGGTGCGGGCGGCGCTCAATGATGTCGATCCGGAGGCCAGGCTGATCGTGGGAATGTCTCCCTGGCCCACGGGGCTTGCGGCGATGCGGCGGTACGGGACGAGCGTGTACGGCTGGGAGCCGTTCGTGTCGGCGGGGAGCCTCGCGGACACCCTCGGGTACCGGGGCGGCCCCGGAGAGAGCCTGGCCGCCGAAGATTTCGCCAAGGAAGTGCAGGCATATTACTCGTTCCTGGTAAGGGCGACGCGATAGCGGGGACAGGCGCGGAGCCGCTGTCCATGCCGCAGACAGGCAATTGACCGGCGCCGAACGGTTGGGGGATCCTGCCGCTGTCCGTCTGCCTGGCGCGGACAAAAATGAAGCAACCCTCTTGCATCCGTCTGAAAATATGGGAAAATGATGTCGAGTGTTTTTGCCGCAATCCAATTCGGAGGTTTGCCACATGTTTGACCGATTTGTTGTTACGTGCCTGCTGATATGCGGCACATGTTTTATCATGCTTGCCTGCGGGAAGGGGCAGGAAGTCGCAGCACCCGCGACGACCAGTCCCACGAACAACGCAGCGAGCGCCCACCAGGAGATGTGCTGGGGCATCTGGGACGTAGAGATCAACGGGGACGCCGGTGAAGTCGAGGCGGTCCCGTTACGGACGGCCGACTTCTCCGCGAACGTGCTGCGTTTCCTGCAGCCCCCGATCTCACCGGTGCAGCTCCTGACGATAAGTCTCAACCTTCCGGAGTGCAAGCTGAGAGAGGGCCTTGTCGTGATGGACATCACGCTGAGACACCCGTTCCCGGAGAGGAAGATGTTCCGGGGGTTCGACGTGCGCGGGATCGTGATGGCCGACGGCGGAGTCGCCGGGAAACATGATCCCGCCCTGCTGTTCCGAGCGCCCGGCCAGACGGAGCTGTTGAATCCGGACGGTTACACGCGCCGCTGGAACCAGTCCGAGTTCCTGACTTACGGCACTATCTTCGGCTACACCGAGGGCCACAAAGCGGCCCCGAACTACAAATCGCTCGCCACTCTGAATCCGTACAAGCTGTTCACGCCCTCGCTCGATCTAAGCACGCCCGTTTACATGCAGGACCTCAGCCAGCGGGCAACCTTCCCGGTTGTCGACGGGGTGTTCAAGCGACGATACCGCATGCAGTTTGACGCCACCCAGCAGCCGATGTTCAAGTTCAAGTACGGGGTTGACGCGAGCTGGTCGCTGCCGAATCCGGCTTATGCCCCGAACTACCCGGTGGAGGCCTTCGACTCCTGGGCCAACTGCCAGGAGGCCTACTACGTAGCCGTCAAGGAATACACCGAGATCCCGTACTACGTCGACCAGTGGGTCGCCGGCGGCGATCTCGACTTCCTGCTGACGATCGGCGACTGGCAGGCGAAGAACGGGGATGTTCTCTCCGAGATATCGCATGTGTGGATTGAATCGCCCACCCTGTTCGAGCTCCCCATAGATGTCCGCAACACGATGGAGTTCGTCGAGAGCACGCATCCCACGCAGGCGACCTACAGGATCTTCATCGAGGACATGATGCCGGACGGGTTGTTCGACCAGCAGATGCTCATCACGGTGGAGAGCGCGTATCCCAACACCTACGAACCGATGATCCAGGGCGCAACCACGCCGTTTGTCTGGCCCAGCGCGCCCCTTGCGGCGTACTGCCTGGCCGATGTCCCGATCACAAACCTTGTGCCGGAGGGCGATTACGCGTACGTCTATTTCCTCCCCGACTGGTGCGCCACGATGAGGTACCAGTGCACGTGGGACGAGCAGGGACCCGGCGGAAGCGGCTCCCAGAACCAGCTCCTGATGGCCAATTTCCTGAAGCAGAACATCGAGGGATACTACAACGACTACACGCACGTACAGAGCTGGGAGGGCAAGACCAACACCTATGACCAGAACACGGATGCTCTTCGCGATACCGTGCAGTCACTCGGTTATTCGTGGGCGAGGACTTACAACGACTACTTCAACGCCGCAGGCTCTCGAGCGGTGATCATTATCGCCCTGAACACCCAGGACCAGCCGCCGGATCCCCCGTTCACGTACGAGGAGGCGGTGGCGATGCAGGAGTTCATCGACAACGGCGGGCTCCTGTTCATCATGTGCGAGGCCAGCGGCTATTTCGCGGACGAAGGCTACGATCAGCTGTTCGAGTGGCTCGGCATGCTCATGGAGTACGGGGGCGGCGCGGAACCGGAGTATACGGACGGATATACCTGGAACATCACCTGGCACTGGCTGACCGACAACGTGGAGCTTTATCACTATTACACCTGCGGCACCTGGGTCACTATGGACCCGCACGTGCTCACGCTGATCCAGACCGAGACCGATCAGAAGCTGGTGCTGATGTACCCGCTGCCGCTGTAACGACGCTCTCTGCTTCGGACCCGATGCCAGAGCTGAGAAATCAATAATGGCCCGGGATCGGAACCTCCCGGGCCTTTCTCTTGCCTCACCATCCGGCTTGCCTTAACATTGAGACAGGCAGCATCCTGCATGCGACCGAGCGGAAAAACGATGCTGATCCTGTCCGGAGTGCGGCCACCTGCGGGCCGGGACGTTGAAAAAGCCGATGAACGGCAATAGAGCTGCGAGACTGGACGGATCGGGGCCTATTGCTCGCCCCCCTGTGGTCCCCCCGCTGCCGCGGGGGGACGGTTGAGGGCGGTATTGCGCGTTGGCTGAGCCGTAAACCTCCCCCCCGCTTGCGGGGGGGATTAAGGGGGGGTTGAGCGATGCACTGTATCTGCACAGAGAGGGGAGGACGCAAATGGCGGAGCGGGTCGAATACAACACATTGAGCGAGATTCTGGAGCATCTTGTCCTACGGCGGAACATAAGGGCATACAGGCGCGACGAGAAACCGTCGAGGCATATCATCCGGCTGGTGCTCGAGGTGGCGTCGCGCGCGCCCTTTGTGTCGCACGATGATGAGCCGCCGTGGAGGTTTGTGGCGACGGACGATCGCGGGCTGATCAAGTCGATCGCCCAGGCGATCAATGCGGAGGATTCCGGGGAGCCGGACTACCTGGCGCCCGATTCCCCTGATTTCAATCCGGACACCTACTTCAAGAACGCGCCATGGGTCGTGATCATGCTGTCGAAGCTTCCGGATCCCGAGCGCGCTCCGCAGGAGTCGCGGGATTCCATAGCGTACGACATGACGGTGAGCTACGGAGCCGCTCTCGGAGCACTCCTGAGCGCCGCCCACATGGCCGGCCTGGCCGCGAGCTGGTCCGGCTCGTTCACCGCCTCCCCGTCGCGGCGCGCCGCCGGTGTCGAGCGTCTTCTTGGAGTCAAGAGCCCCTGGAGGGTGCATTCCATTGTGCCGATAGGGTATGCTGCGGAGAAGGGGGAGAAAGTCGATGTCAAACTCGAGGAGGTCATCGAGTTCAGATAGCCGGCAAGATCGGTGCGGCGACGCAAGGCGCCCGGGCGGAAGCGGTCGACCCGGACGGGAGTGAAGAACGGGAGCGTCATGGATCCACGCGACAAGGCTGAAATAATCGCCCGGTACACGAGTCGGTATCGGAAGCACGGAGGGACCGTCGAGGCCCTCGCGAGCGGCACCGACGAGCATCAGGCGATCCGCTACCGCGTGCTGTCGGAGATCGGTGACCTTGGCGGCCAGAGAGTGCTGGATGTCGGCTGCGGATTCGGCGGATTCTATGACTATTGCCGGCACTTCGGCCAGCCGATGAAGTACACGGGCATAGACATCGTGCCGTCGCTGCTGGAGGAGGCGTCGCGCAGGCATCCCGCGGCCGTCTTCATGGAGATGGACATCCTGGATGCTCCGGCTGATCTGGAATTTGACTACGTGGTGTCGAGCCAGGCCTTCAACAATCGATTCAAGTACTCGGACAACTGGGAAGTGGTCAGGAATGTCCTCGCGAAATGCTTCGGCGTCGCGAGGAAGGGCGTCGCGTTCGACATGATGAGCACCTATGTCGATTTCCGTGAGGATCACCTGTATTACTTCGATCCGTCGGCGGTGTTGGAGTACTGCAAGTCGCTGACCAAGCGGGTCACGTTGAGGCACGACTACCCGCTGTTCGAGTTCTGCGTGTATCTGTTTCCTGATTTCACGGGATGGAGAGCGCAGGGGAAGCAGCGGGATTGAGGATGCGGGGAAGGCATTACGTTCGGCTGATTACGCATACGCGGAGCCCGGCCCAGTCCGCAATACGACGGCAAGCCGGCGACTGACAGAGACGAGGCAGACATGACAGAGAACCTGGAGAATCCCTTCACCCAAAAGGAACTTCCCGTACTGATAACGCTGGATGTATGCGACGGCTCGTTCGATCAGGGCGAGCGCAAGCCGCGGTTTCGCGACCTGATGGAGACGCTGCCCGGGATGCGCGACCTCATCGGCGAGGTCATCTCCGCGCGCAAGGTGAAGGGCCTGCCGGTGACATGGTTTATCCGCGCCGACATGCAGGTGAAGGAGAACACGGGCAACGCTATGGGCCTGTTTCTGGGCTGGAGGGATTTCTGGGACGGTGTGCGCGCCTCCGGAAGCGAATGCGCATGGCATCCGCATCTGTACAAGCGTCACGGTCACAAGTGGACCACGATCCGCGAGCCGGGTCGGCTCAAAGCCGAGGCCGACAAAATCCGGCACGAGATGAGCGGCGAGGAATGGAAGCCGACCACGTGCAGGATCGGGGAATCGGTGGGATCGAACGAGCTGATGGGCTTCCTTGACTCCATCGGCATTCTCGCGGACTCATCGGCGCTGCCGGGACGCAAGCGGGACGACGGGCTGAGGTGGTTCGACTGGAGCGGGACGCCGACGGATCCGTACCGTCCCGCGCGCGGCGACTATCGTCGTCCCTCGAGGGCGCGCGGCGCGGGGGATCGAGCGGAGGGAGAAGAGTCGCTTTCTATCCTCGAGATCCCGTTCACCATGGCGGGCATAAGGGCCCCGTACGACAAAGTCGAGGCCTCGGGCACCGTCAGAAGATACATGGATCTGTCCTTCGCTCCGGAGCTACTCGAAAAGGCCGTGTCGCGAATCGTGCACAACGTGGACTACCTGATGCTCGTCGTGCATCCGCTGCAGGCTGTCGGCAGGGAGGTCCCCGGCGGCGGACTGGTGGTCGGGGGAATGGACATATTGCGCAGGAACCTTCTCGGCGTCCTCAATTCGGTGACGGCCGCGAATCGCACGCTGCGGCTCATGACGCTCGACCGATTCGCCCGGGCCTGGCTCCGCATGGAGACCGGGGAAGAAGCCGGGAAGACCGCGGAGACCGCCGGAGGAGAGAAGCGCGAGACGCGGTACGCGCGCGCGAAGGGCGGGACTCAGCGAACGACGGTGGAGAAGGAGAAGGCGGTCCGATCGACCACAAAGAGCGAGATCAGGGCAGTGAGCCGACCGCCCCGACGAGGTCCTCGAAAGCGGCGGGGATGATAAGGTTCCAGCTCTTCACCAGCTTTCCCGTCCCCTTCGGGATGGCGCGGTCGAGGTAGTAGACGGCCCCTTTCCGTGCACGTTTCTTCAACTCAGCGATGACCTCCGCGTCGACCTCCCAGCTGTTGCGGAAGAACTCCAGCGCGAACCCGCATCGCACCATCGCGCTCTTCTTCCCGATGCGCTCGAGATACTCCATCAGCAGAGGATAATTGATGAAACCGAGCATGGAGAGGTTGCGGAATGCGCCGACTACGCCGCCGGAGAGGTCGAGACGCGACAGGCAGTCGACGAAGGTGCGTTCCATGTCGCTGGTCCTGACCTTGATTCCCTTGTAGTCGAGCTCACGGAAGCCGAAGAAATGCTCGGTTTCGACGGGGTAGTAGGAGTAATTGCCGAAGGAGAATTTCCTGAATCTTCTGGGGACGGTGACTGCGATCCTTGGAGGCGGGGCTGGAAGGATTCCAAAGAGAGTCAGGGCGGTTGAGTGGGAGTAGTAGTACTCCCCGGAGATCTTGCTGCCGACTACGAGCACGTCGGGCTGCCAGGACGTGCCGCGATGCTCGAAGGGGATGAGGTAGTAGAGGCCGCTTTTCACCCTGCGCGCGTAGTCGTGCTTGACCAGATACGAGACTGCGTTGCGGGCCTGCTGTTCATCGGGGAAGAGCGGCTTGATCTCGTCGAGGGTGACCACGCGCTGGGAGTAGAACTGCTTGTAGATACGCGGGACCATGAAAAAAATCCGAAAACCGGCGGAAAAATGGGCACGAAAATGCGATGGTTCTTGCGCCGATGTGCAGGGCGCATCATTCTATCATAACCGCCGTCTGAAAGGTTCAAGCAGGCGGGGCAATCGACCGGCCGGCCAACTTGATTTCAGACCGGCGGGGTGCTAGAATCTGATTCCCCTTCAAGGTAGGAATTATAAGTACAATATAGGGTGTTATATTATGCCATAGGCTGCGGGGCGCGGCCAAAGAGGCTGAACGAACGGGGAGTGGGGCCTTTTTGTATCGTCTCCAGCCGGCAAAGGGGCTCAGGGATGCTTGAGAACGGCACGAGAGCACTTTGGCGGGAAGTGTTGGATGAGATTCGGGATAACATCTCGGAACCTGCTTACAGGACGGCGCTTGAGAAAGCGGACCTCAAGGTGGAGCAGGGCGGCCGCGTCGTGCTCAAGTTCCCCGATCCCTTCATGTTGCGCATGATCACGCGTGAAGGATCGCAGTGCATCGAGGAGGCGCTTGCCCGTCGCCTGGGCGAGCCGGTTCAGCTCATGCTTCTGAGCGATCCCGAGCCGGCCGAGAGCGCGGACCGGTCGAGGATGTTAAGCACGAGCGCGATTTTGGACCAGATTGACGAGGCGAGGGAGACGCTCAGGCAGCCGGACCCCGACGAGCAGCGCAGCCTGGTGGAGGAAGCCAGGAGGGCGACCGGCGTCAGGCTGAACCCCAGGTACACGTTTGACAATTTCGTTGTGGGCAACCACAACCAGCTTGCAGCGGCGGCGGCCCAGGCGGTCGCGCGCGAGCCCGGCGTTGTCTACAATCCGCTCTTCATCTATGCGTTCACCGGCCTCGGGAAAACTCACCTCCTCCAGGCCATCGGGCACGAAGTCATACGGGCGCGCCCGGAGTCGAGGGTGTGCTACGTGACCTCCGAGGAGTTCACGAATGAGCTTGTCGAGGCCATCAAGAACAGGGAGGTCATGGGCAAGTTCAACCGGAAGTACCGGAACGTCGATGCGCTCCTGATCGACGACATCCAGTTTCTTATCGGCAAGACTCAGACCCAGGAGGCGTTCTTCCATACGTTCAACACTCTGCATGAGCTGGGAAGGCAGGTCGTGATCAGCTCCGACCGTCCTCCCGCCGAGCTGGAGACGCTTGAGGACAGGCTCATCAGCAGGTTCGAGTGGGGACTCACGGTTGATATATCCAAGCCCGACTACGAGACTCGTCTGGCGATCCTGCACCACAAGAACGACTCTCGTGGCTTCGCCCTCTCGTCGGACATCCTCGCCCGCATCGCGAGCTGCGTGGATTCGAACGTGCGCGAGCTCGAGGGAGCCCTGACCAAGGTCAGCGCACACCAGAGGCTGAGCCACGGAGCGCTGACGCTCGAGGAAGTCAACGAGGTCCTGGCGCACATGCGTCGCAGCTTCCAGAAGGGCTGCAACCCGATGCCGCAGCAGATAATCGAGGAGGTCGCGGCGTACTTCAAGGTGCCCGCCGACGATCTCTGCGGCGACAGAAGGACCGCGCGCATCAGCGTGCCGAGGCAGCTCGGCATGTACTTCTGCCGCGAGCTGACGCATCTGTCCCTGAAGGACATCGGCCACGCTTTCGGCGGAAAGGACCACACGACGGTGATCTACGCGCTGAATCGGGTCGAGGAGAGGCTGGGCGTCGACGAGGCGTTTGCGCAGGATGTGCTTCTCTTGAGAGCGAGACTGCGCGACAGATTCCGACCGTCGGAGGCTTAGAGGGGGACGAACAGAATACCGTACAATCGAGCGACGGTCCGGGGATTCGATCCACGGACGTCGCAGCAGACCGCCGGGATTCCCCGGCGGTCCTGCTTTTTGCCCGGTTTTCATCAGGGCCCGATGGACATCAACGGGGCAGAGGAGACACACGCAACGTTCTGCGCTGTGCGCAGAACGCATCAATGTGCCGTGAGATACGAGAAATCCCCCGGATTGGCCGGGGGATTATTAGGTCAGGTCTGCGTCTTTCTACCAAATGTTCGCCCACCCGCTGCAACCCTTGACCATGTTCGGAGGAGCCGCGCCCATTCTGTCGGACCATGCCGCCCAGTAGCGATTGTTGCCCTGGACGCTCATATCGACGAGGCCGTGACGTCCCCATGCTCGAAGACTCGCGTGTGGCCGCCACCAGCCCATCTCAAATCCGTTGCATATGATTCGTATTCGTCTGGATCATATAGCGATCGCGACCATGCCGTCAGCTTCAAGCTGTCGGTCACGTGGCATGCTATGTGGCATGCGCTTCCAGCGCATGATCGCAACGGAAGTCAATTGTCGAGCTGTCTGCTTGGAAGCGACCCCGGTCGAGGTCGGAGTAGTAGAGGGTGGCCGTCACAAGCGGAGCGTCAGCGTAGCTTGTGGCGGTCTCGTATTATGATTTTCTCTTATTGACAAGCTCACGAAGACAGGAGGGGTCAGACGATAATGTGAGACACCTACAAGCGCGAGGACGCGCTTGTAGGCGCCACCGGCTCACCTGGCCCCACACGACCGACGCCAGATCGACATCGGCGGCGACTGTCCCGACCAAGGGGAAAAGTGTCTGCGGCGGATTGAAATCCATCGCCCGCCGCCTTGGCTCTTCGTTCGAAGGAACTATTGGACTGCTGCCCGTACTGACTCGATTCGCGCAACCGGAGAGCATTATCACGGCTGCTGCCCCCGCCGCTGCCAGTGCGATAACCATCTTTGCTGTGTTCATCTCTCTTCTCCTTTACCTGAAGATTATTCGAGGTCGACTGTAAACTCGAAAACTGCATAGCCCATCTCGGTTCTGATGACCGGGCCATCGATGTTGAACCTGTAGTTAATCGCGACGCCCAAGTAGTCCCCGTCGGGGAAGGCCTTTGCGATCAATATCGGCCAACCGCAGTACATGTCCGGCCAGTCCTCCTCGCACTCCCAGTACTCCGGATAGCCCCCCCCGCAGGAGTAGTAGATACCGCCAAACGTAAAGTTATGTTCCGTGTAATTTACGAAGTGCAAGGCGGTATGGCCGCCCCATTGCTTTGAGAAGTAGTGCGCGTCAAAGGGGTCGCAGTGTGTCCCGCAGCAGTTCGGGTCGGTGATCGGCTCGCCGTTGTTAAGGCTCAGGTAGAACCGGTACGCCTCCGGCTGGTTGGTTGTGAGCGGAAAATCGCTCGCCGGATCGGTCACGGGAGTGACGAGCGGCGGCTCCCAGCATGCCTCGACCGCGTAGCCCGCCACGATCGGTCCCGGCGGAAGCCAGATGTGATAAGTCCGGGACACCACTCCGTTGTCCCGGAACATGTGACGGTTCTCGTCCGTATAGAAGTCCAGATACGCGTTCAGGTTCGCGGTCGGGACTCCCTTTGCGAACCTCCCCTCCCAGTAGTTGAAAACCGGCTGCGGAAGCCCCGAGTCGTACGACGGGCTCCAGCGAAGAGTGAAGCCGTCCGCATTCAGAACCTGAGGGTCTCCAAGCCCGCGCCACGACACCCTGAACGGCTCGGGGTACGGCGGGAAGTACGGGTAGCCGGGATGCGTCCACGACCCGTTGAACATCATGATGCCCTTGACGTCGAACCCGGTGTACTGCGGGAAGCCCTTGAAGGGGTGGGTGATTCGGACCGTCAGGTCGATTGTGCCGTCACCGTTGTTCTTGATCCCGGTGATCTGCAAGCAGTCCTTGCAGTACTCCTCGAGGAACTTGAGCGCGTTGAGGTGCAGGTGCATGTCGCGTCGCGGGACGACGTCCACACGCTCATGCGCAGCATCTATATAGAACAATCCGTCCCACCACAGCCTATAAGGCCCGTCACGGTCGACGGCTAGCGCAGTCGGGTCAGTGCGCTCGATTTGATCACCTCCAGGAGCAACCGGCACCGTGGGATTCCGATCCGCGCGCGCGCAGCCGACCGCCGTCGCCAAGAGGATAACGACCAGAAGTGCGTTACGCATGAGGCCCTCCTGTATTCTGATTATTCCTGAGTCGCTTGAAGAGCCGCCACGACCTCTTAAGCTCCTCTTATGATCATTTACCACGCACAAACGATTCTGTCAAGCCCCGGATGCGCCCGGGGACAAAACTCATCGGCAGGACGCGAAGGCGTGTGTGCGTGCCCAATTGAAAACCCCCGGGGGATGCCCGGGGGTATTGTGTCGATTATGAACGGTTGAGCTTAACTCGTCGGCCGGACCCAGAATCCGGTCCAGTCGACCCAGAGATTGCTCGGATCGCAGCCATCAAGGCCGTCCTCGTACAGGCCTATCCGCCACGAGCCGCCCCAGATCGGGGCGCCGGCGGGGATCGAGTACTCCTCCGTGTCGGGTGCTTCCGCTCCGCAGCCCTCGCCGAAGATCAGATCGAGCTCGTAATCGCCGCAGGGAGATTCCTTCAGGAAGGCAAAGTTCACACTGTCCAGGCCTTCTGCGAGGGCCGGGTTGATGTAGCTCAGGAGAACACCGCCCAGGCCCGCGCCCGGCTTGCTCGGGAACGCGATCGACTCGCTCCACACCGCCGACTCCGACGAGTCTCCGTAACTCAGGAGCCTGAGATACTCCATGTCCTCATCGTAGCCCCACGAGTAGGAGCCCTCTCCGGGGACGCAGGGATTCTCGTTCCACATCTCGCCGCTGTCGCCAAAGGTGGTCAGCCAGACCCTGTCCCAAAGGTTGATGGTGCCGGACCATGTCTGGAAGACGAAATAGTACCCGTCGGATACTGCGAAATGGACCTTCAAAGTGTTCGGCGCCATGGGCGCGAACTCGGCCAGGTCGATGGTGAACGTATCGTCGCCGAGTGGACCGTGCCATGCGGGATCCCCCTGCGGCGGGACCATCGGACCGGTCGTGACGGCCCAGTAGGCGTCCAGGGGCTCACCATCGCACTCGTCCGCCTCGAAGGTGAAATGCAGGACGTTGTTGAAATCCAGGCCGGGAAGGCCGGGCGACTCCCCGTCCGCATCGAACGGACCTGCGCCTTCATCGCAGCTCAGGGAGAGAATCTCCGGCGGCGAATTCTGGTTGTAGACCATGAAGGACGGGCTGTAGGACGTGTATTCCCCGTCGGACGCCCTCTGGAACAGATACCAGAAGCCGTATGGCACCACCGACCAGTCAATGTCGAATGTGGTGCCGGTAAACTGCGCCCATCCTCCGGTCGGGATTGCATCCAGATCGTTCATGGCCCACTCGCGCACCAGTTCCGTGCCGTCACAGTCGTACGCCTCACCGGCATCGTACGGCTGCTGCCGGTTGTAGCAGTTGATGGAGCTCACGCCCTGGATTTTGGGCGGATCGTCGGGCGGAGAGTTGGTGTAGACGACGTGCAGGCTCACCGGGTCGTACACCATGACGATGCCGTCACTGACTCGCTGGAAGAGATAGATGTCGCCCGGCTGGTAAGTGGGACTGGAGTAGTCGATGCTGAACTTCGAGCCTGCCATCAGTTTCCAGTTGCCGACCGGGTAGGCATCGATGGTGTTCCATGACCATTCGCGGGTCAGATCCTGGTCCTCGTCGCAGTCGTACACTCCGCCGCCGTCGTACGACGCGCTCGTGTCGACGCACGTCACGTTGGTGGGACCCGTTATCGATCCCAGGAAGTCCGGCTCATAGTTCAGGTAGGACACCGCAAGCGGGTCGCTTACCTGAACATGGTCGGCATCCTCCGCCTTCTGAACGAGACGGTAGTCCGCTCCGGGGTCAAACTGGGTCCAGTCTATGACAACCGGGGAAGTCGTGAACTCCTGCCATTCGTTCTGCGGATTGCCCGAAATATCCCGCACCTGCCAGAAGCGTTCGATCGGCGTACCCGGACACTCGACGGTCACATCGCCCATCTCGTACTCCTCGGCGGTCGAATCGCAGTCGACCGTGGTCGGGCCTATGGGAACCGGAGGAACACCGAGGGCGCCCGGATGGACCAGGACAGTAATCGGGGAGGAGACCTCGGTCTGTGTATCGAGCCTCGCTCGCTGGAAGATGTACACGTAGCCGAACCCGAGGTCCGCGGGATCGACATCGAAGGTAGTGCCGGTGAAAACGTGCCAGCCCGTCGAGGGAGGGGTGGGATTCGGACTGAAAGCCCAGTCGCGGATTACGTCGGCGCCCTCGCAGTTCGGCATATAGGTCCCGGCGTCGTATGTCTCCGGCGGGCCGTTGCAGACAAGGTTCTGACTTCCGACCGGCGGGTCAATAGGTATGAGAGTGGGCGGGCCGACCGTGATCTGCAGCGAGCCGCTGTAGGAATAAACAAACCCGTCGTTGACTCGCTGGAACAGGTAGTAGGTCCCCTCATCGTACTGGGACCAGTCGATCGTCCAGCTCGCGCCGGTGAACAACTGCCAACCCGTTGAGGGCGGCCAGTCGATGTCGTTGAGAGCCCATCTCCGGGTGAGAGTCTGCCAGGTGTCGCAGTCGTAGACATTGCCGCCGCTATACTGCTCGTGGTCGTTCGCGCAACTGACCTCCGACTTGCCGCTCGGCTTCGTAGGCGCAGTCGGCGCGGTGTTGTGGTACACAACCGCAAGCGAATCGCTTATCGCATCCTGTTCGCCGTCCGACACCTTCTGGAAGAGGTAGTAGGTCTGCTCGGCGACAACCCCGGCATAATCCACCAGCAGTTGGTCGCCCATGTCAGATACCCACGTGCCTCCCGTCGGGGTATCAGGATCGGTCGAGAGGTAGTGGCTTCGCATATGTGAATCGGCCGTATCGCAGTCTGCTATCTTCCCGCCATCGTACGTCGCGGGATTCGTGGTGCAATCCACCTCCGTCAGTCCGACAGGGACCGGCGGCTTGTCGGGAGCGGTATTGTGCCTGACAATGTGGAGCGGATCGCTGATTCCCGTGTCGTCTCCGTCGTTCACCCCAATGAAAAGGTACCAGTTGCCGGAAGCGACCGGGGAGAAATCGATGAAGAAGCTCGAACCCTCGTAAGGAGTCCAATTCCCGCCTGACGGGGCATCGGGGCTCACAGAGAGATACCATTCCTTGGTGTACTTGGTCCCCGGATCGCAATCGTCGACAGATGTTTCGGAATACTCGGCGTGGACAAAGGTGCAGTCCACATCCGTCGGCCCGCTCGGAGGCCCGACCTCGGGAGGAGCATTCCCCTTTACGACCGCGAACGAATCGCTGACAGCCTTGCTCTCGCCGTCCTCTGTCTTCTGGAACAGGTACCGCAAGCCACTCGTATAGTCAGACCAGTCGACGGCGAAGCTGTCGCCCGTGAACTCAAACCAATCTTCGGTGGGAAAAAACTTGTTCATTGAGACATTGTAGTAGCGGTGGAGCACGTCGCCGACATCGCAATCGCTGGCCTCACCGGCATCGTACACCGCCGCGTCGTCATGACACGTGACGGAGACCTGCCCGGAAGGAGTGGGAGGCGTGTCGGGCGGTGCATTGGTTTTCGTCACCGCCAGCGGATTGGAGTACGACCCCCCGCCGTCATCGGTCGCACGCTGGTACAGCTTGAACTCGCCCGACGGCACCTGGGAGTAGTCGATGATGAACGTCGTGCCCGTGAACAGGTTCCAGCCCGAGGCAGGTGGTGTCGGCTCGGTGCCGAGGGCCCATTCTCTCGTGACCGGGTCGCCCTCGCAGTCACCGACCGTGCCGGCTTGGTAGAGCGCGTTGGTTTCCGTACAATCGACCAACTCGGGTCCGTTCGGGACCTTGGGTTTGTCCGCCCCGGTATTCACTCTCTGGACCTCGAGCGGCTCGCTGACTGCGTAGTAGACAGGGCCGCCGACCCGCTGCCACGCGTAATATGTGCCCATGGGATAAACTTCCCAGTTCACCGTGAAAGTGTCGTCAGGTGACGCGTTGACCCAGCCGCCTATCGGGGGATCGCTGGTCTGGGTAATCGTCCACTGCCTCACACTCTCGCCGCCGTCGCAATCCTCGCCGCCGGTCAACGTGTAGACCTCCTGCGTGGAGTTGCAGTCGACCTCGGTTGCCCCGATGGGCGGATTGACCTTTTCGGGAGGTGTGTCGATGCGCTCGACAGTGTAGAACGGGCTGTACGTGGGCGGGCTTACGCCGTCCGACGCCTCCGCCGTAATCCACCAGTCGCCGATCTCAGTGCCGTTCCAGCTATACACCATGGAGTTGTTCTGCGAAGGCTTGGACCAACCCGGGTCGGTGGGGTCTGGCTTGGCGGGCGGGTCACCAAACGCGCGAAGCCATCGGTAGTTGATGACGGAGGTGGGGTCACAGCTTTCCGCCTCGACCGTGTACAGAGCGTCCGTATTCGTGCACTCCACCCCGTACGTGTCGTCGTCGTCCGCGGTGATATCATGCACCAGAAGGCCGACCGTCTTGACGACATCGAGCTTGTCATCCGTCTTCAGCTCCCCGTCGGTCGCCCTGAACCAGACCTCGTAGTTCCCCGGCGGATAGTCGAACTCGTCCGACCAATCGACCGTAATCGTGTTATCCGCGCTGGGGGGATTCACGAAAACGGGCTGGTCGCCGGCCTGCACGACAACCGAGGTGTACAGCAGAGTGTCACCGGGATCGGGATCCGTGGCGATGCAGGTGTACACGGCATTCCCGGTCCAGCAGCTCACCTCGGTGAGACCCTGGATCTCGATGATATCCGGGGGCTCATTCAGAGTGCCCGTCTTCTTCTCGACCTCGACGAATGTTCTTGTGTAGGCCCCGAGACGGGCGGTCTCGGGATACGCGCTTCCGAAATTCGGACCGTACGTGTTCGGGTCTTCGCTGTATACCGCGACGAGGATCTCGAACGTACCCCATGTGTCGGGTTTCAGGCCCTCAACGAGTAGGCTGATAGTTGTAGAGTTGGGTCCCGATGAAGTCTCCGTCACTCCCGCGGCGCCAGCGGAGACATTCAAGCCGCCGGCGGCGAACAAGCCGTCGGGGCTGTCAAGTCCGAACGAGTTGATTTCGTTGAACGCTCCGGTGCCGCCGAGAATCACCATTCCCTGCCAGTCATAGATCGTGAGCTCGAGATACAGATCGCCGCCCGATGCGTGGGTGGTCTCGTTGTAGAAGAGCGTGCTGCCGGAGGAGTCGGGCACGACATATACAGCCTCCGGAGCGTTGGCGTCCGGCGGGAAATCGCTGATCTCAGGGTTGGGTATCGGATCGCCGTTATCGTCTTTCGCTCCCCTCCAGTGGGACAGGATCGCGTACTGGAACCTGAGCTGCGGGAATCCGCCGACCATCGAGAACTTGAGCTGGTACTCGCGGGAGTTCGCGGTTCCCGGGAGGAAAGCGCCCCTGGACTCCTGGTTGGTGGTATTGTCCAGGTACGCTTTCAGATCATCCGCCGGGCCCAGACCGTCCGCGAAATACTTGTAGGGATTCACGGTGGCGGTCCAGTCCTGATCCTTCGTTCCGAGCCTTCCTTCCGTGAAACCGGTGAACCCGGAGGTGGTGAACTCTACCGGGTTCATCCAGCGGGTGTAGCCGTCGAAGTTCAGAAGCTGCAGGTTGTCCGGCCCGGCGAAGATCACCCCGGGGTCCTCATTGAAGGGGATGCTCCCGTCGCCGATGACAACGCCCATGGTATCGAAGCCGACAAGCTTGGACAAGTTGATCGGGTGGGTGATCTGAACCTGAATGGTCAGCAGGCCCTGGGCCACAAACTGGGACTTGTCCAGAATCTGGACCTTCAGGTTGGCCGGATTGCCGGCAGGGGGCTGAAGGAAGGGAAGGACGTTCAGTGTGAACTGGGCGTCCCTGACGGGGGTGACCACGATCTCACCCGACGTTGCGTCATATGAGATATCGTATATGCCCCACAGTGAGGCGCTCTGACCGGCATGGGACTGTCCGTCCGGCAGGCCGCCGGGCTGCGCGCCCGAGGTAAGCTGCGGGCCGGTCTCACCTCCTGTCGGGAGCGACGGGGGCGCTATCGGATTCCCACCGCCGCCGGAACATGAGAGTCCGAAAAGGAGAACCAGACCTAAAAGCCCGGCAGTCCAAGGACGGGTGTATGAAACCATCGTTCGATCCTTTCCCGGCCCCAACGGGACCGAGGCATATGGGGTCCTGAACAGTATAATATGTTAGCCAACTCAATAGCAACCGGGGCTCACCCGGCGCCTACTCCTGTAGACTTTTTCGGCAGTTTATCAACGAAACCTTCGGTAATCCCGAGATTGTGTGTCAGCCATCCGCCTCCGGGTCCGTTATACGTATGGACCCGGGCGCTGGGTCGCGGTACGGGAACAGATCCCGGGGGAAGGGTTACCGCTTTGGTGCCGGGTCCGGGGCGCCCCGGCCAAATTACCGGCACCCGCCGGGGCGTCCTCCCTTAAAAAAATCGCCCCTGAGTATGAGATGCGAAACTGCCGGATTTGGCTAAGATATCGGCCCCTTTGCGTCCGGACCGGCCATCGTCCTTGGGAGATTCGCCCGGATTCCGCGCTCCGGCACGCCCGCAGCCCGCTTAGAGGACATTAAAAGCGATATGATCCGCACTTCTCCACTGATCCTCGCGCTCCTGTGCTCCCTCCTCTGGTCGATATCCCCCCGGAATTCGATCGCGGCCACAAGCACTCCGGACTCCTCCCCGACGGCCGATTTCGCCGCCATCGACGACATCGTCGATCTGATCGACGCCGCCAGGATGGTCGGGAATGTCCATACTCTCGCGACCGAAATCGGCGTGCGTCCGGCGGGATCTGAAAAGGAGCGCGAAGCGGCGAACTTCATAGCGCACGAGCTCGAAAGCTATGGTTACCTCGTCAGCGCATCGTCCTTCGTCCTCGATAGCGGGCTTGAGAGCGAGAATATCCTTGCCGAGCTTCCAGGTGAGTGTCCGGAAGCGATCCTCATCGGCGCGCACTACGACAGCAAGCCCCCATCACCCGGCGCAAATGACAATGCGTCGGGGATCGCCGTATTGCTCGAGGTCGCGCGCGCGCTTGCCGACACCGAGCCGCCATACACGGTCATTTTCGTGGCTTTCGGAGCGGAGGAGGTAATCGACGGGAATCCGGATCATCATCACTACGGCTCACGCCGCCTTGCCGCCGACGATGAGCTTGTGACACGCCTTTTGTGCATGAGCTCGGTCGACATGGTCGGTGTGGGGTCGGAGCTGTGGCTCGACAACATGGGGATGTCGGACGACGGCTGGCGGAGCCACGTCGCGGAATGCGCGAGGGCGATGGGACTGGCGGCGCATACGGGCGAGAGAAGGGCCTGGAGCGATCATGAGGCGTTCGAGCGGCACGGCGTGCCTGCGGCATGGATACACTGGAGATACGACGGGAGGTACCACACATCGGCGGACGTCCCCGATCGCGTAAAGCCCGAGCTGCTTCACGCCACGGCCGAGCTGCTCGTCCGCGCTGTGCTTGGCATCGACGGCGCAACAGTCGTGCGCCTTCGCGATCAATCGGACCTGGGGATTCTCTAGCGGGTGCGCCCATCCGGGAGGCAGACCGGCAACCCGGGTGCCGCGGTCAAAATCCGTCCTCGGATTTTGTTCGTGGACCATCTCGAATCAACCGCATCTGATTCGCATTCGCTTGGACTCTATCGAAACACGAATAAACTCGAGGACGAGATACGCTGGGTGCCGGGCTCAGGCTGAGCGACTGCGGGTGCCGGGCTCAGGCCGAGCGACTGCGGGTGCCGGGCTCAGGCTGAGCGAGTCTTCGAGCGTGCCTGTGCCCGCCCATCAATCGGAGAGAGTAGCCCGGCAATTCATTTGCCGGGGCCAACCTGCGCTATTTGACCGCGGGGGGAATTGTGTCGGATGGTTGGAGGGATTAAGAACGGGGATGTATCCCGGCAAATGAATTGCCGGGCTGCTTACTTGCCGAGTCAAACTCTTGGGCAAGACGATCACCTCCTCCCTCCCATTCCGGTCGCATGGGGTCGGACTTGGCGCACGACATCAAAGCGACGCCAGTGAGTGCGTAAATCATGTAATTGCGCATAGTTCCAGCCTCCTTTTAGTCTGGAATGTGGATCACAATCTCGTACACATCCATGGCAAGGTAGGGAACTTTCACGTGAGGACTACCCGTCCACACGTGGTATTGGATTCCAACGAGCTGATGCACCCCGTTGGGTAGTACCTGGCCCACTGGAAAGGGCCCGAAGCACCGCCATTCAGGCGGCTCCTCGCAGTCGCTTGTGGTGCAGCCCGTGTCACACCAGCCCCACTCGTCCGTCCAGGTGCCGATCCAGTAGCCCCCTTGGTGTTCGGGCGGCAGGTACCACAGGTAAATCTCCGCTCGTGCCTCATGCACCGTGGACTGCCCTGTGTTGCAGCACCAAGGATCGGTGACAGGATTTCCGTCGTTTATCACGATCTTGAAGCGGTACGCCTCCGGCTGATTCGCTGTGATCGGGAAATCCTCGACCGGGTTCGTTACCGGCTTAACAAGCGGCGGCTCCCAGCAGGCCTCGACCGCATAACCAGCGACGATCGGTCCCGGCGGAAGCCAGATGTGATAGGTGCGCGATACGGACGCGTCATGTGCGAACATGTGCCTCTCTTCATGCGAGTAGAAGTTCAGATATCCGTTCACATTCGCTGTCGGTGTGCCCTTCGCGTACCTACCCTCCCAGTAGTTGAAAATCGGTTGCGGTAGCCCGGAGTCGTACCACGGACTCCACCGGTAGGAGTACCCGTCCGCATTCAGAAGCTCCGGGTCGCCCATGAGTCGCCACGAGAGCCGGTAGTTCTGCGGGTAGAGCGGATACTTCTCGTAATTCTTGGGGATCTCGTGCGATCCCTGGAACATGACGATCCCCTTGACATCGAAGCCGGTGTACTGCGGGAGCCCGGGGAACGGATGTGTGATTCTGACGGTAAGGTCAATCGTCCCGTCCCCATTGTTCAGGATGCTCGTGATCTGCAAGCAGTTCTTGCAGTACTCCTCGAGGAACTTAAGTGCGTTGAGGTGCAGGTGCATGTCGCGTCGCGGCACGACATCGACCCGCTCGTGCGCACTGTCGATATACAACGTGCCCTCCCACCACAGACGGTATCTTTCGTCATAGAGCGGCTGAGTCTGTGCGGAACTCAGGATCGAGGGCTCACCGACGTCCGGCGAGACGGCCGTGCGCGCGCCGCAGCCGACCAGAACGGTCGCGCAGACGAATCCGACGAGAATGTGCCTGTGCATTACGTCCTCCTCCGCAGGCGAGCTTCCCTGCTCCCTGCGTGTGCTCTTACATTCAAAATGTCGCACAATTCTCCCTCCCCCGCAAGACCTTCCCCGATCTTTCCGGCAGTTTTTTCCCCGCAAGCTGGGCGCGTCGGAAAATAACCTCAGCGTGCTGCAAGATGGTAGCCGCCTGAGACATCGATCACCGAGCCGGTGACGTAGGCGGACTCAGGCGACAGGAGCCAGGCAACGGCGTGCACGATGTCCGTCGGCCGGCCGATATATCCGAGCGGGATCTCATCCACGATCCGCTTCTTGAATCCCTCGGTATATTCGCCGTTGTCGATTATCCCGGGCGCGATCATGTTCGCCCTGATCCCCATCGGGCCTTCCTCGACAGCGAGCGTCTTCATGAACTCAGCAAGCCCGACTTTGGCGGCGTTGTAGGCCGAAGCTCGCGGATGGCCGGTCACGAGCCCGCTTCCGACCCCACCGATGAAGATGAAATCCCCGCATCCGCGCTCGCGCATGCCTTCCAGAAGCTCCCGCACGAGATAGAAATGAGCCGACAGGTTGACCTGGATCATCCGGTCCCACTCGCGCGGTGACATCTCCGCGATCGGCTTCCAGAGAAACGGTCCGAGGTTGCTCACGAGCGCGTCGACACGACCGTACGCTTCCTCAGCGACGGCGACGATTCCTTTTGCGCCCTCGATCGTCGCGAGATCGCCTTTGAACAGCGCGACATGCGCGCCCTCATTCTCAAGGTTCTCCTTCAGAGCCAGAGCGGGCTCATCGCGCTCGAGGTAGCCCAGCGTGAGCCGCGCGCCCCGCGAGGCGAGCTGGGCGGCGATGCCCGCGCCGATGCCGCGAGTCGCGCCCGTGATGATAATGCTCATCTCAGAGATCAATGGTCGCGTTCGGCGTGGTGGGGACATGTTTCTCACCTGTTTCCGTCGGCTGAATGGACGCTCACAGCAGGCTCAGGCCGCCGTCGGCGACGATTGTCTGGCCGGTAATCCAGCTCGACTGGTCGCTGAGCAGCCACACGACGACCTTCGCGATATCGACCGGCTCGGCGATCCGGCCGAGCGGAGTTCGCCTGATTGAGTCCCGTACCCACTCGTCGTTGTCCTTGAAAGCTTTCAGGGAATCGGTTTGCACCAGACCGCCGGAGACCGCGTTGACGCCGATGCCGCGAGGGGCGAGCTCGAAGGCAAGGTATCGGGTCAGCGACTCAATTGCGGCCTTGCTGGCGCCCACCGCGGCGTAGCCGGGGATGATCCTCACGCTGCCGAGGCTCGAAAGCGCGACGATCCTCTTCCGAGCGGGCAGAGGCCCGTCGTCAACCTCCCACGGATCGTCGACGGTCCCCGGCGGGACCATCAGATCCGCCGCAGCCTGGGCAAGGAGCAGGTACGCGCGAGCGTTCGCCTTCATGCCGATGTCGAATCGCTTCGCGGTGAACTGGCCGACCGGCTTCAGGACCCCGAAGACCGCGTTCGACACGAGGTAGTCCAGACCATCGTAACGCTCATGCACATCGGCTACTATCCGAGGGATGCTTTCCTCATCCGAAAGGTCGGCCTGAATGAGCTGAACGCCGACATTCTTCCGCGCCAGCTCAGCCTCCGCCGCTTCCGCCGACCGTCGATCGCGCCGATACACAAGACTCGGATTGCAGTCGGACGCCGCGAGAAGCTCGGCAATCTGCCTGCCGATCCCGCGCGTCCCGCCGGTGACGAGCGCCACCTTGTCTTTGAAGCACGGATAAATCATAGGGGCCTAATAGCACAGCGGAAGCCTGCTGGCAAGTGCGAAATCCCGTTAGTATTTTCCCCCGACATTTTTCGCCCCGAATCTCGCCCGCCGGCTGACATTTCGGGTAAAATAACTTCGAGGTCTTCGGGGAACGGAAGTGGGAGACAATCCATGTGCCTGGCGATCCCGATGGAGATAACCGCCATCCACGATGATGTCGCGACGTGCGAGATCGACAGCGTGACGGTGAACGCTTCGATCTGCCTGGTTCCGCATGCGAAGGTGGGCGACTGGGCGATTGTCCATGCGGGATTCGCGATCGAGCTGCTCGATGAGGAGGCGGCCCTCGAGACCATCAGGCTGTTCGAGGAGATTGAGGAAGCCTACCGCGGGAGCGTGAACGATTAGTCTTGCACGTTGGATACTCGGCGCACTGCCGTGCGCCCCTGCAGAGTGTCGCAGTCTTTCCGCCGGCGACACGGCGGGGGGACGTAAGTATAATATTCCGGAGTTTCAGAGGGCTATCCGCTGATGGACGAACAGAAGGTCTACGCGTTCAAGCTTGATGAGCTTTTCCCCGAGACGGAAGGACCGCTGATAGCGCACGGGACCGCAGGGGAGATTCTCGAGCAGATCGCTGATACATGGGGCCTCGAAGACGAGCAGGAGAACCCTGAGCTGGAGTTGTCGCTGGACGGGGTATATCCGAGCACGCGTGCCTTACGTGCCCATCACCTTTTAGAGGATCGCCTCGGGACCCCGGGAGCGTATCCGGAACCGAATTCGCTCATAGCCGCTCTTCTCAGAGAGGAGCTGCTTCGCCCGCTTACCGATTCGGAGTACGAGGACTGGATGGAGGAGGAGGAGATGGAGGAGTACGAGGAGGTTCGTGGGGAACTGGACGATGAATGGGTAGATGGTGTCTGGGAAACCTGATCGGACCCGATTCTTCGATCATTGCTGCCGTCCATCCCCTCGGGCTCCTGGCAAAGTATCGACCTACTGAGCTGCGCGATGCGAGGGCGCGAATGGATGCGGCATGTAGCATGCGCATCCTGCGCATGGAATCTTCGTCGCACGCTCATCCTGAGCGTGGGCGGAGAGGCTGACCTAGGATTTTGGTATAAGGATTATGCGCAGGATGCGCATGGTACGAAGAGGTCATGCGCAGGATGCGCATGCTACGAAGAATGTCGGGACGGACAACCCCATGCGAACAGCTTACACAGGACCGCCAGGCTCCGGAAAAACCCGGAAGCTGATAGAGCTTTTTCAGCAATCCAGACGGGAAGGCCGCGAGAGCCGCACACTGTTCATTGTCCCCGACTCGACCGCACGAGAACACTTGCGCGACATACTCACCCGGTTCGCGCCGGCGGATGTCCCTTCCGCGTTTACGGACCGGGGTATACACTCTCTCCAGTCGCTGGTTCGACGGCTTGGCGGGACGCCGTCCGCCGGCGAGATGCATTGCAGGGCGATGATCGCCCGATGGATCGATGAGAAGAAGCTCGACAGCGATCGCTTCCCTATCCTGAAAACGACGGGAGGAGAGGCGGAGCTCGCCTCGGCGGTTCTGACACTTCGCGCGCACGGCCACAACTCCCTCACTCTTGCAGCAGCGACCGGCTCGGCGTCCTACGCTGAGTCGCCGCTGTCGAGGGCGCTTGCGCTCTGGGAGCAATGGCTTAAATCCTCGGGCTCGCGCGACGAGCAGGATGTGCTCAAGTCGGCCGCCGATGCCGCGACGAAAAAGCAGTGGGACCTCGTTCTGATCGACGGCTTTACCGAGTTTCTCCCTCTCCAATGGCTGATTGTGCGCAATCTCATCGAGAGTTCCCGGGAATCTGCAATCGCAATCGATCCCGACCAGCCGCCATCGAGGACGCTTCTGGATAAGCTGCTCCGGACAGGATTCGCGGAGCAGCGACCCGACGCCGGCACAAGATGGGACGAATGCGGAGAGCTTCGGTGGCTCACCGACATCGCGTGCTGGGACATCCAGGCGTCGCGTCCCGATGTATGCCTGCCGACCGATCGACTGAAAATCCTGAGGGCGGCAAGCCCGCGGATCGAGGCCGCGACCGTCGCGCGCGAGGTCGCGAGGCTCGTCGCCGATGGTCTCAGATTCTCCGACATCGCCGTGCTTGCCCCCAACCTGGGGACCTTCAGGAACACGCTCGAGGCGGAGTTTCGTCGCGCCGGTATGCCGATCCGGTTTTACCTGGACCGACCGCTCGCGGAAACGGGAGCCGGCGCGTTGTACGACGCGCTGCTGGCGCTCGCGTCGGGCGACTGGAGCGACGAGAGCGTCACGACTCTCCTGTCGAATCCCGCGTCCGGGACACCTCCGTCGGAGGCCCGGGAAGCGATAGTGCAGACCGTTGCGGGAAAGCGGCTGGGGACAACAGCGGCATGGCTGGATTGGTCGCGTGGCGCTACGCGAGCGCTTCTGGAGAGAATCGCGAAATTGCTCGAACCGACTGCGGTTGATCCTGTCGAGTTCTCGCACGAGCTTGTGAGCATCGCGGAAGAGAGTCTTGGAATCAGTTGGGCGGACATGCCCGAGAGACTCCTTGCTGAAGAGGGCTGGGCATGGGAGAGAGTGAGGACGCTTCTGCTGGACTCAGCAAGGGCGCTCGGCGAGACCTGGGGGAGGCCGGCGCCCGGCGCGATCGCGCAGTCTCTCATCTCCGAGCTGCACGGAGCGCGCGCTCGTCCGCTGGATCGGTCGCGCGATTGTGTGAACGCCGTCACGCTGCTCCAGGCACGAACCTGGGGCATGCCGGTCGCGATTGTCTGCGGACTCGCGCGCGAATACTACCCCCGAACGCGGACGCCGAATCCCTTTCTTCCCGACAGTGTCCGAGTGAACCTCGATCCGCCCCTGCCGACCTGCGACGAGCTCAGGCAGCGCGAGCTTGCGCTCTTTCGCATCGCGGTCACCCGCGCGCACGAAAGACTCATTCTCGTCTGGCCGGACGCGGACCGCGACGGAAACCCATTGCTGCCTGCCGGCCCGCTCGAGAAATGCGTCGATTGGGTGCTCGACGGCGAGAAGCCGCCGACCATCGAGCATGAGCCGCCGATCGACGTGAAGGACGCTCTTTTCCCGAAGGACATCGCCGCGATCACTCTCGAAAATGCGATCGAGGACGCGGGCATCATCGAGGATCTGTCGACCCGATATTCCCGGTCGCTCAAAGACCCGGTCACGCAGGCGCGCTACGAATCCGTTGCGATCTCGCAAGGCGACGAGCTCGTTCGCGGCGCATGCGGGTCGCGCGAGTCGCCGATTTTCCCCACCGATCTGAATAATCTTGCGCAGTGCCCATACAAGTTCTTCGCGCACCGGCTTCTCAGACTTCGCGATCCGGAAAGGGACCTTGTTCAAAGGGGCTTCGACTACCGTCAATGGGGAATCGTCGCCCATGACGCCCTGGCTGAGTGGTTCCGGAGCGGGAAGAAGGCCGATTTCGATTCGCTGGTGCGCTGCGCCGTCGGCAGGCGACGCGAGCTGGTCGCAAGCTCGGTGAGGGATGCAAGGGCGGCTCAGATCGCGGACGCGCTCAGACGATTCGAGAGGTTCGAGAAGGAGAGCATAAGACCTATCGGGTTCGAGCAGAAATTCGCCGAGCTTTTCTTCGGGGCTGGCGATGATGAATCTCCACAGACAAGGCAGCCAGTCGAGATCGAGATCGGCGGGCGGACGCTCGTGATCGGCGGGAGGGTGGATCGAATTGATCTGACGAATGATTCGATCGCTCTTGTCGCGGACTACAAGCGATCGCACAAGGATGAAGATACAAGAAAGCTCAAGGAGGGCAGGGATTTCCAGCTCGCGTGCTACACCGCGCTTGTCGAGAGGGGGATGGGACTGAGAGTGGGCATGGCGTGCTTCCTGCCCTTGAACAGGATTCTGGTCGAGGGGCCGGGATTCGTTCTCATCGAGCCGTCGCTTGTGCCGAGCGTGGATGCGGAATCGTTCAGCATGAAGGACTCATCGGCTCCCTCGGAGCATCTTGAATCCGCGCTCCTGAGAGTCAACGAGTTGATCGACTCGATCGCGTCAGGAGGAATCACGCCGAAGCCTGAAGATGAGGATGTCTGCGGTAAGACGTGCCCATATCTCGATCTCTGCCGCTACAGGCTCAACGGCGAAGAGGTCGCGGACGAGGGAGGTGCGGACTGATGGTGCGCAGGCCAACAGAACATCAGGTTCGCGCCACCCAGGTGCCTGTGGGCGTCATCGTGGTTTCCGCCGGCGCGGGGACGGGCAAGACGACGGTTCTGAGCGAGACGGTGGCGAGGAAGATGGTCGCGGAGAAAGGAGTCGACATCCGCGACCTTCTCGTGATCACTTTCACCCGCAAGGCCGCCGCTGAGATGGCTGACCGCATCCGCGGCAGGCTCAGGGAGCTTGCGGACGAGAAAGACGACCCGGAGGAGAAGACAAGGCTGCTTCAGGCCGCGGACAATGTCGAGGATGCGTCGATTGAGACGCTGGACGCGTTCGCGCAGCGTCTCCTGAGAGAGCACGCAGCTTATGCGGACCTGGATCCCGATTTCGATGTGCTGTCTCCGGACCGCAATCTCGAGCTCGGGCTTGCCGTCGCGCGGGAATGTCTCGAGAGATGGGTTGATGATCCGCCGCACGAGCGCTGGTCGGACGCAATCAGGAGCGTGAGCGCGTACGACTGGCCGGGCGTTCTGCACAGGCTTCACGAATACGCTCTCACGAGAGGCCTGCCGTCGTACGGGCTCTTCGCCGCTGGGAAGAGCGCTGCGGACGTCGAGGATGTAGACGCGCTCTTGGAGAGGCGCGCAGAGGAGCTTGCGGAGAGATTCCAGACGGTCAAGGGAGAGGTCCGATCGAGAGTCGATTCGCTCCGCGGGATTCTGATCGAGACGTGCGGGGATTGTACACAAAAGGGAACCTTGTCAAGTGCCGCACAAAAAGCTGCCGAAATCCTCCCCGATCTCGATCCGCTTGAGGAATGGCTCGCCCAAGAAACACTCGACT
>Ga0315296_10000916_pt1 | contig 26134 bp, 22 predicted proteins | sample YL17G14_18_MG_FD_203921 | JGI IMG/M metagenome (GOLD analysis project Ga0315296, IMG submission 203921) | Sediment microbial communities from Yellowstone Lake, YNP, Wyoming, USA - YL17G14_18 | ecosystem: Environmental > Aquatic > Freshwater > Lake > Sediment | place: USA: Wyoming | collected... | reverse complement strand
GTTAGTATGCAGGCTAGGACATTTAAAGGCCCGAACTTAGGATGGACAACGAAATTTGCATTGCCAAAAACACCTAAGCCCGCTAGATAGGCGGCCATTTTGAAGGATAATATTCCGGACCAGCCGTGGGGCTCGGTGACTACGCTGAATCCTTTTTCTTGTAGGAAATTTTTGACGGTGTCGATGCATCCTCTTGCCTGTCTTCGGCGCCACTTTACTTCGTCTTTTAGTTGGATGTATGTGAGGCTGAAGTCTGGTCCCCAGTTGTATATGTAGTCTCTGTCTTCGTTGAGGCTTCTTCCACAGGCGAGCGTTATTATGCTTCTTGATTCCTTCAAGAGATCTGAAGGCTTGTGACCGCTTGGAGAATCTTTTTCCATCTTTTCTGCGGATGTAAAACCTACGAGCTCAGCTCCGGTTTTGAGAGCTCGCATACTAATTTCATGCGTTAGTTTTTTGCCGTCCATGCGTTTCACTTTGGTTTCAATCAGTAATTCCGCGTTTGTTTTGTTACACGCCTTCATCCTTGATAGGTTTTATTAGCGTGGTGGGTTAAAAAGATAGGGATTGAGAGCCAGAATGTTGTATACTTGTTCCGTCGATGTCATGAAGAAGATAGACAGAAAAATGAAGTGGTACTTAGCTGTGCGAGGTCATGGGAATAATGAGGTTGTTCCAGACCGGAATGATCTGGATCTATACAGAAATGGCGCAATTACTTGGAAAGGTTTTGTTTTGAATTATGAGACGAAGCTTAGGGGACGGGAGGCTTACGAGTGGATGAGGAGAGTTTCGGAGGAGGCGGCGCATGAGGATGTTGTTCTGGTTAGTGATGAAAAGAACGCCAAGGCAAGTTACCGGAGTTTTTTGGCAGAGATGATGGCTAGCATGTTTGGCGGGACTATGAACTTCCGGTATATGGGAGAACTGAGTAAGGAGTCTTCGGTCGGTTAGCTTGGAGAGAAATGTGTCTTGATATCGTCTTCCGTCAGACTATGAATGTTCAAGGACGTGTTCTAGAGGCCAAGACGGGCTGTGATTTCGCTGAGAATTCTGTCCGCGGTGTTTCTCATTCCGTCTTGTGCTGGAAAGTAGGGGAGTTGGCTTCTTTTTTCGAAGTCTTTGAGATCGTCTCTTGACAGATTCAGCAACTCGAGCCAGAGTTCAAGTTCAGGTGGTTCTTGAAGGTTCTTCTCTTCCTCTTTAAGCGTCAATTTCAAGGCTTCATCTCTTGACATCTGTCCAGTTCTAACGAGCATGCTGTACCACGCGGCTGCGGAAAAGCCCCATTTCCTCTGCCTAAAGTAATCGTTTACGGGTTCCATTATGCAGTCGATGTGATGGAATGTGTCTGCTTTTTCTCTCCAATTTAGCTCGACTTTGAGTGCGTGCAGCATCAGATCTATGTCGTATTCGATGTAGTCGAAGAGAGGGAGAATGTTTACGTTTTTGTATGGAAGAACACGTTGGGAGATTTTTCTCAGCGTGCTGTTGTGGAAATTGTCTGGTAGGTAAAGGTATTCTTTCACGTCTTTGGTTGGTATTCCGCCTCGGATAACTTGCCTGAAATAAGAGGGGGACCAGCTATAGGTGCGCCTTCCTCTTGGCAGTCGCTCACTTATCCTGTTTGATGATCCCGAAACTATGAGAGGTATACCCTGATCTTTGGCGATCTTGTGGCTCATCGACCAGATTCCAAGGTTGCACGGTGTGCAGAATTCTCCTGTTTTCTTAAAGAATAGGCCATAGAGTTTGCTGGCCTTTTCCCAAGGCGGACTGGCTGTAACAAAGTCTACTTCTAGTTTCTTGACGGCAGTTTGGATGTTTTGCTTTGCTATTTCTGATTGGAAGCCATTGTTGAAATTGAAAGCTAACGTTTTCAGGCCGTAGATTTTTTTGCAGACGTAGAGAGCGTAGGTGCTGTCGAATCCGCCGCTTACTGGAACAAGGCAATCATATTTTTTGCTCTTGTTTCTGTAGGAATTGAATGTTCTATCTAGTTGTTCCTTTCTTGATGCTGCCTCTCGTTTGAAGTTGCCCCATCTCTGATCGAAATCGTGACATACGTTGCAGATTCCTTTTGAATCGAAGTTTATTCCTGGACACACTTCAGGCAGCACGCATTGTGTGCATCTTTTCATTTCTTTTCCCTGATTCATGACTGTATTGTTTTTTTCAGCAGGGTTCCTCGGCAGTGTCCTTTGGACAGAGGGCATATGCAAGAACCTATTTTTGCGAAGCCGTTCTTTTCGAATACGTGTTGAGAGACGTTTCTGAACTTGTTTTTGACGTAGATTCCGGCGTAAACCTCATTGAAGTTCTTCTGTTTTAGATGTTCTACGGCTTCTTCTACGAGTTTTGTCCCTATGCCTCGATGACGATGTTCTGGAAAAACGTATAACTTCGATATCCAGCCACTTGACACCTTCTTTATCAGATTGTTCAGACACTGCTCAAAACCTCCTTTCCATTCTCCATAAACGTACGAGATGTCTTTGTGGCAGACACTTACCGCCCCTAGGACCTTTCCGTTGTTCACTGCAAGCAAAATCTCCTCGCTGCATGGGAAACCAAGTCCACACTTCGCATAGGGACGCATCTTCAGAAGCGACTTTTCGTCGTGTTTCGTTGCAGGCCTTACATCCATCGAGGTTATTTCTTGTTGCCTCTTCCTGTTTTTCACTGACAGATCGTTTTCAGATACTTTTCTCTCTTGCCGAGAAATCGGCTTTTTGGGCATGCTCGTCAGCCTCAACAATGGTTCGCATTAGATATCGGTGTGGTGACTAAACGTGAATGATAATATTTAAGCTTCTGGAAAACAAGCGGTATAGATATATTTAGCGTGTCGTACACGAACTCTGGGTCAAAGGGGAGAAAAACTTCGGTTAAGAAACTGTCAATAATGGCAGCGTTGCTCTTGATCAACGCATTATTCTTCAGTGTCGATGTTCATAGTGCGAAGTCCTCTGCACTACTAGCAGTGGCGGGTGTGTCAATACCAGGAGACCTTGATGGCAACAATATAGTAGACATTTTTGATGTTATAACACTGGCCAGATCCTATATGGCCACTCCTGATAGGCCGAACTGGAACCCCAACGCAGACATAAACAAAGATGGTATAGTTGACTTATACGACGCAATGATCCTCTCAAGTCACTTCGGTGAACACTCACAACAATCAATGAAAATCGGAATGTACACCGCATCATGGAACTTCAATCAATTTACTGCAGAAACAATCGCCAATACTTTTGACATGAGTCAGTCATGGATTCTTGGTACTGGACCCGAATATGTAGCAAAAATGAATCAGGTTCACGCCTTGAACCCTGAGTACAAGGCACTGGTCTATAGAAACGTTCTAGCCATCTACAAGTCTTATCCCTACGATGCTGAATGGAACTTGGCTACGAATAATGGTTGGCTATTGAAAGATCCTAGTGGAAAGTATATAGTAACTTATTCAGGTGAGAATTACATGGTAGACATCGGAAACAGTGACTATCAAAGGTGGGTTGCAAACACAATAGAGTCTTGGATAGACCAATCTCCTTTCTTTGACGGGGTAATGGTTGATAATTCACTGGTTGTCAGTGCTAGACAGTGGGAAGCTGTTGGAGGCGGTAGACCAATCAACCCGAGAACTGGGACATACTTCACAGATGCAGAGGTATTTGCAGGTTATTCACAACTGCTGAACGAAATAATAGCAGCAGTCGGACCATCCAAACTTGTTCTTCCAAACGGAATCTGGAATGGTGAACTGTTTTTCGGGAATGCTGGTTACAGAACGATACTGTCTAACGTTCCGGAACTTAATGCCCTTGGAAGCGAGGGCATTTTCTTCCAATCTCATACTACAAATTGGTATACAGAAACCGGATGGTTGAAATCGGTTGATTTGCTTGTTTGGATTCAAGACAATTTTCTACGAGGTCATCCTGAAAGATACTTCAACGGCTGGGTTCCTATTGATGGTCAATCTTTGCCTGTAGTTTCAAATAGAGAACAATTAGTGATGTTCGGTTTTTGTTCAATGATGTTAGGTGCCAAGTACTCTGAACAGAACACCATTGGATTTGGTGAAACACTTCATGAATATCTTGACCTCATTACGTTAATCCAAGAGTTGAGGAGTACAGATATGATTGAACCCTTAAATGATTATTACAAAATTCCTTATACCTCTGTCTATGCCAGAGACTTTGTTGCGGGCAAAGTGCTAGTAAATCCTACAGATGTAGCTTATACAATAACCTTGAATGGTAGTTATACAACATTGGATGGAAGTGTAGTCTCCGATTCATTAGCAGTCAATCCTCATAGTGGGATATTGTTGTTTAACTGATGTGAGAAAATGCTGATGCGCCTGTCCACATGTTTTGCGCATGCGTGGTAGGGTAATAGGCGAAAACACCAATTCTCCATGATCGTCTTACCCGCGTCGTGTTGGCTGAAGACAATCGGTGTTGCGGAACAGGAAGTCTAGATCCCTAGCGAAGTATCACTTCGGGCAAGTCGCTTCGCGGTCTGTTGCGTCTACGAGAATCCCTACTTCTTGCCCTATTAGGATGTTGTCTGCGAGGGCCGCTTGAACGATGGCATCACGGCAGCCTGTTGCATTAGTCGAGGCTCTTCTTTCTCTTGCACCCATGTGTGATAGTAGAAAGCGAGCACATTTGGCAAGAGTGGGTCACGTTGTTCTTCCAAAGTTGCTAGCAAGTATTATTGCGTCGAAAATGTCCACAGAGTTGTCGTTGTTGATGTCGGCTTCAGGATTCCATTTCGGACTGCTCGGCGTGGAGTCGAATGCTGCAGCCAACAAAATAGCGTCGTAAATGTCAACAATGCCATCATTGTTTATGTCTCCTCGCACCAGAGGATGTCCCACCGTTATAACAGTGACAGGATGAAGATTTGGCTGGTCAGAGCTACCGATTCCTAAAACAGCTTTCATATACTCTTCATTAATGACATTGGCACAATCAGTAACAAGGCCCCAAGCGAAGCTCTCTAAATACACATTTTGCACCACGCAGCCCACTTCAGTGTAAGCCCAGTTTTTGTATTCTAACTCTGTGCTATCCCAAACGATGATCAATGATGCAGGTGCTGAGGCTACCCAACTCTGGCCGGCAGCATCTCCTATTCCAGTTCGGTTGTCCCCTTCGACTCTCAAAGATATTGAATGACTACTCGGGAGGTATTCATATATCCCAGAAGCGTTTGCGAAATAAATTGTCAACGGATATCGCGCCATAGCGCTAGGCACGGTTCTGTGTTGTATATCGTTTGCAAGGTCTTTCAGGTAAGAATACCCGTATGCTGACCAAAGAATCTGTGAAATCTCCTGGGAAGTCAGAGTGTTCATGCTGAAATCGTGAGATGATTCTCGGTTCTCCAAAGCATAGTCAAGGAGTACCGAGCTTTGTCTAATCTGAGGTAGTTCAGGTGACTCAGGGGGGTCGACGCAAGTGAAATTGTATGAAGAAAACGATTCGGGATAGCCTAGCGGCATGTCAAACAAGATGTATTCATTTGAGGGCAGCCCGAGAGTCTCGTGAACATTCCAACTCTCTGCGGCTCCGACCGAAACAGTTCCCAGACCAAGCGTGTTTGCTTTAAGATAGATGTTTTGTACCACGCATCCAACTTCTTCCACGCCTAAGTAGAAGTCAGTCGACTTGTTCAGGTCTAATGCTAGGAACAACTCAACGGGAGAATTCCACCAAGCGTACCGTCCTTCTCTCCACAAATCAAGGCTCTGCCTTAAAGGGTCATATCTGTAAACGCCACTGTAGTTTCGAACATATATGATGACAGGATAGTCCCCGCCAATGTTTGGAACGGTTCTTTCCCTTGAAGAAAAGCCGTAGCCCGCCCATAACACCTCAGATAGAAGTTCACTTTGAATAGAAGTATTCTCCTGGACTGCTCTAATCGATACTCTACGACTTATTGCAAGTTCGACAGGAACACCAGGAATGTACGAATAGCTTGTTTGCAAGTCATAAATGGCAACCGGAACACAGCTCGAAGCGAAAGCTTGGCCTTGATAGACAATGACAAATTCAAGAATCTGTCCAATGTTTCCAATAATTGTGTCAAAAACCTTTAGGAACCACCGCGAATCTTTGGAAGGAGGAAGGTGTTGGAATACCGTTTCCTGCAAATCTACTGTTAGATTCAAATAGTCTTCCCCGCGCGCTTCTCTATTCCAAATCCTACTAGACCATTCTGGTATACTTGGATCTCCCACGCCTAGATCAACAACTAGGTCAGCACACGAAGCATGTTCTACATAAATATGGACATTGGCAATAGAGCTAGTTTGATTCAGAGAATTCGAAATCAATCTAGCACCTATACTTGTGTAGTCTCCGTTGAAATAACTCATCACAACCAATAACGTTGCTAGCGTCAAAACTAACAGAGTATGAAGAAAGGGACTATCAATCTTCATCGAAATTACTCCAAGTCATATCAACTCTCAGCCTTAACACCATATTAAACATTTCTTGTCATAGTGCCATCGTATCTTGGTTGCTCAGAAATGCCGTTACAAAGAATTCCATGTTCAAGTCTGTAAGCTTCTGCACGTTTCTTGAGACTGTATGCAAAATCGGCGGACTCAAATGCTGAACATCTTCTTCAACCTGAAGCAATCGTCCGGAGTACTTCCCTTACATGAGTATCTGGATGACCTGAGCAGTTTTATTAAGGTAATCTCACCCATTTTTCGTGATCCTACTTTTTCATGGGCTCGGAGCGACGGTAGGTTGTTTGAAACTACAACATCGTAGATTTCTTCAATTCTATTCTGGAATAGATAGTCTGCAACCCTCGTCAACATTACTGGAAGTATCCCAAGACCTCTATACTCTGGAACTGTGTAGCCATCATATCTATATGCAGACTGGGGACCAACTCGTATCTTTCTGCCTACCTCATCTACGAAAGTTGCATCGAAACTAACCCATACATAATTGACTATATCTCCATTTTTCTCGGCAACAAAACACAAGTGGCCAGCCTTAAACCTTTTTTCAGCTTCTTCTCTTCTGAAGCCCGCGCGCTCTAATTTTTTCGACTCTGAAACGCTCTTAGCCTGCAAGAGCTTTACATCAACCTTGGCTTTGTCCACAATTTTCAAACCAGGTGTTTCGTGAGGGAGAGTCTCGAAGACAAACATTTTCTCGTATACTATTATGCTTCCAAAAGCGAATCTGGAAAAACCCCTTAACTTCATTCGAAGACTCCATATTGCGCGTGGAAGCTTGTGTTTCATGTTCTTCACCAATATTTGCGAGCACTTGATTGCTTTGCAGCATGATTCGTCTTTATGGCGCGCGCCATTTTGATCCAATACCCGACTCAGATTCTAGGAATGCTTTAGACAGCAGAGAACTTATTCGAGGTTAGGATCTCGCGAGTCTATTTTCTATGAAATCCTTAAAATTACGTGGTAAGAGAGTCCTGATTGTTCTCCACCACGATATAGCCGTGGTTCTTGTCTGAAGAAAAATGCCTCCTGCATAAGTAATGGGATACGACACCATTTCCTGTCGATAAAATGAACTCCCAAAAATCATCTTTTGAGAATAGTATGTACTCTCCATGTCGGAAGGTGTTGACCCAAGACAAACATATCGAAATCCGTTTTTGCTGGCCCATTTGACTGCTTCCCAATACAGATAAGAACCCAGACTATATCTAGAAGAAAGTAAATCTCTATTCATTCCCAGATAGCTTACATAAACTCTCTGTCTATATTTGAAAAAAGCCAAACCTCCAAGAGTCTTCTTTTTCTCAACAAGCAGGATGTTGAAGTTTTTGGGGTAGAGTACCCTCCAAACATTCTGAAAGAAAGCATAAGGATATTCTTGTGCACCAATGTATCTCATGTTACTGAGATACAGGTCGTAAAAACTCACTAGGTCTGATTTTCCGCATATTTCTCGAATTTGAAACCCATCTCGCTCAAACCATTTCATTCTCTTTCGTCGACGCGAACTAAACACCTTACTCCAAATGAAGTCTGGGGATGTATCCTGAAGATCAATTTCCATTATTCCCGTAGATCTATCAACGTAGCCCAATGGAGTTTTGTAAAACCGTGCCATTTGTTCATTCGAGAATAGAAGTTTCGCATATGCTACACCTTTGTCGGAGCAAATTCTTTTCATGAAGGCCAACAATGAAAGAGAAGCTCTTCGGACGTAATTCTTCTCAATCACTGGACCTCCAAAATCTGAATGAGGTATAGAAACGTATGTTTTCAGAGGTCCACTCTTCACGATGAATCCTGGACAAATGCCAACCAGATCGCCACTAGTGTCCCTTACTACTAAATAGAATGCATAATATGGAAAAGATTTTTCGATCACTTCCTTCCATTTTAGACTATGATAAAATGTTGCGTCTTCTGAGGTTTGCAAGAATTCGACCCATTGGCTTTGGTTCTTCAATTCTTCAACAAGCATATTTTGCCCTTGTACGAAGCTCGTACCATGAAGTTCTCCCAAATCCACCACTTCAGCCATCTACACGTAAGTTCATATAGTTTGCAAGGTCTTTCATTGTCATAACATTGATCTTTTCTTCATTTCTCTTTTTGCATACATATTCAATAAACTGTTCAAAATTTTGTGATAACGATTTGTATTCCAGAAGATTCCACGGATGCATCCAAACGTGAAATACCATGTTGGATCTAATTGCCCGCCACAATCCAAGCTTAGCCCTAGGCAAGAGGCTAAAAGGATACTTGGGGTCGCAAAACATCAAGGAACTTTGTATTTCCCATATTCCGTTTTTCCATTCTGGCGCTACTGGTGGAGCTACTATTTCATCAACTAGACCCGCAACTTTTTGTGGTACGCAGAGAAGATTTTCATGCCTCGGTGTCTTACCTCTATAGATAATGAATCCATGTTTTTGGAGCAAATCTGTATACGCTATTTCATTCTGAGGAAAAACAAAGGATTTGAAGCTGATTCCAAACTGTTTCGCAATTTCAACTCCTGCCTTTATTTCTAATTCGGCGGCTTCCTTGCCGATCTTTGAGAATATAGCGTGGGAAAATGAATGAAGGGCGATCTCATGTTCCACAGTACTTGAAAGAATTCCTTCCAAAATGTCCCTTCCAAAATACAAAGCATTACTGTAAGAACTTGTATGTATGCTAAGGGCATGCGTGCAGATACCTGACCCACTTTTAATTGTTAGATAATTTCCTTTGTTGCAGGAATCAACAAGCAAATGTCCAACTACTGCCCACGTGGCTTGGATGCGGTATTTCTCAAGGATACCTAATAGAAAATTTATGCATTCTCTCAACTTTGTTCCACCAGCACTTTTCAGAAGATTTATTGATTTGAAAGACCGAGTTCCAATCAGCCCCCAAATTAATTCAAGATCTAGACTCAGAATGAAGATCGGTCTTCCTATTAGCTCGGGATCCATTCCCTACATTGCACTCTCCTTTCACATCAATTCTCCATACCTGAATCTCCATATGCGTATTATTGCCTCAGGTCTGAGTGTGTCCATATCCATGCATATGACTCTTTAGAAATCCGAGCCACCAAGCAATTCTTTCGACGAAAAGGAAAGCGGGAATGAGGAAAGTCTCTTTTCTCTGTTCAAGCTTGTAAGCTTTCAAAGATTTTTTGAGACCATAGGCTAAACCCACTATTGGAGTCGACATCCAAAGAGAACTCCCTCTCCCTAAATTCTTGTTCTTATGATAGAGAAAATGGCGACCGAAACCATACCACTCTGCACGTTTAAGGAAATCTGAAGGGGTGTCTTTGAAATTATGCCAAATCTTTACATCACGATTTTCGGTTAGTGACCAGCCGGCTGCTATCATCCTTGTAGCCACATCCGCATCCTCGCAAGCCCCTTTGATTTCCGTGTCAAACCCCCCTACACTTTTCAAGGCGTCTTTGCGAAATACAATGCCGGTCTTTACCTGGCTAGCGACATGCAAAATATTCTGAATATTTGCTAACCAATTCTGCCCATCCTTGTAAGCGTAAAAGCACGTCCCTATACCTGCTCTTGGGTTTTTTTCCATAATAGTAACTTGTTTTTTCACGAAATCCTTAGGCAACACCACGTCGCCGTCAACCATTGCGATATATTTCCCTCCTGCATTTTCAACCACAATTTGTCTAGATTGGCCTAATCCCTTGTTTGTGGCGAAAGTCTTCAAAGCAATGTCCACCTTTGGGAAACATCTGTTCACAATCGACATCGTCTTGTCTTGGCTCATGCCATCTACAACAATGACTTCCATAAGCTCATGAGGAAAATCTTGACTGACGATGCTTCTGATCGTTTCTTCTAACGTCTTTTCAGCATTCTTAACAACTAATCCTAGAGTGACTTCAATCAACGTTTTCTCACCTGCTCGCACGCGCCACGGTCTCAGAACCTGATGCGGCACTCTTTTCAGATCTATGTAGAATATATGCGAGAACAGCAGAACACAGGTTGGCATGATAGACCGATATCGGGCATGTTACGACCTAACGTCCTTTATCCCGACAATCAATTCAGCAAATCCCGCAAATTTCCAAGGTAAAACCACTCTCGCAAGTAAGCCCCTCAATAAAGGTATCCTGCTGAAGAATATTTTCCCTTGTATCTGAAGCCCTACACCTTTTATGCTGTATCCTTGTAGTTCAAATGCTTTGCGGTTCCATAGGCTAACATGCTTTTCGTACGGGTTTCCCCGAGCCTCATTTTGCACATACTCATAGTTTGGTGTGGATATTATTATCTTCTCCCTAGATACATATTGCAAGGATGTTAAAAGCAATTTAGCTTCTGAATTGGATAAATGTTCAATTACTTCGCAAGCCAAGCAGACATCAATCGATTTTCTTTTGATGGGCAATTGTGCTGCGTCAGCTAAGATCAAGTCATCATAGATTTTCTTACATTTCTTATGCAACAAGTACGGTTTCCATATGTCTAACCCTACAAGATATGAAGGAGAAAAACAGGTTCGAATCTGATGACCCCATGTTCCGAAGCCGCAAGCAACATCAAGAAATGTTTTCCCATGTGACAGCCTCAGTGAAGGGAGGATGATAAGTGCCAGTCTGGGGTCACTTGTCAAAGCAGTTGCCCAACTTCAAGATCTTACGTGCTATCTGTAGCACACGAAGACTAGTAATCGTGTATATCTCGATTTCCCTCGGTCTTGACTTGTCCTGACTGGATCGCCAAAAGCTCATGTCGTTTAGGCACATCATTTTCTTTCGTTTATGTTATCTTTTGCCAACCTAGGGTGTATTGTTGAACATAAACGGACCGGCGAGGACATATGATTCGCCATTTGAATATATAACGCTTGAATTTTGCGCAACTGCCAAGACGAAGCTCCGAGTGCCCACTTCTGGGGCAACTTTAGGCGATCCACTTTTCCCAGGAACGTGAATCAGCAAGTAATCAAATTTCTCTGTTTTCAGGCGCGTGCGACCACGCTCGTCAAAAGGATAACCCCAAAGATGAGATTGCGAAAAATTGTATTCTGTCAGTCCGAGGATTTGATTTTCGGTTACAGAATCACACGCGATCATACCTGTACGTATGTGTTTTTCAGCATGAACAATCATTGATCGCTGGTAGACTGAGTTCACCTCGCCAACATAGATTATGTATTCATCAGAAGGTAGGTTAGACCTTACAGAATTCGCTATTGGCAAAAGTGGTTGACACCCGTACAGCTCTATAACAACGACTGCAACCAGAAGCAAGCAAAGGAGGAAATTCAACTTGACGCTATGCAATCTCTCTTGAAGATAGTACAACAACACACCAACAAAGATAGGAGCAAAAATGTATGAAAAATCAAAAAGGCGTCCATATTCAAACAAGCCTGCTCGGGCACTTGAAGACACAATTTGGACCACAAAAAACAACCATACCGAGAGAAGCATTGCGGACATAAAGCTCAATATCTTCGATGTATGAAAAATCCTCCTTGCAACCAGAATACCAAAGAAAGTCAGGAGAAGCGATAGAAGAGTACCACCGTAGAATACAGTGACTATTCTCAACTGATTAGCAAAACTCAACCCAAAAAACGACCAGCTAATGTCAGTGAACGACCCCCCTGCAGGTTTAGCTCCAAAGATTGCATTGGCCCACTGCTGAACTATCTGTGTTCCACTGAGGAAAAATGCATGTGCCGAGAACATGAGCCATGCGGCATCTAGAACAATCAATAGTAACAGAATTTTCATATACAGTCGATCGGACCCGAACATTTTGAGTTTGTCTTTGACAAATTCACTCCTGCCAGCCAGATAAGTCATCAAGAGTCCTGCCGCTAAAAGCGTCACAGAATACGAGTGGGCAATCACGAGCGCGCAAACAGAGATTATGGCAACAAGAGCATAACTACGCGTATTCATGTGAAGTGCCCTAACAAACTGTGAAAGTAACGATATTGTAAGCAACGCACCAAAAGTCGTCCCAACTACAACGAGTGAAAGAGTGGGTTCCACTGGTATAGACGAAACAAGAACCGCGTACTTCAAAACCAACTGGTTTCTAGGTGCCGCCAGTCTAACTATAGAATATGTGACTAGGGGAAAAAGGAGCCACGACATGATTGGCAGGTATTTGAATGTAAAAAGCACTGATGAACCCGTTGTTATCGAATAGGCATCAGCTAGCAAATGCATGAATGGTGTCCCGGAATAGCTGTAGCCAGCTGGTACGTACCCTTTGTTGTATATGTCCTGAATTATCCTAAAGTGATAGTTTTGATCAAAGTTCACTCCTTGAAACCAAGTATACTTCAGGTTAGGTATTATTAGAAAAACGCATCTAGCAATCAATACGAATATAATCGTCCATGATATTTTGTCTTCGACAAAACAGTATGCTATGTAAGTTGCGACAAAAACTATGAAAGGAATTTCCAGTCCTTCAAGGATCCAACTGTCTTGATAGTCCCTACTCAGTGCTATAGCAAAGCCTAGCAGTACTATTATGTCTATGATCAAAACAGCCCTTAATACTACGGATATTCTCATTCAACAACTTCCTTTTGGTGGCTGTAATCTTGAATCCCTTATCAAACGAGCGAGAGAAGTATCTACGTGCGCAGGTCTCATATGACAATAATTCATGTGAGACTCACTATTTTGTCTTAGTGATTTCCTTTTGCGTCGCTATTCTTATGAAACGTTGGTTGGCTCACAAACACTCCATTTGTTCAAGTTTTGAACAAGATATCCCCATGGTATAACCCGCCCTTGAATGGCATTGCATAGTTTCTCGACATCGGCAAAATCGTTACGAACCTCCCAGTTCCAATGCAACGTCAAGGGAACAAATAGAGGTTCTTTGATTGCTTTGGCATTCTCCACAAACCTAAGAATCTCTTCTGCTCGACCATAAGCAGGAAAGTAAGAAGGAACATACAGAACACCATCTAAGAAACATGGAGACAATCTTAGACCAACACGGAGGACGGATTCAGGCCCCCCACAAATCACCCTGAAGTACTTCATCAGGATATTGACTGAACGAAGATCAAAACTGTTAAATGGCGGGATAAAAATCTCTGTCTTGAAACCCTCCTCTCTAAGCTTCTCCAACCCTCTCAAGAGCTTCCTTTCGAGGTCTTCAGGGCTCAAACCGATTATCTCGGTTGGCCTATAGGTGCTTCTTGTCTGATGAGTCACCCCATGCATTGCGATCTGGACCGCAGAAACTGACACTTGTCTAAGTACCTCCAACTCCTCCTCTCCGATTGTCTCATTGTCACGAGTCTTAGGATTGAGTGGTGTTCGGCTAGGAAATGGTGTTACGCCCAGAAGGTATGGTATGTCCTTCTCAGAAAGGATCTTGTGGAATTCTGGAAACCTCTTGGTTTCTATATTCCAATCAGGAAAGTCATCCACTCTAACAAGAAACACCGGTTCCCCTTCCCGGTAAAGATTAAACTCTTGTTTTATCATGGAACGTATCTCAACAATTCGAGCCAAAACTCTATTATGATAGTCAATTCTCCTTTTTAGGAAAGAAGACGCGATATGTTTCACAATGTTACTCCTCCCCAGAACCAGCATTCTCTTGTATCGGTCTAGAACGCTACGCAGATCATTTAACGATGTCAAATCTGTGAGGAGTAGTCTCAGTGTCATGAGACTATCATCATCTATCGATTTCATGTAAAAACAATGGCTCCTTCTTGGTCGCTCAACTGATACTCGCTTGCGTAACGGTTTCACATGTGGGGGTAACGTTTATTAACTCTTACGATATAATATTATGATGTAATATCTCCCGTGCTAGATGCTGAACCAATGTGGTTAGAATGCGGCTGGGGACCTGTATATTTAAAGCGCGCGCGCTATTCTTGGCATTAGTTCTTTTGAGTTCCGTTGTTTTGTTATCTCTAGTGATAATAGTGCGGGCGGAAAGCGAGAGACCCATTCAGTCTTTTGGAGTGATTCAAACATCTCCGCTCGCCCAGTCATTGAAACTGGGAGCATATGGAGCATCGTCGAGCTATTTCTATGATTTAACCGCAGACCAGATTGCCAGCTCTTATGATATGAGTCAATCGCTCTACGCGGGCGCGAACGCCCCTACGGACCCCTATGTGGTGAAAATGACTCGGGTGAAAACACTGAATCCAGTGTACAAAGCCTTGATCTACAGAAACGTTCTGTGTTTTTACAGATCTTACACTGATGAATGGAACACAGCGATGAATAACGGTTGGCTACTAAAAGACGCCTCCGGAAACTACATTGTAACTGCTGGCGGCGAGAACTACATGGCAGACACAACAAACCAAAACTGTCATCAGTGGCTTGCCAACATGCTCAAGTCTCAGTTAGACTGGTATCCTGACATCTGGGACGGAACGATGCTCGACAATTGTCTCGTTGTCAGTGCCAGTCAATGGGAAGCTATCGGCGGAGGTCAAGCAATCAAGCCTGGAACGAATCGACGTTTCACAGACGCAGAGGTGTTGACAGGATACTCGCAGTTGATAAATGCGGTGATAGCGGCACTCGGACCGTCAAAACTCGTGCTGCCAAATGGAATCTGGAACGGCTACATGTTCTATAACAATCCTGGATACAGCACGATACTGAACGGTGTTCCGCAGCTCAATGCTCTGGGAAGCGAATCGACTTTCTATGAGATGAACGGTGTGCGCTACTACACAGAAGCAGAGTGGAAAAACTCGATTGACATGATTGTCTGGGTTCAGGACAATTTCCTAAACGGACATCCGGAAAGACGCTTTAGCACCTATTGTAATGTTGTTGACGGACCCTTGCCTAGTGGCACGACTCAGGAGCAGATGATGCTGTTTGGCTATTGTTCAGCGATGCTTGCCATCAAGAACAACCAGAACTCTATAGGATTTGGATTTGACCTCGGCAAGTCTCCGACTGTCCTTACACTGGCTCAAAGATTGCGAAACATAGACATGGGAGAGCCGTCAGGCAACTATTACAAAATAGCTGATACATCAGTTTATGCCAGAGACTTTTCTGGAGGCAAGGTATTAGTCAACCCGACAGACGCGTCATATACAGTAACGTTAGACAAAAGCTACGTAAGATTCGATGGCAATGTGGTGTCAGGTTCGTTAACTCTGATTTCTCACGGTGGAACGATTTTGTTGAATAGTTAGAAAGTTCCAGCGTACACTAACAGCAAAAATAAGATGAGCGCAGGACCAAATGCTCACTCGAGAGGTGGCGTGCGCTAGAGGGGTACATCACGTCACACGTGTGCCCACATCAAAACCTGCCCAATGTCTTTTGAGCTTCTGGATCATTTAATCAATCTATTTTTGATTTGCATTAATCTCCTATAGCAAGCGCGGGCACTTTTGTTAGAGCGTAACTTAGAGTCACTCAATAGATTCTCAAGATAACTCCTAATGTAAGGAAATATTTCATAGTAGTTTAACATTTTATGCATATTGTTTCTAAATATAGCTATATTGCATACTTCCTTATCGTTACCCAAAAACCTATGCTTATATTCGCTCGTGCCCCATAAAAAATGAAATGTTTGCGCTTTGATTTCAATGCAATATTTTATTGTATGAAAAAGGCATATGATACCTAAGTCATATTTGTCATAGTTTATGACGTGAGACAAAACATGCAAATAAACATGTTTTCCAACCCTATAAAATATGGTACCGGCGCATACGTTACCGTTTATTCTAACTACGCCTACGTTCCCATACAATTTTGAAAATGCGCATATTTTCTCTTCATAATTTTTATCTATGCTAGGTCTTAAACCTTTTTGGATCATTCTTAGTCTATTAAATGTAATGATTTGCTTAACAATGTTAGGGTCTATATTACTTCCAATTCTTACTTCAAACTTTACATTTGTGAATGTATCGTCAAGTCTTCTAGAATAGTATTTAATATTCTTTCTGATTTTTTTACCTAATTTAGTATAATACAATTCAAAATTTCCTGGTAAGTCAAGGACTATATCTTTGTATATGCTGGATATAAGGTGAGGCATATTCATGTTGCTAAAGCGAGTTTTATAAATTCCCCTAAAGTCTATACGCACAATACTCTCATATTTATTGAAGATGACTTTTGATACATAATCAATATACTTGCTATCTATTGAACACAATCTATTCAATATTTGAACACGTTTCTTCTTGATCGTAAATATAATGACATGAACTGGCACGCGCGCTCGCGATACAACTACTGCATTGATATTATCAAATGATTCATAAGTATAGAAATAATCTCTAACAGAGTATACACTTTGATAAATGTCATCCAATTTTTCATAAATTTCATTGGGTATTGTACCTTCATAAATTCTGAAACTCAAGTCAGCCTTCGGGTTATTGTTTGAAACCATAGCTGCTTCCATATGAAATGGCCTCCACTAGCGCGCGCTCGATTGTACGAGTTTCATTATTTTGCTATGGACTTCAGGGAACAGCTCACACGTGGAGATGACATTCCAACAATACATTTTGCTTAGAGACCTGTACAACACTCTCTTCCTTGATAAGGTATCAATATTATCAGTTTGCTTTTTTCGAAATACCACGATGTCTACTTTGGTATCGAAGACTAATACCAGTGAATTGTTTGGGATGAGCTTTAGGAAAGATTTTCCTACCACGCCGAATACCGATTTCTCTTTTCTTAGCGAAACTGCAATATCAATTAAAGTGTCAATAGCGCATCTGTCGAGAATTAATGTATAACCAAATAAGGTCGGCAAGTACACGTTTTTCAGCATAACCAAGTAGGTATCTACCAACTGGAAAAGAAACCATAAGTCAACAATAACTTTGTTCGAAGGAGCTTCATGTGTTCTATGGCTTGAAGAAGAAGATCCAGTCTTTCCTGTCGAGCTTATGGGGCTATATAAAGCCTCTAGAATAAGCGAAAAGAAACGTGGGTAACGTAGCCACCTATATCTGCAATTGATGCCTTTAGCTCTTAGCTCTTCGAACATCAAGTGAGCATGCGTACTTTTTCCAGAACCGTCGATTCCAGAGAAACATATGACTTTCTTTCTCATGTTCTTCTCCATGGAAATTTGTGCCTGTAATGCATTCGACTAGTCATCAGGCTTACTTCAATACTTGTTCGAATAACGCTACAATGTGCTTCGCAAGCTTACTCCAGTCTGGAAATTTGGAAATATATGATCTAGCCCTTCGTCCAAGTGCTTCAGCTTCTTCAGGGTTTTTTGCTAAATAGTAGATTTCTTTGGCCAACTCGTTGGCATTTCCAGGTTCGATAAGCAATCCACGATTATTCCCAATGAGCTCCGTCAGTCCACTGACCGTAGTGGTTATCAACGGCTTGCCCATGGACATTGCTTCAAGAATAGCTATTGATGGCTCGTTTTTGAGAAATTTGAAAGGGAGGGCAATTGCATTAGAAGTTTGTAGGAATCTAGTCAATTCTTCTCTCTCAAGGAGACCTCTTGTGAGTTTCACATCTTCTCCTAGCATTGACCTTGACATAAGTTTCATCAATGATTTGTCCTCTCTTTCGTACCCTTGGCGCAACAACATCAGAAGCTTAAGGCTAGGCAATTTTCGCTTAAGTTTTGCCATAGCATGCAATAGCGTGTCGGTGCCTCGATAGGTATCCGACGGGCCATAGTATGTCACAATGAAATCCTCATTGTTTAGCCCGATTTTCTCTCGTGTTCTGTCAGGGTCTCGGAAATTTTCGTCCGGAAACACTTCGTCTCTGCAAAACGGAGTTGGTATCGCTTTGATTTTGCTCTCCAAAAGGCCACTCGCTATCAATTTTCTTTTTATCGCCAAATTTGGAACTGTGATCAGGTCGATCTTTTTTTGATTTAGTGGGCAAACAAGTGGACGCACTAGTGGGCTGCTCGTAGCAAACAAATAGGTCAAGAAAGGATATTCATGTGGTTGAAATTCTTGAATCAGAGCACGCGTGCTATCTTTGAAAGAATATAGATTTGTGCTAATATGAACTGCTGTTGGTATATCGATGTCTTTCAACCTCCTTACATAATTTCCAATTAGCGCGTCTCCATCCCAGTATATCACATCGGGCGAAAACTCCTCAACCAAACTTCTCAATTGGCAAGGGTCGATACGCAAGGAAAGAGCTGGAAGTAGTCTAGTTCTGGGCAGAATGTAGGCTGAGACGTTGCGGATAACTGTTTCTTTACGTGTGCTTGTATGCGGGCTGTCAGTGGCAATTGCCACTTCGTGTTGCTGCTTGACAAGCTGATTCGCTATTTCATAAGTATACCTCCACGGCTGGGCTATGATTGACTTTTCTTGAAACCCTTCAGATACAAAGAGAATTCTCATCATACCCGCTCATACTAGCGCACATGGATCTCCATGGAGAGATTTCAATTCAAAGACAGCGCGATACACAAATTCATCTATAACTTTAGAAAGCGCGCTCGCATTCACGCCATATCTCTTGAAAACAACATGCACAAAAGAAACACATACCTGCGGATAAGGATAGTTGCATGGTATTGACGATAAATCCACGTTTCCAGCAAGTTTTCTAATAATTCTATCTGAACGCGACATTCTTTTTTTGGCATAAAAGAAAAACGATTCGGGAACCAAGGTTTTCCGGTACAAAGAGAACGAAAGATAATTTACAGCACTTAGAAAGATGAATAAGTCAAAACACCATCCGTTGTCAAAAGCTATGTCAACTACCTCATTCCAGTTCGGATTCTGGAACCTACGAAGAATTCCAGTTATTTGGAAAATATCTGAAAGTGAAACCTCATGATTTTCGAATATTGCATGCGCTGCTGAGACAAGGATGCTATCTTCGGGACTTAGAATCGGCACTTTCGAAGAATCGTCATCAATTAGGATGGATCTTTTCCAAAGTTTTTCAGATGGAACATGCTCTAGATCTCGATGGTACCAATGTAATTTGCAGTGGACATGTATAGAACTTCTTCTGCCCTCTATCCATTTGGCTGTGGTGACTTTCCATGGGCTCTGGATAGATGTGATTACATAATTCTCAGATTTGAGTGATTCTAGAGTCAGATTAAAATCCTCCAGTGACACTAGGATGTCAATATCATCATGTTCACGACAAAAGAATGTAAATTTAGGAAGCAAATACCTTATACCATATGCTTCTAGAAGTTCATTCACCTCTCTTATTTTCTCGCCAACATCTATTATGAGTCGTCTCTCTTTGTCGATTTCTTTTTCGATGGCTCTCTTGAGTTCCAGAAGATCGCCACGTTGAAAGGTTTTGGATAGATTTCTATAGCATGTTAACAATACTTTGTTCCTAGAGAGAATGTTTAGTATTCTGAAATAATCCGTGTTCACAAAAACATTATTGTTGAATTCAACATCTGTATAAGGATAAGAACATTTCGCTGCTGCTTTGAGCTCTTTCGAGAAAATTCTAATTCCTCCTTTTGTAATCATTGTAAAGGCTTACGGTTCTATTGAAAGAAATATCCATATTGTACTGACGAGCTTTTCTTCTTGCATTTCTGCAAAGCTTCTCTCTTAACTTGGGGTCATAATATAGCCGTAGAATAGCTTTTTCTAGCATGCAATAATCGTTTGGGTCAATAAGAATAGCTTCCTTTTCATCCTGGACTATTTCTCGTATGCTCGGTATATTGCTAGCTATTATTGCTTTTCCAGCCGCCATAGCTTCCAGAAGCGAGAAGGGACAGCCCTCTGAAAGTGACGGCAGCGCAAAGACATCCATGGTGGCTAAAACTTTCGCTACGTCTTTTCTGAAGCCAGGAACAATCACGGAGTGAAGCCTCATTTTTCTGACCAAGTTTTCTATTTCCTTCTTACGCTCGCCGTTACCGACGATCAGTAGATAGAGATTCATATCAGCTCGGTCCTGAAAAAGTGAGAAAGCTTTAATCAGCACATCTATTCCTTTGGTTCTCACTAAGCTTCCGACATAGCCTATTACAAATGCATTAAGAGGTATTCCAAATTCGCAGAATAATTCCTCTCTATCTTTCGCTTTTGATTCTACGGATGTTGTATTCAAACCAACAGGGCTAACAATTACTTTCTCTGATGGAACCCCCAAAGAGGAAATGTAGCTTTTTATTTCATTACTCACTGCTAGAACCAAATCTGCGTTTCTTGATACCAACTTGTCTATCGAACTTTCAAATTTCTCATATAAAGAAGCAACATGTCTAGTGAAATCATGCCTTAGCAGTATTGTCAGTTTAAGAAGATATGGTCGTTTGCAGTGAGAATGTGCTATGAAAGGTAAACCAAGAATTCTGCTCGCAAAAAGTCCCGCGAGTCCTCCATATCCAACATCCATAGAATGAATCAAGGAGAAACTACAATGCCTGTTCATCAAGATAATCTTCGTACCTGCAATAACAGAAAAAAGTAGCAAATATGGAGTAAATCCAATGAGAGGCAACCTAAAAGGTTTTATTCCAACACCAACGATGTGGTGCTTATTGCTGTTAGTTGCTGAGGATACAATTGTAACATGAATGTTTTTGCTTGCCAAAAAACCAGAAAAATATTCCAAGAAGCGTTCTTCTCCTCCTCCCTCGCTTTCTGGGAAATTATGAAACGTTACCAAGCATATGCTCAAGAAACCATTTTCTTTCGGGCTTTTCATTAAGGCTACTCCTAGTTCTCTATGAAATGGTCAAAACAGCGTCTGTTCGTCCATAAAATGATTGTAGTGGGCAACGTCAACAAAAACCCTTCAGACTACAAACGCTGCTCGATGATATTTCCTGCGCCTATCGGCACATCGTGTTCATTGTATAACTAATGGCTTTGACAAGTCCTTCGACCATTCTGTCAAAAGTAAAATCATTCTCTACGATTCTTTTCGACTCCAGACCCATTTTCCTCATTTCCTCAGGGTTTTTCAGCAGCTTCTCAATCGCGTTGGACAGTTCTTCTGCATCTCCTTCTTTGACAACGTAACCGTTGACACCATTTCTAACCAAATCATAGGAAGCACCTGCAGCCGTTGTACTGATTACCGGTTTGCCCAGTGACATAGCCTCGTTGAGAACGAGATCCCAAACCTCGCCGCTATGTGCAATAGAAGGCAGAACAAAGACATCTGCTATGGAATAGTATAGGCTCTTGTTCTTTTCATCTATGTAACCAAGAAAAAGAACATTTTTTACGTTCAGCTCCAAGCAGAGATTTTCTAGTTTCTCCCGTTCTTCTCCCTCACCAGCAATTACAAGAACCGAGTCGCTAATCTCCTTTTGTAGCTTTGCGAAGGCTTTGATTAGAACCGCAACACCTTTCCTCTCTGTCAATCGCCCAAAGTAAAGCACTATGCGCTTGCCCTGTATGCCTAGCTCTTCTCTTAGTTTTTCATTCCGAAAAATGACACTTTTATCAGTGGTTAGGTTGCTGGCGTTGGGAGCAATGAAAATTTTCTTAGGATCTACGCCGCAACGAAGGAAGAATTCTTTGGCTTTTATGCCCGGAACGACAATGGCATTGGACTTCTGCATTACTGTATTGAGAAAAGGCTGTCGTAGAGAACGGAGGAAGGTCCGGGGATAATGCCATCCCTCATTGCCCAGAATGAAAGGTTTACGAAGTAATCTTGCAACAATGAAAGCAATGTACATCCCTGGATGTCCGGTATCACCACCGATGAAAAAGTTGTATTTCCCCTTCAGAAGATGATAAGGCAGCATTGGCGACCAAGTAGAATCGTAAACTGATGACTGTAGAATCTGGACGCTTCTTAAGACCGTGTAAGCGAAAGCGGACTGCTGCACTTTTGTCTTTGGGTCGATCTGATCAAAGAAGAATCTTACGTCAAACAATTTGGCCAGCTTTTCGAAAAATGGTAGTCGGTATCCAATGTACTTGTTATGAATAACTGCGATCTTCAAACCACTCTTGGTTTTCCGACTGGAGAAATGGTTTTCATGAAAGACTACGAGTGATCGGCCAGACATTTCGTTATTCTCCAAATCTTATCATGGCAATCGGTTTCGAGAACCCTTCAGCGTTGGCCAACAAGTATCATGTAGTAGCCTCACGATAAACAGACTCGACATCCGTGGCAATTCTGTCCCATGTGAAATTATTGAGTACAAATCTCTTCCCATTCTCCGAAAGTTTTGCTGCTAGTTCTTCATCTGTTAGAACGCGTTCTAAGGCTTCCCTCAGTTGTGCAACATTTTCATAGTCGACGCCTAATCCAAACTGCCCTTTCTTAACGAAATCCATAGAAGGATGATTGGAAACGATAATCGGCGTCCCCACAATACCTGCTTCCAGCGGAACCATCGGAAAACCTTCCTGAAGGGTAGCATAGACTGCAACTGAAGCATCGTTCAATGCACCAAGCACTTGTGAGCGATTCAGAGTTCCAGCAAACAAAACTCTCCCCTTTAATCCAAGGCTCTCAACGATTCGATGCAATGAATTTGAGAAGCCATCATCAGGTCCTGCTAAAACGAGTTTACAATTGTCGGGCCTTCTTAACAAAGAGAAGGCCTTGACGAGAATGTCCAGCCCTTTCAAGCTGCTAATGCGCCCTAGGTACAGAATCATCTCTTCATTGTCCAATCCTAGTTGTTTCTTGAAGTAACCCTTTGGGGGCAGATCACGAAAATCTTCCGGATCAACCGCGTTTGGGATTACAACAACCTTATCTTTGTCCACGTCTCTCCGAATAAGCTGTGAAGATTCAAGCTCCGTTAGAGCAAAGATCTTACTAGCATCCTTGAGCAATCTCCTTCCGAAAGTATAGTCAAACAACCGTCTTAGGATATGAACGTCCCAAGTTTCTTTTCTGATTTCAAGCTGCCCATGTACTGTCAGCACGTACGGAGCATTTCTTTTCTGAGAATAATAGAAAGCAAGGTTCTGAAAAGTCCTGTATTCATGTAAATGAACTATGTCGAACCTGCTGAGATTTTGTCGCAGAGCTTGAACGATTCCAGGACTTATGAAGAACCCGTATCGTCTTGCTACATTGGGAAAATAGAGTACTTTCACACCATCTATAAGCCGATAATTCTTCTTGATCCTTGCTCGTGTGCTTATATGCGCTGCATCTGTGGTGTAGACTGTAACATCATGTCCCTTTTTGACCATATGCTTAGAGAGATTGTGAACACACTGTACTGGTCCGCCAAAGCTGACACTTGGATAGTAATATTTGGTGATCTGGAGAATTCTCATTGCACATCCTCCGAGTAACGTATAGGCTTGGTGGTCAAAACACTCATTACTGAAGCCTTCTCGTAGAAGCAACTTTGTCTATCTTGTCATGCGCTTTTTTCGTGAAGACAACCTGATAGACTGCCTTTAGAAGGCTATACTCAAACTCTAGGAACGTGAGTACGAGACGTCTTGAGACTATCAACAAAAACAGAACAGTACATCCTACGAAAGCCCAAAGAATTAAGCTCAAGCCCAGATCAAAGAAAGTCAATGTAAGCAAAAGTGCAAACGAAGCTAGTATCGCGACTGGAGCAATGACGAGCATCGCGAAGTTCATTGGCAATATTACAAGCCCATATTTTCCGTATTTACGCTTAAACATCATACTTCTAAACCGCCACAACACCTTCACCAAGTTTGCGGCTCGAATAGTCTTCTGCTTCATTCTCTCAGAATGGGTAGACGGAGCATACTCATAGAATCTCACGCGAGGGTCATAGACTGCCTTGTACCCTTTCTGCCTCGCAAGCAAGCCTACCGCAGTGTCGAAAGTCTCACTGGCTCTCTCCACGCCTTCTACAATATCCTTTCTCACGCCAGTGGCCTCTCCCTTAATGTAAAAGGTTGAATCCATCTCGCTCTCGGAGGTTCTCAAGAAATCATAAATCCTCTGATACATGTTTTCCGATTTCCCCACTTCTTCATTTATATTCAAGATTACATCTTTACCCGTCACTACGCCAATGCGTGGGTCCTTGAATCGAGACACAAGATTGGGTATCGCTTGAGAATCAAGAAATGAGCCAGCGTCGTTCAAGACTATTATCTGACCCTTGGCAGCTTCACACCCAGCAATCATAGAAGGACTATATCCTATACGTCTGCTGAATCGAACAAGAACTATGTTAGAAGCTTTCCCTGAATGCTCCTCAATGATCTTTGGCGTGGAATCACTCGAATCGTCAACGAAGATTATCTCAAGCTTCTCCAAAGGATAGCTGGAGGAAAGGAGATTTTCGATCTTCTTGGAGATAATCACTTCTTCGTTGTGAGTAGGGACAACGACAGATACAAAAGGTTCGTATTCCCTATTCGAGCCCTGTTCGCTGTTTCCCTTGTTCCTGACTCTTCTCAGCTTCCCATAGTAAAGGATAATTGCTCCATAAAGCCCAAAAATGAATATCGGAATTCCAATGAGGAGATAAAACATAAAGCGCAGTATCTCTACCAAAAAAGCTCCCCTCTTCACACAGTGTTAAGTATTGTGTTATTCTTGTGTAGTTTTTCGGAGCAGAGATGATGACGATATGGTATTTTGCTGGTAATCTTCAAGCCTCTCCCTGAGAAGCTTGAATGTTTCATGCGCATGTTTTTCCTTAGACACGCCTATGCAGACTCCTCTTATATTCGGTAGACTTCTAATGTAGTCGATCGCTTCCAGAGGTTGAAGGTATCCAGATGCAAAGATGCTAATCGCAACAAGGTTAAGCTCAGGCCCGTTTTTCAAAGTTATCTCACAATCAGCTTTCGAAGGGTTCATTTGAAATCCAATTTTATTGAAAGGCGTGGCAATCAATGTGTGTTGTAGGTCAATACCCCACTCTTCAGATTTTTTCACAAAATATGGAAAGTTACGCGTGTTAAATCCCGGTGTTATCCCCCGTTCCGACATGAATTCCACGTACGATTTGAAGAGCCAATCTAGGTTAAGACCTAAGCTCATATCGGTTATGACCTCATTAAGAAAAACTGACACTAGGTTCGCATGCTTTGCCACCGATCTTATCCTAGAGATTTCATAAGCCAAATAGGCCCTAAGCAAAGCTGTAGGATTCGCTGTCATGACGGCTTTCAAACCAGACACCATCGCTCCTACGTTTCCTGAAACTGCTATCTGCTTCGCAACCCTCTTTACCAATCCAGGTGTCCCAGTCTGAGTAGCCACTCTGACATACTCAAATGCATAGGGCACCATGGCATGAAGTCCTAGTTTGTCCACTTTCCCTTGTTCACGAATTGTCCGAAGTATCGTAAGGGTCAAATCACTCACAGAAAACATGAAACCATCAGCCCCATTCTCAACAGAACTCATAACCAGCGCCGCAGCGTTCTCAGGACAAGTCGCCTCGTTGCCTCTGACCCTGGCGCGCTCCTGCGAAAGATGACTTATACCATGGAAAGGATTGTCACCAACCAACAACATCATTCCTTTCCTGTTGCTCATCTGCGGTCCCCTCACGCTCTCACCCGATCAATAATACGGTCGATTTTAGACGCCGTGTGGAAATCTGGTTCAGCACTGCGACCTTCTAATATAGATCTGATGAAGTGTTGATCCTCACGAAAATATTCTGATTCTCCAAGCCAAAAATCTACATTATCGCCGAGGTCATGTCTGTACCAAGTGAATGATTCTCCGTCATTCAG
>Ga0315296_10000915_pt1 | contig 26165 bp, 30 predicted proteins | sample YL17G14_18_MG_FD_203921 | JGI IMG/M metagenome (GOLD analysis project Ga0315296, IMG submission 203921) | Sediment microbial communities from Yellowstone Lake, YNP, Wyoming, USA - YL17G14_18 | ecosystem: Environmental > Aquatic > Freshwater > Lake > Sediment | place: USA: Wyoming | collected... | reverse complement strand
AATTTGTACATTTATGAGTGTGAATGCCAGGAGTGCGGATACACGTGGAAATCAACTCCAATGCAAAATCCACCATCTGAATGCTCAGAATGTGAAAGTAATGAAATAAATGTTTTAAACAAAACTCAAGTGAGTTCTGTCTGAAATCATAACTCATAATCAGATAGATTTTTGTTCTTGGAAGAAAAAGAATAATTATGGGTTAGAAAGAATTCCTGGAGCCAGATTGGAGAAAAATTGTGATAACTGTTGTAATTACTGTAGTATGGGTTTTATTATTACGCTTTATTGTTTCAAACCTAGTTGTTTTGTGTACACTGTGTCCTGTTTATTGTCCAGAAGGAAATTATGTTAATTATCTAATAGTCCCAGAATTATGCCCATGCTGTGTTAGCTTATCAGAAGTATACAATAACTATTTGTGGAATTTGATTTTACCATTAATAGTTTCTTATCTACTCTCCTGTCTCATAGTCTGGATTTATGATAAAGTAAAGAAGAAAAGAATCAGATAGGTTTTGTTCTTGGAAGAGGAATATTGAAAAACTCATCCCTATTTAACCTCATGTTACCGATTAATTTACACGGATAACCTTAATTTCTAACCATCGAGATATTAGAGATCATCGTTTTTCTGTTATAATTTGATGAGTGAGTTTAATGAAACATGTATGCCCTTTATGCCATATGAGAAAGTCAAGAAGGCTCTACCGCAGGCATATAAGAACTTGTGGCGGTATTAGACTTAGGGGAAGGTGAATTTATGTCTAACAAAATAGTTCGATGTGCGTATTGTGGTCAGATGGCAAAGATAGACAATTGTGGTTGTTACAAAATGATGAATGTCCATGATATACCCAGTTGCAATTGTTTACAAGAAGCTATGAAAATAGAATCCCTAGAAGAATTCAATAAAAAGAAATGGTTCATATAACTCAAATCCTCTCGGTAATTTATAAGAGGTGTTAAGATGATTGAAGAATTGAATGAAATAGATGAACATGGTAAATGTAAAAACTGTGGTAGTAGGAGTAAAATGTATTCTACAGAACAAAAAGGTGATGAATGGGTTTGGAAAAGGGTATGTGGATCTTGTAACAATGTTTTGGAAAAGGGGATAGTGTAAAATCTTTGATGAATTGATAGAAAACGAATTAACGCCAATATCTAGTTATTTTTATTGCCATTTTAACAACTTCAATGGGAGTTTTGTCGACAATTACAAATAAAGGTTCTTTTCCCCAACCTTCACTCTCGTAGAATATAGTTGGGATTTTACCATAATTTTTTATCAATTGCTTAATCTTCCAAGGCATCGATTTTTTATCTTTTTTTATAATTCCTTTTGGTTCTCTTTTTCTCTCGATCTCCCCAAAGGATAATTCATTTTCTTTACAAAACTTTTTCACATGCTCTATAATCCCTGAATCACATTTAAAATTTATCCCAGCTCTAATCGATCGGTCATATTTTCTTATTTCAAGTATCAATCTAGCCATATGATCAGAAGCGCCAAAGATTACATCTCCAGATGCTTTCGGATAATTTTTTACAACAGTAATTCTTCCGTCTACTGCTGCTACGTCAATAGGTTTTTTTGCATTCGGTAAAGCATAAACCACGTTTACTCTCACTTCTGGCATTAGATGAGAGAATTCCTTACATTTTTCGAGTAGTCTGACTGCCTCTTTAACTTTTTTTAAGACAATTTCTTTTTCATCCATTTTAATCCTTTAAAGTGCTAAAGTAAGCTTCCCAGAATGGGTCAACTTTCACGGGTTTAAGTTTTTCTTCACTCCTATCTTTTCTTACGAATATTCTTTCCTTTTCTGTAATCTCACCGATGACTTGAGCTTTAATTTTATTCTTTTCGAGCTCACTTAGAATATCATTCGTCTTCTCTTTTCTGGCAGTGATGACTAGTGTACCTTCCCCTATAGAAATCAATGGGTCTATTCCAAAATACCCACATGTCTTTTCTACTTCTTCGGGGATGAATATTTTTTCTTCAAATATAGTAACGCCGTTCTTCGATGCTTCTGCTATCTCATAAACACAGTTCAATAGCCCTCCTTCAGTTGCATCATGCATTGCATGCGCATACTTTCCGGCTGTAAGGGCATCTTTTATTACACTCATCTCAAAAAAATAATTCTTTGCTCTTTCGACAAATTCTTTACCAAACTTCTTCTCCAAATCTTTCTCTGCTTGACAAGCTAATATACCAGTCGCTTCAATTGCTGGTCCTTTAGTCATGATTACATCGTCCTCAACTTTAGCGTTGGAAGAAGGTGTTAACTCTTCTTTTTTACCTATACCAAAGACTGTACAACCACCGTTGAGAGGATAAGCGATTCCAGGATAGATACCAGTATGACCACCAATTATGGCAATATCAAGTTTCTTGCATTCTTCATGCACTTGCATCCAGATACTCTTGAGAGTATCATCTTGCGTTCCTGGTGGAAGTAAGAGACATATAGTCATGTACTTTGGTTTTACTCCTAGAACAGCAACATCACTTGCGCATATGTGAACGATAGTCCATCCAAAATAAGGCATCAATACTGGCATACCAAAAGTTGGGTCTTCTGTTATTACCATGACTTTATCTCCGAGATCAACAGCAGCAGCATCAACACCATGCTTCGGTCCTATCATCACGCTTTTATCTTCTTTTCCTAGATGAGGAAAAATAATCTTATCAAAGGATTCTCTGTCTACTTTACCTATGTTCGGTAGCATAAAATCACCAACATTAGATATTTTAGTTAACGAATTATATTATAAAAACATGATGCTCAGTGAAGTAGGAGAGAAGAAAATCATAGAAATAATAAAAAACCTTGTTAGGAAGGCAAATATCATCGCAGATTTTGATGAGGACGCGTCAATATTCAAACTAGGCAAGGATAAGATAGTTGTTACAACAGATATGGGAACGATGAGAACGCATTTTACGACGATTGATCCAGAAAAAATCGGAAAAAAAATAGTAACTTCAAATGTAACTGATATCCTAGCAAAAGGTGGGATGCCTCTTTATATGTTGACCAGTGTTGGTTTTCCATCTGACTTTGATATAGATTTTATTAAGAAACTTTATGTATCCATGGATAGAGAATTAAAAAAATACGGGGCTTACATAATAGGTGGGGATACTAACAAAACAGAAGATTTCGTTTATTCTATAACTTTAATCGGAAAATTAGAAGGAAAACCGCTAAAAAGATCTGATGCAAAAGATGGAGACTATGTTGTTTTGACTGGTGAAATAGGGAATGCCGCTGCAGGCTATATGATGAGGATGAAAGAGTTGAAAGGAAATAAAATCTTTTCAGATGCACAAGATGCGCCGGAAATAGACTTTGAATTGTGTAAAAAAATTATTCCTTATGCTAATGCCGGTATAGACATTTCAGATGGTTTAGCATTTGAACTTGGAGAAATATCCAGACTAAGTAAGAAAAAAATCGTCATAGATTTTGATAAATTGCCAATAAACCCAAAATTATTTGAATTTTGCAAGAAGAACAATCTAGACTGGAAAAAAATAGTGTTTCACATGGGGGAAGATTATCAGATAGTCTACACAACACCAAAACCCATCGGAATCGTCATCGGTAGAGTATTGAAGAGCAGTGGCGTTTTTTTAAACAAAGATAATAAAGAAACAAAATTGGAAGCAAAAGGATATGAACATTTTATTTCTAATTAAATTCTAATCTATGTAATTTCATTATTTACGTGATTCGAATGCAGATGGAAGAAGCGAAGAAAGGAAAAATCACTGAAGAGATGAAGGTCATTGCGAAAGATGAGATGTTAGAATCAAGAAAGATTTGTTCATTAGTCGCAAAGGGTCATGTTATTATCACAAAGAATATCGTGAGAAAAAATGTCCATCCCATCGGTATAGGTTCAAAACTTTTCACAAAAATAAACACAAATGTTGGAACTTCTGCAGATCTTTGTGATGTTAATCTAGAAATAGAGAAAGCGAAAATTGCTGTTAAGTTTGGTAGTAATACAGTAATGGATCTTTCAACAGCAGGGGATTTAGATGAAGTAAGAAGAAAAATAATCGATTCTCTCAACGTTCCAATAGGTACTGTTCCTATTTATCAGGCTGGTTTAGAGGCAATAAAAAAACATGGTTCTATTATTGACATGACAACAAATGAAATCTTCAAAGTTATTGAAAAACACTTGAAAGATGGTGTGGATTTTATCACTGTTCATTGTGGTCTCACTAAAAGTATTGTTGATAGACTAGTGAAACATCCGAGAAAGATGGGGATAGTTTCTAGAGGAGGTTGTTTCTTGGCAGCATGGATGAAACATAATCAACAAGAAAACCCACTACACAAAGATTTTGATACTCTGTTGAACATAGCGAAAGAATATGATGCTTGTTTGAGTCTTGGGGATAGTCTGAGGCCAGGCTGTATAGAAGATGCGAGTGATTGGTACCAGAATCAAGAATTGTTTAATCTAGGAAAGTTAGTTGACATGGCAAGAAAAATGAATGTTCAGACAATTATTGAAGGGCCTGGACACATGCCTTTAAATCATATAGTCAATAACGTAAAATTAGAAAAAAGAGTTTGTAAAGGAGCTCCTTATTACATACTTGGTCCTTTAGTTACAGATATAGGTTGTCCTTATGATCATATTAGTGGAGCTATAGGCGGGGCATTGGCTGGTTTAGCTGGGGCTGATTTTCTCTGTGTTGTCACACCATCTGAACATCTAGGAATTCCGTTAGTTGAGGATGTGAAAGAAGGAGTAATTGCTTCAAAGTTGGCTGCTCATTCTGTTGATATCGCTAAACTTGGTAAAAAGGCGATAAAAAAAGATGAAGATATTTCATCAGCAAGAGCTAAGCTTAAATGGGATGAACAATTCAAGAATTGTATTGACCCTGAGAAAGCGGAAAAAATATACAAGAGGATACCGACTAAATCGAATGGTTGTACTATGTGTGGAGAAAATTGTGCACTTTTATTGATGAGAGAATTTTTGAGGGATAATAAACAAAAAAATGATAAAAATAAACTAGCGTAACTTTTTAATACTTAACTCTTCAAATTCTCTTGTGATTGGAATGATCGGTGAATGCCTTCCAGAACGATAAATTACTCCTAACTTTTTCTACTCAAAAGACTAAATCTTCTAAGACAAGGGGAAGTAGTATAGTTAGCTTTAGGGCCTATAATGGTCTATTATGCCAGCCTTGGGAGAGGATTCCAAGCCAGTTGGTGACCCGTGTTCAAATCACGGCTTCCCCACAGATTATTTTAACAAGAATTCAAAAATTATTATAAGATGATAAAATGTCTGAGAAAGAAGGTATAACAGTAAAAAAATCGGAGAATTTCTCTGATTGGTATACGCAAGTAGTTCAAAAGGCCGATTTAGCTGATTATGCTCCTGTTCAAGGCTGCATGGTCATCAAACCTAATGGGTATGCAATCTGGGAAAATATGCAGAGAGTTTTAGACCAGGATTTCAAAAAACTAGGAGTAAAGAATGCTTATTTCCCACAATTCATCCCAGAAAGTTTCTTGAAGAAAGAGGCAGAGCATTTCAAAGGGTTCGTTCCTGAGTGTGCCTGGGTTACTATAGGTGGTGGTAAAGAACTTGGCGAGAGATTAGCCATAAGACCGACAAGTGAGACCATCATCTATTACATGTTTAGCAAGTGGATCAGGAGTTGGAGAGATTTACCATTTAAGATTAACCAATGGTGTAACATCGTCAGATGGGAGTCTTCAACACGTTTCTTCATCAGGACGACAGAATTTCTCTGGCAGGAAGGTCATACTGCACATGAAACAAAGGAAGAAGCTGACAAGATGATGTTAGACGTACTTGAAACATACAGAGCTTTTATCGAAGATTATTTAGCGATTCCTGTTTTAACTGGAAAGAAGAGTGAGAAAGAAAAGTTTGCAGGGGCATTGACAACAACCACTGTTGAAGCTATTATGCCTGACGGTAGAGCAATTCAGATGGGAACATCGCACAACTTAAATCAGAACTTCTCGAAAGTTTTTGACATAAAATTCTTGGACAAGAATGAAAAAGAAAAACTAGCATGGAATACTTCTTGGGGGGTTTCAACGAGGATGATCGGTTCGTTGATAATGACTCATGGTGATGATAAAGGCTTGATACTGCCACCAAAAATAGCTCATACACATGTTGTAATAGTGCCAATTTACTACAAAGCAACCGATAAAAGAAAAATTCTGAAAAAAGCAGAATGGATGAAAGAAAAATTAGAAAAAGAAAACTTGAAAGTCATTCTTGATGACCGAACTGAGTACACGCCAGGATGGAAATTCAACGAATGGGAATTGAAAGGAGTTCCTTTGAGAATAGAAATCGGTCCAAAAGATATTCAGAAAAAACAAGTTGTTATCGTGAGAAGAGATAATTTCGAGAAAGTTTTTGTTAAAGATAAAGATGCGACTGAAAAAATCGTTAAATTCTTGGATGAAATACAGAAAAACCTGTTCAAAAAAGCAAAGAAATTCTTGGATGATAACATAACGATTGTTAAGACTTACGAGGAGTTTAAAAAAGTTTTGAATGAAAAAGGCGGTTTTTTAAGGGCTTCTCATTGCCTTGAGGAAGGATGTGAAGAGAAGATAAAAGAAGAAACTGGAGCAACAATCAGATTGATACCATTAAAAAAAGAGAAAACATTCTCTAATTGTATCTACTGCAATAAAAAGGCAAAAGAAGTCGTTTATTTTGCAAAGGCTTATTAACTCAAAACTATTTAAATATTGGCGTTAAAAAATTAATAAATTCTGAGGTGTTTTCCTTGAAAGGATTGAAGAGTGGTACTACAACTGTCGGAATAGTTTGTAAAGATGGTGTTATCTTAGCAGCTGAGAGAAAGGCGACTATGGGATACCTAGTCGCATCAAAAGAGGATTTGAAAATAGTAGAAATAATGCCACATATCGCTATAACTCAAGCTGGCATGGTTGGGGATATTCAGGCTTTAACAAGATACTTGATCGCTGAGTCAAAACTGTATGAACTGAGGACAAGAAAAAGAATACCCGTGAAAGCCGCAGCAACTTTATTGGCAAACATACTCTATGGAGGAAGATGGAGTTTCTTCCCTTACATGGTCCAATTAATACTAGCTGGTTACGATGAAACTGGTTCAAACCTTTTCATCCTTCATCCTGATGGTTCTATACTGAAAGAGAAGAAATTCTTTTCCACAGGTTCAGGCTCTCCAATGGCTTTTGGGGTCCTAGAAACTCTATACAAAGAAGGTCTCTCAGCCGATGAATGCAAAAAACTCGCGGCTAGAGCAGTTAGAGCTGCAGTAGAAAGAGATATAGCATCCGGTGGAAAAGGTATAGATGTGGCAGTCATAGACAAAGATGGTTTTAGGTTGTTAAAAGAAACTGAAGTTGAAAAGATACTAGAAAATATTAAAAAGTAATCCTCTAGGTAAGAGAAATGGAAATTCTGGAAAGAGTAAAGTCAAGTCTACCTAAAGAAGTTGTGGATAGAATAGAATTGGAAGGTTGCGAGATAGTAGTCTACACAAAAGATAAATTCTTCTTCTTCGATGCATCCGAACAAGTCAAGAGTACAGTTCAAGAGTTGAAGAAGAGGATAGAGGTTAGACCTGACAGCACTCTATCACTTTCTCCAGAAGATGCAAAGAAAATCATCATGGAAATCTCACCAGCTGATGCAAAGATTAAAGATATTCGTTTTGAGCCAGAAAGAAGCCTTGTTATAATCACAGCAGAGAAACCTGGATTAGTTATAGGAAGAGGTGGAGAAACATTCAAAGAAATAAAAGAAAAAACTTTATGGGTCCCAAGGATTGAAAGAGTTCCTGAGATTACTTCAAGAGTCGTAAAATCGATAAGAGATTTACTGTTCACAGAAACTAAATGGAGAAAGGCTTTCTTTAAAAAAGTTGGGAAAAACATCTTCACTGAGAGAGAGACTAACAGAGATTGGATCAGAGTCATTTGTTTAGGGGGATGGAGAGAAGTTGGCAGATCTTGCAGTTTAGTAGAAACCCCAAAATCAAAAATTCTAGTTGAATGTGGCGTTAACGTTGGTGGCAATGAAAGCAATAGATTCCCTTACTTGCAAGCAAAAGAGTTTGATACGAATGAATTGGATGGGGTTATAATATCCCATGCTCATCTTGACCATTGTGGCATGGTGCCTTATCTGTATGAGTATGGTTACGATGGTCCATTGTATTGCACGACACCGTCTCTTGATTTATTTACGATGCTCTGTCTTGATTATATCGATGTTTTACAAAAAAATGGAGTTAAACCACCCTTCACAGCTAAAGGTGTTAAAGAGGCAGTCAAACATTCCATCACGTTGGAATACGATGAAGTCTCTGATGTCGGTCCTGATGTAAGACTGACTTTTCAGCAAGCAGGACACTTACTCGGTTCTTCACAAGTTCATCTTCATGTTGGTCAAGGCCTACATAACATAGTGTTTACTGGCGATATAAAATTCGGGAGGACAAGATTGTTCGACTCTGCGTTCACAAACTTCCAGAGGATAGAAACGTTGATTATAGAATCTACATACGGTGGAACAGAGGATGTAATGCCGCATAGAGAAGAATCTGAGCAAATGTTACTCGAAATAGTAAACAGGACTATGGAAAGAGGTGGACAGGTGTTGATTCCATCTTTCGCTGTGGGAAGAGGACAGGAAGTGATGGCCATTCTCTCTGAAAGCAAGTTTGAATATCCTATTTTTATCGACGGTATGATATGGGATGCTACCGCAGTGCACACAGCTTATCCAGAATACATGTCAAGAGATATGGAAAGAAAAATCTTTCAGGGTGAAAACCCATTCATGAATAATGTATTCAAGAGAGTAACTTCCCAACAAGAAAGACAAAAAGTTTGGGATGAGAAACCTTCTGTTATTATTTCGACATCTGGTATGTTGGTGGGTGGCCCAGCGATGGAACATTTGAAAGCATTGGGTGAGAATAAGAACAACACATTGATGTTCGTCGGTTACCAGGGGGAAGGAACTATGGGAAGAAGGATACAAAAAGGTTGGAAAGAGATTCCTTTTACAGTTAACGGTAAGACACAAACGATGAATTTAGAATTAGAGGTCCAGACTATCGAGGGATTAAGTGGACATTCTGATATTAATCAACTCCTCAATTTTGTCCATAGGTTAAAATCAAGACCAGAGAGAATACTAGTGTGCCATGGGGATAACACAAAACCAATCAACCTAGCTAGAACTTTTCATACGTTATTGAGAGTAGAAACAGCGGCTCCGAGGAACTTAGAAACAATAAGGTTGAGATAATCAATAGGGATATCCTAATCCTAGTGTGAAGCTATAAACTTTATAACAATTGCTGCAAGGGACGCCCCCTACTGTTGTGTTGACCACATCTACTACGGATTCCTTATAAGCTTCGGTGAAATATGGTATTTGATAAGTTGGAGCTCCAATATTACTATCTTCTACTACTTTCCACCATACAACAACGCCACCCGTTTTTTCTGGAAGGAATGTGCGGTTCATGAAGCTGTTGAATTCATCGTTGGACATTGCAAAATCGTAAGTCTTGTTCAACCTGTCTATAGTGTTGAGAGTATCCCTCACTTTTATTACTAGTAAAGCCTTATCCCATTTGGATTTGATGACATACTGGGGGAAAAAGTGTAGGAATGCAACAAACAGTATCATTCCAGTTATCATGACTTCTATTATACTCATTATACCTTTCATCGAATCACATCTGTACGATTAATTCAGCTAATTCTATTTTTCCAGAATTATTCATGGCTGTGATACGTTTCACTGTTACATTAACTGCTGCTCTTGGAAAAGTAGGAGAAGTGCAGTATGCTAGTTGCGCTCTGTTTCCGTTCTCAGTGATATTGAAAATAAATATCGAAAAGGATCTGTTCATGGCCAATTTATTCTGTATATCTACAAAATTGCATATACCATTCCCCAATTGTTGTACCTTTATGTATGAAATCATGTTTGATTTGTTTGTTTTCTCATCAGAGAATCCTAATCTTTTAAAGTTATTTGCGTTTATGTTAGTCCAGTTCCTAGGCTGTCCAGGATTGTTAACTAATATCTCAGAGAGTTGAAATGCCTTTGAATAGGTATTTTCCCTTTCCACTTCTTGAACGAACGTTGGTATATTAGCGGAATATGCCAAATAAACCAACACTACCAGACCAATAAAGAAGATGAAAGATGCTAGATATTGGATGGTTAGTTGTGCCTTTATTTCAACCACCCATCAAACCTAGATAAATTATGATGAAGTATGAACCAAAAGTTATGCTCACTAGTATGATGCTGTGTTTTATTCCAGCCCTCACAGAATCTTCTCCTATTTGCCCAGCGACGAGACCTCCCATTATAGATTGTATTAGACTGATGGAAAAAAACATACCCAAGTAATAGCAACTGATGCCAGTACTCTTCGCACCAAACATAGAACATATACTGAAATAGATATTGCAAGGTGCACATGGGCCACCACTTTTACCTGTACACATGCCGCATGGGTCAGCAATAATACCTACGATAGCACCTTCAGCAGTAGTTGGGGTAAGTAAAGATTCGAAAACGGGTACCATCAGCCAGTTTATCCCGACGATGATGCCGATGAAGACTACAGAAATAACGTACATAGCTATGACGTATTGGTTGAGCATACTTTTTCTATCTTTTTCTGTATCTTGTATCGTCAACAAAGTGTTTGAGAGTGAGTTTAAGGTATCATCCATGTTTCCCCCAGATTTATAAGTCTCTATCATTACTCTAAAAATTCTATTCAATGTCTTGCTCTTTTTTAATCTTTTTTTGGCTTGGTCTAGAACTTCCAGTACGTTAACATTCCATGTCAACTGATTAGCCATTTTTTTCACTTCTCTAGAGAGTAAGCCATAATCTGTGTGACTAGCGAAGATGATAGACTTATGAAGAGGCATGCCTGCTCTAGTCGTCTCGACCAAGTCTCTTAAGAAATGAGGGAATCGCAGCTCAATTTCCTTCATCTCCCTGTAGCCAACATAACTGAATATCAATTGAGGAGTAACAAGCAAAAAAACAGATAAGATTATAGTATTCCCTAAAACCCCTCCACCAGCCATCACTCCTATGAATATTAAAAAAGCTGAGACAAGAATACAAATCAACAAAACTCTTCTATCTCTTGTCATCTCAAATCTAACCATCATTCCCCTCCCGGTGTAGCTGATTTAATAAGGATTATAAAAGCAACCGATATCAATGGTACAAAAAAGAATATCAGAAAGAATTGAACGAATACTATGTTTCCAGCTGCCATTCCCGTAAAGCCTGACATTACAGAAGTGAGTATTATGAAAAAAATCGTGCCAAGGATTAATGCTGTTAAATATATCTCCAAGTATATTGAGAGTGTACGTGAAAATTCATCCAACCTCCTCCTGTAATCAGTTAAAAAACTAATCGATTTTTCATGTAAGTATGATGAAAGGTCACCGCCTGCTTTTAATGTAGATAATATCGTCCAGAATAAATCTCTGAGCTCTTTTGAAGGTGTACGCTCAACAGCTTTTTCTAGACTATCATAAATGTTTAAACCAAACATTTTCATGTCAGCAACAATTCTCCTAACTTCATAACTGATTTCCCCGTATTCTTTAAACTTAGAGAAAATTTCAAAAATTTTATGAGGAGGTAGACGAGAGCTTGCAATAGTCGAAAGATATATTCCTGCAAATGGTAGAGTTCTGTCTATCTCACGTGCCTTGTCCCTAATCAAGAATTTTGGATAGTTTATGAACATAAGAAAAAAGAATGCACAGATTAAGACTGATGTCGTGATTGACATAAAAAAACTGAATAAAGCACCTAAATTCAACAGAGAGAAAATTAATGAAAAGATAGGTAATTCAACCATAAAAAGTATGATGCATGTTAGCATGGCTGTTGAAATGTATTCTTCTAAGGTTTTTTTCATACCGCTCTTCTTCAAATCTTTCTTCAAGTCAGAAAAAATTTCAAGATGTGGCTCTATGTATTTGTCTAAATAACGCATCGCTATTCTTTCATAGGAAGACATTAAATTTCACCAGTTATGATGTCCAGAACTTTCTCAGGGAAACTGTAGTATAAGTTTATGACCTGACTCACATCACGATAATCTGTTATATTTTTTTCTTGTAACCAATTAAGGACAGCCATTCTTCTCTCAAACTCATCGATGACTTTCTTCTCTGTCAAGCCTGTTTTTTTCGCAATTTTCTTAAAGATAAAACTCTTGTTCTTCGTGATAATCTTATCAACAGCAGTATCCCACTCGAAGATTAAGTTTGTCGTTATTTGTTTTTTCTTAAAATCGTAGCCAGTAACTTCATATATACTCTCCGCTTTCCTCATGTATTTGCCTTTATACCTTAAGTTTGTTAGAAAGACTATCAAATCTAGAGTTTCCAGCAAACTTGACGGCAGTGATATTGGTGGTGTGATCAACCTATTTATCAATTTTTCTAATGAATCGGCGTGGATAGTAGCAAGTGAAGGGTGACCTGTTGCCATCTGCTGGAATAGGACATAAGCTTCCTTACCTCTAACTTCTCCGAGGATTATGTAATCTGGTCTCTGTCTCATGCTCTCCTTTAATAAATCGAATAAATCGACTTCCCCCTTTCTCCTTCCTTCTTCCGAGGCAATCGAAACTCTGGCTACTTGAGGAATCCAGTGTGGATGTGGAAGCCTGAGTTCTGCCGTATCTTCTATGCTGACAATTTTCATCTCTGGTTTTATGAATAACGATAAAACGTTTAGAAAAACAGTCTTTCCCGTTGCTGTTCCTCCAGATATCAGAACACTACAGCCATAATCTATAGCCATCCATAGATATGCCAATGTTTTTATGTCAACAGTTCCGTACTTGAGAAGATGTGTTGGAGTGAAGGGGAATTTAGTGAACTTTCTTATTGAAAAATTAGATCCTCTTCTTGCAATGTCTGTTCCTAACGTTGCTTGAATTCTCGAACCCTCTGGGAGAGTTCCGTTCAATAAAGGATCCATCACGGATATAGCCTGACCACATAATTGTGCCAATCGAACCAAATAAGAATCGAGTTCTTCGCCTGAATTGAAAACAATATTAGTCGGTAAAGAACCAAGTATCGGGTTTCTATGAAAAACAAAAATTGGTATTCCTACGCCATCACAACTTATATCTTCTATCTCTTGATCACGAATCAGAGGTTCAATGGCCCCTAGACCCAAAAAGTCTCTATCTATGTAATAGCCAAGAACTTGTTTTTCTGTCTCTGTTAAATTTATCCTGAAATACTCCATCAACTCAGCAACTTGCTTGGTCAAGTATTCTTTTGCTTCAGATTCCTTTAATTTAGTTAGGTCTACGTCTAGTTTTTCTTCTAATAATCTTTTGATTTTGAGAAACAATCTCCTTGTTTCTGGAGAGAGTGTTGGTTGATAAACGAAGTACTCATATCGATTGGTTTCTGGGTTCCATTTAATATGCGTATAAGCGAATATTGGTTCACCTTTTTTTGGTTTTTCAGGTATCAAGGGATAAGTCATTTCGAAAGTCTCTTCAATTTCTCCTTCTTTCAGCCCTGTTCTAGTTATCAGCCTACTCTTAAAAGGTGGAATCTCAATCCCTTCTAATTCTGGTTTTTCGGGCGGTAGAAGTCTAAGCTCACCTGTAACTTCTACAGGTTTTCTAGATAGTTCTGTTAAAAAAGGAATCGGGATTTGTTCCACTCCAGGTGTTACTAACTTTCCTTTTTTGAGTACTTTGTATCCCTTTACCATTTTTTTGAAGATAGCACGCCCAGTAAGCATTATTCAACCCCCACATTTGTATTATTGATTTTTATTACTATACTTCTATCCTCACTTATTGAGCTACCTGAAAAAAATAAAGTTTCATTCAAATTAAATATTGGTGTTTCTTTAAAAGAAGTTTTCCCTGTCATCAAAGTTATGTTCATTTTATAGTTGTTAAGATTAACAACATAGAATATGCCGCCTATTTTAGATGGTATTTCTTCTGTTATTATGGCTTCATCACATGATTTACAATTTATGCCTTCAATAATATGCGTTAATATGAGATCACTTACAAGATCTGACGTCGTTTCACCAATCTTTTTTTTGTAGAAAATATTCTGACTGTAAAAAAGGTAACTTATTGAAGCGAACAAGCTGAACGAAATCATGAAAAAAATTACGAATTCAACGATGAAACTTTGAGCTTTTTTCATCTTTTTCAAAAATAATATTGGTTTCCTTAGTATATTAGAATTATTACAAGACTAGACTATGATGTTGATTTCAGTAGTAGTCAAATATGGTGTGGTTGTTGATTTTATCCTTTGTATTCTCAAGAAACCAAAGGTTGAGTTTTTTTCTGTATTATCAGAAGTATTCATAACGATTTTATAGCCGTGAGAAGGTGTATCATTAAGACTTCTATACCAAAGTCTGTACTGTACCTCCAGTTTGTCTTCAACTCTTTCTGCTTTACCAAAGATAACAGATGCTGAATCAACTCCCATTATACCAGTATAGTTCATGTTGGGTGTGTTCAAAGGTATCCAACAATATTGAGGATAATACTCAGGTGCAACATTTTTAAGATCTCCACAATCAGCAACGAAAGAAACCAAGCTTCTGAAAGAGAAGACAATACTATTGTTTAAGTAAGAGTTACTCGACTCAGGATATATTGTGAATTTTCCTGGTACTTTCAATTCCAAAGATTCTTCACCACCATTATTTGCTATGTTCGTTATAGTTTCATCAAGTCTTTGGAAAAAATTGTAGATGTCGTCCACACTCTTCATGTCTTTTCTTTTCTGTATCATCGTGTAAGTCCATGGCAGAACTAATGTTATGGCACCTAGAACTAAAACAATAAGGATTACGATTGAAACTACTTGTGACTGCCCTCTCACGTTTATCAACACCAAACTTCAGTTCTGATAGAATTGCTTGGTGAAACAACTACTACAGTATGAACTTTATTCATCTGATAAGGTTCTGAACTTGTTGCCACTTCTGTAGTTCGTGGAATAATTGTGTTAAAAGCAAATTTATCAGATTTTATATTGTTATCAACCATGACAGTTAATTCAGAATCAGTTATATTCATTGTTCCATCGTTCGATAGTATTATAGTGATGTTAGACATATTTAGAACACCAGAAGGTGTACAAGAAACATCCAGAACATTTATAACCTTTGAATAAAACCCAGTTAGCAAGACAGTGATGAAGACATAAGCAGTTCCAGCTAAACCAATAGTGATTATCAAAAGTATAATACTAGCTATAATTGTCGATATACCTTTACTCATTTCTCTCAACAGTTAAAATTAAGTGACTTAACAACTTATAGTTCCTGGTGCTGCGTTCGATGGGCCTACTACTCTAATTTGTTTAATACCTACAGTTGTAACAATATGAAGACAAGTTGTTGAGTTACCTGGTCCCATTGGAAGAATTGGGTTACAAGTCACAGTTGTAGGTGCACCATTCACGTAAAAAGTCAGACTACTAATACTAGCAGTCCCTATATTTCTAATCAAATAAATGATATGTGTAGTATTACAGTAAGCATCTGATAATTGTATGTTTGTTGCTGTTGTTGATATAATCAACCCAGACATGTAAAGGTATGCCACCGATATCAAACCAATGGTTATCACTACCATTATTATAGTGGCAATTATGGTTGAAATACCCTTCATTTTTTAACCTCCATTTTTAATCTACTAAACATTAATCGGCTTTAGCTTTCTTAGAGGAACTGTTGGTCTATTAGTCATCTGTGTTGGCATATACATTGTTGATAGAGGTCTTGTCTGTAACTCTGGTCTTTTAAGTTTCTTACTTATCTCGTCGAGTAATTCAAGCATCGCATCGTTCTTCTCTGATATGGTTCTGTTTGATTTGACCATCTCATCCATCTTATCCACAACAGGTTTCATAACATCTTGGGAAATTCCAACTGATTCCTCTTCGCCAGAAGCCTTGATGAAAGATATCAAATCTTTAAGGTTTGTAACCAATTCATCTACTTTACCTGGCAGCTTTGATAGTTCTATCCTTAAAGCATCACTTGATTTTGCTAGTTCATCGACAAGTTGTTGGTTCATCCTCACTATGTCGATAATATCGCTAAAAATATTTTTTGAATCGATTGGAGACGAAGTTTCCAACCTATCTAACCTCTGTTCTAGTCTTCTGATAGGAGACATTGGCACCAATTCATATTCGCCTTCTTCAGTAACCATTCGTTCACCTTTAATTAAATTCATTTTCTGTGTTTAAATTATTTCTTCTTAGTATAAAAAACTTTATTTTACAGAAAAGTTTTTACCTCAAATACAATCTAACTGGGATGAATCCAACTTTTTTCAGTTTAACCGATTTCCAATCCCTGAAAGAGTGGTCGATGAGTATTATTTTAGTCCCTTTTTTCACTTCTTTTTCAATCTTCCTTTGTAATCTGTGTGCGAGACTCAGTGAAAGATAAGCAACTATGATTGTAGCTCGACTGATATCTTGATCGAATATGTCACCTTGAATTATCTTCACATTATTCAGTTTTAATCGTCTTATCTTTCTCTTAGTTATCCAGTTCAAAAACCTATTTTTTTCTATACCGACAACGGGAATTTTTTTCTTGGCTGCTTCGACTAGAATTCTTCCGTCTCCAGAACCAAGATCATAGAATACATCGTTCTTTCCAATGTTAGCAAATTTTAGGACGACCTCTATGATTTTTTTAGAACTCGGGAAGAAAATCGCAAACCTATTTTTCAGGACATAGTACAAAGAAAAAGAAAAGAAAAAAATAAGCAACAGCCAGATTTCATTCATGTATCTTATTTTGTTTATGGAATTAATATTCTGGCATCTCTCCTCCCATACCACCTCCTGGTGGCATTGAAGGCATTCCTCCTCTATCAAGTTTTGATGCTGAGACTATATCATCTATCCTCAGTATCATTATAGCTGCATCGGTTGCTGAGTTTATCGCTTGTGTCTTGATTTTTAAAGGTTCAATGACGCCAAGTTTAATCATATCCCCAATCCCGCCTTCCATAACATTGACTCCTGCTTCAACTCTTTTCTGTTCATGTGCTGCCCTTAAAGCAACTATAGTGTCGATTGGATCTAAACCACCGCTTTCTGCTAGACTTCTAGGTATCACTTCTAAAGCATCAGCAAATGCGTTTATAGCCAATTGTTCCCTTCCAGAGAATCCTTCTGCAAATTTTCTCAATTCTCTTGCTGCCTCTTCTTCTGGTGCTCCACCGCCTGGAACGATCTTTCCGACTTCTATTGCCGAAGCTACTGATCCAATAGCATCTTCTATTGCTCTGTCGATCTCATCAACGACATGTTCTGTCCCACCTCGGACTAATATCGATACGGCTTTTGGGTTCTTGCAGTTCCTTATGAAAGTCATCTGTTCGTCTCCAATTTTTACTTCTTCGACCAAACCGGCAAAACCTAAGTCTTCTTTCTTCAAATCGTCAAGGTTTGTTACTATCCTTGCACCTGTCGCCTTTGCCAATTTTTCCATATCGGATTTCTTCACTCTTCTATCGGAAAGTATTCCTTTCTTCGCTAGATAATGTTGAGCAACATCGTCTATTCCTTTCTGGCATAGTACTACACTTGCTCCTGAAGCCGCTACTTTTTCCACCATGTCCTTCAACATTTTTTCTTCTAGGTCTATGAATTCCTGCAACTTATTCGGGTCTGTTATCTGAATTTGTGCATCTGTTTCTGTTTCTTTCACTTCCAATGCCGCATCCAATAAAGCAATCTTAGCATTCTTTATTACTTTTGGCATACCGGGATGAACGACTTCTTTGTCTATGATTATACCCTCTATCAACTCAGTATCTTCTGAAGCACCACCATGTTTCTTCTCTCTTTGGATGTTCTCTGTATCGACAATTACCTTACCATCTCTTTTCTCTGCAACTTGTTTCACTGCTTTCACTACAAGTTTTGCCAATTTTTCACTATACGCATAAGCAGACTTACCGCTCATGCTTGTCATCGCTATTTTTGTCAATTCATCGTCGTCCTCAAGACTTATTGGTTTAGAAATATTATCCATCGCTTTCAACACTTTTTCCTTTGCAAGGTTGAAACCTCTTATTATCACAGTAGGATGAACCTCTTGCTCTAAGAGTTCACCTGCTTTCTTCAAGAGTTCTCCTGCGATTACGACTGCAGTGGTTGTTCCGTCACCTACTTCCTCGTTCTGGGTCTTGGCGACTTCAACCATCATCTTCGCAGCAGGATGTTCTATCTCCATCTCCTCTAATATCGTGACACCGTCGTTGGTTATGACTATGTCACCGATACTGTCAACCAGCATTTTATCCATTCCTTTTGGACCTAAGGTTGTCCTGACAGCATCTGCTACAGCTTTAGCAGCAGCGATGTTGTTCTCTTGTGCAGTTCTTCCTTTAGACCTAAAAGTGCCTTCTGGAAGTATCAACACAGGTTGACCTCCTATTTGAGCTAATTGAGCCATAAATTACACCTCCACTATAAAAATTCAATATGTGTATGTGGGTATACAATTATTTAAAGTTTATTCTATAAGGTTCTGTCGCTTCTACTGGTAATGATTGAGATTTAGAAAAACCTCTAACCAAAATTCTCTAGAATACTAATCAAAAACTAATTACCTAAGGATTAGAATCTCTTTGGTCTATGTTTTTGATAACATTCTCTACAGTAGACAGGTCTACCTTCTTGAGGTTTGAAGGGAACTTCAGTTTCTTGACCACAATCAGCACAAGTTGCCTTATGCATGTCTCTCTTGAAACCAAAGTCTCTTTTCTCGAATGGCATTTAATTTTCCTCCTAATTGAATTTAGAATTATAGAAATTATAAACTTATAAATTTATCATTTGAGTCTTACTCTATTATTCACTCTTTTGTTTGATCAATTTGCTTAATTCTTTACTAGATTCCAATTCAGGCAACTCGCTCTCAAGAACAATCGGCACTCCGTCTATCGCTTGCTCATGACTCTTCTTCGCAACAAACATTCCCTGAGAAGAAAATATGGAAGAAAGTCCTTTTACTTGAGTAACAACTTTTTTTATCTTGACAGTATTATCAGACAATCCAATAACCAAAGAATTCTTTTCCTTGCCTATTATCTCGAAGCTTGCTGAAGTAACAGCAGAGTTATCAATCCCTATACGAGAAAATTCTAGAGAAACTTTTTTCTGAAATTCGTTCTTCGGTTCGATGCAAGTCCTCTCAACATTCTTCATCTTGTAAGGAATTTTCAAGTTAACTCCAAGCAATTCTTCCAATTTCTTAACAGTTTCTAAAGTTGGATTAACTCTCTGATTCTCTATCTCATAAAGAGCCTTCTTAGAGATACCAATCTCTTTGGATAATTTCTCCAAACTCAAATTCAATTCCTCTCTTTTTTTCCTCAGATAAGCTGTATTAATAGTAACAGTATGTTTGCCTTTTATTGCCTTAACTTCAGGTATAATTTCCTCTTCAATAATACATTCGAACGTTTGTGGAGTAACAACTGGAATTTGGAACCTAGAATAGATGACTTCATCGAGTAAAGAATCACGATTAGTTCTCTCTGAAACTACTAGTGGATAACCAGATACAAAGTAGGATATCGCACGCAAACTCTGAGCTTGTTCTGGAACTAAACCATCAATGTTTGTTAAAGCCTTAATCAGCATAACAAAATCCTTTCTAGCAGCAATATCAAAACAGCCAGAAGTAAGGAAAAGTTGAAACTCATTCTTCATCAAAGTATCAGTTAATCTTTTGACAAGGATTGATTTATCGAACATTTCTATCTTAATTATATGAAAGGTGATAAGTTTATAAAATAGTGTGTTTGCGGGTATATTAAACGAGATATCAAAATTTAAAATTAATTTTATAATTGTATCATTTTCAAATATAATGTTAGTAAACATTTCAAAGGGCCGGTAGCTCAGCCTGGTGGAGCGCAACATAAGTGCTCAATCGCCTTATAAGGCACTGTCTGACTTAGGACAGCGAGTGGCCGAGCGTTCAAATCGCTCCCGGCCCATTTTTTAATATTAAATTTAAATCATAGAGAGTTCTTTAATTATTAGGAATGAAATGATATTCTTAAAAAAAATGATAGATATTTTAATTCATCCTAATAATTTTTTTGAATCGATAAAATCTCGCGATGGAATATATAATGCTTTCATTTATTATTTCATAATTTCAATTTTTTCTTTTGTTATCTTTAGATTAAAAGATCTATTGATAGTATTAAGATTTCCTTATTATCTTGCACTTGGTGTTCCAGTATCTCCTATAACTCCATTTTTTGAAAGCATCCTATGGTTTTGTATTTCTTTAATTTCCAGTTTTTTTATCGCTGGCCTTTTTCATTTATTCATGCGTTTAATCGGGAAAAAAAATGAATTTTCAACATCTTATAAAATAACTGTCTATTCCTTAACCCCTCTCTTAGTTTTTTATCCATTTTTCAATTTAATACTTCCGTTAGATATAGTAACACTAGTTACTTATATCATATTTCATCTATATTTTGCATTTCTATTCATACTTGGATTCTACAAATTATATGAATTAAATAAAGTTAAACTTATTTTATTCGTGATTTTTCTAACAATAGTTTACAGTATTTATGCGTTTACAATTGTTGCTCTGCTTATGAGATGAATTTTTATCTTTGAAAAAAATATCCACTTTGTTGAAAGAGGTACAATTAAATCTTTAAAAATCTCTACAAGTAATTCTGTTCAAGTGATAGGATGAGAATTAACATAACGCTTTGGTTGATAGTTATAAATGTCATTATCTTTATTTTTCAGGTTATAGCAGCCGGATCCAATTTTGATTTGATAAAAACACCAGGATGTACACCTAACGATATAGGATGGGGGCCAGGTTGTGATGGTCTATCTGACTTACTCGCTCTCAACACCAAAATTTTAATAGAAGGAGGTTATATTTGGCAGATCTTCACTTATATGTTTACTCATGGTGGTTTTGCACATATTTTCTTAAACATGTTTGCTCTTTTGATGTTTGGACATAGGGTTGAACTGGAGATGGGACCCAGAAAATTTTTAACTTTCTACATTTTATGCGGAATAGGCTCAGCACTTTTGTTCATGACCATTACTGGTATTTCAAACTCTCCTATGTTAGGAGCTTCTGGTGCTATCTTTGGAGTGTTGACTGCTTTTGGAATAATGTTTCCGAGAGCAACTGTATTCGTCATGGGTTACATTCCTATGCCAGCTATTTTTGCAGTTATATTATTTGGCGGTATAGAATTGTTCTTTGGTGTAACTGGTTTTGAGCCAGGAATTGCTAATTTTGGCCATCTAGGGGGAATGATAACTGGTTTCATTCTGTTAAAATTTTTCGGGTTTCAAAGACGTAAAGTCAGATTTTACTGGGAATGAATTGTTTTTTAATTATTTTTCTTAATTATATAGAAGAGTAAAATGAAAATGAATCAAAAAAAAGAATATGAATTCTGGCTTGACAGCTGGGCTAGGAAAGTCGCTGAAAGAGAAAAGAAACTTAAAAGAGGGTTAACAATACTCAGGACTGAATCTGGTCTAGGCGCAAGTGGCGTTCCACATATAGGCAGTTTTGGGGATGTTTTAAGACAATATGGCGTTACTTTAGCCTTACAAGATATGGGATTAAAATCAGAATTGGTTGCTTTTTGCGATGACAGGGATGGACTCAGAAAAGTTCCTTTAGGATTTCCAGACTGGCTAGAAGAACATATAGGAAAACCTGTTACAGATATTCCAGATCCGTTCAAATGTCACAAGAGTTTCGGAGCTCACATGAGCTCTATGTTGATTGAATCTCTAGAAAAAGCAGGAATAAAGTTCAGGTTCATGTCAGGTTATGAGATTTACAAGACAGGAGTTTTGAATGAACAGATTGAAACAATTCTTTTACAGTCATCATTGGCAGGCGAGATAATCAAGAAAATCCTAGGTCAAGAAAAATTCACAGTGATGTTGCCATACTTACCGACATGCGAAAATTGTGGAAAGATTTACACGACGAGGAGTTACGAGTTATTACCAAAAGAGCACAAAGTCTTGTATTCATGCGACTTAGAATTTTTAGGAAAAAACAGAAACACTGGAAAAGATATCCTAGTAAAAGGATGTGGACATAAAGGTGAAACAAGTTATTTCAATGCCAACGGAAAATTGACATGGAAAGTTGAGTTTGCTGCGAGATGGTGTGCCTTAGGTATAGTCTTTGAAGCTCATGGAAAAGATATCCTAGATTCTGTCAAAGTCAACGATGAAATCTGTAGAAGAATCTTAAACTGGAAACCGCCATTACATTTCGTTTACGAGATGTTCTTGGATAAAGGTGGGAAAAAAATCTCAAAATCAATAGGCAACGTCCTCTCACCGCAAATATGGTTCAAGTATGCGAAACCAGAGAGTTTGATTCTTTTGATGTTGAAAAGATCAGAAGGGACAAGAGAAATAAACGTTACAGATATACCGACTTATATGGATGATGTAGATAAATTGGAAGATGTTTACTTTGGTTTAAAAGAAGAAAAGAACCCAAGAAATTTATTCAACACCAAAAGACTTTTTGAGTTTGTCCATCTGTTAAAAACACCAAAAAAAGTTTCTTTGCATGTGCCGTACAACACAATGGTTGAGATAGCAAAAATCCTACCAGGAAAAAATCAAGTTGAGTTCACATTAGAAAAACTGAAAGAACTTAGTCATGTTAAAAAAATTGATTCGGCTATTAGGAGTGAAGTTGAGGAAAGATTGGAATTCGCTAAAAACTGGAATGAAGATTTCTTGAAAACTGAAGTGATTGAAATAAAATTGTCTGATGCCGAAAAAGAATCGATAAAGAAATTGATTGATGCTATGGAGAAGGAAAAAGATGGAGAAAAATTGCAATATAAAATTTTTGAAATTGCTAAAACTAGTGGGATAAAACCAGTCGAATTTTTCAAACTCATCTACAAAATAATTTTAAACTCAGAAAGAGGACCCAGACTTGGCCCTTATATAATAGAAAGAGGGAGGAAAGAAGTTATTGAAAAACTGAAAGAACTTATTTAATTATTTTCCTTACAAAAAACTATTATATGCCATTAGAAGAATCAAGAATTTTCAAGAACGAACAAGTCTTGTCGACTGAATACTTACCAGAGTTCTTGCCACACCGAGAACATCAAATAGATCGAATAGCAAAAAATCTTTCTCCAGCCAGCCAAGGCAGACCAGTACAAAACATGTTTATAATAGGTCCACCTGGTATTGGAAAAACTGCATCTGTTAGGTTCATCTTCAGACAGTTTGAAGAGTTCTCCGAGAGGATTAAGACCGTTTACATCAACACTTGGAACTACAACACATCTGTTTCTATTCTAGCAAAGATTGTTCTGGATCTGGGAATGTTCACACAGAGAAGAGGCCTATCAAAGGATGAGATAATGGAAAGATTAGTAGAAGTATTGAAAAAAAGTAATAAAGGTTTGATAATTTGCTTGGATGAAGTCGACCAATTAGTCAAGAAAGATGAGAGTGCACTGTATGATTTGCTGAGGTTAAACCAGTATGTTGATAACCCAATCGGTCTTGTAATGATTTCTAATTACCATGATGTTTTCGTTAATGTTGAACCAAGGATAAAAAGCAGTTTGAACATCGAAGAACTAGAATTCAAACCTTACACCATACAGGAAATGAAAGATATTCTCATGGAAAGATCAAAGTATGCTTTCAGACCAGGCAGTTTAGAAGAAGGCGTCATCTTACTCTGTGCTAATCATGCCATAAACAAAGGTGGAGATGTAAGAATTGGATTAGAATGTCTGAGAAAAGCAGCGAGAGTATGCGAAGAAGAAAATTCTGATAGGATCAAGACAGAGTACGTGAAAAGAATCTTGAAAGAAACTGGGCCTGTGAAATTGAAGATAATGCAAGGACAATTAGAAGGCGTTGAAAAAAATATTGTTGATTTATTGTCAAAAGAAGAAACTATCACTTCCACTGATCTGCATAATAAATACGTTAAAATTTTTGGGGAGATAAGTCAGTTCGCTCTAACAAAACATGTAAAACATCTGGAAGATATTGGAATGGTGAAAGTGAAAGAAAGTAGAGCAGAAACCAGAGGGAGAAAGTGGTTTATAAGTTTAGTTAAACGTAAAGTTTTTAAGTAAACAATATTATCATTAGAGACAGAGCGAGGTAGAGCAGCCTGGAGTGCTCGCAGGGCTCATAACCCTGAGGTCGTTGGTTCAAATCCAACCCTCGCTATCCAGCCCTTCTTCCAATTTTCTTTTCCAATTGAACTTCAGGAACAACATTTTCCAAATCTTCTATCTTCGATTTAATCGATTCTATCTTTTTTTCCAAATCATTCAAATCCTTTTGATAAGCAACAGAAGTATCTTTGGATTTACTGACTCTTTTGGAAATATTCATCAAATAATTCGATATGAGGTTGACTTGTTGTGTTATTAATTCTAGTCTTTCAACGATTGAATTTATCTTAGATTCTTCTATCTTTTTTATCTCAGTAGTTTTTTCCTTAACTATGAAGGTTTCTTCTTCGTCTCTACCCATAAAATCACTATTTTATCTATCAACAGTAAAAGATTTAAGGAGATTAGGTGAATGTCTTTCTGAAAAGAGAATTTAATCTGGTTTAAGTGGTGATCTTTGAAGTTTTTTACATGGCCAATCTTTGCATTCGCTGCAATGTTTTATTCCCTTTTTAGAAGTACATTTTTTTAGTTCATCGACTCTTTTTTCTTGTTCTTTAAGCCACACTTTGACACCAACTTCTTTGATTCTTTTGAGGTTACCAATAACTTCTTCGTGCCAAGCAGGAGTCTCGAAAAATTCTTTAAATTTTTCACAAGGAAATTGATCACATTCACCGCAAAGGTCAAATTTTTTTTCTATGATGCAACAATCAAAAATTCCACATCTTTTTCTATATTTTAAACATTCCCCTCTGCCAGACCTACAACCTTCGCATGTACCTCTCTGAAAACCTAAACATTCTCCACAGTAAAGTCCACAAGGAGCAACTAATCTCAGTTCATTCATCATCTCACTGATGGGTCCACGCGGAGTTGAACCGCGCTCCCTGCCTTGTAAGGGCAATGTCCTACCGATAGACTATGGACCCGATAATAATTCTTAGAATAATACAATTTAATAAAAGTATCAAAAATTTAAAAAGAAGGTAATCTAGAAACATTGGCCACGATTGAAACGATCTGTCTCACTTCAAACCTGGGTTTCCACTTGAACATTCCATCCCACATCTTTATTGTTCCTTTATCCCCGTTTAAGGAATTGATGGTTAACATAAAATACAAATCCCTGATTCTAAAATCACCTAAACCCTTTCGACTAAAAGAGTCCATTTTTTAATGGTTTGCAATCATGAAAAACGGCTAAAAGTATTTACTGGAGAATATAAATCAAACCTTCAAATAACCAGAATCAGATAGGTTTTTGTTCTTTGGGAAAGATAGATTGTTTATGATAAAAATTAGTGTTAGAGGAAACCCCCCATACAAGCAAGCATCTGCTGGTTTATCTGAAAGTGAAAACCAGAAAGAAAGAGAGGAGTTACTGAAAAAGAAAGCTAAAGAAACAATGAAAGGTAAAGTATTGTTGACTGGAAGTTTGGAAATGAAAATAACTTATCACAGATCTAGGGGGTAAAATGGATTCATCCAACATAATCGGTGGAATGGTCGATGCTTTGGAAAAAATTGTTTACAATAATGATCGCCAAATCAAAAATATACAATATGAAGAATCTCATGGTAATGAAGATTCCTATATCGTTGAAATAACCAAAATCAGATAGATTTTTGTAATAGAGGGTTCAAATCTTACCTCTCACATTAGCTATTAATATCTGTAAGTAAAATTCTGTGCAATGGACATATACTTATTTCTTTTTATGTTTTGTGCTTGTAGGATGACAGTATGTTTTCTTCCCAACTTTATGTGTATGATATTTTTTACCCATTTTTTATTCTCCTATAT